>Ga0080013_1000108_pt2 | contig 83542 bp, 112 predicted proteins | sample ETNvirenome_6_85_FD_69236 | JGI IMG/M metagenome (GOLD analysis project Ga0080013, IMG submission 69236) | Marine viral communities from the Pacific Ocean - ETNP_6_85 (SPADES assembly) (version 2) | ecosystem: Environmental > Aquatic > Marine > Oceanic | place: Pacific Ocean | collected 2013-06-19
GATATTAGTCTTTCTTGTATTCTTCTATTTCTTCTTTAAGTTGTTTGATAGTTTCGTCAACATCTTTATCGCCATCTAAAAGAGCAAGATCATTAGGCCAGTGAAACGCATGACCTCCATGCTCTCTGAAATCATCTATCTTATGAGCACTATCATCTATGAGAATACTATTCTTACTAGCACATCTAAATTTGTCTTTCCCGCAAATGAGTTTGGTAAGGAGATCGGGGAAATGCTTGTCAATCCATTCCATTTTGCCGCTGGGAGCGGCTATACAGCTTCCTGGGGACGTTAATATGTAAACAGTACCCAACTTACCCATTTCATCTATAAGCTTCTTAGCCCAAGGATTAATGCCTAAATTAGCCCACCAATCAGTACCTTCAGCATTAATCTTCTCCCACATATCTTCTTCAGAGATAATCCCCATTTTATCTAGAAACACTCCATCCTTCAGTTCTGCCCTTATATCTTCATCATTGATGTCTATGTCGCATGTTGAGCATGCAGCATCGAGCCATTGCGAAATAACTCCATCCATATCGATGTATATGATGAATTCTTTTTTCTCTGGACCGTAAGAGATTTTGATTTTATTTGGACCTGCGATTTTTACCATTCTTAACCTTTACTTTCTTTATTTCTGTTACTGTCAACTCTTCTATAAAACTTAAAGTCCCACTTGGAGGTTCCCATTCGCCTGTCGATGGTTCCTCCCCATACAGCTTTTTCCATTTATCTTCTGGGATTTCGATTGTTGCATCAGCCGACTGCGTACCTGATTGTATCAGATTAAATCGCCACAAATTGACTAATTTATATAAAATTTCTAAAGACTGGTTGTACGGTCTTACTAATTTGAGTTTTACTACGATTAATTTGTCCATATCTTATTTTCGACAATAAAAGGGAATATCCTTGATTTTGTGGCTTAAATTTCGCATATGCAGGGTTACTTTAGTTTCATATGCCTGTTAAAAAGATTAAAATATCCTTTTTTCATAGCAAACCTATCTAATTTAGAATACCAAATACTATTCCCCTCCCCACGCTTCGCTTGCCTTTTAACAGTTATCCAACTTGCGTCCTTTCGCTCCTGCGGATCTTTACTGCTTCCTTTAGGTAGAAATCCTTTATCATCTGCTCTTTCAAGGATTTCGTGTAATCTATCAACTGCCCTCTGTTCTCTATCTACTTTATCAAACAAACCAAAACACCCATTGTTCCTTGCTACAACGTCCAGCATAGGATGCCACGACCAGTTCCCTTTCCCAGCTTTTGCGTTTCTTTTAGATGCAATCCATTTAGCATCTTTGGATTCTTGGGGATCTTTGCTGCTTTCTTTAGGCAGACTTCCTCTATCTTTAGCTCTTTTGATAATTTTAAGCAATCGAAGAATTGCTTTTTTGTCCGGACCCCAATACCAATTAGGGCTTGATTCTAGTTTTTTTATTTGGTATTCAGATAATGTCCCATTCTTATATCTAGCCCTTTGACGATACTCCCAGTAAATAATTTGTTTATCTGTGTAATTCATTTTTATTTCTGCTTATTAAATGCGCTGGGGAACCCATATTGTTTAGCTATCTTGTCTAATTCTGTGTACCAAATAGAACTTCCTTTTCCCATCTTAGATTGTCTCCTAGAATTAAACCAACTAGCATCCTTAACTTCTTGTAGATCTTCACTATTACTTTTAGGCAAACATCCTCTTTTTTGTGTCCTTCGTAAAACTTCATGAGCTTTATCTATCATCTCACCACTTCCATATCTCTTTTTTATATCAAATATGTTGGGGAAACCATATTGCTCTGCTATTTTGTCTAATTCTGGATACCAAATACTTTTACCCCTACCAGCTTTTGTTTGCCTCTTAGAATTAATCCAAATAGAATCTTTAACTTCTTGTGGATCTTTACTTTTGCCTTTAGGCAAACATCCTCTTTTTTGTATTCTTTGCAAAACTTTACGTAAATCATTTATGGCTCTTTGTCCTCCATAAGATTTATCAAATACGCCAGAAAAGCCATACTGGTCTGCTATATCATCTAATGCGGGATACCAATTCATATTCTTTTTGTTATTTTTTGCTTTTTTCTTGTCTTGTATCCACAAACCGTCTTTTTTTTCTTGTTTATTTTTACTATGCTGAGAAGGCAAACGTCCTTTTTTTTGTGCCTTCTTAAATATTTCATGTGCTCTGTTTATAGACGACTGTTCTAAATTTAATACATTAAAAGCATCAATAAACCCGTGTTCTCTGGCTATTTTATCTAGAACGGGGAACCAAACCATTCGTTTCTTTTTACCCGCTTTTATTTGTCTTCTGGTGTTAAACCAACTATAATCTTTAAGCTCTTGTTTATCTTTGCAGCTTGATCTAGGCAAACTATTTCTTTTTTTTGCTCTTTTAAATATTTCATAAGCTTTATCTATTTCTATTCGTTCTTTATCTATATAATTAAAAGCGTCAGGAAACCCATAACTTTTGGCTATCTCATCTAATTCAGTGTACCAAACTTGAGCACTTCTTCCCGCTTTCGCCATTTTCTTCATATGAATCCAAGAGCCATATTTTACTTCTTGAGGATCTTTACTGCTTTTTTTCGGAAGAGATCCTTTCTCCTTGGCTTTTTTAAATATCTTATGTGCCATTTTTACGGCCTCATCGGTTAAATTCCAATACCAATTAGGACTTGATTCCAATTTTTTAATCCGATATGGAGTTAATGCCCCGTTCTTATATTGAACTCTTTGAAATCTTTCCCATTGAATTATTCGTTCATCTGTTTTTGTCTTGTTTTCTTTTTTATCAAAAACTCCAACAAACCCATATTGCTTTGCTATTTGGTCTAACACTGGGTACCAAATACCTCTACTCCTACCGGATTTTGCTTGCCTCTTAGCTCCAACCCAACCAGCGTCTTTAACTTCCTGCCTATCCTTGCTACTTTTTTTTGGTAAACTTCCTCTATCCTTAGCCCTCTTCAATATTTCATGAGCTTTATCAATAGCTATCTGTTTTTTATTGAACATGTCAAAAACTTTTGGAAAACCATACTCTTTAGCCATCTCGTCTAACTCTGGAAACCATTTATGTGTACCCTTATTTGCCTTAGCCTCTTTTCTTCTGTATATCCAATGAGCATCTTTTACCTCTTGCGAATCTATGCTATATTTATTAGACAAACTTCCCTTCTTCCTAGCTCTCTTAAATATCTCATGCGCTTTAACCAATATTTTTTGTTTATTAGATTTCGTCATTTTTACTCCTTCTTGAACACGATGCTAAAAACATGTCGTCCCAATTAGTTCTAAGAATTTCCCTGAGCAATTCCCAATCTTTACTCCCATGCATCGTAGCAAAGAATATACTCAGGTTGTCGATCCCACACTCTTCGACAATTTTATCAAAACCCTGCTCTCTAATAAACGCAACATCCATCCCCTTCATCTTAAAATTAGGATTAGATTTAGCCTTCATAAGTTTAGGTTCGACAAGATACAAAAGCCTCAACGTTAAAGCATTACGTATTTCGTCATTTTGATCGACAATATTATGACTTCCCAATATCATATTTAACATCATTTCAACGTTTTCACCATCCTTATCTTCGAGTCTCTCATAATTTTCCATAATGCTTGCCATAACACTAATATATTGATCCGACAAATGATCACGCAAAGAAATCTTATGACTCTTTTTCTTGCCAGAAGGAAGAATCGTCATCATAATAGGACACATATCATCTTCCCATACAAGCAGTCCCAACGCCATATTCGTCCTGTTGGACAACAATTCGCGGAAGTCCATCCCAATTTGAGGAGTAGGAAAATCAAAGATATAATTAATTTGCTTGATTTTTTCTTTTCCGAAAAAGGATCTCATTAACCTATATGTAGTTTGTGTCGCAAGAGTAGTAGAGTGCTCAAGAGCAGCATTATGTATTCTGCTGCAAGGACACCAATCTGTTCCCTGTCTTCCCAGCATGCACATTATAATAACTTTTATTTTTGGCTTGTCTTTTTCATCATATTGACTAGGTTCTGCTAATAATTTCTTCTTGCTTTCTTTCTGCAAACGTTTAGTGACAAGATCCAAAATCTCTGTCTTTTCCAGCCATTCTATCTTAGAAAGTTTCGATTTGAGTTTCTTCAATTCTTCACCAAATGTTTTTCTCCATCCATTACCAGTGGCTGGAATGACAATAATATGATACTCATTTGGCTCTTCAGACACCCTCTTCACAATCGCATTTATTGGATCTTTTTTGAAAGGTCGGTACTCGATACCAAAAGACTCTATATTCAAAGAATTGAAGTGTTCAATCCAACCCATACTATAAGTGTGAATTTTTTGTTTAGCTCCAGGCAGAAAAATACATTTACTGTCTCCCCTATATGGCGTTGCAGTCGTCATGACCAATTTCGACGTTTCGTCTTTAGAATTTAAAACTCTCCTACATATACGACCAACTTGCGTTGCATCTTCATCTAAATCTTCTTTTTCTTCCTCTGTTACCTCTTCGTCAGAAAATATATGTTTCAGTATATGAGCCTCATCTGGTCTAAGAGTTAGATTATGTAATGCTATTTCTTTTTCTTCCTCTGTCAGTCCAACGAAGGCTTGCACAAAACAAGCATAAGTCGCTACAGCATTTAGACCGCCAATAACTTTACCTCTAAATCCCTTAGAAAGAGACTTAGGAGGAGTTAACATCCATTTTCGCAGTCTTACTACTTTATGATATCCTTTACAAAAATTGTCATCTCCTTGGATATGCCATGTATATTTTTCTCCGCCCAAAGAAGGCATTATTATTTGTATATATCTACGCTTGCCATCACCAACAAAATTCTCATTTAGATGTTCTTGGGGGACCAATACAAGTTGTTTTTGAGAATATCCGCTTCGGACGATCTGCCCGGTGGCAGAAATAATGTGGAAAGTTGATTTGCCGACACCGCCTGGTGCCGCAACTAAAAAGAACCTTTTACCTAAACCCGCCAGGTCCGCAGTTTCTTGCCAAGATCTAGGAGTTTTAACTCCATCTCTAATCCCATTGTCGATGTATTGAGCTTTAACATATTTAGGATTACGATACTCTATACAAAATCTTTCAATCTCTGTCTTATTCATCACTTCTTCCTTTGTAAAAAACGTAACTAATCATTCCTACACCATTATAAGCGTAACAAAATGGTTTCACTTCTGGTTCCCAAAGACTCAACTCTTCTTCAGGAACATTATAGGCCAGTTGATCTACTAATGCATTTGTATCTATATTTTTGTGTTGATAATCTTTTGCATGCTTTGCAATAAGATTGATTACGATTACAGTCTCTTTAGGACACAGATACATCGTAGGAACTAACAAATTCATCGCACGTTGACCGTCAGCGAACGTATTACCGACATCTAAGCAAACCATCGCTGGGTTAAAATCGTTGTCTCTCATAGCATCTCGCCAATTCTGACAATACCAAGTACATTCTGGATGCCATCTCTTATTCTTATTGATAACATCTCTTTTAATATCTACGCCTACAAATTGTTTCTTGGCAGTAATAAGCCCCGCTTCAAAGACTTGATTCAATTCACATCCCTCTTCATTAGGAGGTTGCAAATTACATAACGTAACATACGTTTTTCCTTCAGGTATAGAATGATTACCTGTCATACTTCTATACGATTCAATATTCTTTTGCCTAGCTTTTATCTTTGCTGGCGAATTCCAATATTTATAAAACATTTTGTATCTTTCGTTTGCGGGAAAATAGCAGCTACGTTCGATCAAATGCTATTATACAAACAAATGAGTCACAAAGTAGTAATAAAATAATTTTCTACAAAAAATACGCCCATACTTTCGTACAGACGCATCTAAACAAACGATATTTTACAAACTTTTAAAATTAGCCCTTTTGAAACTCAGAGTCTCCAAAAATACAAGGCCAGCGTTTAGCAAATTCTTTTTCCATATTAAAAAACAAATCTCTAATCTCCCATTGAGCATGCTTGTTATCGCCTCTATGATCAAACAAATGAATCCAAGTTCTCATATTATATGTAGCAACTATTTCCGTCTTACAAGCATTAGGTAAGATATATCTAGCATCTTCCGCAGGCTTGCCAATATCTCTATAGTGAAGATAACGATTATAACAATACTTCAAATCATTCAACCAATCAAGTACGTCATCACTCATATCCTCTACTACCAAACCATTAGAATCATTCCAATGTCCTCCATCGAACTCATAAGTACCTTCATCTAGATCTCCAATAGTAGGAGGAATGATAGCTTGAAACCCTAATTTGCCATAATCGCAATATCTTTGACTCTCTTGAGAATATGCCGCTATTCTGTGTCTAACTAATTGATGTGACATAGATCTAGAACCTATAATTCTCACTGTAACAGATCCATGCTCTAGAACAGAGTGATGTCCTGCATTGGTTAAAGCTTTAATAATCTTGTCTGCACTACCTTCTGTAATGCGATCTTCAGATTTGTAACAAACTCGTCCTGCTACTTCTAGTGTTTTTAGCAATTCCTCGGTACAACTGACAATTTCCATACTTGGCTTAACAATATTAATCTTCATTTTGATCCTTTCATCGTATCTTTGAATTTAAATTTTCCTTCTTTACAAGAACATCTGAACGTATCGTTTATCCACTTGTTTTTTCTATACTTGTAAAATATTTTTCCGCATGTTGGACAAACGGCTTTATATCTGCCTTCTGGGAGTTTAACTTTTCTTAATCCGTAAGACGGATTAGCTCCTATCTGTATGGCACATGCTTTCCATACGTCATCATGGAGATGATCGTGCCCAGCCATGATATGAGCTATTTCATGCAAGATAATATCTTTGATAGTTTTCCTACTATTGATCAAAGCAACATGTTTAGACAGTTCGATACCTATGCATACCCATTTGTCTTCAAACATAACGAAACGTGCTCCTCCCAATCTTATCTTTGTATTCGAAAAATTAAATGGGATACTAGGCAGTCCGATATCATCTAGCAACTTTCTTGCTAATGTCTCTGCACTTTTAAGCTTCATTTATTTTTAGAAGCTTTCTTTGCGATCTTTTTCTTCGCAGGTTTTTTCTTAACGACTTTCTTCTTAGCTGGTTTTTTAACTGCCTTTTTTATAACTCTCTTCTTTGCATTTTTCTTAGAAACTTTCTTTTTAGGCTTTTCTTTTATTTCAGTGACTTTACCGTCTGTAGAGACTGAAAATCTTTTACCTGCGGTTTCGACTGAAAGCCTTTCTAGAAGTTCTTTAGCTCTAGCACTTTTCGATCTACCTTCTAGTACGATTTTCTTCAATACGTCTAGTTTTTCGTTATTAATGTTATCAGCTATATATTCGATTGCTGAAGATGGGATTTGACCATTATTTTTAATGCGTTGTTTAGCACCAGTTCCGCATGGAGTAATCTCGCTATTTTTAGTCTTAGATACACCAGCGGCTTTTGCGTCAAAACCACTTTCATAATATTCGTCTATACTACAATCGAGGATAAGATCGTCAAGTGCCTTATCCGCGATTCTTTGAACTCTTGAATTTTTAGGAGTGATGTGAGGTCTGCCCAATTCATCTAATCTCAATACGTTATAAATCGAATCTGCCGCCTTTTGAGACAGACTATCTATAACTGTTTTTTTGATTGTTTCGTGATTTAGATTTGCTCCGCTAACAGCATTGATAGCTGCTGCTAAATCGTTAAAAAACTTCACTTCTATTTCAATTAATTTTCTATTAATACAAACTATACCTTTACTATTACTCACTATTATCTCCTATTATTTATCTTTTATTTTTACGACTCTATTCTTCTTATCTATTTTAACAGTTTCCTCATCACTTTCTAAAGTTAAACCAAGAATTTCTAATAAATTATTAAGCTCAGAATCAACTACAGAAACTATAGATCTATTTACAGACTCTTCGTTAGCCTCGCTAGATAGCAAAGCTTTTACTATGCATGCCATATTCAACATAGCAACTTTAGCTTCATCTTTCACTGTATTCGATATGATACCTTTTGCTAGATATGACAATCTGTCAGGAATTGCAAGAATACGCTTCAACTCTGATCCGACACGAATATCGTTCATTATCTCTTCTACGGTCTTATCTCCTTGAGGGAGTTTACCTAACTTTTTAAAGTGATCAGTAAAGAACCCTGTTATCTGTTCTACTGTATCACTGTACGAACTAGTATTTTCTTTTTCTTTTTCAGCCATTTATTTCTCCTTTTTAAAAGGGTTTATGCTATTAAACCCGAATAGTTAATTGTACATCCTTGTTATCGGTAATAATTATGAATTGGTATAAAGCTTTTTTAACGAAAACAGACAAGGACAAGCTAATACGCGCTATTATGGATGTAGCAACACACCAATTTACAGAAATGATGAGGAAAGCTGGAGGAGACCCATTACCAGCAACAGAAGCAGTGATTGACAATCCTCAAGATTATGGAGCAAGAATGGGACTAAGTACAGAAAATGTTGCAGAGATACTGAATTCTATTCAAAACTCCGATGGATCAGTGACAATTAGTTGGAAAGATTTGCCACAAAGGAATAAACAACAAGCAAGACAACGAGCAGGAGCTTTTAAAAGTGAGTTGGTATAAAGCGTCACAAAATACGATGGAAGAAACAGTTCCGCAACCAGGACCAACCAGCGGAACGTCTATTAAGGATACGAAAGGATTATCTATTAACACCAAATATCTCAATATCAATGAAATATTTGAACAAATAAAAGGCATCCCTTATTATAATAATGTTCTTTCAGATATACTTGATAATAATTACAGTTGGGAAGTCACCAATAAAGTAATAGAATACGCCAATTACTTAAAGTCTTATCCAGAATCAATACAAAACCTTCCACCTATTATAGTAGTAAACGGTAAACTGGACGATGGTGCTCATAGAATATCTGCTATTTATTTATTAAAAAATCACATGGATAAAAATAATCTATATTGGAGTAATGTACAACTACGAGTAAACTTTTACACAAACCCAAAAGGACAAAAATGAATTGGTATAAAAAAGCAGAAGACGGTGAAGTGTTCTGGATAGCGACCACTTCGGACGGAAGATATAAGACTGGACCCCTTCCCAAAGAAGAGGCTCTAGAAAAACAAAAAGATTTTCAATCTGAAGGACATCCAGCTAAAATAGTAAGAGCAAGCAAAACAGCACAAGTCGAACAAACAGAAAGCAATATAGGAATGCCCAATATTAATGTTCAACCATATGAACCTCTCGTTATAGAAGCTATCAGTGAACTTCTTCAAAGCGAACGACCAGGGATACTAGACGATGTGACAGATATTACTCTCGATACAAGCTTTGGACAATTTGGCTCAGTAACTAACGTATCCCCAAATACCATAACTTTAAATATGAATAACATAAAAGAAGAAGCAGCAAGAAAATCTGGACGACAAATAAGCGGCTCAGATCCTCGTGACGCTAATATTTTAAAGAACTACATCAAACAGACTATAATGCATGAATTGGGTCATATTGAATCTTACAAATCTACAGATCCTACTAATCCATGGTCGCCAGGTGGTGAATTCGAAGGTGGTGAATCTCCAGCAGAGAAAAGACAAAAAGAATTTATTGAGAAAAACCCATATTAACATCAATTGTTTTTGCTTTATTCTTGATCATTTTTTCAAATTTCGTGTTATTTAGTTTATTCTCTATAAAATATGGATAATCACAAAATCTGATTTTATAATCAGGATAAAGTATAAATATCCCATTCTGCTCAATTAACTTCTTTTTAATTCTGTCTCTTTCTTTTCCGTCTAAAAATGTATCATATTTTCTATGCATATGAGGGATGTATATAGAATGCTGTCTTCCCTGATATTCAAAACAAATAGAATTCTCTTTATTATATCCATCTATTTCCATTCTACGCCCTGTTTTAGGATTCAGTAACCACGAAGGTCTTGATTTACTGAACTCTATTTCCAGCATGGTTTCAATGACATATCTGAAAACTTTCTCTTTTCTACTTTGAGTATTACAGTACGGGCACCATTGACCTCTTTGAATTGCATTGTAAATAGCTTTCCATCGATGTCCATGCTTACATTCCCAAACTAATTTTCTGTTAGCATTAATATATTCATCTGAAACGCATTTACCACCACGCTTTTTAGCCAACTCTTTAGGTTTTTTTATATCGAATCTCATTAAAACAGATTTCTTCTCATGAGAACACTTCATACACCATCGTCCAGACTTTACATCATGAGTTGACATGAAAAAAATATGATTTTCTTTACATCTCCATTCCAATTTTTCGTGTGCGTTATTATATTTTGCAGAAAGAAGTTCTCCATCCCTATCTTTCGCAAGTAACATTACATTTTCTATTTTTTCTCTTCTTTTAAGGTCGCCGCTCAGTCTAGAGCACTTGGGACACCATCTACCATTTTTAATATTATTTGGGATAGCAGACCATCTATGTCCACACTGACACTCCCATTCTAGATGCGTTTGAGAATTTATATATTTGTTGGATAAACACTTCCCTCCCCTAGAAACAGCAATTACTCTCATATCATCTATCGTATACTTAGACTTTCCCATTGTTCTCCTTGATATAATTATCTAATATCCTACGTATTATTTCTGACATTGCTAAACCCTCTTCTTTGGCTATCTTTTTCAGGTATTCACGTTCTTTTTTTGTTAAATATATTTGTGTTCTTTCCATTCTATTGTTCCTTTCTTAATATACATTCTTTAGATGTATATATCCTTTAAAAAAATATACGTCCACTATAAATGAACGCATATTTGATCGACATGATTAACCTATTAAGAACTCGTTTCGCCCTTTACCACAACTAATGATTCAGTCGAAAAATGTCCTACTCGAAGTTCTTCAAATTTTTGTTCGCCGACATACCACATACATGAGATGCCAGGATTACCCTGTGTACGGGAACTCGAAATCCAAAATACAGTCATTTTAGGTCCACCACTCTTCAACATTACAACATCGCCATTTTATTCTCCTATCTAGTAATATTAGTTATCGATAATAATATTATAACTTACTTTCGACTCACCAGTATACAATAATGGCTTATATTCCATTATTTTTCAACAAATGATGTAGGAGGTACTAATTCCATGAATTAGCTCACCTGGGCGATCTGGGAGACTCTACAGACCCTTCTAACCCATTTCCTGGGGGAGAAAGCATAGCAGATAGAAGGCAAGAGGAATGGGTACAATCTCAACCTGCTTTTTGAGCAAAAACTCTCTCCATGAAAGATCTATGGTCTGTTGTTTCTAATACTGGAGATTCATCCCATGTTACAGGAAGTGTCTTTATTGCTCTCACTTCTGTAGGACTTACTTCTAATTGAACTACAAAATCTTTGCCAGCACCACCATCAGATAAAGGAACCCTATACTTCCCGCTTTGTACAGATGGGGCTATATGACTCAATTCTTTGATTAAAGCATCTAACCATCCAAGTGATTCCAAACTATCTTTGACTTCTGGTGAAATTACTACCTTTTTAGTAGATTGAGTAGATTTAGAATATTTATACCAATTGCTCATATGGTATAATACGTTACTTTTCCCCAATTCCCTTTAATGCAAATTTAAAAAATCCAAATCGTCCAACTTTCTTAGGTTTAGGTGTATGCCCCACTAATTTAGTCCTTTCTTTTGCATCTTTACAACTGCAAAAAAATATACAACCCAAAAGACATAAATACAATACTAATCCTATCCAAGCTAAAATCATCTTAAATCCAAAAATGCAAAAGTCAATTCTGGTTTATTTAAATGTTCTTGTCTTTCTTCGCTATCAACGTCCAACAATCTACTGTCTATAACATCTTTCAACTTCTGCAAATCACTCTTCTCAAGACTAGAGATAAAATCTTTCAAATTCCTCATATCTATAGAGCGAATATTGTCTGAGACGAACAATGTTAGACAACCGAAACGATTTAGAAGATCTGAGGCGGTAGTGTATAGATACGACATATCTCCGACATTAAGACCTTTTGCCAACTTAACAACTATGATTTTGTCTTTGCCATCTTGAAGATTGCCGGTATAGGCATCTTGGATATGGTTTATGATTCTTCGTTCTATTGTATTCTTTGCCATATACTGTCACTTTTCGCCTATATCTATAAAATTAAAATCCATCCGTTTCAGTTACAACTTCTTGTTCAACTACTTCTGGTTGTACTTCCACAACACATTGCTCAAAGAAACGTACTAAATATGTTCTAGCATGGGTACATAGATTTTCACATTCAAACGGCTTATCTCTTACTGCTTCATATACAAAGTCATAAAAATAATAAGTTGTATCATATTGACCGCTTTTAGCATTAAATATTTCCAAAAACATTCTGACACCCTCTTTCTTTTTAGAGACAGAAGCTCTCAATTTCGCTACTGGCATTTTACCGACATATAAGTCTACGAGCCGATCCGCGAATGGATCGTCTATTGAGTGACTCGGTGGAATCGGTTCACAAGTTCCCATTTTAACCAGACCTTTAATTGACAGATACGATTCTCTACAATCTGGATAAATACTTATATCAGCTTTCATCCCAACGCATTCTGCCATAACATCACGGAGTTGAGAATAAGATTCCTCTTTTATCCTTAATAGATTATTTTTACGGACGATAAGCTCTTTTTCTGCCTCTATCTTTTTTCGCCTATTCTCTATAATATGATCTTTGACAGTCATTTGTTCAGCTACTGTGATACCATCTTTACCAATCGTTATTTCAGGTTTTTTAATTGTTGGATCAATTACTATAGCCATGTCTTTTCTTTCTAATTCACTGTAGAGCCATTCATGATCTGCTCTCTTGTATTTCATAATCTCTCTGTCGCTGAAAAATATTCTTATTTCTCTTTGAGCATCTTTAATCGATGCGGAAGAATGTATAACATTTCTATTTGTGCAAGAGATTCCAAAATCTCCTCTTATCGTACCGCTATCAGTAGCTTGGCAATTAGGATTGCCAATCACATAATGTTTGACTGTAAGAATAAACTGTTCATGAGTTTTACCTATACCGCCAACGACCATTACAATAACGGGCGAAGAACTCGTATATTTCGTTAAAGCGTCATAAAAGCTTTTTCCCTTATGTTCTTTATAAAGCGACTGAGCCTTTCTGAGCGTGGGCGTAACCATCTTCATAGCGAGTAGAGTTAAACCTTTATCTTCAAGTCTCGTCATTACCTTGCCAACGATTCCTCGTTTAAGGGCATCAGGTTTTATCATTATGAAAGTCTTATGCATCTTATTTTCCCTTTAGTTTGTTTTTAATTATCTGTTCTGACATCCAATGATCAGAAGTAACCACATGACTTTTCTAACGAACTTAGCAACATGATTAGCAAAATTATCATAATGAAAACCATCAGATACTCTTACTACATATCCTTCTTGCGTAGGATCAGCAAACCTCTCTATTAACAATCCGTCAGATATCATCTTTCTGAAAGTCTTGAAATCTGGGACTGAACTCTTAGGTTGCCAACCCATATACTGAGATTCACCAGTATAACATTCTTTAATCTTGTCTAAATCCCATTGTCCATCTTCCATAGGAGGAATTATAACATAAATTCAGATCACTTCAAGAAAAAAATGAATTTAATCGGGAATTGAGGTACGAATATCCTTTAGATCGTTTTTAAGGAATAATATGCCTATATATCTACCGTTTTTCTTGATGACTTCAAGATATGTTTCGCCCTTATAGTCTTGACCCGTAGAGTCTTCCATGCAAACATAATGAGCAAACGTACATATGATTATTTCGTCAAGATCTATATTTTGATCCTCTTTGACAAATTTCTTTATCTCTGGTATAGATGTCGAACAGAAAGTAAAAGCCGTGTCTTCTATAGGAAGAGAAAACATTCTATGGACTAAATATACGTGTTCAGCCTTCCTATTAGATTTGTGCAACCTCACTATTTCCGTCAATATTTTCTTGAGCCATGCCATTGTCAACCTCTGTCATATCTTGCTGTTGTTTTCCTACAGACATAAAAGTATCATTTATCCTTCTGATAACATCTTCTCTAGCTGCTGTCATATCTACAATTCCGTTAACCTTTGATGCCAACTGCAATGCAAACATAATGGCTTGTTCCAAAATAGGACCAGACGGTATCGTAGATACTATATTGTGAATAGCAGCATCAGTAACTATAACGCCTTTATCAGCTTCCATGAGCATATTAGATATATTACTCGCAAGTTTAGTCACTTCTGGAGACATTCCTGTATTTAATTGAGCTTTTTTATACCAATTTTTAATTTTATTTCCCTTTTTAATCATTTGATATTTTTTGTCTTTTAACGCCATTTTCACTAAAAGCTCTCTTAGCATTTTAGCAAAAGCTCGTTGTCTAGAGAAGGTATCACTTGGAATCATTCCTCCTCTCTCATAATCTCCTGCTTTTATATTACTCTGTTTAGAATCAATCCAATCGCTAACCATCTCTTCAAAACCTCTAACGCTATTACCATAGACCGACTCTTCAGGGATAGCAACAGAATCACCTTCCTTATTACTAAACCTACGTATTAAAATTCTAGCATGTGGATTTTCAACCTTTTTGTCCGAACTGTCTATTAAATATGCTATCAGCCCTCCACTCGCAACTTCACAAAAAACATCATGTTGTCTATTTTTTTGCAGATCCATACAAGATGTCCAACGACGATTTGTTGACATTTTCGCCATATCATGAGGATCTTGAGAAATAACAATTGATAAATTACTTGTATCCTTCATCTTCCTAAACTCAGAACCGCCCAAAACACTTTTGTAATAATTGTATTTTTGTTTAGTTTCTGCTTTTTCCATCTCTCCCTCTTGTCCTGTAGATTCTTTATCAATACGCTTCATCTCGTTTTTAAACCAACGACCAAGAAGTTTGCCCAATCTAAATCTTCTCCTACCACAGGTTCCATATCCCAATTGATACTCTGTTTTATCAGTACTGCACCAATCGCCATTTATTTCTATCTCTTTAACAAACTCTATCAATTCGTTATCACTGTCTTGCGTATTAATATCTGGAGTAAAAGGCAAATAGATTCTATCTCCAGCGTCAAACCAATGACTGAAAGGATAAGGATTACTTTCCGCTTCATATTCAACCCGATCCTCAAAATGTGAAGAATAATCCTTGGTCAGTTTTTTAAAACAATCATCACAATATGCATCTTCTACGTAATGCATATTTTCGCTATCACTATAATCAGCGCAGCCACAATCCGAGCAAACTGAAACAATTCCACTATCGGCACATTCATCACATGCAAGCAAGTTATCGTCCCAACAGAAAGGATAAGATCGCTGCCCTTCAAAAATATGCTTTTCACACCAATCGCACTTATCAACATCCTCTATGCATTCATCACAAACTGGAGCCGAAACCTGTGTAGAAAAATTGGATTGATGTTCTATATCTGAATCAAACAAACCATAAGGACTATCAATAAGTGCTCCAAATCGTTCTAGTACATCACCATCAAAGGTTTTGTTATATAAAGATCTGAAAAAATTAGAGCGATCCCAATTATAAGGTCTTAATATTTGCAGTTCTGCAAACTGTTTAAAACCCGGATCAGAAATGATTGATTGTAGTTCTGGAATTTTAACTACATAATGACTTTTAGTCCAATAAGGATATTGAATCTTTCCCGCTTTATACTCTTCGCTTTGAAGTATGGATTTTCTCTTAGCTTCAAGATCAGCTTTATCTTGATTATATTTTTCTACATATGGTCTTACTACATCAAGAATTTGTTGTATCTGTTGATTTATAACATCAATGTCTAAATTATGTATAGGATACTTATATTCTTTTTGATTTTCCTCGAATTCAACCCATTCTACAATTTCACTGTCAGTAACACCTTTTTGACACATATGACATTTATAAACATTTTCGCCATTTTGATTAATAGAAATTGGTTCTGCTTTTTGGACTACATCTCCAAACCCTTTATTCCAAGGGTAGAATAACAACTGTTGTCTTTGATTATATTTATACCAATTCATTAAACTGTCACCGTATGTTGCCTAGAATCTTCTTGTTCAGACTTTTGCTGTTGTAATTTCTTGTTCCACCACTCTTGCAAAGTTATGCCTTTTTCCTTTTGAAGACCTTCATCTATACTTTGATACAGAGCGCGAGTAAACCCGAATGGCATCATATCACTAATCTGATCATCTTGAATACTTTGATAGTTTTCCATAGCTTCATCATATTCTTCCCCTGTTTCAAAATCTTCTTCTTGTGGATAAGGAATACCGATATCCATATCTATTAGATGCTCATCTGCTTTTTCCTCTGTTTTTTGAATTAACCCTGTCAGTATTTCTACTCCATCATATTCATCTGCCATCAAATTTATAGCAGCATATGCTAAATCTTCTCCCATGCCAGCATCTCCGCTATAACCATATCCACGTTCATATCTATTAATAAATTCCATTATTCCATCGTATGCTCTTTCAAGATCATACGCATCCCATGGATGATTAGATAATCCATAGTCTCCACTTGAATGAACTAAATCGTCTAATGCGTCTGGAACATGGTCACCGGAGTACTGACTAAACATACGATCTAGATCTGCATAAACAGAACTTTCATCTCCTATATGTTTTGGTGCTTTATCATCATTCTGTATCCAATGCTTAATCATTTTTTTGTATTGATCTTTTGGCTCACTATTTGATTTGCCTTGAATCTGTTCTACAACATCTGGATAAACCTCGTTCCCTGTCAACTCCATTGTAACGTGAGGTCCATTATGTGGATCTCTTAAAGAAACAATTGACAAATCTCCACGCTCAACGTCATCACAATAATCTCCAACACAGTGGCTCATTTTATTGCCTTCAGTCGATAAATCGTTTTTGCTAGTTACGTTTTGAATCGTCCAACCTCTATACTCTTCGACTTCTTGACCAGTCTCATTATTTATCCATTTTGGACCATATAAAAGATTTATTTGCTGAGTCGGTTCATAAATCTTTCCCTCTCCCTGACCAGCCATAACAGCATGCCATTCATCAGACGCTTCTACAGCTTGATCATATGAGTAAGACGAAATATCGATATTCTCACCACTACGTACAATCCAATCTTTCATTTCAGATAATTTTTGACCGAATTTATTTCCAGCCATAATTACCGAACGAACAAAAGCGATATAGTCATCATAAAAATTAGAGCGATCCCAAGTATATCTCCACATCTTCCTAGTTTGCTTCAGAGTCCATGATTTCATAACATCTGGAAATTTATCTATAAGAGCATCTTCTATTTTTTTATTGATTATAGCATTATGACGTTCCAAATCTGTAGATGGAACTGCATATTGTGCTGGCAACTGCATTTGCTGTATATCATTAACATTCATCTGTGGGTTTTTTCTAAACTCATTAGTTAAGAATTGAGCGACACCTTCATCCAAACCACTGATATATGCAACGATCTCTTCGGACGCACCGATAGATCTCAAATAATCTTCTCTGTTACCAGCTATAACTGTCTTATACCAATTCACTCTAACAACTCCAAATACTTAGCTGGGATAGAACCATAAAATATAATCGTTTCTGGATCTAATCCAATTTCGATTTCATGTTCATATTCTTCTAACCCTATCTTATGGGCTAACGCCTCTACTTGTTCTGCTTCACTAACAGGTTCTTCCATAGATACGTCTGGCATATATCCATCTCTTTTCATCGCTCCGACATCTATCTTAAAAACACTCTCATAACTATGATACGCAGTTTCAGGAGAAGAACTAGTAAAAACAGCACTTCCTGTTGATTTATTACTTATCCCTCTTGTCTCGTATCTAGCTCCAATACCCTCTCTTTGTATATCATCTACTCTATCTTCATATGTTCCATGATAAAGAGCAGATCCCTCTGAAACTCCATCCCAAAATTCTTTGCTGAAATCTCTTTCATCTAAATATTGATAAACCGTATCACTAAAGATTTTATCATTTAACCATTCTTCGGGATCTTTTAATTCAAAAGAATCATCATCTATTTCTATGATATGCATATTTCCATTGAGATAAGTCATAATAACATGTTCTCCGTTTGGAAACTCAATTTTCTCATAATCTTCAAACATTTGATTAAGAATATTCATCAATTCTTGAATATTTTGTGCATTTTCTACAGTTTCATCTATAGACATATCTCCTAGTTCGGGAGTTGGGAGCATATTTTCTGGTCTTTTATCGAGATATTGATCTCTATTCTGTTCGTTCCAAAAATCGAACTGCATTTGTTGTGCTATTTTATACCAGTTCATAATGAATCCACATATGATTTTTCTTGCAGCAATCTGACCCATGTCATAAAATCGCGTTCAGAGAAATTGTCATCTAAATAAGAATCCCTCTCGTAAACAAATCCACCTGCTTTTTTCGTTGTCCAAGATGTAAATTTGTCTATAAACCTAGCAAACGTTTCTGTCGCTGATTGCAAGTATGCTGAACTAATATCGCCTCTTTTTCTTATTTCTTCCATAAATAATTTAGTTTTTTTATACCACTCTTTTTTAGGTTCAATCATATTTAGCTTATTTGCGAACCTTTCTATATCTCCTAGACTCATTTCAGACAATCCAAATACCACATTTGGATAAAGCTCTCTAGAAAACTTATAATCGAGATAATGACCTATTTCATGAGCGACAGTGCCTACATTAACATCTGATATAGTAATAGAATTTTCACTAGAATGAAATTTTCCTCTAGTTGTTTTCTTTTCGAACTGTCCTATCTTAAAAGACAAATCATCATAAGACAATCTAGTATCTATAGCCATAAACGTAGTTGCAATATACTTCCTTAACGATTCTCCGTTCTGTCCATAATAAGACTTTTCACCTGCTTCAGATACATCAATACCTTTAACGAACTGGTCAAGATCTTCTGGTGATATAGAATTATGCCCAACAAAAGAAGAATTCAACATACCTGACCACTGATGTTCTGTTGGAATATTTTCATTCAAACCTTCATGTAATTGTTTAGATGCGAAACTGAACCCTACCATCGATCTGATTTTTTTATTCAATTCAGAATCTGTAATACCTATTTTTGCAGATAACTCTCTGTCAGTATTGTAGAATAATAACATGTCCTTTCTAGCTTCCATAACCTCTGATTCGTTAGATTTGTTTTTTCTTTGAGAAGCTAATTGGAACAAAGATCGAGCCTCATTAGCAGACAACTTAGTTTGTTCAGCCGCTTGCCAAGGTAAATCTCTTTCTCCTACATCTGTACTTTCTATAGGACTCTGTGTATGTTGATAAAACTGTTGATTTGCATCATTCAGCATCCCTCCCAGATAAGCTTCAACAAGATCATGCGGAGTAATATCTCCAGAAATATTTTGCATATAGTTTCTATTAAAGTCAGCATCAGAATCTAAAGATAAATAGACATTGTAAGGATCTTCTTGTATCCATTTTTGCCAACTTGTAATATCTTCATCCAAATAATTTTTGTATTCGTTATAAAGCATTTGGACTCTTCTCTCAAAATCACTTTTAGAAATAACACGAGAAATATCTGCTATTAGTTGTTGAGCTATTTTTATATCTTTATACCAGTTCATAATTGAACTCCGACTGCTCTGAGTTGTTGATCCCAAATAGGGACTTCAGATCCGCTCGATAAATCATTTAACAAACTTTCTATATTCGACGCTCCAGTATCATTCTCAATATAATCTGTCATAGCACCTGTTTGATGAGCAGCATTCAAAGCCAAATTAACTGCTATCATAAACTCTTGCGTATTCTCTGCACTGGCACTTTCAAGTCTAGAATTTATTTGTTCGATAGTAGCTCTAGTTTCATCTATTCCTTCCTCTTTCCAATGCCTATACCAAAGAGGAAAAACACAATGCTCATAGAATTCTATCAATATCTCGACTGGATCTACTGAGTTGGATACAAACTCAGACATTTCACTTGCACCTTCAAAATAATACAAACTGTCTAAATCGACATCATCGATTGAAATATTTTTTATATATGCGGCAGCTTCATCTTCAGATTGAAATTCATTGCCCCAACGCTCAGAAAAATCTTCAAAACCTTCGCTAATCAAATCGTCTCGCAGCATTTCTCTATGTCCCTCCAAAGCCTCTTCGAATGATTGCTGAAAATATGGCATTTTATCCATATTCATACTAGCAAAATTTAACATCTCCCTAATAGACTTGTTTTGCAAAGATGCATAATTGCGTGGAGAGTGCATTTGCATTCTACGCTTATCTTCGTTCCCAACAGAATAATTCATATATTCGCCCAACATCGAATCAAAAACATCACCAACACTATGCCACTCAGTTAATTCATCTACTCTAGATCTCGCCCAAGTAGCTGGTTCTAAAAGAGCATGACTACTCAACCATTTATAGAAGACTCCAGATAAAGCACTTTTGACTTCATCTGCGACAACATTTAGATTGTCTCTAAGATTATTTGATATGTTTTGACGACGCTGTTCAAGTCCATTGAAAGGACGTTGGTTGATCATAGACCACATGTATTCTAATTTATATAAATCTTGTAGGTCAGACTCAAACTGGTTAATAAAAACATCACTCTCAGTAAGATTCCATATCTGAGCTATTTTTATGAATCTATACCAATTCACCCTTTGCTCCGAATGTAGATATTAATTCTATGCCAAATTTCTTTGCGATTTTGACTAAAGCAAAGATTATCAAAGCTCCACCTGGCAATATAAACAATGAAGCTAAAACAGATCCTTTCAATAGGTCTTTTGCACAATCGTTAGCTGCCGAAACTTCTTCAGGGGTTGCTCGTCCGGCTAACCATTTAGAATAGGTTTGTACCATTTCCTTTGAAGCACCGGCACCATTAGCTATAGCATCCTTAACCTCTAAAAGCTTTTTCTTAACAAACCCAAATTGTGCTTCTTTATACCAATTCATTTTATGCCTACATAATCGGATGCAAGAATTAAATCTCCTTGACCTATTATACTCATTAAATTTTCCCAACCTATATTATAGAAGCCTTTACTATACTTCTTTAAACGATACTTATAAAAACCAACGTGAGAGTCAACAATCATAGCTTCTTTTTCATCATACCCATTAACGACAACAGCATGTTCTTCAGCCTCATCTTCTTCATCCTTTTTGTAGCGAAAAAACATCGTCCAATTAAATGTTGCTATTAACGGTTCACCATCATCAAGAGACTTACGTATATAGTCACCAAAGTTATAGTCTATTATCAAATTATTTTGACGTTTCTTCGTAAGGAATTTGTGCATCCAACGACAATACCATTTATAGTCACACTTCTTATCTTTAGTCTTATTAAAAAATAATTCCACTAAAGCCTTTTTATTTTTAGTGGACCACTCGTAATCTAAAAAATCTAAATTAGAACTAACTATAGTTACTTTGTCAAATCCTACAGCATTCAGCAACAGCCCCATCTTCTGTGTTTCGAGTCCTTCAAAAGGCTTTCCTTTTTTTCTTCTGAATAATCTATTAGCTATGCTTTTAGTTTTTTTGTAATCAATATCTTTGTTATAGAAATTAGCGATAGATGCAATAGAAGCTATAGCACAATGCGAAGGTTCTTGAACAAATCTATTAACATTAATTTTCACTATTCATTGGATCTCAGAATAGCCTTTGCAAAAAGAGCTTCAAATAGTTTGTTGGCATCTTGTTCTTCATCAAAGTGAGATTTAATGATTGGGAAAAACACTTTCGCTATTTCTTGTTTTCCTTTACCTCTCAAAATCTCAAAAGCCATCTGCGAAGAAAAAGCCTCTATTTCTTCGGGGTCAGCAAAATAGAACTCTTGTTCCTTTTGCCTTGTCAACCAGTGTATCATTTCGTGTACAAAAAAATGAAGATTTTCTTTAAAAAAACTATCTTTCTCAAAAAGGGTTTCGTTCAAATATATTGTCTTACTGTCTGACTGCGCAAACTTTCCATCTAGATCCATTACTTCAAAACGGAGCTTATCTACATCTTCTATAGGTATGCCATACGTTTTAAACATTCGAACAAAAAACGCATTCGTCCTAACGATATTTTTAAGCTTATCGCTAAGCTCTTGATTGGACATTCCAATTTTAGCTTGTTTAAACCAACTCAATGTATTTTCTCCCATGTCATACTTAAACGAGCAGTATCTAATAGATCGACATCTATCGTGTTTCCTTTATGCTTGCCTGTCTCTATCTCTATCTGCATCGCGTTGTTTTTAACGTCACTAACACGACCTTCTGTTTGACCGGCTCCCCAACCGCCAGTTCTGAGTCTAACTCTATCTCCAATTTGGAACGGAGAAATCGCACCATCGCCGACAAAAGGAATATCAACATCTACTTCCAATGCCTCAGGAAGACCAATATCCGTTGGAACAGAACTAGCATCAGCAGTTTTAACTCGTTTAAACCAATTGGAGGCTTGCGGATTCTGCTGTTGCTGTTGCTGTTGCTGTTGCTGTTTCCATACATTCAACCAATTCTTAGCATTATTTCTAACAAACATCTCTGCCTCTTCTGGTGTAGAAACGCCTCTTTCCCATTGAGCGATTAAAAGCTTATTCTTAGCAAAAGCAAGGTGATGAACCATTTTACCTTTGACATTAAAGAACACATTGTTATTTATAATCTCAGGAACAGTTTCAGTTAAAATCTCTCTGATTCTATTACCATCAATAAATGTCGTTGTAATTCCAGGTCCAACCTCTTGACGGTACTGTCCCATCATGTCAAGAAAATTCTGTTTTTGTAACTGTAACTCTTCGATCTTCTCTGTAGATAATTTTCCTTTTCCGAGTTGATCAGCATGTTGGTGATGCACGATAGACTCATAAAAATCACCAACTTTATTAAGAAATTTTCCTAAATGTTTATTCCGACTCTTGTCTTTCATGCCAGGTTTATTGAGCATAAATGGGAACATATGATGCTCAACAACAGTAGTTACAAATTTTTTAACATCCTTATCAAACCCCATTGTTGTCATTTTTTCTAATGCAATATCTTTTGACTTCGAATCATGACCGATATACTGCATAACACCTTCTCTCTTAGGATGAGGTTTTTGAATATCTGGGTCTAATTTGCCGAAGTCATGGAAGAAAGCAGCCAAGTTTAACCAACCCCTCTGTTGATCGTCTGAACCAATCTCTTTTGAGATATTGTTTACGTTCTCTAATACGCTGAGTATATGATCCATAACAGTATGGATATGGTGAGGGGTTTGTTGGTCCATATCGATGTCATGTAACTCATCCCCTATGTTGAGTACCTTTTTATATAAACCTGTCTCAAAAAGGATTCTGGCGGCTTCTGCGGGCTTTGCTCCAGCCATCATCTTAACAAATTCTGTAGATGCACGCTCAGGGGCCAATTTTGGAGGACCGTAAAAGGCTTGCACTTTAGGATCTTTCAATGCAGCTAAAACACTTGGATCAATAGTAGCATCTTGGAATCTGCTATAGAATCTCAAGACTCTAAGCATTCTAAGAGGATCATCTTGGAATGTTTTCTCTGGACTCAATGGAGTCTTCAGAGTCATTGTCTGTAAATCTTGCAAACCGTTAACGTAATCCTCAACTTGCCCAGTCTCTACATTGTAGTACAAAGCATTAACTGTTAAATCTCTACGAACAACATCATCATGAACATCGTCTGTCCTCTGTATGATAGGTTGTCTACTATCGGCTGTGTATGTTTCTGTTCTCATTGGAACAAATTCTACTTTCTGACCGAAGATTTTGATACCACCAACCATCAAATCTGGATTAGCATCCTCTTCTGTTGGTTCGCTTGATTTTTCTAAACTTACGGCATACCCCTTGCTAACGCCTTCGATTCCATTTGAAGCTGCGTATTGTTGGAGAAGCTCGGCAAACTCAATGCCGGACATTGAACTGATAGCGATATCGATATCATCGCTTTGTTCACCTAAAAGCTTATCTCTAACCCAACCGCCTGCCACACGCATTTCGACATTCCTCGCTTGAGGAATAGCATTCTTGGCATTAGTAAGAAAACCAAAAATATTCTGTTCTAAATCTGTTAATTGTATTGTTGTATTCATCTGTGAAAACTTCCTAAAGTTAAAGGCTTTAGCTAAAACTGGTTTAGCTATTGCTGGGACTACTTCTAGATTAAAAATATCTAAGTTCAGTTCTGGTCTTTCATCGCTGACTATGTTATTAATGTCAATAATTTGACATTCTGATAGATGGTTATTAACGTATATCCTTTTGACTGAATCTTCAAGATCAAAGTGATTAAATTCTGTGGAAGCTATAGCATCGCAAATATCTAATTTTTCGCTATCCATTTTTATCCCTATAAGGACAGGGTAGCTTTGTAAATATTTCTTGGCAAATCCTAAAGAAAAGAAGCATACTTTTTTAGGATTGAACACTTTGTTTTCGGACAATACTTTTCTTAGTTCTACGATATCGCAAGGATAGTATACAGTATTAGAATCTATCTGATACTTCTCGATATCTCTTTGTACTCTTTTCGGGTATTTCTGCAACTCGGCAGAAAGCCCTCTGAATAGCGAAAGAACGTTATCAAACTGTGATGAATCTTTTGTCATTATCCTTTACTCTTTTTCTTTCTTCTACAGCCCCCACAACCACCTTTAGACGCTGTTTTCGTGATTTTTTTCTTTGTCTTTTTTTTTGAACTAACTTTTACTCCATGTGCAGCTAGTTCTTTTTTTAACAGCCTCTTTTCTTTTGTCCTGATTATCCTCTTCTGTCTCAATGTTAATTCTGCTTTTGTCTTTTTTTTTAATCTCTTTTTTTTCATTTCTCTACCAGCATATCGCCCATAGTATCTGACAACTCATTCAAAAGATCCAAAAACGCACGCTTAACTTCTTCGTTAGAGGTACTTTTGATTTTATCAGCAAGAAGTCCTTGCAAATTTTCTATGATAATTTCGACAGGAGCCAATTCATTATCGATCTCATCTATTTTATCTTCTAGACCAGATATACCATCAGACAACTTTTTCAAAACGTCTGCACTTCTACGACGATCATCAACAGATCCTATCATATTATCAGTCTCAGTCGATATCAACAAAAACTCGCGTCTCAAAGCATTGATTCTAAAATTTAAATTATCTCTGCGATTATACTTGCCTACAGAGAATCTATTCACTTCTTCTAAATACTCTTTGACGTTATCAAGCCTTCGTGATCCCAAATAATGTTTAGTTAGATGGTTTCTGACAGAATGATAGCATATTTCTTCTCCCTTGTCAAGCAAAAAAAGACTTACTGCCTTCATATTGTTAGTTTGTTCGAATTTTTCTTCAGCTTCTGCCCTAAAAGATGAGTTACAAAGCTTACAATTCGTTTTTGTGATCTCTGTGTTCTCAACCAAATGCATAAACTTTTCTTCTACCTTCTTTATCTCTTTCTTATTTTTCGCCATTCTCTTTCCTTTCCTTTGTGCGTTGAGGAAGTTTTTTCTCAATGAAATCTTTTCTATCTTTTTCCATTTCGTCCACCTTAACAACCAACATATCTATAGCCTCTTGACATAACAAATCAAATTTATTGTAACTGTCTAGAGACTTCTCAAATGCTGCCTGAAGGATTTCTTTTATCTCTGGGAATGATGACATGATCTTATTTTCTACCATTCTTTTAACAATAACACGAGCATGAGGAGCATTCTGATATACATATTGTGACAAATAATTAAGTTTATTGACCATTTTCTTGAACTCGCTTATTCGCTTGTTTATATCATTTCTATCTTTAAATGTAGAAAGCTCAGATTGTTTATACCAACTCATTATTAAAGTTCCTCATTACTGCTAAGATATAAAGCAAAATTACGTAAAGTTTCACTATAATTATTCCATACTTTTTTCAATTGTGCCATTTCATTTTTTACTGCCATTACATCTTCTGCGTCTTCTGCACTTTCTCCTTCATATCCAACCATATCAGTGATTAACTCTAAATCTTGTGCAAGCTCTTTATGCCTAGACAAAACAGTGACAAGATACTCAATATCTTCCCTATTGTCTTCCATAGTCTGTTGAGCGTACTCTACTGGACTAGTTAATCTCAATGATTGTTTATACCAACTCATATATTTATCCCTTTATATAAAACGCTATTAATAACGATTCGGCACGCCCATCGTCTTTCTTTCTACTAAAAGAATCAGAAAGTTTAGGGCATAAAAGAGCAGCTTCTTTACGAGCATTATTTTTAGCGATAGATTTAACCTGTCGCCCTAGTTTGGCTATTTTGTTTTTATTGTCTTTTTGTTCTTTTTTTAGTGCAGCTATTATCTTTTTATTCTGGCTTTTCTTGTCCTTATCCTTTAGTTTTTTATTTGTTTCTTTAGTATCTTTCTCTTTTAGCGATAATTCTTTGTTTTTTTTGCGTATTTCCTTCTGTTCGTCTTTAAGTGCTAATATATCTGGTGTTATAAGATTAGGGAAATTTTTCTTCCATTTTTGAGGAGTTACAGAATTGAAATGGAACCCAGCAAAAACGATACCCATCTCAAGTTGTCCTATCCCCTTACCAAAATTGAACGAACTGACAGAACCTTCGCCAGGCATTACACTTACTGACTCTAAAGCACATTCAACATCTCGATCTAGATATTGTTCGAATATGTCAATAATTTCATCTAAATCATAGTGCTGTTTTGTCTTTTTAGTTGATGTAATTGTTTTATATGTAGGTATATCATGAACGATTACCTTTTTCCCATCAATTATTGTTATTCCTCCACTGAAACCAGGGTCTATCCCTATATACACTTTCTTTGCCATTCTATCTCCTTATATCTCCCTATTATAATCGATAAAAAAAAGCCCGCTACTCCAACGCATAGAGTAACGGGCACCGCAGAGAAAGAAGGCAAAGTTATATTATAAAATATTTTATAATTATCCTTTTTTTATTTTTTTAAAAATAAAGGATATTCAGATATTACATGTAATATGATGATAGGAGAATAAAATGAAAAAAGAAATACAGTTAAAGCTGTATGAAGCTCTTTAAGAGAACGCCACATTATAAAAACAAACCTTGCCTTCCTTTATTTTTTTTGTGTCTTATCCACAAAGAGCTTCGTCGCCAACAATATAATTTATCAAACCGCTAGATTTAAGGAACTCTTTGACTTCAGAGGTATCCATTTCCATAGACTCAAGTAATTGTAAAACTGCATCACTTTGTTCTTGGGTAGTACCTCTTTTGACTAAAATTTCACCGCTTGGTAATAAATCAAATTCTACTTCAACTTCTTTATTCACTTTCTGCGTCCTTAATTAGGGTAGCAAGAGTCATAATCTCTTCATCTCCAGCTACGTTAGTAATTTTTACCATTTCTGTATTATCGGCTCTGAACGTCTCCATTATAGTCCAATCAACGCCACCCAAACAAACTTTATTACCTATTGAAAATTTATTTCCAGTTATAACTCTAACACCTTGTGATGATATACTTTTTTTAAACATTTTCTGTCCTCTTTAGATACTCTGAAGTATCTTTGTTCTTTTGTATTCTTTCAATATAATCTAACATATTTTTATTATCGACTTCCGGCCATAATTCCTCAATGTCTTTTAATGCTTTTTCGCACTCTTCTGGAAGATCTTCTGGTATATCTATATTGAATATTATATACATGTCTCCTTTTTCCCCATTAGAATTTAAACGTCCATACTTAGATTTCTTGACAAAATCTCCATGTTCCGTTCTTTTGGGGATCTCAACAGTTATAACATTTTGGTTGATAGTAGGAATCTCAATACTATCTCCAAAGATAGCCTGATTAAACGTAATCGGTACATAAACAAGTATATGTTCATCTTTAGTCTTGAAAAAATCATGTTCAAGTACGTTTATAGCAATCTGTAAATCGCCATTGGGACCGCCATTAACTCCGCAATTCCCTTGTCCTTGTAAAGAGATTCCATGAATCTGATTAAAGAAATTAGGGTCTTGCCAGACAGGAAGTGTGACTGTGATTTCTTTTTCTTTAGTTATACATCCAGTCCCCTGACAATCATCGCATTTGTCTTCATCTGCTATTGACTGCCCAACCCCATGACAAACAGGACAAATAGATATTTCTTGTCTAACAAAATTCTCAGATACTGTTCTTTTTACAAATTGACCGCTTCCTTTACATGTAGTACATTCGGTACGTTTATGATTTGGCTTAAGACCTGTATTGTTGCAAGTCTTACAACGGACTTTTCTTTTGTAAGAGATGGTTCGCGTTACATTATCTTTAACGGACTCTTCTAATGTAGAATCTACGGCAATACGTAAATGAGATCCCCTTAACGGAACGGTTCCCCTCTTACGCATTCTATTTCGCATATGCATAAATGGATCACCCATTCCAGCCATATTCGAATTAGGATTTTCTCCGTACATATCATAGAATTGTTTTTTCTCAGGGTCTGAGAGAATCTCATATGCCTCTGTACATTCTTTGAATTTAGTTTCATCACCACCACCAGTATCAGGATGATACTTTAAAGCACTTTGTCTATATGCTTTTTTAATATCATCCTGATTGTCTGTTTTTTCAATACCAAGAGTGGCATAATGGCTCATCTTTATCTACTTTGAGAATTTCTCAACCTTTTTTATTAATGTTGTTCTTGCTTAAATTCTTTTAGAACTCAAACACTTATAGTATAAATCAAAACAATTTCTTTATCTATTATAACAAATTTTTATTCACTTTAGAGTTTGTTTCATGAAGGAATAGAAAACAACAAAAAGATTTATTCACCCACGGACAGTGGGGCTAAGCCTGTGGAGTCGTTAACATTAGTTAAGACTGCGAAGCAGGAATCTCCTATGCTTTAGCTTAGAGAATGTCACCTACTTTGCTTTAATTTAGTATCCACCTTGACTTTCTTATGATAATCGGCTTTCTTCTTTTTATCCGTAACCTTGCCCAATGACTTGAGCATATCATCGATAGCACCATCGCATGCTTTGCCTTCCCAACCTATCTGGTCGATAGACAAAGTTCCGTCTGTCTCAATAACAATTTCCAACTCTTTCTTCTTAGGCATTTTTTCTCCTATAATTCAAATCCATCTTCTGTTTTAGTTGCGTCTATTTCATCTTCAAAAGACTCAACAACAAGTTTATTCATTGCAGCCTTCATAGCTGCATAATCTTTATCAAACGCCTCAACCGCTGCTGCAAGTTCATTTATTCTTTCTTGCGAAATACTATCAACTACCTTCTCGCATGATATCATTATAGCAGATAGATTAACACTACTTTTTATAAACCTATCTTTGACTTCTTTATAATGACTATTAAACTCCATGCGGGGATCTCCGTAACGATGTCAGTATACTTGTGTTCAACATAGAACAGGCAGTCATAAGGACATTATCTACGGCTAACTTAATTTCTGCATCGCTATAATAGCAAGACCTTATTTTAAACAAAGATTTATTCACAGATAATAAAATATTATGAATTTCTTCTTGAGAGTATTTATTTATTGATGGTTCGTATGAGTAATTCCCAACTAAAGAGTTCCTAGCCATTCCTGCGGTATACTGTGACTTCTCCTTAGCCTCTTTATCTTCCGTTTTATCCAATTCATAGATCGTATAAGACCCAGACCCACTTCGTTTAAGCTTTTTCAATTCCGAAATATTTTGCAACGTTCGGTCATCTTCATAACCCAAAACCTTAGATTCTTTCAAAAACATCAAAAGCCTATAACGCCAACGGATACTGCTGAGAACTTGTACTGCTGACTCATATTCAGATTTGACAAGATCTCTTGCTTTTCCGTAAGCACTCAAACAACCAATAAAATCTCTTTTATCCATGACATCGAATAAAGTAAACATGAGATATTCTTTATCATGAACTGCTGTCTTCATTACATCTGATTTAGTTATAGTTCCATTGTCTCCAACAAACGAGAACAACTTTTTCAGAGACAGATATATCTTGTCTACTTCTACGCCTTTTTTATATACTTCTCCAATGGTTGAAACTAAAGTCTCGGCACAACCATCTTCATGCTTTTTATTCTGTTGCTTAAAAGCTTTTTCTATGTGGTTCACAGCACTATTCTTTTGTAAGTACTTTGGAGACTCGTAAACCTTACCGATCTCATTGACAATTTTGAAAAGCCATTCGTTTCTTTTCCCTTTATCGATCCCATTAAAAGCAACTACACAACCATCAGGGATACTACGAATCATTTCTTCAAGACGTTTTTTGGATTTAGCTCCACCACTACCAAAAGAAGGGATATGGTCAAGAGCAACAAGCCTTGTTGTCTCAAACAGATTAACATTCAAGACTTGTTGCTCTATATATTCCGCGACAGTATCCTTACTATATGAGTGCAACTCGCACTTTTTCAAAAAACCTTTTATCTTGTCAAAGATTTCGAGTCGGAAGTTAAAACCGCCAGAAAGAATACAAACTCTTACTTTATCATTAGCCATTAGTTATCTTGTGACAACCTCGCAAAGAATATAGCGAATTTCTCATTCAACCCAGATGACTCGTTCTTGCTACTCAACATAGAACTGTCTTTAACGTCATCAAGGGCATGATATCTGACAACTACCGGCATTTTAGGTTCTGTAGGAATCTCTATCTGTATGTTGTTCTGAGATGGACCATGTTCCGCGAACTCTTTGAGGAAAGCAGAATTGCATACAAACTTAATACCATCATCCTCTAAAACAGAACTCAAGATAGGAACTTTTCTATGAGCCTTCATAACGCTATTGCTTTTAACCAAGAGAGAAGAATTATTATCGCTAACTTCAACACTAGCTCTGCTTTGACGCTTCTCTTTTTTAAGCTCTTCGCTATATGTCGCTATAATTCCCTTGCCGACATATCCCCATTCTGAGATATTGGTAACGAATCTATTGGCTATGCTAGAAGACAAGAATTTATTCTCATCTGGATAGTCTATGTCAGAATCCAAGTTGACAAACAAGATGTCATGAGACTTGGTTTTAATAGCGATCTGATAGTTACTAGACTTTTTGCTATTAGTCTTGATGTTAAGTTTTTCATCGTCTATAGAACTGAAAATCTTCTTCACGGATTCGGTATGATCTTTAGGGAACAAAATCGTAAACGGTTCATCGCTGTCTACGAAATTTTCTCCATCGATAGTCAAAACAGCAAATCTACCGCCAGTCCCAGCAACGAATCTTGCCTCATCTTTATTAAGCCTCAAAGCCCAATGCAGATATTGTGGCATATTATCTTCATAACCAATAGACCAAAATATCTTATTGACTCCATAGATATATACAGACCTATCTATATTTACTTCCCTTTCAAACTTCTTAACCTTTTTTGGCATCTCGATATCTTCGGAAGCACAAGGCAACGTTTGATACTCTTCATCATCAGATTTTTTGCTAATAACAAGCTCTTTACCACTGTTGGCTTTTGAAACGCTAACTTGAATTTCATCATCCTTTTTGAACGATGAAAGAACATTCTGCAAATCAATAGAGCTAACTGTTACCAATCCTTCTGAAGAACAAGAATAGCCCAAATCGTCAGAAGTAAGATCTGAAACGACTGAGCAAACAGCGACTTTACCGTTAAAAACACTAGCGACGATTTCAGACTGAGTTGATTCCAGACTTATTTTGCCAGCACTCCTAAAATCTTTAACAACCGAATGTGTAGAAACGCCAATCGCGGGAGCGATACCTTCTAACAAACCAGACACTTTACAAGAAAACTTCATTTTTAATCTCCTATCTTTTAAAATTATTCATCCAATTACTACTACTGTATTATACCATCTTGCCTAATCACTAAATATCAATTTTCTTATAAATCTCTTTTGCTTTAGTTTTAACGCGAGATAGTGCATTATCTATAGATTTGACATTTACATCTTCTGTCAGCAGCCTATTCTGATTGATAAAAGCTGCTATTTCTTCATACGAGTATTTTTTACAATACAATATGAAAACTTCCTTCTCAAGTGAAGATAGCTTTGAATAAAGGCTTAATAAAAGCCTTTTCCTGTGATCTCGTTCATTTATAGCAGAAGACACATCCGGATCGTTACCTGCTAATATGTCAGATAAAAAAAGATTATCCTCTGATCCTTTTGAACTTCTGTCTTGGTCAAGACTTATTGAAGAATTTAATACTCTATTTTTGTTTTGGAACGATGCCTTTAATTTTGTCGATAAATGTCGCCTTATACATAGGGCAGCAAACTTATCAAACGGCGAAATATCTTGCATGTCGCTACGACTATGATCGTAGTCCTTTATTGCTTTAAAACGTAGTGCAAATAGAGCTTCTTGATATAAATCTCCAGGTGACATACCTGGAATCTTGAATTTATATACTAGTTGTTGTATCTTTTGGTTCAACATTTCTATTATTTTATCAAATGCTAGGTCAGCTTTCTTCTTTGTTTTTCCGAATCGAACTTCGTCTACAAGTTTCACATATAGTAATATTTTTTCTTTTTCTTTAGCCTTTGCCAAGTCGTCTTTTTTGCGACCGGCCATAAAAACTCCTCAGATGGTTATTGAGATTTTTTCGGCTTAGGTTTTTGCCTCGCTCTCTCTATAAGCGTCTTTATTACAAAGTTTTCAAGCTGATATTGCGTATCCATATTATAAGTCAAGGCTCGTTGTATATCTATTATCATATCTAACATATATGAAACTAAAATCGGTGGTGCAATTTTTCCTTGATGAGCATATCTCTTGATTTCTTCTTCGGTAAACCCAAGTCCTTCTACTTTCTGCCTACAAGCGTTAATGGTTAGAAGATTACGTAAGTGTTCTTCTAATCCCTTAATTATTTGTTCGGCATTTTTACCTTTTACCATCAATTGATTGATCAATAACATAGCCTTTGGCACATCAGGAATCATCATCGTTTCCACTAATTCAAAATACGAACTATCGTCAACAACTCCAAGTACTTGCTGTACCGCATCAAGGGTTATTTTTTCCTCTCCACAAAAATCAATAGCAAACTGAAGATTCTGCAAAGAGTCTCTTACACTACCTTTTGATTTCTTAGCGATTAACTTCAAAGCATCTTCGTCCGCATCAACTCCCTCTTTCTTCGCTATACTAACGAGATGTTCACATATCTCAAACCAAGATACCTTATTAAAAGTAAAAACTATACATCGACTATGTATAGTTGGTTTTAAAGCGAACGCCTCAGTAGTACATAGAATGAACCTAACATGCGGAGGAGGCTCTTCAATCGACTTTAAAAGGGCTTCTGCTGCGATCCCAGTTAAAGAATGAGCCTCATCAAAAATGATATACTTGGTTTTGCTGTATATCGGACAATTAGCAATCTCTTTCTTTAAATCACGAACATCATCAACGCCACGATTGCTGGCAGCATCAATTTCTTTCACATCATACGATTTGCCCGCAAAAATGTCTTTGCAGTTTTTACAAACTCCACAAGGCTCTAGAGTTGGTCCTTCTTCGCAGTTCTCCATAGCAGCAAGAATTCTCGCTGATGTAGTTTTGCCAGAACCAAACTGACCTTCAAATATATAAGCATGATGAAGATTGCCAGAGTTAAATGCATTGGTTAAAGTTTTAGTTACTACTTCTTGTCCTATCATGTCTGTAAACTTTTTAGGACGATATTTATTCGGCAATGGATTCATCGACATGTTTCATCTCCTATTTTTCTGCCATTTTTTTACGCATTTTTCAAAAAATGGTTGTGCTAGAGTATTCTTCTCTTCTTCTAACAAATCTTGGTTGTATATAACCAAACAACGCTCTCCCAATTTGGCGAAATCAAAACTGTCAAGTTCTGTCTCGCTCGGATGAGAATCTTCACATATCTTCCTTGTCAATCTAATTACATGACCATTTTCTTCTGCCATTAATGCGTTGATCTCTGACTCAAAACGAGCATCAGCGATTAAAGCAATAGGTGGGTTTTCCTTCTTGATCAGATTGATCGTGGCGTTAACCCAGATCTTATCACTAAACATGCCTCTCATGATATCAGTTCCAAAGATTTGCAATACTTCTCGACCTGTCATAAAACCTCTTTTAGGAGTCTTGACTAAATCACATCCATCTGCTCCGTGACGAGGTATTTCTATGTATTCGCCAAACCTTGCAGCGATATCCCACGGAATACGTTGCCAGCTATACTCTGTCAACGTATTCTTGTCATCATCGGTCCCATAACACTGTTCTTCTTTGAGTCCCATAGCATCTATGCAAAACCTTTTTAACGGATCAGCAAACGAATAAATTCTGATATCGCCATCATGATAATGATATTTCTTTTTAAGGAAATCGCACAATGTACTTTTACCGCTTTGTTTGCGGCCAGATACACCAATAATATAGGTATTCATATTTCTCTTATTTCTTCTTCAGACTGTTTATAAAATACATCGTCTTATCTTCCATAGCGGAATCAGACAACGAATCTACCATGACCGTTTGCCCTGGTTTTCCTACCTTCTGTCTCTCGGCAAAAATAATGGTCTTCACATTATTCTTACGATCAACAACTACCTCGCCAATATAAAATCTCATATTGACTTCTACATCCTTGATGAGATGTTCTACTGCGACATCATCATTAATAAGATACAGTCTATCTTTGCCACCAGGTGATTTGCCCGCATAGATAGCATTTTGGATAAGTTCTCCGTTCTCATCCAAAAACTCTACGAAGCAAGATTCCCACTCTCTTTTTTGTTCTGCTAAAGCTAAAGCATTCTCCATGTTATCAGCACAGACTAGCTTCTTACCCTCTGTAATCAACACAGAGAGATCGTCAGACGACTTGACGATAGATACGGAATTGTACTCGTCTCTTGTACAAAGTTGGTATTTCATTTTTTTTACTCCTTATCTTGTGCGTATTTTTTCTTAGCGGCTTTGAAAGCCTTCAAATACGAACAATGTTCTTTATAATATGCTATAGGCTTATTCCAAGTGGGTGTACTAAACAACCCATCGATGAACATCGCCTCCGGTTTTACTTGTTTTTGGTTCTCTTCCATTTCTTATCTCTTCCAATTTACTTTTTCATCAAGAAGGTGAGGAACTTTTTCATTGTCCATGAAATCGGCTCCGAATGTTCTAATCATAACAGCGTACTCATGCATGTCTGGACCAAGTACTTTACCTTCGTCATCATCAGTTGGGACAGACTGCAAAACATCAGCGACTAACAGTAGTCTCATTTTTTCATTCAACTCTGCCCAATCGGAAGCAAACAAAATGACGTAATAGGAAAATGGACAATCCATACGGATCGGCTGTTTTACAGGAAGAATACTCCAAAGTTTCTTCTTGCCTTTTCCTCTCTCTTTGTTTGTGATTGAAACGCATTTAAGTTTATCGACATCGATCCCATCAAAAATCTCAGGGTACTTGGTCTTCAAACCTTTTGCATGTTTCGCAAACTCGTCTACTATTTCGAATTCTGGTTTAATCTGCATATTAACATCTCCTATTTCTTGGTTTTCTTAAAGGAATATTATTTTTCCTTTCTCTAAATTTCGTCTAATTGCTTTCTTAATAAAACCCATCTGTCATCTAACTCTACGTCTCCGTCATTTATCTTAACAAGATATTTGACACATTCTTCCTCATCATCAAACATGAGGTTATGGTCTAAAATGCCAAACAGCCACGCTGGTGCATTCTTTTTGCCTCCCTTTATTATCGCCAAAATAGGTTTCTTTTCAATATCAGCTACGAATATTTCATGGTACGAACCGCACATATGAATACTCTTATCCACTTTAGCAATAACAAAATCTGAAAAATCCACTTGCCTAAGATCTACTCTGACAATGACTTTCATAAAATCGCTAAGATCTTTCCATCTGCCTCTAGTTCTATATCTAGCTATTCTATCTTGCTCGGTTCCAACTTCCTGCTGAAGACCTTTGAGCTTGTTTGTCGGATCTAAAAACTTAATTTTCAACTTATATTCTTCAGAAAGCCTAATAAGTTCCCTTCTCCATCCAATACCTTGATCTTTAGCTTCATCTATTGGTCCGATGAGATATGCTAGACTTTTATCTAGAACTCTCTTACTATCATCACTCATAAAAACTCCTAACTTAAAATATTATGTTTTGGTATTCCGTCATTTCTTTTTCTTCTTCTTGCCCCAAAACTTCTTCTTTTTACTTTGCTTTTTTTTGCTTTTCTCTATTACTTCTCCGTCCATTGTCATCATAGAATGACATTTGGGGAATTTAGAACAGCCAAGAAACTCGCCGTAACGACCTTTCCTTATCGCCATTTTCTCTCCGCATTTAGGACAATCAAAATCTGACAGTACCGTTACCTTCTTGACTTTTTCAACTGGGATTCCATCCTTGCCAACGTCTGCCCTATAATCACATTTGCTTTCTTTATTGTTATAATTTTCGCAAGAATAGAATTCTCCCCATTTAGAGAATTTCTTCAAAAGCAGTCCATCGCACTTCTTGCATTTATAATTGGTCTTACTTTTTTCTTCTTTGATAGTTTTGGCTCTAGCGATATCCTCTTTGAGGACTTCATAGAAATTACTCAAGACGCATAACTTTCCAACTTCGGCTCTTGCTATTCTGTCAAGATCGTTTTCCATGTTAGCGGTAAAGCCCAAATCTACAAAACAAAAATTAGCTTCGACTAAAAAGTCAACAACTTTTATTCCCAACTCCGTTACATTGATCGCCTTTTTCTTAATTTCAACATATTTTCTATTCTTGAGAGTATCTAATGTATTCGCAAAAGTAGATGGGCGACCAATACCGAGTTTCTCCATCTGCTTAACAGATGAAGCTTCTGAATATCTTGATGGTGGTTTTGTCTGTTCTTCGGTCATACTAGAATCGATCAGATCTAACACATCTCCAACCTTCATTTCTGGGACAGTATAATCTTCAAGCTTGCCGTAGTCCCAACATTTTCTCCAACCATCAAATGTACATGTTGAACCTGTAGTAGACAAAACATATTTTTTGCATTTGAATTCGGCTTTAGATCTCAAAAATACAGCTTCAGACATTTGGCTGGCGACTAACCTTTTCCAAATCATTTTATACAGTTTATTTGAATCACCAGAACCAGGATTCTCTACACTTATATCTGTAGGACGGATAGCTTCATGAGCTTCTTGAGCGTTCTTAGACTTCGCGTAATGCCATTGTTTACTGGGACAGTACTTTGCCCCATATTTATCTTCTATGCCAACACGGACGCTCTGGACGACCTCTGGGACGATAAATTTAGAGTCTGTACGATGATATGTAATTAAAGATTGCTCAAATAGCTCTTGAGCTACTGTCATTGTCTTTTTAGGACTCCAACCCAAGAATGAGGACGCACATTGCTGCAATGTAGAAGTTGTAAATGGAGCATACGGTTTAGTAGATTTATTAACTTTTTCGTATGCAGAAACTTTTATTGGTCCTTTTTTCAAGGCATCAACAATTTCTTTCGCCATCTTTTTAGAATTGACTTTGAGTTTAGTCGGCTTTGTGAGCGGAGCTACAACTTTCTCTTTTTTCTTAGTGAGAAGCTCTGCGATAATGCTCCAATAAGTTATTGGGACAAAATCTCTAATCTCTTTTTCTCTTTCTCCCAAGAATCTTAACGTAGAACTTTGAACGCGACCTGCGGATTTACCACCAGTTGCTTGCTTGACAGGCCAACTGCATTTGAATCCAACAATTCTATCAAGTATTCTTCTCGCTTCATAAGCATTAACCAAATCATCATCTATCTCAGTAGCATTCTTAATCGCTTCTGTTAGATCTTTCTTTGTTATTGCACCGTAGCGTATTCGTTTGGTTTTTGTCCCTTTAGGAAGAATCGCTTTAATATGAGCGGAAATTGCTTCCCCTTCACGATCTCTGTCAGTTGCGAGATAAACGAGTTGTGCTTTTTTTGCTTTAGACAGAATGTTTTTAACAACGCCTTGCTTGCCATCCATTATCTCGTAAGTAGGTTCAAATTCCTTACCTTTTCTAAGATTAACACCCATTTTATCTGGAGGAAGATCTCTAAAATGACCTACAGACGCTATGACCTCATACGAGGAACCAAGATACTTTTGTATGCTTTTAGTTTTACTTGGAGATTCTACTATTACTAAATATTTTTTTGCCATATCACTTTTATTGTTTAAAATTATAGAACGACTAACGGCTTACTTCTCAACTATCGTTAAAATTCTTCCAAGTTGACGATCCGCAGATGGTTTCGCTGCGATATACCAACCTGTTGCTCCATGACGAGGAGCTACGCCTCTCAACTTTCCTCTTCTAGCTAACTGCACTACTTTACCTTTGGTCATTCTTTTGCCATCGATAATATAAGCAATTGTTCGCCTCTTTGAATTAACTATTCTTTTCTCGACTATTAGTTTTTCCATTGTCTTCCTTTTGATTCTTTTTTCTGACTTTAGTTACTGGTTTATTGGGATTTATATAAATAAGCCCAGACGCGATGCCTGCAACATGACACCAAGCATTTCTAGTCATATCTGATGCTGTCATAGTTTCTATGGTCAATGCAGTTGGACTTATGCCAGTAGCCAACAATTCTGGGTCCATTCTAGCGTTAAATTCTTTAAGGAATACGCCGCCATAAAGTAATCTTTGAAAAGGTTCCCACAGATCATCAGACGGAACGCCTAAATTCTTTGAGATGTCATCTATAGTTGGTTTAACGCCTTTTAGGTAAGATAATAGAATTGCGACTCCAAGACCTCCTTGAAATTCCTCTTTGTTAACCGAACGCCAGTTTCTTCCGCAAACGCCAACGACAATATCTTCGTACTTCATTTTAAATCCTTTGGTAAATCAGTAAAACAAAAGTATATCAAAAACGATATACACATTTAAAAAAGTTGCCCTTCTTCCAAAAATTCGTCTTTCAACTCGTCTATATCTACATCGATTGGGACTTCATCAAAATTAGGATATATATGATATCTCATCCCTTTACTGAACTCTTGTTTGTCAAACTCAAGAGAACAATCTTTCATTATATTCTCGATTACAGGCACAAGATCAAAATTATTTATCGTAACAATTACGACTTCTTTTTCTATCTGTACTTTAGTAACATATTGATAAAATTCATCAATTATCTCAATCTTCGGTATCGTTTTGCGTTCCTTTACTATTTTCTTCTTTACCTTTTTCTTTGGTGGCATTTCCTAGTCCTTCGCAATTATCGCTTTTAGCTGTTATCTTATTATTTTTCGCCAAGTTATCGAGCATATCTCCCATTGGAGTCCCTTTAGCACATACAAATCCTCTCTCACCTTGTATAGTTATATACTTGCATGTACGATCTGCTTGCCCGATAAGGCATACTTTGTCTACTTGGTCAGAAGGTATTTGCCTTGCATCATCAAGTAGTTCTCCATCCGAATTGTCTTTCATGTCAATAGCTTTCATTACTACTCAAGATTTCCTCATTTACAAAAGAATTCTTGCCCTTTCCGTATTTTCTTAAAGGAATCTACTTTAGCTTCTATAATATATAATATATAATATAATATATAATATATAATATATGAAGCTAATACGTACAATAAAACTTAAATTAAATATTCCTAAATCAGAAATATTGCCAACCATTGAATCTTATACAAAAGCTTTTAATTTCGTATGTAAACAAGGTTTCAATAATAATGATTATAACGCAATATCATTACACAATAAAACATATTTTGAGACAAGAGAAAAATTTAATTTACCTTCTCAATTAGCTATATCAGCAAGGACAAAAGCAACTGAAACTCTTAAATCTATTAAAGCTAAACGAAAAAAGAAACAAAAAGTTTCACAACCTATCTCAAACCAATGCTCTATTAGATACGATAAAAACTCTATCACAATCTGGTTTGATAAAGAAGAAATCTCTCTACTTACTATTGTCGGAAGAAAACGTTACAAAATACACATTCCTCAATATTTTAAACAATACATTAACTGGAAAAAATGTTCTTCTGAATTATTTATAAGAAAACACAAAGTTTTTCTTAATATCGTCGTTGAAAAAGAAATAACTGATATTCCTTCTAATAATACCTATATAGGTATCGATAGAGGTATTAAAAAAATAGCTGTGACTTCTGAAAAAGTATTTTTCAGCGGTTCTAAGATCAAACAGGTTACGGACAAATACGAAAAGATTAGAAGCAAACTCCAATCCGTAGGAACTAAATCTGCAAAAAGACACCTTAAAAAGATTTCTAAAAAGGTTAACTGTTTTCGCAGAGATGTAAATCATTGTATTTCTAAACAAATCGTAGAATCCATAAAACCTGGAAGTACTATTATTCTTGAAAAATTGACTGGAATTAGACAGAACGTAAGACTTCGCAAAAAGCAAAGGGCAGAACTGCATAAATGGAACTTTTATCAGTTTGAACAGTTCTTGAAGTATAAAGCAGGGAATAAAGGCATTAACGTTGAGTACGTTAGTGCTAAATATACTTCTCAAAAATGTTCTTGTTGTGGTCATATTTCTCGTTCTAATAGGAAAAATCAATGTCAGTTTAAATGTAAAAAATGTGATTATGAATTAAACGCTGATCTTAATGCTTCGTTTAACATTCGTAACAATTATCTTGACGCTATAAGCTATCAAGATAGGGCTTCAATCAATAAGCCTATCGTTTCAGGTTCTTTATGAATTTAGGAACAAATCTATCTTTTTAGGGATGGATAGTTGATTACTACATTATACCTATTCTATATACACAAAATTAATCAATTTTGTTTGTTGTAGCTCCAGGGATTTTTAACCAATCGATATCCTTTCTAATCCTTAGATTGATTTCCCAAACCTTTTTCATCAAATCAAAATCAAAACCCAATTCATCATAAGTGTAGTTTATCATTGCATTTACATCTTTTGGGAAACATTTTCCCCCATATCCGTAATCTCCATCTGGACCAGGAACTTTACCATGACTATTGCCCATCCTCGGATCTCCATGAAAAATTTCAACTAGACTATCCCAAGAATCATTACTGCCAGAAGCTTTGTGTATTTCAAACATCTGATTCATAAAAGTGACCTTTAAAGCAAGAAAACAATTTTCCATATACTTCAAGATCCCAGCCGAAATCAGATCGCATTTAAAAAACTGAGTCGCTTTACAAATACTATAATTTTTGAATAAATCTAAAACGCTCTGAGCGTCTTCCTCTCTATTACTTCCAACTACAATCATAGGCTCTTCTATAAAAGCTTCTATCGGATTAGCATCTATCAAATACTCAGGACTCATACAAAGACGAAGACTAGGATGTCTCTCAACCATATTGTTGAGTTGAGATGGAGTCACAGTACTTTTACTGATAACAATACCCTCATAGTTAAACGAAGCTATTTGATCAATTACCGAGTCAACAATAGTTGTATCTATTTTCCCGTTATCATCCACATTCATAGGAGTCGGTACGCCTACAAATATAAATTCAGCTTCTTTAGTCATCTGTTCCATAGTAACGGAAACATCTGGATATGCTGGGTCTAAAATTAAAACATCAGCATTATCTTTAAAACCATACTCGATAGCCCTACCCACTACTCCATAACCTATTATACCTATTTTCATTTTAACAAACCCTATTATACGGTGTTTTCCCTGAAATAATTCTAGCACAATCTTCCGCTGCTCCCAACTCCATTAAAAATCTACCCTCCCTAGAAGATGCGGCTATGTGTGCTGTCAATATAACATCATTTCTGTCGATTAGAGGTCCAGAATAAGGTTCTTCTTCGTATACATCAAAAGCAGCAGATAACAATATATCGTCATCCAATGCCTTTATAATAGCTTTTTCGTCACACACCTTTCCTCTAGATGTATTTATCAAATAACTTTTCTTTTGCATCAACTCAAGTTCATGCTTTCCAACTAAATGATAATTACTTCTATTTAACGGTACATGTATGGTAACAAGATTACAAATTTTAAACAAGTCATCCTTTGAAACCCATTCTATTTTACATTCATTCCCAACATCCAAATTTGGATTCAAATCGCAACCATACAGTTGAGGATTAAAAGGTTGCAATAGCTTGGCAACTCTACTGCCTATTCTGCCAACACCTAAAATTCCTATTTTTAATTCTTTAACAAGGAATCCCATTTGTCTTATCCAAAGTTTTTCTCTAACATCTTGATTAGACCTATATATCTGTCTAATCAAACTAATAATTTGAGCAACAGTTAATTCTGCAACACTATCTGAAGGAGCTTCTGGAGTATATGTTATTTTAATATTTCTTTTTTTACATGCGTCCAAATCAACAGAGTCGAGACCAGAACCAACACGAGAAATAACTTTCAAATTTTTACATGCTGCTATTATATCTTCTGTATACAATTCTGTCCCGGCAATAATCCCATGGGCATCTTTAACCATATCTTTAACTTCGCAAGGAAAAGGGACTCTACCTAAAGAATTATACCTTATTTTCCAACCCATTTTTTCCAACTTTGTACGTGGTAAATTATTATACATACAAAACGGATGAGCATTTACTTGAATAATTTTCATAATTACACTTATTTTTGTAAACTAAAGTATTGCTCCAAATCATCTATAGAATTTGTACAAAATATATCAGAATTACTTCTACCTCTTTTTTTAAAATAATCATCTGTTAACGATTTAGGGTCAATTTTAAAAATACTATTACCTCTATCATCGATCTCATAAAAAATAGAATAATATTTCATCAAAAATTTTCTTAACCACTTTACAGATTTGACTTTGTTAATTCTTTTAGGAGTAAACTCAAACATTATATGCGGTTTATGTAAAGATATTATTCTCTGTGCAGACTCTAGACACAAACATTCCCATCCCTCAACGTCTAGTTTTATAAAATCTACCTTTTCTTTCATGTAATCATCTAAAATTAAAGTATCAACTTTTCTTTTTGAATTAGAAAATGTTTTTGATTTATGCTTTAAAGCAGTATGCTTAGAGGGGTTGTCAGTAAGATAAAAAACTAATGGTTTGTTTGAGTTAGATACTGCCCTATTTTCTATAACAACTTTTTGAGTTAAAGAATATTTATTCAAATTATCTTTCATAACATCTACATTTTCTTTAATTGCTTCAAAGGCATAAATATTACCATCAGGCTTCATAGATTTAGAAGCGACTATAACATAATATCCAACATTTGCCCCTATATCTAAATAGCAAGAAATGTCTTTTGATGCTCGTGTCACACAATGATACCCGGCGAGATAAGAATGGAATCCTAAATCACTTGGTAACTTAATATTAATCCCTTTAATTTCTCTCTTTGAGTACACGTATATTTTCCTCTATGATCGGCCATTGCCATTCTTCGTCAATATCACACGTAGATATATCATTAACTAATGCTTTAACTTTATGTCCAACCCATTTCCATGGTTGCGGTCCATTGTCAATATTCTCAATGCATCTTCGTCTCAAAACTTGTATAGTCGAATCAAAAAAGTAACAAGAACCCTGACTATTTCTAAGAGAAGTTGCTGTCGGTATATTTTTTAAATCTACAAAACTTTGTACAGCTCCATCAACAACAACTTTAGCTCTAGCTGGACTAAACATATCATACTTTCCAACAGACATTGCAGAATCCCATTCGGGATTGTCTTTTAAAAACTGAATACCCTCATCAAGCAATTTTATATTAATTGCAGGGGCGTTAGCAAACATTAAAACTATAATTTCTGGATTATAACCACGTTCATCTAATTCTTTTAGACAATAAGTCATACTGTCTTCTGTCAGACTGTCTGGTTGACATAATTTCGAAGGTCTTTCAATAACTTCATTATTACGTCTAACGGCTATTTCCTTGATATGTGGGCAATTTGTAGATGCAAAAACCCTATCGACAAGTTTTGCTTTTTCAGCAGCCATAAAACAGTATTCTACGCATGGTATACCAAAAATTTCTCTAAGGTTTTTACCTTTTACTCCAGTACTTACTTTCTTTCCTTGTATAATTGCAACAACCATATTAAACTCTCCAAATTATCATATTTAAAATTAATATTACAGTACCCCCACTTGGCTAAATAGCACTTTACACCTGTCAATGCTACTTCTTCCAAATTTTCAATATTATCGTCTACAAATATCATATCGGCAGGACTGACAGACTCCTTAACCAAAATCTGTTCGACACTTTGCATCTTTGGTGTCCCATACAGACCTGAAATTTTTAAACCAAAATGATCCAAAAGAATTTTAACCGAGTCAAAATCACGAGATGTGCATATGTATATAGGGATAGATGTTTGTGAAAAAAAATCAAGAGTTCCGCTATAAAGACGAAACAGAGACAGCCAATAATCATCTCCCAAAGAACTCTTTCTAAGAGTTTTAAATCTACGTGTCCATTCAATTCTGCATTTATTTTCTTGAAAACGTTCTTCCCAAATATCAAAAAAGTCAGCATTTCTTATAGTTTTTCTTTTTTCAGAAAAATATTCTTGATCTTTAGCATTTATAACAGTGGAATATAATTCACTATTGTTGTATGCACAATAACTAAGTGTGCAAGTTTCTAAATTGCTATCACATATAACTCCATCAAAATCTAGAACATAAACCATATTATTTAAAACTACCAATTAATGTTAAAAATTTACCGTTTCTGTTAATATCTTCAAATTTATTTTTGTATTCATTATTAAAATCCCAAACACCGCTACTTTTTCCAGATATAAAAGATTGTTCTATACTACCGAACTCTTTTAATAAACTCATTAACTCTTCTATGTTGAAGTATGTTGAATAATGTTTAGATTTAGAATGATATCTAGATATAACTCCACCTGTTTTAAACTTCCATTTAAACATATTAATATAAAACGAATTTGCAACTCTACTGATTTCTGAAAAAGTTTTCCTCAAATCAGGAGAATGTTCAATAACTGAAGACATGTAAACAATATCAAACTTTTTGTTATAATTGCCAAGGTCAATCATATCTCTATTTTCGTATGACATATTTTCGTATGACATATTTTTACATAATTCTAAAAAACATCTGAGATATTAACGACATGATAAGATATAGAATGATTATGATCTAATATAGATGTCGCCTCAAATAGATCCCCTGAACCGATCTCCAATATATGTTTTATATTATTAGATAAAACATATTCAATAAATTTCTTCTTACACAACCTATGTCTATTTTTTCCCATCCATCTTTTTCCGATTAGATCTTTATACTTGTTCCATTTACTTTTATAGTCCATAATTAGCCTCCGATGTAACGTACTAGTTTAATAACGCTGGAAGAATACGACCATTCATTGTCATACCAACAAACAATATGTACTAAATGATCAACTACTCTAGTCCACTGTAGATCTATGACAACCGCTTCATCCATTCCCATGTAATCTCGTCCTACAAGACTTTCTTTATTAATTCTGACATAATCTGATTTTAACGAACTTAAAAACTTATTAACCTTTTCAACTGAACATGATCGTTCTACCAAAAATGTCATATCAGCTACAGAGACTAAAGATGTAGGCGTTCTATAAGAAATGGCATCCATTTTTTCAGAAATAGATGGAACGATATGCTCCATTGCTGTTAAAAAGGTAGTCGGCTTTGGGATGAGTGTGTCAATAGATGATCTGCCAAGAGAAAAATCTTTCCAAAAATGTTTTGGATTTCTCTGCTCAGCTACTGGACCATCAACCAAATTTTGGTAGGACAACCATGGATGTAATGTTAACGTAAATCCGCTTTTTATGCCGAACTCCTTCATAAAAGGTTTGATTACATGAGCGGCTCCATTAACATCACATATACTACTAGAAATAACTTTTTGATTCGAAATATAATCTGACTCGTTTACTCCCATAACAATATAATTTTCAACACCACACTCTGGTGAATGTGTTATAATAGTAGTTATATCAGGAATACTATATGCTTTTAATATATTATCCGTTATGCCAGACGAATCAATAATGATTTGAACCGAGTGCTTCTTCCAATCAACTTCAGATATGTCAGGTTCATGATAAACCGAAACGATATGATCATCGCATACGAAACATCTATCTTTAACGCAATATTTCTTCGATAAAGGTCCATATTGTGAGTCATAGTTTAATAAATAACACAAATTATCTTCAGATGGGATTACGTCGTTAATGGCTACTACTTCAATGTCATTTTGTTCTGCTAAAATCCTAAAACAGGTTCTTCCTATTCTACCAAAACCGTTAATGCCAACACGAATCATATTACACCTATCAAATTTTCATAATGGTTATCAAATTTAGTTGGAGTTATAATTTTAAAAGACACACCATTTTCTGACATCTCATTTAAAATACGTTGAGTCAAATAATCTTGCCTCTTACTTTCTTTCCAATCGTTGTCATGAGTTAAACCTTTTCCATAACAATGCTGCGTTTTATTATTCTTATTAAGAGATTTTTTATCGTAAAAAGTATATCCGTCCATACCAACAATATATATCTTTTCCGCATGCTGCTGAGCGGCAAAAGCTATTGCTAAAGATCCAGCATTTCTAAAAAGCCCATATAGACAATCTGTAGTAATTCTAAACTTTACATCTGGACCCTCCTCATAGTTTAATTTTATATATTTTTTTTTCGTAAAACGTCTAATAAGTTTTTTAGGCATTTTATGACCAAAAATAAACTCAGAATTTTCTGACACATTGTTACCGAACTGAGCATATCTTTTTTTATTAGTCCATAGATGATAATCTGGAATGAGAATACCAGTAACATTATTTATTCCAATAGATATTAAATTATGATCAACAATAAATTTCTTTATTTCACGTTTATATTTAGATAAAGAATTACCTGCTCCAACTATTATTATTTTTTTGTTAACAAACATGTATCTAAAATTCTATTACTACAAACTATATTTTCCTTTGAATAAGATGTTCTACGATAACGATTTGAATTAAGATCTTTAAAACTTATTTTTTCTATGCTATTAAGACGATCTACTATTGCATAAACATATTTATATTTTCCTGCTATATTACGAAGTCCTTTTATTCCATTAGATTTAGATAGATATTTAGTTGAAAACTCAAAAAGAAAAATTGAACTATCAGATAATATCCTTTTCATTCCTTGAGCGGCGATCCACTCTCCCCCCTCAACATCCATTTTTATAACATCTATTTTTTCATCGATCAAATCATCCATTTTAGAAACTTTAATTAGTCCCCTAGACATATTTTTAACAACACGTATTAAACTATGTTTCATTCTACTATTATGATGTCTGTAAAAAGAGCTTGTTCCGTTTTTATTTGAAGCTGCGACATTATAGGCGGTTGCATTTGTTACATTATTATATTTTAGATTTTTAGAAAGTAAATCAAAATTAAAATTATCAGGCTCTACAGCGTGTATCCTATTAACTCTATTAGATAGCAATACGCTAAAATATCCGAAATTAGCACCAATATCCAAAAAAACATCATCTGGCAAAACCAATGATTTAATTATAGAAGTAGTTAATGGCTCCCATGTTTTTTCGTTTGCAATTTTAGATGAATGTTTACTATTAGGATCGATAAAAAAACTCATTCCATCCATATTAACAATAATATTATTTGAATTTTGCATGTGCTCTTTCATAAAGTTTGATATCATATTTATTTGCTTCTTTAAGAAGAATTTGTACGTTACGATTATTCCAATCTACCGTTTTAAGACGTTTAGTGACTTTCATCCTCTTACCCGTATATAGTTTGAAATTATACAAACTACATAATTTTTTATAATCAACTTTTGAATGCTCTTGGAATCCAACAAAATCTATATTGTTAAATAAATTACATATTGCCTCATCTAAAAAACAATCCATTTCATCATTGCTATATGTCCGATAACGAGCAGCCCAACCATATACTTGAGAGTAACTAAATCCCGCAGCAGATTCTGGTGGACCTTTAAACATGCAAATATTAGATAAATCTTCTGTTCCAGATAATTGTTTGGTCATAACATTGCATGTCGCATCTCTTTCAATAAGGTATTCAAGAAATTTTTGTATGTTTGATCGTTTTTTCTCATAAAGAACATTTAAAAAATTACTACTTTTTGATTGAATACTATGATAAAAATGAGATTTCCATCTTTCAATAGGATCTCTCAAAAATGTAAAATATGAAAACTTATTAGTATTAAAAATTTTATGTATTCCATAAGGAAAATGTCCAGAAATCATATCTGGCAATACTATTTCTTTATCTGTATACTTTACCTGTTCTCCTTCTATGCTAATTTTTCTTCCAAGTGTGTTAGTTTTAAAAAACTTATACCAAAACACTTTATTTTGAGATCTTAACATTTGGTTAATAGTAGATCCAGATGTTTTTCTTATGTGTAAAAATATGATCATTGTTTTATAAAATCTATCCAACTTTTAGCCCTATAACTCCAACACCAATTCTTTATTATATCAGCTTCTATAGCATTGCTCATTTTTTTTAAAATAGAAGTTTCTTTTAAAATTTCTATTTTTTTCGATATAGATTCTACATCTCTATTAATTAAAAACCCTGTCATACCATCTTTTATTATATCGACATTTCCACTAACCCTAGTTCCGATAATAGGACGACCGCAAGCGGCAGCTTCTAAAACGCTCAAAGACATGCCTTCGGACTGGGAAGCACAAATATAACAATCAATAGAATTATAAAATTTATACATCTGCTCTAATGGCACATAATCTCCAGAATGCCTCATAGCAATTTTGATTTTTACATTTGATTTTTTAGCAGCCGGTTTAATAAATTCTGTAACACCTTTTCTCCAATCATGAGATTTTGAACCAGAATATCCAACTGTCAAAGTATCGTCAAGTGGTAGCTTGCGATAATTTTTAAATATATCTGTATCAACTCCATTTGGTGTATAATGGATATTTTTAACTCCAGATTTTTTAAACAATGAAGTCAATCTTAAGGAAACTGCATTTACTCCTTTAAAAGAATTTAAAAATTCTACAAGATGATCAGGAGGAGTAACATCTGTATCAGGAGTAGTTCTTCTATCGTCCCAACTATGAAAAGAGTGCAAACCAGTCAAAGTCGCAGATTTCGGTAAAAAATTAACTAGATTATATGTTTGCCATCCCATAACAAAAAAAAGATCATATTTTTTATATATTTTTTTTATCTTTTTAACATTACCTTTTATGTGTATTATGTCTATTTTTAAATGTTTAGATGTGTTGTATTTTTTACAAGCTAAAGCTATTGAGTGGTACGCCCAATTAAGTCTGTCTACAAGGATTAAAGCTTTCACATTAAATAATCTCCATATAGTGTTCGATGGTAAAACGTAACCCATCAGAAAGATCTATTCTATCCCATATCCCAAGAACTCGATTAGAAAGAGAAACATCTGGACATCGCAATTTAGGATCTTCTCCAGGCAAAGACAAATATGTTATATCACTGGATGAATTAGTTAACTCAATAATCTTCTCTGCTAATTCCTTAACCGTCATTTCTACAGGATTTCCTATATTCATGGGTTTAGTATAGTCAGACATGATTAACCGTATTAAACCCTCAACTTGCTCTTCGACATAAGAGAAACTTCGTGTTTGAGATCCATCTCCATATACTGTAAGTGAATCTCCTCGTATAGCTTGACATATAAAATTAGTTATTACTCTGCCATCATTTTGTCTCATTCTTGGTCCATAAGTATTAAATATTCTTGCAATACGTATTTTTAAATTATATTTACAACGATACGCCTCCATCGTAGCTTCTGCGAATCGTTTTCCTTCATCATATGCACTTCTTGGTCCGATTGGGTTAACATTGCCATAATAATCTTCTGTTTGTGGATGAACTTCCGGGTCTCCATACACTTCACTAGTAGAAGTGTGAAGAATCACAGAATCTTTAATGTGAGCCAACTCTAACATATTAAACATGCCGCGACTACACACTCTCAAAATGTCTAAATTCATGGTATTAAAATCTACTGGGCTAGAAGGACAAGCTAAATCAAAAATATAATCGACTGGACCATCAATATTGATAGGGTTGACAATATCATGCTTAATAAACTTAAAATTATCATTTTTTTCTAACCATCTGATATTATCCATAGAACCAGTACTCAAATTATCAACACCGATAACATCAAATCCGTCCTTCAACAATCGCGCTGACAAATGACTCCCAAAAAATCCTGCTGATCCAAAAACAATTGATCTCATATCATCTCCTCTAATAAGATATTTTATGGACTATTCCAACAAACACCTATACCACAAGAAGTCCCATATTTCCTCTTATATTTTTTCATATATTCCTTATTCTTATGAGCGAGACAGATTAATCTAGATCGTGGATTGCAATTGACAAACTCGGTTTTTTCGCCATGAACTTCTTCCAACCAAAATTTTCTTAAATCAGAATACCCTTTATTACATATGTCATGAAAGGCAATAAAGCTATGAGAAAATTTTTGTTCAATCTGATAATCCTTTTTTATAGCCTTATATGTATGTTCTCCATCTATGAATACCATGTCAATATGACCTAAAGATTCTCTCCATTTCATATATCCATCTGATCTAGAAGATCCATGGTAAAAATTAACATCCGTGTCTAGCACAAGTGGTTCTATATTATTTATATCACATGCATATATGTTGTCAAGATTAAGAGTGTTTTTTATAAACTTTACAAGACTTCCTCCTTTTACTCCAATTTCTAAATAGCTCTTTACATTATTAACTATCATAAATCTCATAAAATTTTCTAACTCACAAGGAAATTGCATAATTCCACTTGCGTTGCTTTTATACTCTTGTTTTATTTTTTTATTAATTCTCATTTTATGCTCCGATATTATATAAATGATTCATAAACTCGATGAAACGTTTCTCAGTAGTATGATGTTCTTTAAAATTCTCTATAGAGTTAAACGTCATTTCTTCGAGATAATCTTTAGAACTTAATACCTTATTCATTTCATTTCGTAAATGATTGACGTTTTTAAACTTAATACAACTCTTCATATGCTCATAATCATTCTTTATCACAAGCGGATACTTAGGAGTGGCAATGATAGATCCTACAGACGAGATTTCATGATAACGATAACACGAATAACCATTACCCTTAACATTTAAACCGATTTTAGAAGACGACAACTCTTTAAAAAACTTTTCATAAGAAGTCTTATTTTTAGATTTTGCCCCCCCTTTATAAACTTTCAACTGAGATACTATTTTTTCATTTTTTAACAAACCATTAATTATTGTTTTTCTTTCCTTAGAAGAATCATTGCCTCTAAAATATATATCAGTTTTTTTATCATCTATGTTTTTTATATATTGCGGACGATCTATGCTACACATGTCAAACGGACAAAAAAGCTCATGATATTCTTTACCTTCAAGATATTCACGAAGTAAAACTAACTTGCAATTCAAATTTTTTATAATTTTATTGCAAATAGGTCTACCAAACTGATTTGCGGATCTAACATCTAAATCATCTAGAACTCCAATAGGAACTGAAGATCCTACATTTTTCTCAATAAAATTATAAATTTTATCTCTAACCTTATTAATATTATATCTTTTTTTCAACAATCTCCTAACCCATCGCTTGAGACCAAATATAAAAACAACATCTCCTTTGATGTCAATTTGTTTACACTTATCTACACAATCCCACTTTACTTTATCAATAATCAATGATTTAGAAACGCTATCAAACTCTTTATTGTTAAAAAACGCAACTCGATCTTCCAGAAAATACGTACCACCTATTAATATATGAAACTGTTTCACTGTTTACTCCTCATTTATATCGATTATTTTTAACACATAAGTCATGTATCTTACCACGACTTTCGCAAAAACCCTTCTGCACATCTTCGGCTATAATAACTTTAACACTTTTATATCCCAAAGCCAACAGAATAGCTGCACGATGATGTCCTGAAAATATTTCTGGAACTAAAAACTCTATCTCCCTATTATATCTAGAAATAGCAAACGGCTCTAGCAACAAAACTATATAATTATTTTCATATCCTTTTCTTAAATATCCTTTTTTGATAGAATCGCATATTTTTATCATCTTGAGTGTAGTATTGACGGGATTCTTCTTTAAAAAATATTTACACATTTTATAATATAAAGTTAACTTATAATTCTTTTCTAACCACTTTGAACCATTTTTAATATATAAAGAAGCCAATTCAAAATGAGGAGACTCTGACAACAAATAATTAGGTTTCTTTTGACTAAATAAAAGATCTAATGGTCTATTCGGTGTATTTTGTATATATATTTTTGACAGATCGGAATATTCAATAGACATCCTCTTTAATCTATATTTGTCCAAAAATTGATCAATTTTCATATTCTGTTCCTAAATGTTTAAATTCCATATATCTTTTTTCTATACTTAACAATACGACTTCTTATTTTTTTTGATTTTTGATTGCTAAAACATTTTTCATATACAGCTACATTTACATCAAATCTCTTCACGCCTAAATGTAAAAGTATAGAAAGTCGATGAGAACCATCTAATCTACAACCATCATCAGTTATTATTGGAATTGATAAACACCCCTTCTCCAAAATACTATTATATAAACTTTTAAAATATTCAATTTTTTTCATTATATTTTTGTGTTTATTTTTTGTCTTTTGATATATGTAATAATCGCTTTTCACAATGGAACTAATATCGGCAGAAATATCAACCATTTTTAACAACTCTTTATGTCTGGAACACTCATAACACGAATCAACAATATCTATATTGCAAATATTAGGATTTTCTTTTGCATATCCAACAAGCTGTTTTTTCCATTTCCATTTAGGGATACCAATAATAGGAGTTTTTATTTTCAATTTGTTACAGTCCTAACTTGTTCGCTTAAACTATTTGCTTCTGTACAACTAGCATAGAATCGGCTCGCCCTGCCTCGACCCAACCTTTACGAAATAAAAATCTCTCAAGAAGAGGATAAAGCTCTTTCTTTTTCCCGATAATATCATGAAATACTATGTATCCATTATCTTTAACATACTTATGATATTTTTTAATGTCACTTTTCACTCCGCTATACGAATGGTCTCCATCTATAAATACTAGATCTAAAGGCAATTTCCATTCTATCTCTTTTGAATCTGCTGTTATAAAAGTAACCTTATTTTTATATGATCCAACATTTTTTTCGACATCACTATTCATTGCAATATCCAATGAATATAAATGACCACGATTCAAAGAGGCAGACATTAATACTGTTGATCCTCCATACTTCCTTCCTATCTCTAAAAGATTCCCATCAGCAACCTTCTTGCAAAACTTATACAATAAAGCCCCTTCTGCAATATTTAATCTAACAACGCCTCTAGAACTTTTATCAGAGGTAAATAACCAAATTAATTCTTCAAAATCCATATAAATATCCTATCCAAACAATACATCCATCCATTTGTCTGCTTGTTTTTTATAATTGAAATCTGGAGTCCAACTCCAACTAACATACTCATTATAATTATCGACTATTTTACAAATAGACTGAAGAACCAATTCGTAATCGATTTCACGATTATAATGCCCCTTTCTAGTTATAGGTTTACACTTTCGCAAATCTTTTACCGATTTAAGAGTTTTATCAATAGCAACAGCCTCGCCAGGTAGCCCACAAACTGCCTCTATGACTTCTGGTCCGCAACAATTAGTAGAACATACAAAAGGTATCCTATAATGAAGAGACTCCGTTAGAGTTAAAGGTCCAGTATCAAACGGAGTTAAAATCAATTGTATATGAGAACGACGATATACATCAGGAACTATTTGCTTATGAAAACTTTTAGCATGATATATAATACGTCCCTTTCTTCTATCCTCTCCTTTTATCTTTGTCCCCAAAATATGTAAAACGCTGTTAGGATATTTTGGAAGGATAAATTCGTTAAACAATTTAACAGATTGTCGCAAACGCTTAAACTTTCGCTTCCACCACTTAGCACAAACAACAAAATGCAACTCATCTGTATCTCTATCTGGTACAGTACAAGGATCAAACATATTAGGATCTGATGGTGCTCCACCAAGTATGTGAATGACTTGATGATTTTTTATATTAAAAGCGGATAAGCATATTCGACTATAAAAATCAGAATTAAAAACTATATTGCTAACACGGTTCCATGATATATTCCGAGCCACTCCATTATCATTCAGTTTAAATCCACCGACTAAAACTGTTGACCTCATTCCTTTTTTTAAAGTAGATGGAAATTCATTATATGACAACAATGAACCCTTCTTCTCTTTATTGTATGTTTTTACCTCTACTTGATGATAATGCCGTAACATATTCGCAACAATCCACAAAGCACTCCCCCTCCTCTTCCAATTATCAGTCATATATAATTCTGTCATTACGTCCTCTCTAAAATAACTACACGGTTTCCACGACGCGGACGATTAGCGTTTTTTAAAAAAACCGATGTATGTACAACAGAATATCCATGTACAGCAAATAACTCTGAAATATACTTTAAACTAAGATATGTCTTATGATGTTTCCCTTTTAAACACTCTTTCTTGTTAGAAGGAACGGTTATACAAAGATAAGAACATTTTTTACAAACCCTAGAAATCTCAGCAACAGCTTTCGGTAATTTTTGAACTACAATATGCTCTAATGTCTCAGATGATACAAAAAAGTCTACACTATCATCAGTAACATCTAATGATAATATATTTCCAACCCTCATATCTAAAAATGAAAACTCAAGACATCCCTCATCTATCAACTTTTTGTCTGTATCAATACCTATAATATTGGAGCCTATTTCAACTAAATGTTTAGATCCATCCCCAACCCCTGACGCACAATCTAATATCGTATCAAAGTGTACATCAGGTATCAGTTTGCGTATCTCGTCAATTATATACACGTATCTTTTATGAATTTTTCTCATTTTATAAACTTTCTTCTAGATTTAACAATACAAGGATTTTTGCATTTAGATAGCCATTTTTTAAACTTTTTCCATTGATTTTTAGGAACGTTCTTTTTAATATACATTATAGAATGAGATGCTTTACTCTTATATCCCTCTCTGGTATCAGGACAGTACCTTTCCATACTCTTAACGGCTTTTTTATGATAATGAATAGCTAATGTCGAATCAAATCCTTCTAAATAACAAGCTCCCCAATAAAAAGGCGTAAACGTATGCTTTAAACAACCTATCTGCAAAGCTATTTTTTGTGACTCGCTGTAATGGTCCAACATAGACTTAATATGATCTCTGTCATTTTCTATAACTAATCTATCTCCTATTCGATGACCAACCATCTCATGATAGATAACAATACCATACATTTTATCTTGAGCCTCACACTCTTCTACAAACATAGACATAAACAAATCAGACAGTGACCAATCCTCATCAACTTCTGACATCATACTCTTATGGTCCTCGGAGAGCAAGCACCCCTGTTTGTCAAAACATCCATAGATATACCTAACACACGCAGCATAAGCTATATGATCGGAAGGAGGAACGACAGGGAACGCATTTGCCATCGCATTTGCGACCATACGCATCTCACTCATTCCCAATTTAGAAAGATTAAAATAGACATCTTTACCTGGTGATCCAAGATACAACCCCTTACGAAAAGCTTTATCAAATTCTTTTCTACCATCCAACTTTTTCGGTATACCCTCTTTAAACATATCACACAACTCATCTACACAAACATAACAGTCTAAAAGATAAACTTCCAACTCTTTTTGTTTTTTGTTATCTATATGTTTTTTCACAATAATCCTAACTGGGAATCAACTTTTTCCTTATTGGTCATCTCGCAATCAAAAGGAGTATCACCTAAAAGTAAATATCTATGATATAAAAAATACAACATACGAGATTGCTGCTCATATATGTAATTTTTATCATCTAAATCTAAAGCGTCTTGCAATCCTTGTTGTATGTCGTTATTATGAATTACTGAACCACTTTTCTCAAATATGGACTGACCACAATGAGTCATAATAGTCTTATTAATAAGTCCGTCAGATATAGCTCCAGTATTCATACCAGCCATGACGCGACAATTTTGACAATACCAATGGATAGATCCATCTACTATAAAAGTTCTAGAATGAATCCTCTTCAAACGCTTAACAATCCTATTAACATCTTTAGGCTCTTTACGATATGCGTGAGGATGTCTTTTAATAAACAAATCCAGGTCATTAGTCTTACAGAACCTCGCAACCTCCTTCATAAACCTTGGATACGGACAACTGCCAAACCTCAATACACTTTGATCATCCATATATTGCATTGGTAAAAAGACAAAACGATTCGTTTTATTAGTATGCTTATTCTCCTGCTTTCGCTTGCTGATATTATTTGATACTATATAGTGTCTATATTTATCAGCCCATGTTTGAGCCACATTTATATCTATATTTTTCAAAATAGATTTTATATTTGGATATACAGATGCCTCCCCCCAAAAACCTCCTATATCGCACAAAGCCGATTTATAAAAAAATCCAGCCTCAAGATGCAAAAGTTTGACACTATACTGTCTACTCCACTTCTTAGCTTTATGACTAGTAGCATATGGACTAAAAACGACAAAAAGATCTGCATCAGAAAGTTCATCTGGATTCAATACTGGATACTTATAATAAATAGCCCTTTTCTTCTTAAGTTTTTTCCTTAAACGCCTAAACTTGATATCATACCCTCCACTTGATAAACTGTCTATAATAGCCTTATAAGAAAAAGGCGAATAACTTTCTATTTCAGGTTCAACAATAGCTAACATTATAAAAACTCCCTTATACTATGGCATATCTTATCTATACCTCCGAATTGATGATAAACATTATTTTTCGTTAAAGATAGAGCCATAGCATCACTAATAGATCGGATTATATCATCCTCAGAACACTTGCAATCAACGGTATTGCTATTCCTCTCTCTATTATTCTGTCTTGTACCTATATTAACAACTGGAGTTGCAAAACTCGATGCTTCTCTGATTGCCGCACTGGAGTTTCCTATCATGCAAGAAGCGTGAGCCATAAGTTGAACAAAATCCTCTACAGGGCAATGCTTTATCTTAATAAAATCAGTCTTATGATTTCTTATAACATCAGTTATTCTAGAATTATACGTATCAACGTTGGGATATCCTACAATACATTTTAGACCGAAAGTCGAAACTGCGTCAACGATAACCTTCATGTCTATATCTCCATATTCTACTGTATTGGGATGAACAATAATTAAAAAATATTTTTCACCAGGAGATATCGGTATTCCATCTTTAAAATGCTTATGAAATTTACTAACATCTAATTGTCTTCCTACCGGCAAACTACTAACTAACTCTACAGCAGGACAACCATAATTAAAAACTTTATCAGAACCAGTAATAGAACGGACTCGTTCGGCTGCTTGCTCTGTAGAAACGTAATGCTGTGTTGAACATAAACTGATCATATCTCTTATTTTATCATCAATACAACCAGTTCTTTCTCCTCCTTGAATATGAAGAATAGGGATATTCTCAACTAATGCCGTGAGAACTGTCGCAAACATATCAAACCTATCACCAACTACAAGCAAAGCTCCAGGCTGAGCATCTCTCATTATTCTAGCATGCTCTATAACAGAGATTCCAATAGATTTTGATATACTTTCTGGAGTATCGTTTTTCAACAAGCAATCAACTACAGAGCCTATCTGCAAATCTTCGGCGACATCTTTCAGTCCATCCCCTAAAGACGGGACAACGATTCCAGAACTAGGGATGATATCTAATTCTACATCACTCAATCTTGTAAGAATTGGACGTAACTTAGTATAATTAGTTCTGTTAACAATAGGGACCATTAATTTCTTCATCTTCCCCACCTCCCTCTATAAATTTCTCTCATTTCTTTCTCGCCTTCAACATAATCCAAAATATTAGTTTGAGTCATAGTATGTATTTGGTCTCTAATGGAGCAAAGAACTCGTAACTCATCTGTCATAATGGAAAACTGATTATCTCGACCTGGTAAATCCCTATCTATAGTAAAATGTTTTTCGACATATTCGCAACCATGGCTTATAGCATAGACAGGAGCAGCGAGACCAATAGTATGATCGCTATAACCAACACTAGGAAACCATCTTTTCAATGAATCGATACGGTTAAGATTCGCATCTTCAAAAGGACAGGGATACATATTCACACAATGCATGATGCAAGAAGGGGTACAAATACTATAAGCTCTATCAATTTCATCCATTGTGGACGAACCGACAGAAAGGATAATATCATCGAATATATATCTGCATGCTTCGAGTAAACTTATGTTATCAATTTCTGTACTAGGTATTTTAATAATATCAGTATAACTATCAGGCAACAAAGCTAAATCTTTTTTATTAAAAACGCTTACAAGAAACTTTATCCCTTTTTCCGAACAAAATTCATACAATTCAGCGATTTTCTCTTTGCTTAATTGAGATTGTTTGTATAACTCTAAACGACCATCATTGTCCCATGGACCTTTTATCAGGTTATCAACTGACCAAACTTGGAACTTAACAATATCAGCACCTGCCAATGATGCTTTTGTTACCATTTCTTTAGCCAAATCCATATCTCCACCATGATTGGCTCCAATTTCAACTATAATTTTAGTCATTAATATCTTTCTAGTTACGTAGTTTGTATAACTCTTCGCAAAAACTAAATTCTGACGGTGTATCTACGTCTAAACAATCAAAAGGATCTACTTCCATAAATAAAGGATTACCTTCGGAATAATCCCAAAGCTTTCCAGTAGATAAAAATAAATCTCTATTTATAATATGATAGGCGTTTGCCATCTTATAAATAGGAGCAGTATTCCTACTAGAAATAAAATTCCTATCCTTTAGGTTTATCGGCTGAAACTTCTCATCAAAATACATATTATGCTCTTTGATAGCAGATGTCGCAGTTCGTATAGACTCGTCTTTTTTAAATCTATCAATAGCTTCATTGTACATGTCAATTTTTGTAAACGGCAGACACGCATTCATAATAATAATCCATTTAGTTTCAGTTTTTGCATAGTGGGCAAACGAAACTGAATGGGGGTTTTCTCCCTTCGCTACAGATTTCTGGTCTCTAAACAGAAGTCCGACATCTTTTTCATACGGTTTATATATATCCAAGATATCATCCTCGCATGCTGCGAGATATTTTTCGTCAGCGTTTATGCTTGACAGTTTCTTCAACGCTATATCCAATAGTGTTGTATCTCCAAACGGTTTCACCAATTTTCTAGGAACTCTGGTTGATTGCAATCTAGCATTAATTACAACTGCAACTCTTCTCATTTTATCTCCTCCGAAAGTTTTTTAATAACAAAATCACAAGCTTTTTTTTGTGATTGGACTGTATATCCAGCCATATGAGGCGTTATAATTATATTTTTGCTCCGACTTGCATATTCATTCATCTTCTTTTTATTATCGACAACATCTAAAGCTGCTCCTCTAATTTCTCCATCTTCAATAGCTTTTATGAGATCTGATTCATTCACTAAAAAACCTCTCGATATATTGACAAAATAAGATTGAGGTTTCATGAGCTTAAATTCATTTAAATTCATATAATGCTTATTTTCTGGAGTACATGAGATGCTCAGTAAAACAACATCTGAGTTCCTTAAAACTTCCTCTTTAGATAAACCATCTGTTTTATCGTGAAAAATCACATTAGCATCCATCGACTTAGCCCATTTAGCGACTTTTTTCCCAATACGACCATACCCTAAAATGCCAATAGTCTTGCCTTGTATATCTTCCCCTGGATCCATTCCATCTCTACTAAAATGTGTTAAACCCACATCAAAACGTCTTAAAACTGACAATATTAACAACATGGCAAATTCAGAGGATGCTGGAATATATTCAACTTCAGATGGAACTAGCGAAATAACCCGAACATCTTTAGAAACTGATATGTGATCTGCTCCAGTTGCAGGATTCAAAATATATTTAACATTAGAGTACTTATCTAAATCTGCATCAACTATAGGAAGTAATCCCGTAGCTAACACATCGCAATCTTTCTCTCCGAAACTAATTTCCCCCAATAGAGACCAATCTGCGTTCTTGAATACATCAGGTTCTAATATGTTGATTATCATAAAATCTTTATTTTCAATTCACTCTTATCTATACCCCTAAACCTATCTTCTTTACATAAAAAAATATTCTTGATCCCAGAGTTAAATAAATATGGAATCATTTTGTCTTTCATAAAATTCCTATAGTCATTATCAAGTTTCAAATGCCGTTCATCTAGTTTTCTTTTTTGCTTTTTACCGTTAAAATGATTAAGAATATATTTTTTACCTGTTTTATTCGGACCATCAAACCCTAAAATTAACAACTCTGTTGGATCAAAATATGTTGCAAGAAGAAGCGCTCCGAACCCAGAACTAGCTATATCGTGTTGTACAACTCCATTTTTGTCAATATCTATTTTATCTATATTCCAAACTTTTTCTTTCCCGCATTTAAAAATAACGATTCGTTTCATTATTTTTTTATCTTTGCGATATTGTCCTATTTTTATATAGGGTTTTGTTATAACAATCTTGCCAGTAACATTCTTGTGTTGCTGTTGAAAAACTTTAGGACTAATAAAAAACGTATAATTAGCCTTAATGGGAAACCTGTAATTTGTAGCTATCACTACTGTGTCTTTATCTTTCCATTTACGGACCTTATCAATGGCTTTTTTAGCTGAAGGTCCAGCAGCAAGAACAACTACCCGTTTTACTTTAGGCATCGTATCGTAATTTGCATGTTTAAATATCACAATCTACACCAAATGAATTGTTAAGTTGTCAAATTTCTTTATCTTATCACACTTAGTATATATCTCAAACTCGACATTACTATCACGCCTCAAAATAGCATAAAAATTATCTAGCATTTCATCCGCTCTCTTTTTATTAGATTTAATACTAGCTTTTATTTTCTCTTCGCAAAAATAACGTGAATGATAAAAATCCAAACCAAATATAACAATTTTTTTTGGTGCATAGAAACAAGCTAGATCTACTCCAAATAAACCTGTTGTACACCATCTAGGGTAATCAACTGGTCGCCGCTCTATCAACCCTTTAGGAGCCAAATGGACCGACGCCCATTTGTTTTTTCTTTTAATCTTTCTAAAAAGAGCTATCTTCTCTGGAGCTAAAGGTTTCTCTATTTCTTTTCCAAAATTAGCCTGCAAATCTTTAATTCCATTCATTTTACATATCTTTTGATTAGGTGTAATGGCACACTTATTAAGAATAAGGACTTTTTTCTTTTTCTTTAAATGTTTACCTCTTTTCTTTAAAAGATTATCAGCCTGACCAACAATAAAACAGTGCGAAAACTTATCAGTATATTTTTTAACGCTGGAAGCAGAAAGACCTCTGCATATAACGCATAAAGAATCTAAATTATCAAAATTGCCAATACTATACATTAAACATCCTCCACTATATCGCTATACACATCATGTTTTCCCTCACCTGCCACTTCCCAACCATCTGCCTCAAGCTCTCTCTCTATAAATCCCCAACGCTTCTTAAGATTGAATCTTTTAATCCTATCAACTTGTTCTGAATCTAAAAGCTTAATAAAATAATCGTTAGGAGGCTCAAAATACTTGCCAAATCTTTTGGTGCCTCGAACATATGCACAACTGAAAATCATTCCTTGATTAGGAAGAAAAGACATCGCCCTTTGAAGACCTATTCTATGACATTTAGAAGAAAACCACTTTTCTCCATTCAATATCCTTTTATATCTATCTTTGCCAAACCCTTTAGTTTTCTCATAATCTTGGTCGTAAGAGACAGTCCCTTGAGGATACATACCAATCTTTTTATATATATTAACTCTAGTAAATCCATTGTCGCACAACCTCATATCTGACGGTGGGAATATTCCAAAATAAGTATCATTAATCTTCAAACTTTTGCATTTTGTTTTCTTTCTTTTCCACTTTCTTTCCCATAAAAAATTAGTATGTATCTGACCAATTTTCTTGCGTTTTTTAAACAGATCAACAACGTCTCTAATAATGTTGTCGTTCCTCCAAACATACTGATAATCATCTTGCACAAAATTTACAATTGGAATATCCTCTTTAATGCAATATTCGATTGCATAATTCATCGCCCTATACAACTCATTAGGAACCCTATCTCTAAAACGCTTAACAATAATATCTGGTGGTAAAGAGTTTAAAAAATCGTCTATACCGTTTTCTATAGTGCAATTATCAGTAATCATTATCTGAGCGTCATCTAGAGGAATAAAACTCAATATACTTTTAACGCAATTTTTCAAATAAAATAATCTATTACATGTTAGAACGCATATTAAAACTTTCATTTCAAAATTCCTTTCTTGCAAAAATAATAAAACTTAGTTTTAGCCTTACGATTCTTGACCATGAGATTTTTTAATAGCCTATATTGTTCTTCAGGAGTTTTTCCATATGCTTTCTGAGCATTCCACAATTCTTCCGGTTCATCATAATATGTTTTTGCATTATTTTTTAACCATATCTCTCTATAACGCAACTGCTCCTCCCATGATCCGCACCCATGCAATCCAACCAAACTACTATCTTTAACATGTTTATATTTTGTACGACTAAGATCTTTAAAAAAAGGCTTATCTACCTTCCCTAATTTATTAACTCTAAATCCCAACTTACGAGCTACTTCTGTTCGATATAGTTTTATAAAACCACCAGGACGATTAGTCCAATCCTCCCACAATTTGCAAGAATAAGCTCCAATCTTTTTAGACATCGATTCTATTATCTTATTATAATAAGCAAACAACATGTTGTGAAAAATCATATCATCATCAATTCTAGCATAAAATTCAGATTTACATAAATCTAAACATTCATTTAAAGCATCTACCCACTTCTTATCTCTCAATACAGTAATTTTAGCATCGACTGTCTGTTTCGATAACGATTTCAAACAATAATCTAACGTACTACGTCCATTAGTTATTACAAACACTTCAAATTTTGGTTCTGTATTTTTCATATACCCATTTTGTCCCATACAAACTCATCATATTATATTTTCTTAATGAAGGATATGTATCTTTACAAAACATAGCTAATTTAGTAGCAGAGTTTAAAAATCCATACTCAGACATAAAATTATCGCAAGGATTAAACTTTGACGAAAGCATATATTCAACCTTGTCTCCTATATCTTTATCGTCAAAAAATGCCCCTGTATCATCGTTGACATATTTCCATCCTCCAAAGATATCTTTATTCACAAGCACAGGACAGTTCCTTACCAAAGACTCAGTAATAAGCAACGGACTACAATCGAGTCTATTAGGAAATAGTCCAAACTTGCAAGACGCCATTATTTTAGCTACTTGGTTTGCGTTCATTTTTTTTCGTATAACAATTAATTTCATCTTCTTATATTTTTTGAAAAGATTCTTATATTTTTTACTTATTCTCAAACGCCTTACATCACCAGCATAGACAACAATAATTACTTTTAGATTTAATTCTCCACAAATTACAGGTAATATCCTACTAAACAAATCAATGCCTTTATAGTCAATGCCATTTTGACCAGCAATCGTAAAATAAAACATATCCCATTTAGGTTTTTTTCTATTAAAGATCTTCATATTTAAAGGATCTACAAAATCTGATTCTGATAGAAGAATTTCTGGCGTTCCCTTTGGAATATATTTACTTGGATCTCTATAACAATGACACCATAGATTAATTAGAGATGCACTTTCAGCCCTATGAAAGTTGGGACTAGATACTATACCTAAAAATAGCTTATACTTATTTTTAATCCGTGTTTCTATTAGCTTTCTACTACCCATAGCTTTGCGGATACAAATCATATTTTTAACTGTACGAAGACTACCTTTTTTGTCTCCAATTATTTTAGAAACTGGTGATTTAGTTACTTTCATAACTCACACTCATATCCATAAGACTTGCAAAACTTACCAGCGATTCTATTAAATAATTTAACCTCAGTAGCAGAAAATCTCTCAGCAAATCTAGTATCCAACTTCAGACTAAACCCATTACGTTCGAAAAAATCAACTACATCTGGGTGCATATCTTCAAGCTTAACCATTTTGTGATACAATCTAACCATACCTATAGGTTTTGCATTTCCTCCTATAGAATGATGTTTAGTTTTCCAAAAATCTAACATGCCTTCTTCGTATGGCATTCCTATAAAACTGCAACACTTATCAACTATATCAGATGGTGAATTACACAAATCTTCATATTTGATAAATAATTTTTGGGATTTTTTTAACCTAGACATATAAGTATCAATCTTTTTATTACCTTTTATCCAACTCTTAACATTAGACTCGGTAATACTTCCCTTTTTCCTTTTAGTCTTTAATAGCGTAGATAGTCCATATCTGGTAATTTTTATAACTTTTATATCAACTTTTTTTGACTTTGTTTTTTGATTAATCCATTTGATACGTTTAGAAGAATCGATTAGAACAGGGGTATTAAAAATATTAAATGCAGCATCATGATACTTTAACTTGCCCACTTTATTCAATTCTTTATTTAGTTTGCTCCAATAGGTACAATCACTCCCACATAATTTGCAAATAGGTTTTTTATCTTTTACCCTTTCAACAATATGAGCGTATTCTCCCAAGCTAGAGGATATTGAATTACTAGACAAAATGAGGTCCAATAAAGTACTACCTGAATGAGAACTAGACAATATGTAAACTAAAGTTTTATTCATTTTCAATTCCAAACAAAGAGTTAAACCCCGCTATACTGTCAGACCAACTCCAAATATTACGGACTTCATCCCTAATATTATTAGACATTGTGAGATATTCCTTTTTTGATAAATCAAGAGCTAAATTAAAAGTGTCTAATGCCGACCCCAAGGAAGGAGATTCTATGAAATAACCATTCTCTCCATTAACAACGATATCCACCATATTGCCAACCCTAGTAGTTATCAAAGGGACTCCACATGAAGCTGCTTCCAAAGCTGGATTTGGAGTTCCTTCTGTCCCACTGGCAACTACATAAAAATCAATAGAACGATAAAAATTAACAATATCTTTATGATTTATTTTGTATTTTTTTGATTTCTTTGTTTCAATAGTCTTGAATTTAAATCTCCTCTTCAAAGGTTTAATTATAGATTCAAAATTTTTGGTAGCTCTATCTGTGTTTCCTATCCACCCAAAAACTATATTATCTGGATCAAATGTCCTCTCGCCAGGAGAAAATCTTTTAGTGTCAACCCCATTAGGCAAATAGATAACATCAATATGCTTAGAAAATTCTTTATAAAGCATTTTATTATTAACTGAAATACGATTAAACTTACTAAGCTGTTTTAACGTATTCTTTAAATCGCTCAGACACTTATGACTCGTTACAGACGTAACCATATTAGCGTGCAAAAGCGGCATTCTCTTATAGAGTCCATGGAACGCATAATATATTACATCATATTTTTTTACATTAGGTTTTTTTGGAGGAACGTATACATCAAATTTAATATCTGGCAATATTTTTTGAATAGCTTTTATCCTAATATCGTGAACTTTCCCTTTACAGCTTGAAATGTATGCAATTCTCATAAATCTCCTTCTGATATACATTCAATTTTCCTCTTCAACAAAGACTTATGATTCAACGTATACATTCTTACATTGCCACACTGCTTAGCATAACTTACTGTCTTTAAAACACTAGAAGTAATTGGATGTTTATTCTTAAAAATAAGACCCTTACGCTTAATATTTTTACGAGTACTCTTTCGCGGCAACCAAAAATATCTAGAATCATATAGATCTACACCAGCAAATATAATCCTATCATATTTAAGGAAGACACCAATGTGTAAAACATTAGATAACGTACAACGATAATGTATAACGCCTTTTTTAAATATGTCCGTATTAAAATCTGGTCTACGAAGGCAGCGAATATCATTTAAGACAACACCTTGTTGAGAAAGTAAATCCTTCTTGTTTATGTGAATGTTAGCTTTTCTAGAATGCTTTAGATTTTGGACCACCATACACGTATCTTTATATGATTCTTTAGATAATAAGCCATAAAAACGTTTGACAGTTTCGCTCTTATTAACACGAGACTTTATATTAGACTGTTCACGAATCAAAAAGAAATTAGGAGCGAATTCATGATTACAAAACCAATTAAACGCTATAGAATCAAACTTCTTTATCTTATCCCAATCTTTAATTTTATTTATAGAATAACCGCTACCCAAAATAAAAAGTGTATCACTTTTTTTGCGATCTATAAATTGTTCTTTTGACAAATCACGCATTTTTCACTACCTTTTTGATAAAATCAATATACTTTGTTGCGACCTCATCTATATGTAAATCGTGTCTAACCGTACTTTTGACTTCTAAAATATTATTGTACCCGCTAATGATCTCATCCATGTTTAGCTCTGGAGCATTATACAAATCTATCAATTTAAATTTAAACGGCTTATCATGTATCAAATATCCATTATCTCCGACTAACTCTTTCATCCCACCGCTATCCGAATATAAAACATTCTTTTCGCACACCAACGATTCTACCACAGAATTAGGGCAACAATCCATATAAGCCAAATGAGAAACAAAATCGCATCCGTTAATAAAAGCATTCGTCTCTTTCGGACCTGTCCTTCCCTTATATATTACACTACTATCTTTTACTATAAAATCAGGATCACCACAAACAATAAGATCATGTGTCTTTTTAAGACCACTCTCCAAAAACCCAACCGTTATATCTTTTAATCTTTTATGAGGTCTCCATCTAGAAAAAGCCAAAATATAAGGTTTACTATGTTTAAAATTCTCATTAAACTCAAAAGGGTTACAGCCGTTAGGTATAATAGCACACTTCCTTTTAAACCTTCCTATAAATTTATCGCAGACTTTTTTAGAATAAACTCCTTGATAAATGGCTCCTTTACATCTTCTCAATGTCCTATTTATCTTTGAGTTTTTACCGACAGAATTCATCTTATTATTAATCCAAGCATTATCAAGACGCATAATGTTAACACATCCCTTTTTAATGCCTTTAACAAAAACTAAATTAGCATCAGGTCTTTTATCTGTAATCTTAACACCTAACTTACGCATCGCTTTAGCGATTCTTATAGCAAATTTTTGCTTTCCAGAACTAGGCTTCAATTTACAAGAAAATGAAATTCTCAAATTACTCATTAAGCTTCCTCACTTCACTAAAATCTCCTTTCTTACTTCTTTTAACCGAATCATTAAGCTGCTTAAGAAGATTAGGAAGATTCTTCTTTTTACTTTTACTCCTATGCATTTGATTTTTATGCATTCTGTAATATGCTACAAACTTATTAAAATAAGCTGGTAGCCCGACATTAAACTGTAATCTAGCCCACATTTCCTTATCAGACATTGATCTCATCGATTCTCGATACAATCCCACCTTCAAATAAGCTGAACGATGGACCATAACCGTTTGAGCGTGAATAGTATTCCAAAGATTTTTGTATTTACCATTTTTCTTCATCTTTTCGAAACGTCTAATGAACTGTCTTTTCCTCCATACAAATTTATAAGGTTTAGCATTTGAGAATTCATAAGCCTTAGCATGAAGCCATTTTGCCTCTTTCCTTTTCATAAAAGCAACTCTACGAATTATTGACTTAGGAGACAACATGTCATCCGCATCTAAAACAACAATATACTCACCATTAGACTTAATAATGCCTTCATTTTTAGCTGTGGCATAACCCTTATTCTCATCGAGTCTAAAATATTTTATCTTGTCTGAAATATAAGGGTCGATAACTGTACATGGATCGTCGGTAGAACAGTCATCAACTATTATTAATTCCAATGGATCATAGTTTTGATTTTCTACAGAATCTATTAATTCTACAATATAATCTTTATAATTATAAAGCGGTACTATTATGGAAACTTTATCTTTAATCATTTACTATCCAAATCAATATTAACAGGGACAACGACTTGTCCTGATTTATGCTCTTTACCATCCACTATTCCATCTCCATCCTTTGTTTTTGCCATCATTTTATTTTTCCAAATCCAACCTTGTGTATTAACTAAAATTTTCGTTACATCTAAGCTTTTAATAAACTTTTTAACTCCAGCATGTTTATTCCTAAAATCATCAAACACTATTATTCCTTTTTTACAACATTTAACAGCTATCTCATAATCATTTTTAACACTCTTATAATCATGACCACCATCTATAAAAACAAGATCAAAACCATCTCCGATATCTTTAGCGGATAAAGATTTGCTATCTACTCCTAAGAAGGAAACGGGACTAACGTCTATCCCCAAACTACATATAAGATCCTTAGAATGTTCAGATGACTTACTATCTATGGTCGTTATCTCTAAATCGCTTTTTGCAAACAGAGCACAAGCTGTAGCGAACCCTCGACCCGTACCAAACTCTAAAAACTTTGTTGAACTGAATTTATTGATAATACCCATCAAAAGTAAACCGCGTTCATAATTCCTTCTATACATTACTCCTTTAAGTTCACGTATGGCAGTACTATCTCCGATTCGTAAAACGTTTTCGATATATATCCTATAATCAAAATCGCAATACTTTAAAAAATCTATAATGTTTGTTTTTTCCATATTAATGTCCTATAATGATAATCTTATTGTAGGATACGCTTCAACATTCTCTTCACGCCTTTTCTTCTCAAAGGTTTTCAACATCTTACTCCAATGCTTTCTACCTTTAAAAGATAAACCTCCTACTCGCTGTCTATATAAATATAAAGTTTTAGGGTAAAATCCTCCAATTCCAAGCTCTTCTAGAGCATATCCCATCCACTTATCCACTGCCGCTGGTAATCCTTTTTTAAATATCTCACCTAACTCTCTCAATTCTGTTCTGAACGTTCTCCAGTGAGAAAAAGAATGCCTATACTTCGAATAATCAAGTCCAGCTTGCAAAAGCGAAGTATCTGGCAATTGACAAGAACCATTTTTTAAAACCTTCATATTAGAATCACAAAACTTAAACTGAGTCCAAATATACGCTACTTCTGTATATTTTTCATATAACTGAACTAATGTAGATAAGGCATTACTGTTAACCAAAATATCGTCTGCATCTAAAACGCAACAAATATCACCAGTAGCATGTTCTAAAGCTAATGCATATGATCCTCCGCATTTCAGTCTAGACTTATTATTGATAACTTTAATATTATCATGTTTTTTAGTATGCTTTCGAATAACTTTTAAAGAGCTATCAGAACTCTTATCATTAACTATAATCCATTCCCAATTTTTATAATCTTGAGATAAAACGCTCTTTATACTCTGTTTTATCCATGGAGCACAATTGTAACACGCTGTCAATATCGTAACCTTCATACTTGCTCTAACCTCGCTTTAAAAGCTTTAAAACACATATGTGTATAGCTGTAATCAAAAATAGGATTTAAGAAAGAAGCTAATCGTTGCGAAGAATTATTAAACCCAAAATTAGCCTCATAATACTTACGAGGATTAAATTTATTGTTTAACATAAACTCAATCTTATTCTCTATATCTTTCATCGTAAATAAAGCTCCTGTTTGTTTACTCACATAATGCCATCCACCATGTATTTTTTTATTTACCAATATAGGAACGTCTCTAGAAAGACATTCACTTATTATTCTTGGACTATTATCAACTTTATTAGGAAATAACCCAAATCTACACTGCGACATGCAACGATCCATACCCTTAGCATCAAGTATTCCCCAATGATACCTTAAAAAAGGTTTGCTAAATCTAAGTATCGCCTTTTGTCTTGAAGACAACGGTACAACAAAGTTTTTTCGCTTACCGTTATTTGGAAAGTAAACTATTACAAGACCTTTTAACTTCATCTTGTTTAGAGTCGGAAGGATATCTATAAAATTATATAACCCTTTATTTTTTATCCCAGCAGTAGAATTAATTGTGAAATAAAAATAATCATATGCATACGATCTAGAGCTAGAATTTAGAATCAAAGAAGAATCTATAAAATCAGATTCTGGCAACAATATGGAAGGAACGCTTTTAGGTAACATTTTATGAGGTTTTCTAAAAACATGACACCATGCTTGTACCTTTTTTCTCATCCTTTTTTGATTATATATCTTAGGAGAAGATACAAAAGCAAATAACTTTTTTGCTCGTTTGATGTGTTTCCAATTATTATCTATAACATGCTTCCTAGCACATAACAAGTCCTGAACGACTTCTATAGAACCGTCTTTTTTGCGACCAACAATTTTCTGTACTCGCCCTGTTCCCTGCAAATTTAACACTTATTATCTCCTATCCAATAAATATCTAAAATAATCGTAATATTGTCCGGCAACATTTATGATATGCAGGTCTGGGCGATGGATACTCCACTCTCTTGACAACAATTCTTTTATACCAACGCTTACAATCTTTGGGGAGACCTTATCTGGACGCTTCATTTTAAATGATCTGTATTTACATATTGGATCGATATCTATTATAACACCATCATCTTTAACTAATTCTGGAGTCCCCCCAACGTTATTAGACAAAACTGGATTGCCAGCGCACAAAGCCTCTACAACGGCATTAGGACAAGCGTCTAATCTACTGATATGTATAACGCCATCACAACTAGCATAATGCTTATATGTTTCAAAGGGTTTGATATGCCCGAGATATTTAACATTAGGGTGAGGTATCATATTTTTTTTATCTATTTTGCCTATCATTACTAAAACAGTATCTTTGAGGTCTGCCCTAATGAAACCATTTATGATAGAACGAGGACGCTTAAGAGGAACCCATCTAGCACAAGCAACTAACATTTTCTTATAACCCATCTTATCTTTAATAGATTTTTTATAAATATCTGGATCGCATCCATTATATATTATTCTACTCTCATTTTTTGAGATCCCTAAAACACCTTTACATATTTTTTTAGAAAAATCGCTCTGAAAAATAACCGCATCAGATCTTTTGATATTCTTTTTTATTTTTTTATTCATACCCGTTCTGCCATGCCGTAGCTCATCAAAATAGACCCCATCTGCCCTATGTATCCAAATAGCATCTTTAGACTTACCTGGACCCCTCCAGACGCATGACAGATAGATGTCCTCTCTCTTATCAACTATATCTACAGGAAAATTAGAAGTCAAATTTTTACTAAGCCTACTTATGAAAACTTTTGACCCCAAACCTGAAGAATATATTTTTAATCTAACTTTTTTCATATTTTTACAATCTCAAATGGTCTATATTTATTTTCATGATATTTCCTAATTTTCTTCCACACATCCTTCTGAGATGAATTGTGAGACATATTGCTACTATGGTATCTATACAAATATAGCTGCTTTGAGTGGAAAGCTCCCTGCCCCAACTCTTCGAGGTTATATCCGAGATCTTTATCTACAGTACACTTCAAATCTCTAAAAAGTTCTCCTCTGTCTCGCATCTCAGTTTTAAAAGTTCTCCAATGAGAATAAACATGCTTCAATCCTGCCTCTGAATCATAAATAGTTCCTTTTTTAGCCATACTAGACAATCCATTTCTAAATCTATCCATTTTGGTATTGCCCCACTTATGATTAGTCCAAATAAAATCTACGTCAAGGTTATTCTCATACAATTCAACTATTCTAGATATAGAATCAGGTCTAAGTTTATCATCTCCATCTAGAATTCCACAATATTTACCAGTAGCCATAGACAGTATCTTTCTATAGTTAGCCCCGCAATACAAACGCTCTTCGTTACGAACAACAATGATATTATCATGCTTAGCGGCAATTTCACATGCCCTCTTATAGGTTCTGTCGCTACTACAATCATCTACTATTATATGTTCCCAATTATCGTAGCTTTGAGAAATAACACTACGCATCATCTCTCCGACATATCGAAGACAATCCCTTGTAGCTGTAAGTACAGAAAATTTTATTGCACTAGAACTAGAAGAACTAGAAGAACTAGAAGAACTAGAAGAACTAGAAGAACTGGGACTAGATGATTCCGCAATCATTGAACATCCTTTTATAATTATCTAACATATGCTTAACATGAAATTTTTCTAAAAAATACTTGTGAGTACTTTCTTTCATCTTTTTCATATATTCTTTATCGTCTATAAGTTGTGAAATAATTTTCTTTAACTCCGATTCGGTTTTATACAAAAATCCATTAACACCTTGAATTATAATTTCGCTCACCCCTCCTCCTGCATCTCTTGCGACAATTGGAACTCCACAAGATAAAGCTTCTAAAATAGCCATACTGCAACCTTCGGGACGATTCGATCCGTGAAGATAAAGATCAAAACTTTTAATAATTGGAATCTTTTCATTTAGTCTAAATACAGGACCAAACAACTTAGCCCCTTTGGGAATTAAACGTTTAGCTTTGGGATCTACTGGCCCAACTATATATTGAGATACACGTTCGTCCCGGATCTTTTCATTTAAAAACTTTGACGGTGTAACTCTTTGACACCTACCCAAAACCAATTTGTCGCTGGGATGAGATGGCTTAGTATTGTAGTAATCTTCGCACCCATTAAGAATAACAACTGGATTGCCTGCTTTAGCTTTTCTAACTTGCTTAGCGAAATAATTAGAAACACACACAATTTTGAACGCTTTGAATTTTGGGAGTCTATGGAGATTAATGTCTCTGTGATTTACAATTACATACTTGCAAGATTTATGAAACTTTATACTCTTTGTATAACCGAGCACATGATGAAAAACGAGACAATTCCTAATCTTTGGAACGACCTTCCTTTCAAAATTAGAATAATCGTAAATTTCCAAAGGAACTTTATAGGAAGGAGCAAAGCCATTATCTACTAAACCATTCCTTCCCAAAAGACCTGTCTTGCTAACAACGTATGAATGAATGTTACATTTCCAGTATTTATGCATCCCAGCAGCCATTTCAAGAAAAGTGGTAGATCCTCCGTTCAATTCAAGACTATCTATTATGTTAATTACTCTCATTTCTTTATTAATAATCTCATAATATCACATGTTCCAATCGTTTTAAGGATTCCTGTCGGATTATTTTTGTTATACTTCTTCAAAGCTTTCCTAGAATCACGATAATGCTTCCTTTGCTTTCTCCACTTGCTATCAGGGCAATCATGCATAAGAACAATACCTCCAGCATTAACGAAAGGAACAAAATTACATAAATCATTATATACGCCGCTATAAGAATGATCTCCATCTATTAAAAGACAGTCTATGTCTTTATTCCATTGCTTACTGATACCAATACTATTCCCGGTTAATAAAGTATACTGCGAACGATCTATACCATAGCTATCGCATAGCTTGATAATTTTTTCATTATTCCTACTATCGATATCAATAGAATATACATGAGAATCCATTGCAGACAAACACAATAAAACTAGTGAACCACCATGAGCCATACCTATCTCAACAATTACCTTTTTTGATTTTAGATTAGATGCGGCGAGACTCATAAAACATGCATCATTATACGATTGCCTACATATACCTAATTTTGTTAAATTTTTCGCTACTTTCTTTATTTTTCGATCCATACTATCTCCTATCCTATGATTTTTTTAAAAAAATCATAATATTGCTCAACACAATTTTTCATGCTTAAATCAGTTCTATTTATATCCCACTTCTTTTTTACTACATCTCTCATAGCTAGAGCAACCTTGTCTATATCGATAGAATCTGGATTTCTCATAGAGAACATCTTAAAATTATCTGACGGATCAATTTCTACAACTATACCATCAGAACCAACAATCTCTTTAGTTCCACCAGCGTTATTGCATACAACAGGCTTGCCAAAAGACAATCCCTCTATAACACTATTCGGACACGATTCCATCCTAGAAATATGTACTATAGCTGTAGCTGCTTTATAATACTGGTATGTCTCTTTAGGCTTAAGTTTTCCAGTGCAAATAATATTAGGATTAGATGGAGAACTCTTTATGCCGCCTCCAATCATCACCAATGCACTATTCGGTATATCAGCCTTAATAAACGCCCTCATAATAGCTTGAGGACGTTTTATAGGTCTCCATAAAGCACATGCTACAAACAGATGTTTATACTTATGCCTAAATGGGATAATATTGTCACATATAGATTGATCGAAACCATTATGTATCGTTGCTATTTTAGATCCTCTTACTCCAAGTATTTTATTGCACATACCCAAAGAAAACACACTTTGATATATTACGCCATCTGCTTTTTTAATGGCAGTCTTTATTTTATTATTAAATTTAATTCTATCTTTATTTAATTTGTCGAAATAGCAGTTGTCTACACGATGTATGACCTTGGCTCCTTTGGGGGGATTTCCTCTCCAAACAGCAGACAAATATAAATCTGGGTTCTTATCTGTAACTTTTACATTGTAATGATCCACTAAATAATGCCTTAGTCTTCTCATGAAAATGCTGGGACCGCCATGCTTACTGTGGAAAAATTGAATTTTCATCTCTTTTTAATCTTTATTTTTTCTAACAATTTGATATATGACCTTGCCATATATTTAGCATCTAAATGTTTTTCCTTAAAATGGATTTTAGTAGTTTCTTTAAGCTTTGCTAGTTTAGCCGGATTCTCACAAAGTTCAGTCATTATGTCTTTAGCGTGATTTTTGCTTTGAAAGACATAACCATTTACCCCATTTTCTATAATCTCTTTGTTGCCAAAGTGATTACTACAAATAACAGGTACGCCACAAGCTAAAGATTCCAAAACAGAAACGCTAAGCCCCTCTTGCTCGTTGATCTCATATAAAAACAGATCCCAACTTTTCATTATAGATATTTTTTTTTCAAAAGAAGTGATCGAACCGAGCAGAGCAACATGATTTCTACTATTTTTAATTCTAGACAAATACTTTCTAGACCTTTTAAAGAATGGTCCATTCCCTATATATTCATGAACCATTGGTCTAGGCAGCTTAACTTTCGAGCACCACTTTATCCATCCGTCAGAATACTTCCATTTATTAAATGTATTGACTCTACCAGTTATAAGTGTATCTGTCTCATGCCTTTTTCTCGCTTTAATAGGCAGATACCTCTCCCTATTAACACCATTCAATATAGTTGCCATATTCCCTTTACAAAGCTTCCTATTCTTCGCTATGCCATTTGACATACTCTTACAAACAGATACTATATAATTGCATCTTTTAATCTTGGACCACACTTTACTCATTGTAAAAGTATGATTTACAACTATGACAGGTATTTTAGAATATAATTTTTGATAAATGTTTGTGTCAGAATGAAATAACTTGTGGTATATCAGGAAACACGGCTTATGAGTTAAGATATGTTGAGCAAATTTCTTCTCCTTTAGCTCTACCAGTTTTACTCCATACGAATGAGCATTCTGCCTAGCTCTCTCACTTCCAATTTTTCTAGTATAAACAATTTGTTTATAATCTGAATACTTGTTGATAGCATAATAAAGCTCTAGCAAAATAGATTGTGCTCCACCTGTATCAAAACTAGAAATGTAATGAATTATAGTAGATTTAGCCATATCATTTACCCAAACTTATATCATATACTGCAATATGATCTTTCAAAAGTGAATCTGGATTAAATGTGTACAAATTCTTACCAGTTACCTTTTTGTACATTGCAACTAACTCACAAGTGTATTTAGCCGTATGGTGCTTTTGTTCTAACCCTCTACCCATTATTCTAGTGATTCCTCTAAGGGCATTCTCTGGTAACCAAAAATATCGATGGTCATACAAGTCAACTCCAACGAATATAATATTCTTATACCCCAAATATGTAGCAATATGTAAAATGCATGTCATAGTACAAAAATCATAAATCAATCCGTCAGTAAAAACATCATATTCTAACATCTTTTTAGAAATTATAGATTGTCTACGACCTCTCGCTCCAAGTTTATCTTTAAACTCTTCGAGTTTTGTTTTTGCAAAAATTTCTTTCAAAACCACACCGCTTTGGTTAAATTTGTTAGTAGCACTTTTAAGCGAATAAGTATTAATCCGACTCCATCTAGGAGAAGATTCTGACATATCATCACATATCAGACATGTCTTTGGGTAATGACGACCTAATACGCCGGATAAAACACCATATGTTTCACCCCTAGTCGTAAACGTCTTAATCGCTTGCTCTCTTAAAAAATAGAAAGTAGTTGGGATTCTACTTTTACAAAACCAGTTAATTGAAGCCAATGCTATCAAATTGCATCAGCTTCTTTTTGTCCTCCTCTGTAAGTTTTTTGATAGAGTAACCACACCCATAAATTACAAGTGTATCACTCTTCTTATGTCTTTTAAATTCTTTTTCGCCAATTCTTTTCATCTACAAATATACTCTTACATTTATCGCATTTATAATTCAATTTTATTTCTGCCTTTAGTGCTTCTCTCGTCGCAATGACGCTATTACAATCGGGACATACTGTCCTTCTAAGTTCTACAGCTTTATCGTTGAAGATATTATGGACATAGACGAAATTAAAACCAGTCTTTAAATATTCTGCTACCTCAAAAACCATTTCATCAGAACTACCCTCACCTAAGTTTTCGTCAGTTGGAATAATCCTCAATACATGAAGCGGAACATCCGATTTTGGACCTATCGAATCCAAACGAAAAAGAGCAGCAAAATTATATAAATCACTATCCTTATAAACTGGGAGACTGATCTCTACATGCTTCCCTTTCTCAATGGCTTGTTTTATCCTTTTAAGGACAGTAATCTCTTTATCCTTGTTCGCTCCGCATCTATGATAATATTGGCTAGGATCGCCCTTCCAGTCTATATTCAGAGCATCAGTAGCCTCGATAATATCAAGCCAAGGGGATTCTTCAGCGTAAGCATTTGTGCTTATCATAAATTTGATATGTTGCTTCTTACACTTCTCTGCCAAATCTATAAGAAACTCATAATAAGGGATAGGCTCAGTATAAGTCATACATACGCCAATACACCCTTTTGCAACAGCCATATTGACTATCGCACTTGGACTAAAATATTTACATCCGTCAGCGTCCTTCTTTTTACTTATGCATGTATTCTGGCAAAAACTACAAGACAAGTTACAACCATAACCGCCGACTGACAATATCTTAGAACCTGGGAAGAAATGATAAAAAGGCTTCTTTTCAATCGGTTCTATAGCCATTGTAGAAATGCGACTGTAACCTTCGAGATATATCCCATCCTTAGAAGCTTTTCTAGCCCCACAGATACCAACTTGACCGCTTTTCAACGTACATTCATGCGGACATATCTCACATTTGAACAAATCACTCTTTTGTTTTTTCAACGAACGTCTCCTCAGGGTTCTGTCTCTCTTTCCATATTTTGCCAATGAGACACTGACCATCCATGTGATCTATTTCGTGTCCAATGACTTTCGATGCAAATCCTTCAACATCTTCTACATGTTCTTCAAAATTTTCATCTAAATATTTAACCTTTATACTATAAGGTCTTTGAATTTCTGAGACTATTCCTGGGAAGGAAAGACACCCCTCTTCTCCGGTAGTGAATTTATTAGAAGATTGTTCTATAATTTCCGGATTTATTAATAATTTTACTACGTTAAGCTTCGTATTAATTCTTAATGCACATACTCTTTTATTTACTCCTATCTGACAAGCCGCCATACCAACTCCGTTTGAAGTCGCGCATAAAACATCCGTCAGAGTCCCGATAAACGAAGCGTCATCATCCTTAGTAAGTTCTGTAGATGGAAGATGAAGTTCAGGAGCATCATATAAAAGAATTTTCTCAACAAGCTTCAGATTAGCTGCTCGTTTTTTCTCTCGCTTAGCGAAAACTCTATTACGTCTTTGTATGATTTTTGATTTTGTTGATTTCTTACCCATGATTTTAACGTAACGCAACCTTAATTCGGATGCGACCATCCTTATCTACTTTTTCTGATTTAAAAATATTTAGTATTCTTCCTTCTGATAGTCTGCTTTACTCTATGCTTAGAGTACAACTGTTTCAAAAGTTTAAGCTTAAGCTTCCTTTTGTCCATAGAATCGCAATGCATGACATATGTGTCTCCTACCATCTCAAAACCCACATCAGCACTCAGTTTGTTAGATGCTTTTCGTAGAATGAGCTTTCTTACTGCCATTTCTATTGTAGTAACTTTTGATTACTTTAGCTGCTACATGTTGTTCAACAACAAATCCCAACTCCTTAAGAGCCTACCAAACAAGTTTCGTCCTTTAGATCGACTTTTACTGTAATGTTTTCACTCATCTTTTTACCTTATAGCTACTTTGATTCTAATTCGACCATCAGCGTCAACTGTTTTTGATTTCAGTCGATACTTTGTGGCCTTTCCGGAAATAGTTTTTTCTACTTTATGTTTAGCGTAAAGCTGTTTCAATTGATTTGGTCTCAGCTTTGCCTTTCCTTGATCGTATTGAGAAACACGCAAAACGTATTCGCCATTTACCAATTCAAAGCCAACATCGTTAGAAGCTGAACCGACCTGGCTTCTAGGTATAACAATATGAGCTTTTTGCTTTCGCTTTTTCCCCATATATCCTACAAGAGGAACAGCTTTCGCATGTATCTGTGGCTTATAGCCAAGCTCTTCTAGCGTTTTAACTAAACAGTCTTGATCTTTAAGACCAATGTCTACCTGACAATATTCCGACATATTTATATTCCTTTATTTCGACAAACTCAAAAAGACTTTCTTTTTTCTTTCTAAACAAACTTTTGATCGTTTATACATATAATCGTATATCTTTTTAGATATCAAATTACCGCCCCAACTACAATACCATCCTTTAGAATCTTTTTTCTTGCATGGAGATCCACGCCCTGGTCTATTTTCACATATAAACTCGATAACATCTTTTGTTCCAAAAAACTGACCTATAATATTTTTACCGTTACAAACTGATACAGATCCATCCCCATCAAAATAACCTCTGATCCAATGTCTAAAAAACTCTTCTTTTATATTTGGACGTTTCAATATACTACTCTTTCTTGGAACTATGCCTAGTTTAAATAGATCATCAACAATTCTTTCACAACAAATTGTCAAATAACAACTATAACGAAGTTCGCCTTTGACAGTTCTTATTTTATCATGAACTGGACCACTATATCCAATATTCTTTTTTAATTTTTCTAAATGAGACTTATCCTTAAAAGCCAACTCGATAGAAAGCATTTTCTGACCCTTCTTATCTCCAACACATCCGTCAGCAGCAATAAATCCTAGCCAATACGCTTTTTCAGTGTTGTTGATTTTAGAAAAATAATCTTCGTTAACATCATAATATCTACCTTTTCTAAGCCTATATCTTTTTAGATTAAATTTTCTGCACCAATATCTAATTATATTAGCGTTAGAATCACAGCTTTTAGCTATATCAGCGGTAGGGATTTTTAATTTACAATATTGTGTCGTTAACCATTTTTTGTTTGTATATAATTTGTTTGCCATAACTATATCTACTTCTACCTCATGACAAATCCTTTATTTAATCTTTATTTCCCTAAACTCCAACGCTTCTCATGTACTTCATGACGTTCATAACCTTGATCAACTTCAATTTTTTCACGATACTCAATCTGTGTTCCGGCGGGGAATGTCTGTTGAGATTCGTTAGACTTAAACTTAATTATCAAACAAAAAGAGATCAATAACACAACTAAACAGACAATTAAAAATATTTTACTGCTCATATCTGTCTTCCTTAATCTAGCATATCTTTCAACCAAGATGTTTTAGGTAAATCCTCTGTATTTTTCTTAGCTCTATCCAAAGCGACTATAACATCTTTATCAGTAAAGAGCATATGACATTCTTCACCGGCGACCAATACTCTTATATGATTATATTTACTTGCCGCTTGTGGGACTTTCTTCTTGTTTACGACTTCCTGTAAATCTGTCATTCTCGACTCATCGAAAAGACTTATCTCATCTACGATTATATCGCGTATCCAAGACACCTTGGGTAAATCTTCTGGATTTTTATTAGCCCTCTTGAGTCCAAGTTTAATCTGCCAATCAGTGAACAATAAATGTTTTTCGTCACCGCTTGGGAACTGAACTCTAATATGATTATATTTCGCTGCTGCTCCAAACTTTCTAGCGAGATTCTTTACTTGATCCAAATCGCCTAGCCTTTTTCCTTTGACCTGTTTTCCTATTACATTAACTCTCATTTTTTTCTCCTAATATTATATCTTTATTTTTAAGTAAGAGATCTATAAAATCTCTTACTGCTCCATGTCCTCCATTGTTATCGGAAATGTAGTTAGATTCCTCTTGTATTTCCAGTATAGCGTCTCTCGGACAAGCAGTAATCTTAGCCAACTTCATACATTCTAAGTCATTTTCATCGTCTCCCATATAAATAACATTATCGAATGTGATCCCATCTTTCAAAATCTGTTCTTCAACAAGACTCTTCTTGTCCGCTATAGAACTAAAAACATGCAATTTAGATTTTGCTACTTTAGGCAACCTTTTTACCTGTTGCTCGATGCACATATCTGTAGCACCAGTTATAATACAAACCTCAACTCCCAAATCCTGTAGCTTCGACAACCCATGGAAATCTTTAGTATTGAAAGATTTAGTAACAGTCCCATCTTCAGAAACCCTATAAGTCCCATCTGTCAATGTACCGTCTAAATCAGTTACAAACACTTTTATATGCGTATCCATTTTCTCCTTTCAAGGCTATACTCTTTTCATTTTTTATGCAATTAGTATATTCTTTTTTCAAACAAATATGCATTGAATCTTTGTTTGTATTGCCAGTTCTCTCATCAAAACGTCCAGGATCTTTCCTATATCTAAAGTTTATTTTATGATATTTTAAACAATCAGTAAACGCCTTTACTATAGAATTAACGGTATTTGAAAACACAATGTATACTATATTACTCTTATTAACGATACAACGTCCATCAGAATTAATTAAACCAACTACCATATTTATATTTCTAACTATTTTTGTACTTGGATAGGGTTGACTTTTATATTTAGATCCAGACCATAACATATCATATTTTTTCAATAAATCATCCAATAAAACAAATCCTACATTTGTACATTTAGATTTTTTTTCAGTTTTAGAATAATATTTTATTCCTAATTTCTTCAAAACGTTCTCTGCAAGCATAACCATACTTATCTGTTCCGAATTAAAAGAAATACTAACTCTAGTTGTATGTTTTTGAGTCTTTTTAAAATTTCCATCTCCCAAAATTAAACCAAACAAATAAGCAACCTCATTTTCATTATCTTCAAACGTTTTATAAAGATGGTTATATCTCTTCAAAAAAGAATCATCTCTACACTTTATGCTGCAAAAATTGTTGGTCTTATTAATTTGAGAAGGAAACCTACCAAAAACTTTTCCGCAAAACAAACACTTAACATTTTCTTTTGCATCGACACCACTCCATCGTCTTTTAGATAAAGATATTTGGTTTTTATAGCTTTTTTTACTCCTACACGACTTACATAAATCTTTTTTGTATATTTTTCTTTTTCGATTTCCGTACAAACTGCTCCAAACACAACCGCATTCATCACAAGAAATATCAACTTTTTGTCTTTTTATTATTTCTTTTGTTTTCTTATTAATCTTATAACAATCCTTAATAATTAGCATTATATCTCCTTTTTTTTTGTTAAGGTTCCATACAATACTAAGTTATTAATTCTGTACTGAATATCCTTTGTTATTTATCAAAAATAGCTATTTTAATTCTTGTCATAGTAAATATTATATCGAATTATCTTTCACATTCCGATAAAAAAATAGATTGGAGACAAATATGAAAAAGTACGCAACAGTAATAGCTGAAATCGGCGGGACTCATATCGGTAAAGTAGACAGAGCAAAAGAACTCATTAAACTAGCAAAAGAAGCTGGAGCAGATGTAGTTAAATTTCAAAAACGAAATCCATACGAAAGCGTTGCTAGAGAATGGTGGGACAGACCTCATCCAAACCAAACATTCTCTTACGGAGATACCTATCTAGAACACAGACTTAATCTAGAATTATCTCAAGATCAACATGCGGTACTCAAAGAATATTGTGAAAAAATAGGAATCGTATACAGTACATCAGTCTGGGACGAAACATCTACCAAAGAGATAGTCGAACTACAACCTGATTTCATAAAAATACCTAGTGCATGCAACCATAGAACAGATCTCATAGATTACATATACGACAACAGCAAATGCGGACTTCACATCTCTACCGGCATGACCAACCACGTGGAAAGAGATTTATTATTCACTCATATACTTGAAAAAGACAAAAATCTAGAACGTACAGTCATATATCACTGTACTAGTGGCTATCCAGTACCATTCGACAAACTCTACCTACAAGAACTGACAACGATGTCTTCAACATTTAAATCCAAATGCGACAATCTAAGTGTTAGCTCAAATCTTAAATTAGGGTTTTCAAATCATGGATATGGGATCGCCATGGAACCAGCAGCATATGTTTTAGGAGCTAGATACTTTGAAAGGCATTTTATAGATGACAGATCATTCCGACATACAGATGCGTCCTGCTCTCTGGAGAAACAAGGTTTAAAAAAGCTTATCAGAGACCTTCGAGCCTTAGAAGTTGCCTTAGAAGGCAAGCCATACGCTATAGACGACATTGAAATGGAGCAAAGGAATAAACTTAGAGCTTGAGAAACTCTATTTAAAATTATTTATAATCCACCAAATATCTTCTCAACATCCTTTTTAGCTTCATCAGGAAGATGAGTAACAACGTGTGATACGGTGTCAACTATCGTTTTCGTCGTTGGAGAATTAATTACTGCAATAACATCATCTGTATTCCCAGTAAGGGCACCTGCTACATGTTCAGCATATGTTGTATCATCACCCACTTCACTAACTGTACTTTTACTTAATGTAGCATTGAGTCCAAAACCAGGACATTCTGGTATTACCCCATCTAGACCAAACTTAACATGTAAGTCGCCATCTTTGTCATACCATACTCCAACACTACCACTTACGTTACCTCCTACACCAGCACTTACCGCCCCCCAAGCCGAGATAGAAT
>Ga0080013_1000211_pt1 | contig 83528 bp, 73 predicted proteins | sample ETNvirenome_6_85_FD_69236 | JGI IMG/M metagenome (GOLD analysis project Ga0080013, IMG submission 69236) | Marine viral communities from the Pacific Ocean - ETNP_6_85 (SPADES assembly) (version 2) | ecosystem: Environmental > Aquatic > Marine > Oceanic | place: Pacific Ocean | collected 2013-06-19
GGGTGATTGAGACCGCAGCCGTGTCTGGTGCAGGCCTTGCCTTCGGGGCAGTCGGCGACAGCAGCCTTGCCCTTGCGGGAGCTCTTGCCCTTGCCGGAGCCCTTGCCCTTGCCGGAGCCCTTGTGCGGTCCCTTGCCGGAGCCCTTGCGCGGTCCCTTGCCGGAGCCCTTGCGCGGTCCCTTGCCGGAGCCCTTGCGCGGTCCCTTGCCGGAGCCCTTGCGCGGTCCCTTGCCGGAGCCCTTGCGCGGTCCCTTGGGGCGAGCGGCGGCATCGGCGGAGGCAGCCTGGAAGGGCTCCAGGAGCTTTTTCGCCGGGATCATTTTGATCCCGGCGCTCATCAGGACTTCGACGCTCGCAAGGCGCAGGTCGTCGACGACCTCTACCCCCAGTTCTTCAAAAGCTGCCATGACAGCTTCGGCGAACTTGGGGACAGTGGCGGTGACGAAATCGCGAAGGGTGGCGGCGGGGGGTGCGGTTGACATTCTGGTTAGTGACTTGTGGGCCGGGCGTAGGTGTCAATCGCAGGATACTTACCTACTTTTTTTTAAAAAAATCAATTTTGGGGAATTTACCAGGACTTTTACCGTATTCTATCATAAATTTTGTACAAAATTTATTTTTTCTCCTATTTTCTATCATAGAATTGGTACAAAATTTATTTCTCTTCTGATTATACCTATTTTCATCAATTATATAAATTATCATATTTTTGTGATATGATAAATTGGAAATCATTCCAGAAACTCTGGCGGGACACCTGTCTCCTTGATAAGCACCTGCTTCAGTATCTGGATATAGTCCAATGGAGGGAGACCGTCAGACGCCTGAATCACATCTGGGTCAGCAAGTACCCGAGCAAAGGCTCGGTAGATGGTCAACACATTCTCAACCTCCTGAGGTGTCCCTGACCTGGCTTCAAATGCCATCTGCTTGATAACATCCGGGTTATCAGGGCCAAAAGCCTCGGCCAGACCAAGAATTGCATCGGTATGGTTCTGAGCCATCGTTGTTGTGTTTACATTTCTTTTCTTTCTTTTTTCAATTTTGGGGATATCATAACCCAAAATAATCACAAATAATATATCATATTATCACAAATAATATATCATATTATTTGTGATCTTCCATCCCATTCCACAATTTTCTAACAGAGAATACCTTGGTCATCACCATAAAACAAACCAAAATTAAACTAACACCCAAAACAAACCAAAACATTGATAGTTCTTCAATTTCTTTCTTTTCTGAATTAACAAAATTCTTTTCAATTCTACAAGGATAAGTATAAAAATTATCCATATCATTACTCAATTTATTGATATCTGGGACAAAAATTCGAGGCCAAGTTGTCCCTGCTTTTAACTTACCTTCCAAAACCAGAGAACTTAATTTAGAAGAGACTTTCTGTTCTTTTCTGTCTTCTAATAATCCAAAAATCTTTTCCCACTTTTCAAAAGTAGTGACAGTAGCATAAAAACCATTAGGAGCCATAGAATGATAGAATCTGATGTTATTTAAATTATCTGGTAAGTGAGAAGAGATAGGTTTCATAACTTTACAATTATCCATAAAATTAGACAAATAGAAGATGTCAACATCATTTAAAAGAAGTTGGAGATGTTCTTCTATCTCAGATAATTTTTCTGATGTCATTAGTGTGGTGGCTCGATCATCTATAAAATACAATAATTCTTTCTTTTTTCTCTCTTCTCTTTTCATCTCCTCTCCATCTCCTCCATCAAAACTTAACCCCCTTTCTTTGATAAACTGTAAGTAATATTCTTTCATTTCTTGTAGTGTGATATCTTTGTTTTTGAGATATACTTTCTTGTTATTTGGTAAAAAATAATTCTTCTCATTGACTCCCAAATCATCATTTGTAAATATTAACATACTAGAGTTCATATTTTTATTTCTATTATTATTATTCTTTTTCTCTTTCTGAATTGAAACAAAGAGAATGAGCAAAAACAAAAGTGAAAATTTATAATTATTATTTTATCAAAAATGACGAAACTGAGAAACTTATCTGAAAAGGAACTAAAATCTATCACTTCTGATGTCAAAAATCAGAAATTAGATGTTATCAGAAATTTGAAATCTAAGATCAAAGTCTATGATTTGAATGCAGCCGAAATCAAAAAAGCTAAAAAATTCATTGAAAGACTTGTCAACAATGATAAAGTTCCTCGTTATCTTAACCCTGAAGAATTGGATTATATCGTCAGTGTCATTCCAGCTCCTCTGTCTTGTACTCGTGAAGTGATGGATTTCAACCATCAAAAGATAGTTCAGAAAATTAGATTTGATCTTTCTACTTTCAAAATTACTCCAAACGGAGCTGCTTTGGAAAGACTTCGTCAAAGAATTTACGAATCTTATATGAGATCTTTGGTTCAACCTGGTTTTTCTGCAGGGAACAACGGAGCCTTGGCTATCGGTAGAAAATTAACCCAGATTAGTTTAGATGCTTTTCACCAGTCTGGTGCTGCCAACTCTAATGAAGCTGGTCTTCAGAGAATCAAGGACCTTTTCAATCCAAATACCAAAAGACCTACTTCTACTTGCACTATTCACTTCAAAGACAAATATCTGACCAAAGAAGAAATTTTCCGAACTTATACTAAAAAATTGAGCGGTGTCACTGTCAGTTCTTTGATTGATTACACTGAACCACTCTCTGAGGTTCCAGAGAGAGACAGAATTTGGTATCAAAATTATAAAACGGTTTACAGCGAACAGGTTCCTGTTTCTAAAAAGTTTCTTCGTCTTTACATCAATACTTACAAATGTTATATTTACGATATTCAAATTAAAGAAATTTGCAGTATTATTGAAAAGACTACTAGACTGGAACTTAACAAAAAATCAGTTTATTGTGTCTGCTCCCCTTCCTATCAAGGAATAATTGATATTCACGCTGACGAAGAATTCATTCGAAAGTCCGTCTCTGATTTTTCGGCTACTGGAAAAACCTTCCGTGGGTGTGAAAAACGTTATTTCAACCGTGGAAAGAAAGCAGAAGAATCTGACAACGGAGATCCAACTAAGAAAACTTATATCAAAACCAATATTCCAGAAACCGAAAGCATTGAAGATTTGTCTTCTATTTTCTTAACTGTTATTTTAGAAAGTTGTTTCAAAGATATGAATTTGGTTGGTATCAAAGGAATTGAAAATATTAGGACAGAAACAATCAAATTATTGGTTAATATGAAATTTACTAAGATTTTTGATGAGAAGACACTCCAAGAAATCACTAAGAAACACAAATCTGTCAAACCAGATCAACATTACCGAATCTTTCATTGCTACATTGATTATTTTGCTATCTATATTACAGGAATTCCACCGGCTAAATTTGTCAGATTTATGGAACTTTCTGGGATGACCGTTTTGGAACAAAATTTTGAAGATATCGATAATCCAAGATGTGTTATTATGATGCCAGAAGTCTCTGATAAAAAGTTCAAAAGAGGTGAAGAACTGGTGGCTAAATTTGAGAAAAGAGGAAATTCTATTTATGACGTGGAAACAGAAAAAGAAATCGTTTCTGTTGAACAGCCCCAGCAATTATTGAGCCGTAAACTGGAAGAGAGTGAAGATGAAATTAAAGGAAAAGTAGATTTTATGATCAAAAACGAAGAAGTAGAATTAACTTATCCAGAAATCTATCGAAACGGATATTATTCTTATGCTAAAGCGATTGGAAAAGATATGATCAATTCTATTCTCCGGGATAAATTGGTGGATCCTCATTTTACTTCTTCTGACAGTCCGATGGATATCTACGAATATTATGGGATTGAATCTACTCGTCTGTTCTTTGTTAAAGAATACAATGCCAATGAAGAAATTAAAAAAATGAATCCAGTCAATATTGAATTGCTGGTAGATTTCCAAACAGTTCTGGGTCAGTTGTCTTCTGTCACAGCTACTGATATTGCCAAGCACGGTAAAAATACCTTGTCAGCTGCTTCTTTTGAACAACCCATTGAAGCTTTCCGAAAAGCCGGAAGTATCGGAGCCAAAGATTTGGTTAACAATATTCCAAGTTGTTTAATTACTGGCAAAAGAACTACTAACGGGACCGGAATTGTTGATGTTCAATATGATTCCGAATATCTGGATGACAAATCTAACGAAGTAGTTATTGAGAAGAAGAACGAAGTATCCAGAGAAGATGTGGAAAATAGAGAAATTTTGGGAGGCTGTGATACAGGAGGTCGTCTTTCTGATAATTACACTGGAGACACTGGAGACGAACTTTCGGAAGATGAAGAAATTATACATACCAGACAAGCTCTACCAGTAATGAAAAACAGGAATCCCAGTAAAAAGGTGGCTGGTTTATTGAAGAAGAAACCAAAAAGGAGAGAAGAAATTGTGGAAGAAGAAGTTCCTGATTTGGATCTAGCTGATATTCTAGAAGAGAATGACGACGAAGACGATGATCTCTTCGATTTGTAGTTTATTATATTTGATATAAATAGAGAGAGAGAAGAAAAGGAGAAGGATAATTTATTATAATTGATATAATAAATTAGTAAACAGCTTTGTTGGTAAATGTATTGTCTTGAGAATTATAATACATCTTATAAGATTGAGAACTTCCAGGAACATTTTTTAAAATATCCATAGATTCTAAAGGAGTATCAGGTACAACATTTTTAACCTGATTACATATTTCATTCTCTGCGCACAAAACGAAATAAGAAATATATCTTAAATTTGGATATTGGGTTCCGTCAGCTGTTCCATAAAATATATTAGGATCTTTCAAAAATGCTTTGATTGCTGTTCCTTCACCTATTTTAGAACTTTCTGATTCTATTCTAATAGTTTTACCTTGACTATCAACTGTTTTTTCTGTTGTTTCTTTAATTCCTGTCAATGCTTCAATCATAAAAATAATATCATCTCTGGAAACATAAAATTTCTTAAAAACGTTTATTCTGGGTCCTCCATATTTATAATCTTTTTCCATTTCAATTAAAATCTTTCTAACTTCGTTATTTTTCTTTTCGTTTTTAATGGTTAATCTATTTCTAGAAACATATCTTCTCATTATAAAGTCGACTAGTTCTTTTTTGAGAGTAACATCGAATTCAAAATTAGTAGTTTTTCTTGGATTTAAAGTTTCGTAAAACGCAACAGAATAATTAGCTCCGTTAGTTTGAATCATATTATCAAAAAAAGGCAGAGATGGGTTTTCTCTTGTGATAAAAACAGAAATAGTTGGTTTTGGATATTTAAAAAATCTTCTATATTTAATTTTCAAATAAGAAGTAATTTTTCCTTTGTTAATTTTCTTGATATTTTCTTGATAATATACTTTTTGAGATGTTTCTTCTTTGTCCAAAACAGCAGGAGTAATTTTGTCAAACACGCCGTCTTCCACATATCCTAAAATTTGGTCTCCCTGTTTGAATCTATCCGGAGAACATAAAACTTTGTTCACTAAAACATCTTCAAAATCAGCATAGTTTACTTTAGTAATTTTTTTACCCGCATCATATTCAATATTGGGAAATAAATCTAATTTGTTATCTAAATTCCAACAAATAGTTCCGTAAGCAGAAGATAAATTTCCTTTCAATTCAGCAAAAGCTCTCATAAATTTGGCGGTCGCAATTCTAGGCAAATCATTGTTTTTGAAATATAACTTATCTTCTAATTTAGTTGTTATTTTAGATTTTTCTAAAAAGTTTTTAAAATCAGTAAAATGAAGTAATCCAGTAGTTCTGGTAAACAAATCTTTATTTTCACTTCCTTCTTGAATTACTCGAATTAAATAAATATTTAACTTATTCATATTTGTGTTCATAGTATTGATAGAAGCATCAGAAAACCCAGATTTATTTAAAAGTTCCATCTTAGTAGTAATTGGCTGATTACTACTTAATTCTATTTTTTTGTTTACCACATCTGGAACATATGTTAATCCAAAAAATTGTTCTCTAGATTTTTTAAAGACTATTTTTTTATCAAGCAAACCAGAAACACCTACTAAAGGATTGTTACTGTTCAGTAAATTGATAGTTTTATTATTCATTCCACTTTTGACTTTCTTGGGATAAACAAAATAAGATTTACTCAAACTAGTATTACCTTCTAAAGTTTCTCTGAGAGAAACGAATAAAATAACTTCTTCCATTCTGACAGCGGCTATAAGATCTGTGGTTACAAAATTTGAAATTTTAACATCTCCTTCAGATAATCCATTTCCACTTGCCATATTTTATATTAATATTATTTTAGTTCTCTCTTCTTCTTGTCCTTTCAAGTCAAAATATTAATATTATTTTTTCCAAATCAAATAATATTAATAATTGTTGTGTTTTATTAAACCTTCCAGAAAGGCAGAAACATTTGGCTTCTCTTCTGTCAAATCTTCTAGACACTTGAATAAATATTTGATAAATCTCTCTTCTTTTTTCAAATACATTTCAAATCTTTTCTTGATTCTCTTGTAATTTCTCTCAGATAACAGACCTCTCTTTTTTGATGTATATTTTCTTTCGTTTCCCATCTGATATAAATGATAAGTTATAAATTTGTCATAATAATTGATATTTTCAATTTGTAACCTAATATTTAATAGAGTCATAATAACAGAATAAACAAAGGTAACTTCATTAGAAAAATAGTATTCTCTAAATTTGTTATAATTTATATAAAAAGTTGTCATTATATCTTCAGCATCTATATCAAAAAAGGATCCTAAATCTATAAAAGTGAATTTTATCCCACTATTGCAAATTTTAAAACCAATATTTTCTGATTTCATATCTAAAAAAAGCTTATTTTTTTCTAAAGCACATTTACTCGCATCAGCAATAAAATTTATCAAATCTTTGTATAGTTTTAATGGTTTGGAAAACAAAGTAAAATCTAAATCTGTTAAATCTCCGTCTATTTCTTCCATAATTATCACCCTTTCACCTCTTTTAAAATCTTTTGCTCCGGCTCTAATAAAATTACGACACCGGTGCTTATTAAAAAGTTCCACAATATGAACTTCTTGTTCCATATCTGCTTCGGCTTCTTCATCTTCGGCAATAAAATATTTGATAGCTAGATTAACTTGATTGTCATTACAACTTCTATAAAGATACACTTCTCCGGTAGTACCTTCAGAAATTTTTTTTTCAAAAGCCCAAATATTATCTTTAGAGTCTATTATTGACACTATTCTATCATTTTTTTGATTTAGGTGTATCTTACCATTCAAATCTATAAAATTCTTCTCTTTGCATAAATCCATTTTATTATTACAAATTCTCTTTATTTTTGTTTCTATTATTTTCTGTCTCTCATCTCAAATAAAATAACGAAAAATAGAAATGATTCTATTCTAATAATATATAATTAAAATATATTAGTAATAAGATAAACAATGGGAGTTAAAGATTTAAGAACATTCTTGAAAAACAAGAATGTTAACTGCTTTTATACAATGCCCTTACTTTCTTTTTATGAAAAGAGAATGGCAATCGACTCTTTAAATTGGGTCTTTTGTTATCTTGGATCAGCATTCAAAACAATTATGAATTACAAAAAAGATATTTTAGAACATATCAGTCAAGAAGAGATTTACGATAAAATGATTGAAGAATTTTTGAGATTTAATATTAAATTAATGAGCAATGGTATTACTCCTGTTTGGATTTGGGATGGTGTTTCTCAGGACAACAAACAAGTCACTAAAGTGGAAAGAAGGAAATCAAAACAGCAGATGATTGAAAAGAGAGATAATATTATTAAGGTTTTGAAAGAAATGAATCCTTTGGAAAGACCCTACGAATTAATTAAAGAATTGAAACAGCTAATGGTCAATACGGTTCATTTTAAAAGAGATAATATTGAAAGGATCAAAATTTTTAGTGAAGAAATTGGAATTTGTACAATTACAGCTGATGACGAAGCCGAGTCTCTTGGAGCTTCTATGGCAGCCGAAAGAATTGTCGGTGCTATATGGTCAGCTGATACTGACACCTACCCTATCGGATCTCCCATCGTAGCCAAAGGATTTGAAAATATTGGAGGTGAGGCTCATATCAACGTAGTGTATACTTTGAATATTTTGAGGGATTTGAAACTGACTCACGAAGAATTTCGAGATTTCTGTATTATGCTTGGGACCGATTTTAACGATCGACTACCTGGTATCGGACCGGCAAAATCATTTAAATTAATTGAAAAATACCGTAACCTGGAAACGATTGAAAAAGAAACTTCTCACAATTTTTATGGAATGAAATATGTTGGAATCAGAAGTCAAATGGCTGCATATGACACACCTTATAACGGTATTGATGATCTGATGACAAAACAAGATTTAGATTTTGATTCTCTGAAAGAAAAATATACTAAGTATGATAAATTTGAAAAAATGGTAGAATGTATTCAGAATATACCAAAACCTAAGAATGTTATCAAAAGATATTAATTAATAGTAACTCACATAATTTATGATAGTGTTAATTATGTGAGTAAAATGAGGGTTCTCTCGAGAGAGGGAGAGAGATCACTCCGTTCCGGGAACAGGGGTCAACATCATCGCACGCGACATATCGACAGGTGCCATTCCCTGGACAGTAGTTCCGTCAGGGAGCGGGATCATCACGGGGACCCAGACCTCTGGCTGATGCTGGGGTAGGTTGTGACCAGCAGCAGCTCCAGACGGAGGTGCAGCAACCTTCTTCTTCTGGACCGGAGGAGGCGGTGTACCAGAGGCCGCCTCGGCAGGAGTCGGGTCCGCAACTGCCTTGACAGTCTCGGCTGCCTCGTGGAGCATCTGACCCGCGAACTCGAGAACCTCGACGTCTGTGGCATTCTCGAGATCGATTCCGGCGGCGGCCGCTGCGGTGAACTGTCCAGGAGCAGAATCTGTCTGCTCCTGGACAGGAGGAGTCTGTTTCTCGGACAGGAAGGCTGTGCTCCAGACCTGCTCTAGCGGGTTCGAGAACCCGTTCGTCCAGAACCACTTCAAGAAGTCCCTGTACTTCGGGGAGTGGTTCTTCGGCGCTGAGATCTTGGAGTCCTCACCCAGCTTGGCGAAGAACTTCCACGCCTGGGACGTGAATCCAGAGTACCCCACAATGCGAAGCACGCCGTCAGAACCGCACACGAGGTAGAGCTGCATTGAGTTTTTGAAGAGCTCAGTAGTAAATATTTAAATATTTTAAAAAAAAATCAATTTTAGACCAAAATTGATAGTCAAAACATCCAAAAAAATTAAAAATGTCTTGTTCTACTATTTTTGAAGTTTCTTTGGAAGAAGAAACAAATTATCTATTTCAACAGTTAAATGAAGACAGACTTTGTAAACTTTTTAAAAGAATAATAGGAAGACACAAGTCAGAAACAGAAGAATTGAAGAAATCTGTTAAATTTTTCCAAAATAATTATACTAATCATAAACAAACGATACAAAATTTAAAATGTGAAATCAAAAGATTGAACGGTATTTTAGAAGACAGAGAAGTTCCTGATATTGATTATCGACCTCGTAATCCTTCTCCTCCTCCGTTTACTGATTCCGAATAATTTCTATATTTCATTATAGAAATTAAAAATTAGAAACGAATGACCGAATCGTAGTAACCTTCAATAGTAGAATGACATACAACCAAGACAATTTTGTCAGGAAGATGTTTTTTGATCAATTCTAACATTTGGTGTCTCATTTCTTCATCCAATGAAGACATTGTCTCGTCTAGCATCACAATTTCTCCTTTTCCTAATTTAGCCAAGGTTACCATCAGAGCAACTGACATCCTATCTTTCTCTCCACCAGATAGAAATCCTAGATTATCATATTCGTGACCTTTCAACGTTACCTTCATATTAAATTGTGGTTTAATTTCTCCTTTAGTTTTTAATTTCTTAAACATTCCTATTTCAATATGAATATCATCAAATATCTCAGAAACAATATCATTTAAAATTTGATTGAAACTGATCATTAGATTTTCAAAAGTAACACTACTCTCTTCTTGGATAATTTTTTTGAGCTTGAGACAATCTTCTCTTTTATCCATAAGTTTTCCCATCAATATATTTTCTTTTTCTAATTCGTCAGCTTCTCTTTCTGATAGTAAATATTTTTCATATCTTTTTAAATCTAACAACAATTTGTCTCCTCTTTCTTTCTTTATTTCCAAATCATCGTTATCATCTTGAAAGATACTACTTTCAATAATTTTTAATTCTTCTTTTAGAGATTGATAATCTTGATAATAAGTATCTATATTGTTGGGAGGAATTAAATTTTCCATCCCTCCCAAATAATTATCTTCTTTAGTTTCCAACAAATTCTTTCTTTTCAAAAAATATTCTGCTCTTTCTAAAATTTTTTGTTTCATTTGATATTCATCTTCTGAGAATTCTACTACTTCAATATCTTTCAAAATACAAATCATCTTTTCTATCTCGGAATTATTACCTTCTTCCCTTTTAGGAGAAACAGGAATTGACATAGAAGAATACATAGATTGTAAAGATTCTAAACCTTGTTTCCAACTATGATATTCCTGGAGTTTTTTGTATTCTCCAGCATATTCTGTTAGTTTTTTCTTAGAAATCGGTGTTCCTTTTCCTTCTTTAAGTTGACCTTCGCAAAGAATTAATTTTTTATGACACTTAGGACATTTCATCAAATTAGTTTTCAATTCCATCAATTTTTCTTTGATTTCTTCCAAGTTTTCAATATCACCAAATTGAGTCAATGAAGTTTCAAAATCTTTAATCTTTTGTTTCATTTCTTTGATTCTTTCCACTATCTTTAAAATACTATTTCTTTTTTCTAGATAATTTTGATATTTGATAATGTCTATTTTCTTTTCATCAAATTCCTTAATAAGAGCAACTATTATTTCCTTTTCATAAGTTACTTTTTTCCCTCCGTTTAATTTTTGGAAAATATCTGACCGGTTTAATCTTTCTATTTTTTTGATATTTGGATAATATATTTTTTTCCGTCTTTCTAATTCATAAATTTCTCTTTTAATTTGTTCAACATCTCCAACCTCTTCTCCTTCATCAACCATTTTCATTTCTTGTAATTGCTGACAACAAGATAACCATTTCTTCCATTTTTCAACAAAAGATAAAGTTAAATTAGGGTAATCTCTTAATTCCATATTAATTTGAATTTTTCTCATTTTTCTCTTACTATTTTCTTCTTTCTCTCTTATTTTGTCTTTGATAATTTCTAATTTATTTTGAATATCTTCTTGTTTTGGATAAAATTTTGCCAATCTAACTATTTCGTTTTCCGTTATATTTACTTCTTTTTCTTCCATTCTTTCTAAAATATATTGTACCATTTTCTGCTTGGCAAGAATATCAATATCTATTTCATATAAATATTCTTCTACCTTAGATAAATATTTATCAGGAGTGTTTTGACTTGATTCAGAACCAAAAACAATCTCTTTGACGATATTATTTTTCTCTTCTTTGGATCCAAAAAGAAGTAAATTACGATGATCTTGTTTCAAATAATAACTAGATTCCCAAAAAGTTTTGCTTCCAAAATGTTGATCAATATAAGATTGAGCTTCAGCAAATTCTAATTTTTTAGAACCTTTGAATTCTACCAATATACATTCTGGTGGTTTGGTGCGGGTGATTTTCAATTCAGGAAGAGTAAAAATGACTTTGGTCAGTTCTTTTTTGGATTTATCATGCCCAAAGGGATAAACATTCTTTCCTCCGTAAAGGACCCATTGAATAGCTTCTAAACAAGTTGTTTTCCCAATTCCACTCTCTCCTTCAAAAAGATGAATTCCGGTATCAAAATTTAAAATACGATGAGTAACATTCCGAAAATTATTGATTTCTAATTCCATCTTTTTTCTAGTAACTTTAATAAAAGAAAATCATTTCTTTTATTCTTCTTCTCTATTTTTTCTATTCTCCTTTATTTTTTATCTTATTCTCTATTTTTTTTTATTTATAATTTGTAACTATAAATAAAATGGCAGCAACGATGGAAAGAGAAAGAGCAATCAACAGATTAAAGAGATTTGAAATTGGATTTAGGGAATTTTTAATTCTTTTATTCTTCTTAGCTTTCTTAGCAGCTTTTTGCTACTGGTGTTATGAGTTGTGGTATATTCATACTACTAACTTTGATTCCGCATCCGATACTGTGGGGATTGCTACGGCAGCGGCTCACGAAGCCGCTGCATTCCAAGCTTGTATTTTAGCTTTCCTCTTTATTGTAATCTTAGCATATGTACTCTAAAAACTTAAAAGAGACCATAACTTAAAATGAGTCGAGCTGTCAGAAAACAAGGAATTTCGTTAAAAGATAAGTTAGAAACTTATCATCTTTCTTTTGATTTGGAAGAGTTAAAAAAATCACTGGAACATAATATGGAATCACACCCGGAAGCAAGTGTTTATTCAAATGGAAAAAGAGCTTGGTTCAACGGAGATATGCCAACTTCTCTGACACAAATGGATCGTCAAATTAGAAAAAGATTTGGAATTGGAGAAGATAATAAAGTGATGACTGTTCTCTATTACCCTCCTTTTCAAAATGACAAAGATAAACCTTTGGAAAAAAGTTTAATCATTAAAGAAAACAAACCAAATGTTATGTCTCGGTTTTTAATTTCTACCACCCACGAAGTTTGTGATGTTACTATGGGTTCTGCATCTCCAGAGTCTTTGGAATTCAGACCTTGGGTGGCAGTCAAAACTCCAGAAATGATTGGAGGTATGCTTTCTTACACCTTCAGTAATGACAAAAACTTAGTGATTCCATCTAAGAAAGGATTTCGTCAAGTTCGTAAAACAAAACAATTAGATTCCAGATACATTATTGTTTTTGATTACCTAGTTTCTAAAAATCAGCTCGATGAAATTAATAAAATGTTTTCTCCAGAACAAAAATCTAAAATGATGGACGATCCTCGTGTCGCTGAAGCTCTGAGAGATCTTCAGGGTTAATTTATTAGTATTATAAATACTAATAATTATTGGACAGCAACAGGAACTGGCTGACGGTCAGACTTGCGATCTTTAGAAACCTGGGAAGAAACATCACGGATTACAGAATGAGAAGCCCAGTTGACATGAATCCGACGACCGTTCATCGAACTGTTGTTGAGGAGGGCTTTCAGTTTACGAATAAACTGCTTTGGGTAGCGATCCCCTTGTTTGCTGAAGGAAATGATGACATATCCGCGACGGTTTCCATCCGGATAGGGTTTCGGAATCTGAATATGATAACTACCTTCACGGATAAAACCACAGCTCTGGAATTTTACAAAAGTAGAGATGATTTTGGTTTCCTCATCCTTGGTACATTTGATAAAGAAACCATATGTCATCCCGTTACTGAGTGGCTCATTGTTAGTTCTGTATTTGGTAATGTTAAATTCTTCTCCTCTTTTGAAATTACAGTTTTCTTGAAGATGATCATAGAAACTTTTCCGAAGACAGCAAATATATCTATTGACAGGTGTTTTATCTTGGGAAAGACAACTCCTGCAAAAGAGAATATCGTTTTCTTGTGTCATATGACTTAATAATTTATCGACAACTTTATCTTCATCGAGTGTTTCACTGGTGAAGACAACATAAACTCCATATTGGTTGCTTTGATCTTCAGATGCCATATTGACTATTTTCAATATTTTTATTTTTAAACTAATTTCAAATCTAAAATATGGGTATAAATTCTAAAAGAATATTACAAAGTCCTGGAAATCAGAAAGATACAATAACCAATTTACAAAATAAGGTAAAGAAATTGCAAGAAGTAAATGGTAATTTACAAATCAAAGTTGGAAATTTAGAGGGAGATAAAGTAGAACTAATACAAGCTAAAGCAGATGCAAGAGCAGAAGCAGCAGAGAAGCCCTCTAAAATAGGTTACATAGTTTTAGGATTCTTTATCGGATTCTTGTTCTCACTATTACTAATTTTTACACTATGGTTTCTTTCTCTCTTTACTAAGAGTGTATCTAATTTTTACAGCCAGATATTCTGTTCTAATCTAGCAAAATAATATTATATATTCTCTCTTTCTTTCTTTTCTCTCTGTAATAGTTATCAATTATATATTAGTAGTAATATATAATAAATTAATGATAAACAAAATCAAATTTGCCGCCATTTAACTGACCTTTGGTTTGGTTGAAACCATAAAATATACTTGTATCTCCTAAGTCAGTAACGTTAAAATCAGAAACCAATTCTATTTTTATTCTCCTCTCTTCTACTGCATTATTAAAATTAGTTTTGTCAATATAAACACTATGATTAACTTCTTTGAAATCTAAAAAGTAATCAATCTTCAGTTTTCCATTACCTATATCTTTTTCAGGGATATCAATAATATTATCTGCAAAATTGACACCAGAGGTACTAAAAACTAACGGGAACCCATCATTAGAAGTGTCTGTCTGATTGAAAAAGTAAACTAAATTATTTCCTAACCTGAAACTAAAAATCAAACTTTTTTCTTCATATTTGATATTACTATTGAACTGAAAACTAAATCTATCAACATTTGGAGATCCATTTTGCTGATAGGGTGTTTGACTGGTCACTTTAATTTGTGTTCCTCCTCCTTGATTTTGTCTAACATTACTTAGGAAAACAGTATCTCCGTCTAAACCAACATCTGGGAGTAGATCATTATTGAAATATAAACTGCAATTATTAGCAGGATCAATAAAATCATTTAATCTATATTCTCTAATTTCATTTATTTGTATTTGAGTGTTGGTATTTCCAGGAATCTTGCTATTAGCAGGATTGTATACTAAATTGTTCTCAATAAATTTGTCAAAAGATAATTTAACACTAACACCAATCATATTATTCATTTCTTTGGAAGTGTAAGCATTAACAGAATTAGAATTAATAGCGCTCATATCATTCGGATTTATTTGAATCAAATTACTACTAGGTTTGTTAATAGGTCTGTTGAAATTGTTAACTTTGAAACTAAAAGTTCCGTCTTGGTTAAATTTAACTTTGAAAACATCCGTTAAACCATTTAATTCTAGATTTTCGTTATTTGCTAAAACAATTGATGTATCATTAATTAAACTGTTTGTAAAAATCCTGTTAGAATAATTATCGAATATAGTTGCTGGTAAAATCTTATTCTCTAAACTTTTGAAACCCAAATTATTATATTTGATTCTTCCCAAATAAGAATCTCCGAATTTAGCAAGAGCTTTCACTTTTATATTTTCTTTTGCATTGTAGGAAGGGAAATAAATTGAAGTTCCAGAAGAATAGTCACTTCCGCTTTCAAAATAGGCTTGGTTTTGTTGAATGATGTTCCCTGTGTTTGGATCAAATTCTACGTTTAATTGGATTGTTCCTGTGATTATGTCACCCCCAACATACTTTCCGTTTGTAGTATTTCCCCCTAAACTAGTTAGAGTAAATTCTGATATGTAATCTTCATCAATTATTATATCGTCCATAGCAAAATTAGAACCTGTTTCTGAACTTATTTTAATTTGACACTTGTTTGGAATTTCAAACACATCAGAAAGTTGAACAAATGAAGTTTCTGTTAATTTTCCAGTTGCATCTTCTGGGACAACAAATCCGTAAGTTATTATTTTTTCTTCTTCTACATCTTCTTCAGGGGAGACTAAATACCAAATATCTCCATAATTATAATTGGTTCCGTTGTTAGTGATAGCAGTTATCAGATTCCCTTGTAATGTTTTTCCATATTTAGTAACATTTAATCTGACACTTAAACCGCTGTCAACTGTATTTGTTAAAGTGATTGTATCGTCATTTACAAATTTCTTTTCTATATTTTGTTCAATATAACTAGTTTTAAAGGTACCAGAAACACCAGAATAGCTCTCGTTTTCTCTTAGGATCAATGGAATAGAAGTTCCTCCAGAAGTGGTTACTCCGTTGACCGGAGGAAATCTATTCCAATACAAATAAGAATCATTAAATGTTACAACAGAACTTCCAGGTGTAATTTCATAAGATAAAAAGTCTTGAGATTCCAAATCGCACGGGATAAATTGGAAAAGCATACTATTGGAGAAGGAGAAGCTAGAAACACCTGTATTTACACCTCCTGTATTATCTTTGTCATAATAAACAAAGTTTCCATTGCAATCTCTTTTGTTATAAATTTCTTGGTCATTGTCTAAATCTAAGAAATAAATAAACTGAGAAACTAAGTTAGTTGAATCATCCGAATTAGATAAAAATGTTACGTTGTAATTATTGTTTTCATTAAATGTTACAGGAACGTGTCCCAGAGTTAAAAATTCTTGACTACCTGATTGTTTTACCAGATTTGGTGAATCAAATAAATATTTGATTGGTTGGAAATATTCCATAGAGGCAAAACTATTGGTAATAATATTGGGAATATCGTCTTCTGGTAATTTACCGCAAAAATTAGGACAAAAATCTGTTTCCTTATTATCGGTATCAAAGGTTTTTAGTTGGAAGGGTAAATTCAAAACATTTAATGTTTTGTTCTTTTCAATTATATCGTTTAATTGATCTCCTACAGTGATAGTTTCTTCTGGATAAACAAAAGAATAAAATTTTTGATTGTCTGATTTCAAATTGCTGCTAAAAATTCTGTATTCCCAAAAATCTTCATTGTCTGCAGAAACACTCATCCCATAATTGGATCTCAAAGCAGAGTATACCCCGGAAATTTCATTTGGATCATTTTGCAAATTAACTAATTCTCCTTGTTGATAATACAAATCGTCTCTGTAATCAACAAAAACATCTTCAGGGAAAATAGTTCTCGGGATGATTTCAAAATTACTAGTATTTTGTTGATTGAAAGAAAATTTAGATGGGTCGTCAGAAACATTTCTAAAATACTGTCTGATATTTCTATCGATAATCGATGTTACTGCTCCCTTGGAATAAGGTGTTAATTCTTGAAAAGTTTCTACATCATAAGGTAAAATTTGACTGTTCTCAGAAATAGAAACAAATTCATATTTAGACGGTTTTTCTTTAGTTAAAATAATTTGAAATCCCTTATCTGATTCAAAAATATCACCAACTTCAGTGTTTTCTAAATTAGAAGAAGTGATATTAAAATTTAAAATAGTTCCTATCCTGTTATAGTTTGGATATTGTGTTTTGTTAGTATTCATAACAAATTCGCTTCCATAAGCCTTACCAACTAATGAACTTATTTCAATATTGATATAATCTAAATTTGGATTTTTAACGCTTCTTAAAGAAGTAGAACGCAGTTTGAGAACGTCTAATTTATTACCTCTGATAAATCCACCTGGAAATGTTACATTTGAAGCATAACTCATATCTGTCATAATTTTACTACCCGTATTACCTGCAAATTCAAATATTCCTCTCTTAGCATCTCCAAAAATATCGCTATTAGTTAAATTTCTATTTAACAGTAATTTATAATAGTCTCTGTTGACATTTGTGGAAGGGTACCCATCCCCAAGGGGAGTATCTATAAAATTAACTTTGTTAAGTGTACTATTTTTTGCATTGAAAAATATTTCTTGAACGAAAATTTTCTCCGAATCAGGTTTAAACCCATATACTTGTCCCATAATCAAGAAACTTAATCTATTGTATTGGATGACGGCGGGATCTCCGTTCCCGGTCCCAGGATAACCATCTCCTGTTATTGGATAAACTGTGTAAGGTAACTGATATGAAAAATCATTTTCGTCAACATAATTTATCCGAGAATATGTATCTTGTATTCCAACAGGGCCCGAGCCATTTAGATCTCTTTCATCGTCTTTACCTTCGTTTCCTGGGTATCCACTATAATGTCTTATAAAATTAAAGAAAGTAAATTTACTTTTAGAAAGATTAAATGGAGATTCGTTTGTGGAAACGGTATCAAATGTTTCCACGATTTTACATTTGTAATTATATGGAACCATCACATTCTGATTTGTTCCTATAGTTACAGCTTTTTCCAAAACTACATCAATCTCTACAACTTCAAAAATAGCTACTATTGATTCGGTATAACCATTCCCTGTAGAATTATTTCCTTTTGGAGTCTTAGTGATGTATTCAATCTGATCTCCTACTGAAAAAGTTAATGAAATTTGAGGATTTCCATAACTATACTCTTCTCTAAATTCGTTAAAATAATAAAAATGATCATCATCCTCGATAAAACAAAAATCTGTAACGTAGCTCATTAATTTGGTATCATAATACTCAAAATCGTCTTTTCTAGTCATAGAAGCAAATAAGTTTTCAGAGATCTCGGAAAAAGCTATTTGTGTTTCCCTCTTGATGTATCTCATTGAAAGTTGATAGTTTTGTAAATTAAAAGCGAAGAAATTTGGATTTTCCGATGGGTTAGTATCTGAAGAAAAATAACTCTTACTAATATTAACAAGATTGGTATTATAAAAATCATAATTATTGTTTGGATTTGTGTCACCCTGAGTTACATTTATTGACAAATCGTCTATTTCTAAAAAGAAACTAACTTTATCGTCAGAAATTTCTTGTATTTCTGCAAAACCATCAACTAAAGTTCCGCCTTTCTTTAAATTAACTACTAAGAATTTTTTCAACAAATCAACATCCTCCGAATCATTTAATTTTAGTAAATTATCTCTTGGTGTATCTTTAATATTTCTCTCTAGTATAATGGTTGTTTTCTTATTTTCTGTGGTATCTGTCTCGTCAGGTTCTTCTGTTTCTAGACTAATTACTCTTACAAATTCGGGTAAAATAGTTGTCTCAGATTGTATAATATTTGAATTTAAAGTTACTTCAAAATAATTTCGAAAACTTCTTGTTGTTCCACCAGCAACATTAATAGTTTCAAAGTTTATATATTCCTGTAAATTAGGATAGATTACAATTATATCATATAACTGTATAGTTAAATTGTCAGAATTTTCAAAAATTATAGTTGTTTCTTTCTGTATATTATCAACATTATATTCTAAACCTTTCACAAAAGTATCAAATATAGTTATTTCTTCTGCAGATATAGTAGATTCATACGTATTAGTTGTTATTGAATATGATCTGTTTTTATTTATTTGTAAATTTAAACTCGGAAAAGGTATTTCTGGTCCTATTTCTCCCAAAGTTGGATTTACAATAGATTCTGGATATTCTGATAGATAAATTAAATTAGTAACTAAAGTAGATAAAATAGGTCCGTAAAAATTATCTTCTATATTTACATAGTCACCCTTAACAATATTATTATAACTTTTAGTTAAATTAGAATCAGTAACAGTAATTTTTAACTTATTTTCTGTTTTTTCTTCAGTTGTCACGGCTACTATTTCGCCCAAAGCATTGTATGTTATATCATTTTGAAATATATTTGGTAATGCATAATCATCTTTGATTAAGTCGTATGCTTTGGTTACTTCTTCATATTTATCAGGAGTTGAAATGCTTCCTCCTTGTAAAAAGTGCTGGAAAAAATTAAACCAATCCCCTGTTCCATATTTGAGACCTAATAAATTTGGAAGATAAACATTAGGCTTTGGTTTTATCAGATTGAAACCAGCTTGTCTATTATAAAAATTTTTCTTCCTAGGAATATCAATAGTAGTTGATAATAATTTGCTACTCCTAGCTAACAATCTGTAAGGAGCTCCATTGTTGGAATCATAGTAGAATTGAGCACCAGAATCGAAAAAATTTTGTGTATTAATCCCGGTAGTTGAGTTTTTGTAAACTAGACGATGTTCGAAATTTTTGGCAACTGTCAAATCGTCATAAACTGAATTTCCATTTTCCCAAATTGCAGAACTTTCTCCTATAGTTGTACTGGTAGTTCCTAAACCCAAATTATATTCATTTTCTCCTGTAACAAGAGATTGCGAATACAGATGATTTTGAAAAACGGATGATTTGGTTAAATTTTGATACGTGAATATTCTCTCCCAAGCTTGAGGATCTACCACAAAATCTAAGTTATTATTTTTCAATGAAATAAAGAAATTTTGTTTATTCTTATTAATATACAATTCTTGATTTTTTCTGTAAGAAATAGAATCTTCTTCTTCTCTGGTAAAGAAAGTATCAAATACTTTGGTATTTTTATTTTCTCTTTCTCCAAATTTTTCAGCCTTTTTCATTTGTCTCAAAATAATTCCAGATTCAAACAAATTATCTAATGTATTATATTTATTTTTAGTGTAAGGTACACATTCTTTAATAAAACTCGGATTTTGTGTTGTTCTGGCTTGAATACAGGCAGTAATATCACTATTTGGTTCATTTGGATCATCGTTAATACCTAAAACACCACATTTATCACTTTCCTCAACATTCAAACCAGTGGTACAAAATTTATTAAAAATCATCTTTTTGTTATTACCTATTTGAACTCTAGTCCCATTAGCTAACGGAACACCATTCTGATTATAACATAAGAAGTTGTAATTATTATCTTCATCTATTACATACGGTGATTTAAAAGGTCTGAAATCTGCTGCCAGAGTAACTGTTTTTTGAGGCAGTAAAATTACCCTAAAATTCAATTCGCTAATTTGAGTTTCGTTATAACCGTTTCCTTGTTTTGAGATCATTGACATATATTCTCTTAATTTTTGGTTTTTGTAATTAATTAAATCTAATTCTTTAGTTTGGTTGAAAAGTAAATCAAAATAACTAGTTTCTTTTCTAATTAGTTTGAGAGTGTTAGGAACAGAATTAATTTGTGTTAAAGGTAGGTCAGGGTCACTCGATCCAATTTCTTGGTTGAGATAAACATAATAGAACAGTTGATCAAATCCAGTAAAGTTAAAATTAGAAAGGAAGAAAGAATTGTCTGGTATTATTTGGCTCCCTGTTAATAAATATTGATAATTTCCAGTATTTGTTCTTTCTGCTACATTTCTGAAAAAATAATAATCATTACCATCACTGGAAGTATCTGAAGATAAGATAACCGGTTCAATTATTCCATCAGCAAAACCAACATCATCATTGAAACACAAATAAGCAAATTCTTCTGTAGAAACTGGTGGAGAAAAATTTTCATATCGGAGACTATTGTTAGATACCAAAGAGACTGTGTCAGAGGTATAGGAAGGGTATTCTGTAAAAGATACTTGTTCTTTATTTTCTAACTCAGATGAAATCATTATTGGATACCAAAAATATTTATTTGTGTCTGTTTCTGACGTATTGTTACCATATACATAATACAAAGTGGTAAATAATAAATTAGTATCGGGGGTTAAAGAATACGTATCGCCTCCGAGAGTAAAAGTTAATGAGTTACTAGTTAGATTGGTAATATTACCGGCGACACCGTTGGAAACAACACTCCAATTACCAGAAGTCGAGTCGTAATTAAAAGTAAAAATTTGAGAATTGATACTGCAATTGTATACTCCTTTGGAAATAAATGTGAAATTAACTGGATTTTGATTGTAAGTCCAAGGATTCCCACTACTGAGAGAATAAGAACCGCTTGGGATCAGAGAAACTGGCGAATACTTATTTTTATTATTGTATTGTTGTAATATAGTATTAGGAGAGTATCTGAGAGAAGAAAACATATTTTCGATACTACTAGTTTTTGGATAACTGAAAGTATTTTCTATTCTTATGTTTCCTGACTTAAAAGAAGTAGAATTCAAATTAAAAATCATATTCTGTATAGCTGGAGTTTCTGTAGTTATATAACTATTTTTTGTTGTTGTGTCTAGAGTTGTGTTTTGAAAAACATAAATAGAGGAAGTAAGAATAGAATTTTCGTCAAGATCTTTGGGTATAAAGGGATTATTAGAAGTATCAAAAATTACAGAAAAATAACCGTCGGTTCCGTTCAATATAGTTTTAGTAGCAGATTTTGGTCTCAAGAAAACATAATTGTATTTCTTAGCTCCTTCTATTAATTCATTAGTATTTCTATCTTTCGATTCATATTCAAAATATAATGTATTACTAGATTCATTTAAAATATCTAAGATATTATTAGTTCCTGTAAGATCTTCTAAATTTTTATAGGTAAAACGGAAAGATAAAACAAGAAAGTTATTTTGATAATCAAAAACAGGATTTTCCGGATAGAAATATAATTTTATTAAATTAGTTGTATTAGTATCTTGATCAAATGTGACATAAATATAATTATCTGTGTTTCGTTTGGTTCCATCTTTGAAATTGACAGCCATATAACTTAGTGTTCCGGTATTACTTACATTCAAATTTTTTTGTTCTAAGAATTCAGTATGTCTATTATCTAATATTAACAGACCGTCTCCATTTATCAAAATTTCCCCTCCATTATTATTAAGATATCCATTCAATGTACCGGCAGAATAATTGGAAACACTTCCAGAGAAATAAAAAATAGTAGATGACATTTCTCTATCCACAATAGAATTAGCGTCTATATTTTGGAATAATTTCATCGATCTTCCAGTTCCATCTGGTTCCATTATCTTATCTAGCATTGTCATTTCATTTCCTAAGAAAACTTTGACATAAGAATTAAAATCTTGAAAAATATCATATTTAGGAGAAACTAATCCGGTGTCAGAAGTAATTAATTTATTCAAAGCATTTTCCGGAACAGTAATATATTCTGAGTCAGGTTGATAGGAAGTTAAATTCAAAACAAAAACATTACTGGCGTCAGAATTAGGCCATAAATCTCCGTTGTAATTCAAAACATTAGTATGTTTATAACATAAATCAGGATAGACAAAATCTTCTGGAATTTCTTTTTTGTAATTGAGAATATCTACTTGATCAATATCGTTAATATCGTAACAAACGTGTCTTTTATTTCCGGTATAGTCAATTTCTGTCGGAAAATATTGAAGTAATGTCTCGCCGTTCTCTGCTTCTAAAATCCCTGTCAAACCGATGACCCCTGGTTCATTACCGCAACTGTAAGCACAGTTATTTTGTCCTTTTGTATCGTTTTCGGTACAAGTTAAAGTTTTTTGAAAATAAGGCTGAAATCTTTCATCATCTGGAAGACAGTTTTTTAATTCATATTTATTGGTATCTGTATTGTAATCTCCTAAAAAGTAATCTGTATAATCTATTCCAAATTTAGAACTTAAAACTTTGTTACACCCGCTTCCAGTAACAGCAGCTACCTGTCCATTTTCTGCTTTCTCGATCTGAATCCCGTCTTCCACATCAAATTTGTTAGCCACACACTGAATATTACAAGTCTTTTTTCTAATAACCATATTGTATGTTTCATTACCTTCTAAATTAATACATCCTTTTCCGGTTACCGGATTGGGAATACAATATTGGACCAATGTTTCCACACCAGGTTGATCGCATTTTAATGAATCGTTAACACATCCTAAAGATTCTTCTACTGTATAATATCCTAACCCTTTGTCATATGCTTCTTGTTTATTAGGTTGTTTTCTAACTTTAGTTTTCAAAACAACATTGACGATTAAAGATAATACAGCTATGGAAATAATTGTAAATAATATTATTTTTGCTGTAGATTGATTCATTTTTTAATTATTATTTTATTTATAAATCAAAAAGTTATGGTTTATAAATTAGGTCGAATTATTGGAAAAGGAAGTGACGGTGTCATTTATGAATTATTAGAAAATGACAAAGATATAAACAAAGTAATTAAGTTTATTCAAGGAGAAATTTATGGAATAAAAAATTATTTAGAATATTATATCCTTTTCCAGCTTAACAGAAAATATATATCCGGAGCTATTAATGTTGAAATAGAAGAAGATGGGTTGATTAAAATAATACAAGAAAAAGCTTTGATGGATCTGAAAGATTATATTTACAAGAATAAATTGAGTAAACAAGAAAAAACACAACTAATGATTCAATTATTAGAAGGGTTAGAATATCTCCACTCTCTCAATATCCTACACGGTGATGTCAAACCAACCAATATTTTAGTCTATTATGATGATATCCAAGAGGATAATATAGAAGATAATAAGATAAACAAAAATAAGAAAAGAAAATACAGATGTAAATATGCAGATTTCAATTTGAGTATGATACATTGCTCGGATTCTAAACTTCATAAAAAAATATACACTGTCACATACAGGGCGCCAGAAATTGAAAACAAGAAAGTTTCCCTGAAATCCGACGTTTGGGCTTTAGGATGTACCTTTTTCGAGATTTATTACGGTTATAGCTATTTTAACTATCGAAAAGATAAGAGGTTTTACCACCTTAAAAATTCAGAAGAAGATAAATTAGAAAATCAACTTTTTAACGATTTGATCAAAAAAATGATTTGTGAAGATATTTATCAAAGATATGATATCAGAAATGTAAAAAATCACCTGTATTTTAACGGGTTAATATGTAAAGAGAAAATTTTGAAAAAGATAAAAATGTCTCAGAGTGAGCTAAAAAACCAACTTGAAAAAAATTACGAGAGATATAGCATTAAAAGTAGAAAAGACAAAAAAATGTTTGTTTCAAAATTTGGAGATAAAACGTGCACCCCTGTTCACAAAAACTACCAAAAAATTGAAAATTTGATTGCATCCAATAATTTTGATTTCAAATTATTCTAACTGTTATATTAGAATAATATAAAAATGAAAATTAAATAACCCATAAGAAATAAAAGAAGTTATGATGAGATCAATCGTGGAATATCGCCAGCTTTTTATTAACATAAATCTTAATTTTGTTGGGAAAGGTAATTTCTGCTTATATACTATTTTAAAAGATAACTTAATTGATAAAAATACAATAAGTAAATTTGCTCTTGGTATTGATGACGGAATGGAAGTATATTATAACGGAAAATTAATTCAAATAATTAAAGATTGGAATGTTAGAGATATGATTGACTTTAAAATGTTTGTGTCAATTCACAATCGAGAATTTGGAAAAGATCAATTTGAAACATTTCTCCAACATATGAAGGCTGACAAAGATATGTGCGACGAATTTATTGATGATTTGGTTGATTCACCTTTCTGTAATTTACGAGACCTGGAGTTCCTTTTTGGAAGAAATAATTTATGTATTCTTCTTCAAAATACTAATCTGGGTTATACCAAATTTCATCAATCAGAGTTGGATGAATATAAAAATTACGTTAACTGGGAACATCTGTTAAAAAATAGAAAAGATATCGATGGAGATTTTTTATCTAGATATCGAAGAGAAATAAGAACTTATATTCGACGTTATTATCCAAATTCTTATTATCACGAGATCAAATACATTTCATTTTGGAGATGTCTCAACAAACATACTTGTTGGAAGACTATTGAAAGATATTTGGGATTTTATAATTATTGTGAAATTTATCCGAAAGATTTTGTTGATGATTTGACTACAGGAATCGAATTTCCAAGAGATTATTATTTTGACTACTTTGTTAAGGGTAATAATCCTTTTGAAAAATTTGGAAGCAATATTAACTTAGAAAAATTCAAAAATAACAAACATATACCAACTAGTATTATTCAAACTTTTGTGGAAAATATAAAAACAGGAGAGATGGTAAATCATAAATTTAACAAATATTATTATCTGACAATCCAACAATTTGTCGATTTAGATCAATTCTATAATTCTTTGTCTGCGGAGATAAAGAATATAGAAGAGAATATTTGTGATGTTCAAAATAATATGACAGAAAATGAGGTGAGTATAAAAGATTTGGAAGAGAATAAAAAGAAATTGTTGATGAAATTGGATAGAATTTTTAGATACGAGAAATTTGATTTTGTTACTTTTGGAGTTTATCAATACAATAAATACCGAGGTCTAATTGATGATAATCCTATAATTATGAAAAAATTCTCTAATATGCTACAAACTTCTTCTAATGGAATAGAAGAGTTCTTCTATGATTACGAAATCAAAGAATAGTTATTTTATTTGATATAATAAAATAATATGGAGACTAATATGACAGGAGGAATATTTTTTGGATTTACTATTTTATTCCTAATAGGAGCTGTTGTAGTTACACTATTGTATCTAATTAATGAGATAAAGAAAGAAGATTTTTATATTGCTATCGGAACCGTTGGTGGTTTGTTTTTAATTTCTTCTATAATAGCCTGTGTTTACTGGGCAGGAAATAAATTAACTAATTTGGAATTATTTTATTTAATTGGATTCTTATTATTCTTATCTGTCTTTACTTTTACTTTTTTGTTCAGATATTCAAGTACCAATAAATTAGAAGATGAAACCATCTTTATTTCCGTCTGTGCTATTTCCGGAGTTCTCACTCTTTTGTTTCTTATCTTACTCACGGTTAGTGTTAGTAGGAGAGGAGGGGAGAAAGAATATAATTACGATGAAAAGGGTTGTATAAAAATCAAAATAGGAGAAATAATAGATATTCCAAAAGTGTATGAAAAATTATTGTTGAATGGTAGCATCGAATTAACAAAAGATCAAAAAAAAATTAGCTTTTTTTCGGTAATTAAATATGCTATAAAATGTTCTTCTCCTAAAGTAACTTACGATTACCTCTTAAATTCTTTTAAAAGTGCTAGTTCTGGATTTCCAGAAGCAGGAAAAGAATTTTATGGTAAACTTGAGGAATTAAACTCCGACGATGATGGTTTTTCAGATAAATTTGATAAAATACTTGAAGATAACGCCGATTTGATAGATGGCAGTGATTATTTTAGAGGAGTAGATTATCATCTTATATTATTACTAAGTATTGAAGGAGGTGTTGCGTATACATCTTATTTAAAATCCTTGAAATCGATCCCGGAAACTGATGAATATAAAGAAATGATAGATGGATTAATAGATGGAATAAATCAACATTTACCTGAGAAATTTTCAAAATTATCAAGAGATCAAATTATGAAAATTGTAAAAAAATCTGATTTTGAAGAGCCAAAATCTGAACAAATAGAAGAATATAAATCATTAATAAATAAGACATAGTAAAAATTTATAATAATATAAATTATAAATTTAAAAACTTTCCCGAAATTTATCAATCAACATATGATAAAGTTCTTTGATTAATATATGGTTCCGAGATAGATATTTAGTGTCTCCGTCTTGGATTCCAAAATGATCTAATATTCTTCCAAATTTATTAATGATTTCGATATCACATAACACATTTCCTCTAATAGAAATTCCTATTCCATCAAAAACAATATTTATTTTTTTCATCATATGATCATACTGCAAGTGAAAAGAGACTGAATCATCATTCATAATTAATGTTGTTATCACAAACTGATCCGATACTTCTTCGTCCATTTCTTGCTCTCTTTTTTCTCTAGTCTTATATAATTTATAAATCAATTTTAATACATACTAAATATGTATGTATTAAAAAAATTAAAAATTTTGATTTCTTGTAATCAAAAATATAATATCGAAAGAAAAAAAAAGAAAAAAATAATTTTTGAATAAGAGAAATGAAAAAAAATAATTTTTGAATTTATGAAAAAGATGTCAACCAAGCTTGAAGATTACATTTTGAAAACCGACTTTGACCCTGTTTCCTGGGAGTTTTACAAGCGTCAAGAAGCCTGTGATTGGTCAGCTGAAGAATTTCGTTTTACTAAAGATCGCGATGATTACCTAGATGCCCCTAAAAGAATCCAAGATTTAATGAAAGATATTTTTGGATTCTTCTTGATTGGAGATGGTCTCATTTCTGAAGATCTCCTTGTTTTGATCCAAGAAGCTATCAAGGAGAAAAACTGGCCTAAAGTTATGTATCTTTCGATGCAGTTAAAAGTAGAAAATACTCACGCTGAAACCTATAGCAAAGCTGCTTTAACTATTGTTCCTCAAGAAGAACACAATAAAATGATTGAAATGTGTGAAACTTTAGAATGTGTTCAAAAGAAGGGTTATTGGATCAAAGATTTTATTGATTCTCAAGAATCAAAAGCTCTTCGCAATGTCGGATGTGCTTGCGGAGAAGGTATTTTCTTTGTCGGGCTTTTCTCTATTATCTTCTATTTCAAAAGACTCAACAAATTTAAAGATTTTATCGAATCTAACGAACAAATTTCCAAAGATGAAAGTATTCATCGTGATGAAAAAGCCTCGGAAGCTAAACGATCTCTCGTTCCAGAAGAACGAGAACGAGCTATCGAAATTATCAAGAGTGCTGTGGAAGTCGAAAAAGAACACACCAGATATTTGCTCCGGGAACCTGTCATTTCGGAAGAAGTAGATAAGGAAGCTGGAATGACTGTGGAAAATCTGGAAGGATACATTGAAATGCTTGCTGATCAAGTTTCTGTTCTTTGCGGGATGGATATTATTTTTGGTACTAAGGTCAATTTACCTTGGATGGAAGACATCAACCTTTCCCAAAAGACTAATTTCTATGAGAGAAATGTTGTCGGAAGTTATCGTAAATTCAACCCAGATACTGCTGTTGGAGGAGAGCAAGAAAAAGTATCTTTTGAAAATCCGGAAGAAGAAGATTTCTAAGTATGTAAAATAAAAATTGATTAATTATTTTACAAATTTGTTTTAAAAATGAGTGGTGATACTCTAACTATTGAAATTGAAATAGAGGAAGAGAAAACACCTATTATTGAAATAGAAAATGAAGAGGGGTTAAAATATCTAGAAAAAATACCGGAAAAATCTATAGACCTTATTTTAACAGACCCTCCTTATATAACTTCTACAGAAACAGGGATGGGGAATCTTCATAAACAGATACAAGAGAATAAGAAAAAAGGAATAGAGTATGTAAAAACAGAAGAAGAATGGGAAGCAGTCAAGGATAAATATATAGATAATAAGGATATTCCGGAAGAAACAATGAAAAAGAATTATCTAAAATTTGGGACTATATATGGAAACAAATATAGTGTTCAGACAGAATATGGAGAATGGGATGAAAATTTTAGTTTACAAATTTTAGATACCTTTGTCGGTGAATATTATAAAAAATTAAAAAAAGGTGGTACGCTTATAATATTTTTTGATATTTGGAAAATAACACCTTTGAAAGAAATCTTGGAAAAACATAAATTTAAACAAATTAGATTTATTGAATGGATCAAAACTAATCCTCAGCCTCTCAATTCAAAAAGGAATTATTTGACAAATTGTAGAGAAGTGGCTCTTCTTGGTGTTAAAGAATCAAAACCAATTTTTAACAGTGCATATGATAATGCTATTTACAAATTTCCTCTACAGGGAGGTAAAAATCGTTTCCATCCAACCCAAAAATCTGTTTTGTTATTCGAGGAATTAATAAAAAAACATAGTAATGAGGGAAGTTGGGTGTTAGACACTTTTCTGGGTTCTGGGACAACCGCGATCGCTTGTAAAAGAAATAACAGAAATTTTAAAGGTTGTGAGATCTCAAAAGAATATGTTGAGAAGATCACGCAAATAATCCAAGAATTATAGTCATATAACTAATTCAACTTTCTTTTTAATGTAACTATTTATATTCAAAGTAATAGTTACAAAGATATCTCTCTTTCTATAAAATTCTTCGATATCATACCAATAAGAATACATTTTGCATTCAACTATTTTCTCGTCATACTTAGTCAAACATTTTTCCCAGGGATAATCAAATTTATCGTATTTTAAATTTATTAGATTTAAATTTTTGACCGAATATATTTTGCCCGTTTTCTTTTCTTTATGATTAGCTTGATGTTTCAAATCTTTGTTACACTTGTTACACAATACTTGAAAATCATTCTCTTCTTGAGTTTTTGCGTTCAATACTTTGGAGTCATTGTACATATCGTTTTTGTGATCAATACATAAATTCCTGTGATTTCCACAATGCAAACAATTACTATATTTTTTCAACAAACTTTCTTTTATTTCTTTTTTTATAGGTCTGCTTTTTTCATCTTTTGACTTATCAAACCCTATAGTTCTGAAAGATATAGGTTTTCCCAGTTCATTGTCATTTTTTCTTTTAACTTCCCATAAATATTTATTAGTCCAAGGAGTATTTTGTCTAATGTTTCCATTCTTGCCAAGTTTTAATCCTGTTTTGTCTATCTCTTCTCTCGTTTTCCATTCTGAAAGTCCGGTCTTAGCATTTGGTTTAAAAATAATTTCCACCAACTCACTGTTCTTTTTTGTCCTAGACATTTTGTTCTATAATTGTTAAAAAACAAATCAATTTTAAAAAATCAACATATGGATTGTGATAATTGTTTTCGAGTAGCAACCAGGTGTCTTCCAAAAATAAAATATTTTAGTCCTTTAGATCAAGTTTCTTATACTTTGAGAAATTGGTATCAAAAGAAAAGAATGATGGTTCAAGATAGAGTTAAGAGATTGCAAAATTTATCAGTTAAAGAAAAATATCACCCTTACTACAAAGCACAAATTGAAAAAGAACTTTATGGGGGACAAAAAATAAAATCTTTTACAATGGATAAATGTAAAAAATGTAACCAAGAAAGAAAAGATCAAATAATGCTATATATTAAACACCAACTTATTACTAAAATATTTGATTTTTTCGGAACCAATGAAAGTTTCTTAACAGAGACAGAAAAACAAATCGTAGAGAAATACTTATTTAGATATGGAAACAAAATTATTTGTAAAGAATGGAAAGGGAAAGATTATTATTATCAAAAAATTTTCGGAGTTTCTTATTACTTGAAAGATGTTATTGATAAGGAAAGATATCAGGAAAGAAAAAAGCTTAATTTAGACTCTACCGTTTACTTTCATCCTAAAGCTTCTAATGGTTTCGCCCAAGAATGTTGGGAAGCTATCGATGGTTATCAAACTATGTATCACCAACTTTACGATAACAAAAAATAAAAATACACAAAATAAAATGAAATTACATATTATAAACTTAGAAGAACGAAAAGATCGTAATTATCAAATGAAACAACAGGTGAGGAAATTTAATTTTGATCATATATTTATTGAAGCAATTAGGGGTGATGGTTCTTATGGACCAGGAATGTCACATTGCAAATGTATAGAATATGCTATTAAGAATAATTTAGATTCTATTCTAGTCTGTGAAGACGATGTCATATTAAAAAAAGATACTATTGAGAAGTTAAATAATTTACTAAAAAATCTACCTTATGATTGGGATATTTTCTTGGGAGGAGCCAGCGGATTACACGACTGTGTTAAAACCAACGAATTTATTTTTAAAGTAGGTAATTTTTCCGGACTTCATTTTGTAGTTTATCACAAAAGAGTATATCAAAAAGTATTAAATTGGTTAAACAGTAAGAAAAAAAGAAGATTTAGAAAATTTTCTACTCATCCTCACATAGATAGATATCTGGGAAAATTATCTACCAATAACGAAATTAATGTTTATTCTCCTTTCGAATTTTTAGTAGATACTTATGATTCGTATTCTGATGTCAGAAAAATTCACACATCAGATTCTGATATGTTCGACAAAGTCAAAGACTATGTTATTAGTATAACATAGTCTTTGACTTCAAATAAAAAGAAAATAAAAATAAATATAATAAAATGGGTAATAAACTAACACCTTCGCAAGAAAGAATCTTCTCTGCTCTCTTCGCTCTCTCTATCATTGCATTGATAGCTTTTGCTGTTGTTTTCTTTGTTTTATGTTCTTCTCAAGACCTTTCTAACTCTACTGATAATACATCATTCCCTGTTTTAGGTCAATTTGACTCTACAGGGGCTTCTATTATCATCATTGGTATGCCCCTTCTTTTCATTTTAATGTGTCATCTGTATCTTAAAGCTTACAAAATGTAATTTTCTAATTCAACTAATTAGAAAATTTTATGTATAGGGGTACATAAAATAAAAATGAAAACCTTATGAAGAATAAATATAAAAAAAGGATGAGTGATAAAAAAGTACGAACCGAACGTAAATTAACTGATTATAGCGGATTATCTGCTATTAATCACGTCTATAAAATTCCAGACACCTATATTGGTTCTACTAAACCCCAAAATTTTGAAACAGATATCCTTAATTTAGAAACTAAAAAATTTGAAAAATCTGAAATCACCCTTCCTCAAGGTGTTCAACGTGTTTTTCTAGAAATTATCTCAAATGCAGCTGACAACGTCGATGCTTCTCGGAGAGCTAATGTTGAACCAGGTGACATTTCTATCACAGCAGATGAAAATAAAATCAGTATCAAAAACGAAGGTCTTCATATCCCTGTCAAGAAAATTAGTTTGATCAAGAATAATGGTAATACATCAGTTGGAGATTATAAAGAAGGAATGTCCAAAGATGAATGGTGCTGGCTACCAACTTTTATCTTTGGACAATTCCGCTCATCCAATAACTATGATGAAAATGTGAAAAGAATGGGTTGTGGTCGTAATGGTTTTGGTGCCAAATTGACAAATATCTTCTCTAAAGTTTTTACTGTTACAGTTGAAGATCCGGATACCAAACAGCGGTTTGTTGGTGTCTGGAAAGAAAATATGTTCAAAGATGATGAGAATGGAAAACCAGAAATTACTATTGAGAAAGACACTGAAATTAAAAAAGGATCTGTTCAAGTTTCCTGGGAACTTGATTTTCCTCGATTCAAAATGACAAAATATGGTGAAAAGGATCTTCAATTTTTTGCTCGGGTGGCTGTTGATTTCTCATTCACCTGTAAAATTAAAACCTATTTCAATGAAATCGAATTAGATTATCGGAGCATTAAAAATTATGCCTCTCTGATTTGGAATGAAGAAGAATTGAAAAATCATATTATTCATTATGTCTGGGAAGAATCGGCTCCGGATGCATTGAAAAAAGCTCGTTTGGAAACACAAGAAAAGAAAATCTTAGAAGCTAAGAAACCTAACCATATTCCAGAAGTGGAAATTTTGGTGGTTGATACTCCGGACAGTGCTAATAATATTTCTTATGTCAACGGTTTGGTAACAGCCGAAGGAGGTGTTCACGTAGATGCAGTTCAGGATCCTATTTTCAAAGCTATTTCTAATCTGGTTAATGGTGAAAAGAAACGAGGAAAAAAATCAACAATGACAATTTCTGCCAAGAATATTAAAGGACACATTTCTTTTATTGTCAATGCTCGTTTGGCAGATCCAGAATATACATCTCAGTCAAAAACTAAATTAGCCTCTCCTGGGATTAGCGTTTCTTTTCCAGAAAAAGTCATCAAAAATCTTCAAAACTGGGATGTTATCATCAGGATGTTTGCTGAAATGGAAGCTATGGCAGCCACCAAAGCAACTAAAAACGATGGAAGTAAAAGAAAACATATCACAATGGACAAAGGTGAAGATGCGAATTTGGCAGGAACCAAAGAATCATCTAAATGTTCTCTGTATCTTGTAGAGGGTCTTTCAGCTGCTAATTACCCGCAGAAGAGAATTTGTATGTTGGAAGGGGGAAAAGATTATAACGGATATATGCCGCTCAAAGGTAAATTTATGAATATTACCAAAGCCAAAGCTGCAAAATATGCAGAGAATACTGTTGTTGGAATGATTAAACAAGTTGTTGGATTGAAAGAAGATGTCGATTATGAAAAAGACGAAAATGTTAAAACTCTTCGTTATGGGTTTATTATCTTGACAGTAGATGCTGACGACGACGGAATGCACATCTTGGCTCACGTTCTTAATTTCTTCCGTGAAAAGTTCCCCGGAATTTTGAAACGTAATATGATCGGATATCTTAGAACTCCTGTTATCAAAGTTTTGAGAGGTGACAAAATCAGTAAACGATTTTTTACCGTACCAGATTTTGAAAGATGGCAAGAAAAGAACTCTCTCAGAGGTTTGACTGTTAGATATTATAAGGGTCTTGGGACTTCTAACGACGACGATATCAAAGATGATTTGTCTACTTCTCCAACTGTTATTTGTTTTTATGATACTCAGTGTGATGAAAACTTGGACTTGGCTTTCCACGAAGACAACGCAGATCAGCGTAAAACTTGGATTGAAAAATGGCGAGACGTCACACAGTGCGAAGACGTTATTTCTGTGGATATTAAAAGTATCCGGAAAACAGAAGACAAGCTTCTTCAAGCTCAGGATATTTCTCAGTTTATTAACAGAGAATTGATCGGGTATTCTGTCGCATCTCTATTCCGAGCCATTCCTTCAGAATTTGACCATCTAAAAGATTCTCAGCGGAAAGCACTATACTCAGCTCTTTCATATTTTAATTATGATCCCAAGAAAGGAAAGTCTATTAAGGTTGGTCGTTTCTCTAATAAAGCTGCTGATATGACCCAGTACCATCACGGTGAAAAATCTCTAATTGATACTTTTATCAAGATGGCTCAAGATTTCATCGGATCCAACAATATGGGATATTTCAAAAAAGACGGTCAGTTCGGTGCCCGCGCAGATGGCGGGGAAAACGCTGCAGATGCTCGTTATTCTGAGACTCATTTGGCTTGGTGGATTCCTTTAGTTTATTACAAAGAATCTGTGGAATTGGTCAAAAAACGAGTTATTGATGATGAAGAATGTGAACCTTTGTGGCTCCCGGGTGTTATTCCGATGGGAATTGTCAACGGGACTAATGGGATTGCGACAGCTTTTTCAACTTCTACTCCTTGCCATAATCCAATGGATATTATCAAATGGTATCGTGAGAAATGTCAGGGAAAAGACCCGAGTTCAATTGCTCCTTGGTATAATGGGTTTACTGGTAAGATGAAAATTGTCAACCGGAGCTCTCGTAAAAAAGGAAATGTTATTATTGATGATAGCGACGACGAGGGAGTAGTTGGAGAAGTTCTTCCTGGAGATATCAAACCAGACAAACCTTTCACAGGTCACATTAATTTTGATCAACTTTCTGAAGAAGAATTAGAAGAGATGGATCAAGAAAGTTTGGCCATCCTCCAACATTCTAAAGATTCTAAATTGACACTCAAGACATATGGAAAATATGACATTGTTGGGACTCATAAAAACGATGGTCCTATTATTAAAGTGACAGAAATTCCGGTCAAAACTTGGATCCATCGGTATCGGAAATGGTTGGAATTTTTGGTTCAGGATAAGAGCAAACCTATTTTCGATTTCAAAGATAACTCGACGACAGAGAAAGCAGAATTTTTGATCCATTGGAATAAGAATTATCGGTGCCCTAATTATCGAACTCTGAAACTAATTAGAAGCTTTGGAATTACTAATATCACATTGATTGATCATCTCGGATTTCCAAAAAGATATAGTTGCATCCAGCAAGTGATGGAAACATATTTCAAACATATGATTATGCATTATACGGCTGTCAGACAAAACAGAATCAAATGTGAAGAAAAAAGAATGATTGATGTTAGTTACAAAATGAAATTTATTGTTCACGTTTTGAAACAAGATATTACTATTATCAAGGTGAAAGAAGATGTTATTAAAGAGAAAATGGAACAGTTTGAAATTCCTTTCGAATATTATGAAAAATCAAAAGGTCGAGACTTTTCTGTTGAGTCTGTCAAGAGATGTCAGGATCAGCTGGAAGAATCTAAGGCAAAACTTCAAATCGCTAAAGATACAACAGCGGAACAGATCTGGTTGGAAAAATTAGACATTTTGGAAAAAGAACTTAAGAAAAGATATATCAAGGGGGTTCTTCATATGAAAAAATAATTAATTCATTTTTTTTTGGAAAAAATGAATCAGGAGATCTGGGGGATCAATCCTGATCAGTGCGCGTATGACTACTCAGTGGACAGTAATCCGGACTGGGCGGTGATCCGAGAAGTAGAGGCTGTACCAGGCATCTGGGTCACACACGTTCCCGAAGCACTGTCCATAGACATTACCTCCCTTGAAGAAGGCCCAGTCAGTGGTCGAGAAACTGGCACCGAGATCACCTGCCTGACGCGAGTCGTTGGCGTAGATGGCATCCTTGAGAACATTGGCCTCCTTCATGTTGGTTTTGGGCCACTGTTCGATGTTTCGGTTCATGTTTGCCCTGACCAGTGCGTCTGTAACCAGAGTCTGATCGGCTGTACCGTGGTCCTCGTTGAGGTCACCGATCAGACCTGTGAGCCAGAAACTCGGCTTCCCGTTTCCGGTGAAGGCTCTCATCTTCTTCATCTGGTCTGCCCGAACCTGAGAGCAGTTGGTCTTGCTCTTCAGGTGTGTCAGTACCACGTAGAAGCCGAAGAATGAGGATATCCGAATCCAAGGAGCTCCTGCCTTCTTTGTTTTGCCTTTTTCCTCAAAATCGACGACTGCATGGGGCATCGCTTCGATCTTGAGTCCAGAGAACTTCTCCAGGGGGTAGATGACCATAACACCGTCCGGGTCATCACTGGTAGGGGGTGGGGCGTATTCGTCCTTTCCGGCAAAAACCCAAGCGTAACCCCTTTTGGTGAGCGGGACCAGGAATTTCGGATCAGTTGCTGTCGACGAGTTGATCTCGGTCAGCACAATGACCGGGCGTTCTCCGGGAAGGATCAGTCCCAGGATTTCCTCCTGGATCCTTTCCTGACGACCAGGATATTCCCGGTGTTCGGCGCAAAGGCCTTTGGCCTCTACGTTCCAGAGGACAATGTCCTTGAATGCCTCTTTGAGACGACGCTGGTCCATCTTGAGGACAGCGAGTGCGACAGCGACAGCGAGCGCGATTGCGATTGCGAGTGCGAACATTTGATTGCGTTTGAACTCGAGCGTAGTATAATCTATACTTTTTTAAAAAAAAATCAATTTCGGGAAAATCACCAAAAATCAATTAAGTAATTTTTACTTTAACTAAAATGGACGAGAAAAGATATAAAGAAATACAGGAAAATATCGAAAAAGTGATAGAAAAAGCAGAAATAAATAAATGTAAATTAGATATTCCAATTTATCGAGACAAAAAAGTAATTTTAGATATTATTCTTGATTATGCCAAGAAAAATAAAAGAATAATTTACGGTGGTTATGCACAAGATTACTGGTTAAAAAAGAAAACAAAGAAAGGACTTTACGGAAATACTACAGCAGGTGATGTAGATATGAAATCTCCTGATCCTGTCAAAGATTTAGTCCAAATATGTAATCAAATTTACAAAAAAGGTTTTACAAATATTATCGGGAGACAAAGTATTTTAGAAGGTGTTTTTAACATTATTGTGGAAGGAGAAATGGTTGCCGATGTCTCTTATGTTTCACCTTTATCAGAAGATAAACACATTTTAGTAAAAAAAGATAATGGTTTTGTTTATGTGGACTATAGATTCTTAATAGGAGATATGTATTTTGTTTTTACCAAACATCATTATGATTACAAAAAGTTTCTAGAGAAGACTTTTAAAAGATTTCACTTGATTACTAAAACTTTTCCTGATATTTTTGCTAAACCTAAAAGTTGTGGATCAGATAAAAAGAAAATAGATCAAGACACCGTAAAGTATAAAAAGTTAATTATGGAAAAATATATTTACAACAATGAGAACGTCATACTTTCCGGGTCGGATGCATATTCTTACTATCATCAGCTCTCAGGTTATTCAAAAGATCATCACCAACCAAGAGAAGATGAAGAAATGGTTATTATCGTAGATGATTTAAAAAAAGAGACCAAAAAAATAATTAAGTTATTAAATCTGAAAAATATCAAACTAGAAGAATATCATAAGTTTTTATATAATTTTGATAGAAGTATTGTTATCAAACATAAAAACAAACCCATTATTAGAATTTATGATAATTTGGATTATTGTACACAGTACAATACAATTGAGTCAGATAACAAAGAGAAAATACAAATTGTTTCATATTCTTATATGATGTATTATTTGATTTATATGAAGTCCTATTATCATACCCAGCCAAAAATTCAACAAAAATATAATTGTATGTTCTATTATATGCACCAATTTCACAATTATTATTTAAAAAAATATAATTTGATAGGGTATGAAGAGGATAATCCATTTACCTATTTCAGAATAGAATGTAAATGGGAAAAAAGATCTATCTTATACAAGAGACAACAATATTTTAATCAAAGATTCAAAGATAAGAAAAAAGTTAAATTTGAATATCGACCAGAAAGTAAATTTATGAAAGAAATTAAAATAACTTTTCCGTGTACGGATAATTCAGGGGAGAGAATAACAGAAAGGAGACAACTTATTTTCAAAGAAGACAGATACCTGGATTCTAAGATTAAAAAATAGATTATATTTTATTCAAAATAATAAAATATGAGTAAAGATGATAATAAAATAAAGAAAAAAGATAGTAGAAAAAAAAAGAGTGATAATAATAAAATAAAGAAAAAAGATAGTAGAAAAAAAAAGAGTGATAATAATAAAATAAAGAAAAAAGATAGTAAGAAGAAGAAAAAAGAAGGAAATAAATTCTTACCATATTACGAAAAGGATGGAAGAAAAACACTAAATGATACCAAACAAATTAGAAATAGAAAAGATTTTTCTGAGACAGAAAAGGTCGTCGATAATGGCAATTATTTTGTCAATTATAAAGTAAATCTATTTTATAAATTTATTTGGTTAATAGATGCTTTTTTAACAGGTTTGATATATTTACTAACTGCTTTTGTTTTAGGATGGGTACTCGATGATTTCATTGAAAAACCATTAGATCCTGCAAGGGGTAAATTTACAATTTTCTGGGAAGCGGTAGGTCAACTTTTCTATATCATTCTGATATTCTATTTAATTATTTACTTTTACGGTAAATATCTTCCTGACTTATCTTTTTATCCTCCTCCAGAACATTCATTCTTGAAACAATATTCGGCTGGATTCTTTACTCTCTTTGGTATTTTTGCTATAGAGCCCAAACTTAGAGATAAGTTAAGATATGTTTTCTATGGAACTTTACCAAGTACCTAATTTCTTATATCTTATAATAAGAAATAAGAAATAAGAAATAAGAGATATATTGTTCTAACTATTTATAATTTATTTTTTGAATATAAATTATAAAATTCTGACTGGTTTTTTGTTCTTAACAGATTGAACAAAAGTAGAAATAATAGTTCTTTTGATATCACCATCAACAATAACACAAGTTTCCTCTAGTTTAATTTTTGTCAGATCTTCTAATTTGTCAAATACTGTCTTTACTTTGTTCATATCCCCCATATTGACACTGCTCCCTGTAGTGTCAAAAATAAATCTGACTCTTTCGTTCTCTTCGTAAGATTTTTTTACTTTTTGATAAAATTTATCAACATCCATGTTTTCTCTAAGTTTGATGTAAACGTCTTGTATCATTTTCATTACTTTTCATTTATAGTTTGATTTCTTTATATTCAGATAATTTAGAATATGATACTACTTTTCTTGAGAGTATCTATTTTATTCTTTTCTCTATAATCTTTAATTATTAAATATGAACCAATTACCAAAATTAAAGTAACCAAACCGACAAAAATATCTTGGTATATCTTATCAGTTTCTTTGACTACATACATAATTAAACCTAAACCAGCAAAATATCTAAAGGCAGCGTGATTTAAATGACCATTATGGTCTGTCCAAATAGAAGCATAACCTAAAAAATAGAAGTAAGCACCTAATGCTAAAAAGGTCCTGGCATCATTGTTTCCTAAGATAAGAGGAATTAAAACCAAGGCTAAAACAACAGATCTGTCAGCTATTTTCCAAAAAAGAGTCTTTTTCATATCCTTTTTACCCCAGTACATATATGTTGTTAATATTACAAGAAAAATCAAAATAGCAATAGTTAATTTATACGGATCGTGATATTCGCCAGAAGCGAAAATATAAATAGGTCCTGCTAGTGTAAAAAATATAGAATATCTGCCAAAAGCTCTCATCATTTCATATCCCTTCAACATTTTTATTATTACGGATATTTAGTTTCTATATTTTCTTTTATCTCCTCACATATTTCTTCTAATCAAACTAACTCCATTTTTTGTATATCTATATCGCCGTCTTTGCAAAAATAGAAAACTAAACAATCATTTTTGTAATCCTCTAAATATCTTATTTTTTTGATTCCAGCAGCAATCAATAATCTGGTGCAAATTACACAAGGATAGTGAGTAATGTATGCAGTAGCTTCATTACAACTAACACCTCGTTTAGCACAATCTGTAATTGCATTTTGTTCTGCGTGAACTGTTGCTTGTTCGTGACCATCTCTTATCACAGATTTATGCGGAAATCCAGGGAGAAATCCATTATATCCCTGGGATATAATTCTATTATTTTTTACCAAAATACAACCGACTTGCAATCTTTCACAAGGAGATCTTTCAGATGTAACTTTTACTATTTTTGCAAAATAGTCGTCCCAAGATAATCTATCCACCATTTTCTATTTGTTATCATTATAGATTGTAATGATAACAAAATTCAGTATATAATATAAAATACTGAATTTATTCTTTTTCTATATAAGTAGTATCAAGAGGAACAAAATAATAGATGATGTTTTTACTCTTTTGAATAGAATCCATAGAATTATTAACTTTGAATTTTTCAAAAGATACTATTCTGGATGGAAAACTATTAGACTTATTGAAATGTTTGTGATTTTCTAACCGATAAACTTCTGAATTTGGAAAACAATACAGACCTTTCTTCTCATCAATCAAATTTCCAACATCCTGATAAAAATATTTTTCCAGATATTCTTTTGACAGATGAATTAGATTTTCTACATTGAAAACTCCGATTTTAACTTTATCTTTGAAATAATCTACCAGAAATTTGATCTTATCAAATACTTCTTTTACTATCAAATAATTGAGACTGTATTTCTTACACAATAAATTATAATTCTTGATATTCAATGTTTGCTCTGTTGAAATAATCATTACAAAAATTTTCAAATAGAGTTCAAAAATAGTTTCATATGTTGTCTTATAATAATTTAAAATCATATCTTCTTTTCTAGAGGTGTAATCTTTTCTAGATTCTTCATTTCTCTTATTTGGAAAATAAATGAAAGAGTGATTTAGTTCAGAGAAAACTAAAAAGACTATCATAGGAAATCCGGGTTCTCCTCTTTTGATCCAATCTAACAGGAGACTACTATTAGCCACGTTCAATTTCAATTTTTGTGTTACTTTTCCTAATGAACTTATTTTTTCAGTTGCATCCAAATTTCCTAAAATCTTTAATTTTTCAATAATAGTATTAATTTTTTCTCTCTTGACTAGAGGATCAAAGAAAGGAGTAATTGGTATTTCTTTCAGTGAAATCTGTAACATATATTTTTCTAAATTAGCCAAAGAAAAAGAACTTAACTCTACTTTTTGCAAATTCTCATAAAAGTCCTCAGTACATAATCTATAACAAAATCCTTTTTTAAGATAAGAAGCTTTCACTTCTGCTGATTGTTTCGAAGAATATTTGTAAAACAGCTTGTTATTTTCGTCTTGATATTCGGAAACCATTCCGTCAATAATTCCATCTGATTCTAGAAAAATATTGTCTTCGTAGAAAGAATCGATAGTTATTACTGTTCTAGTTCCTTTTTGAACAACTTTACTAAAATCAGTAATATTTTTGTAAGAATAAACACTCAAATCTTCGATCTTATCATATAAATTTCTATTTAGTACACTTAAGTTTTTCTTTCCAGAATAGAAAATTAACCACAAAGATTTTTCATCCTCAGAAACGGGATAGTCGGTATGAAGTTTTTTAGTTATTTCAACCAATCCATTGACAGTTTCGTCTGAGCTTGGGGAGTAATTTTCATTATGATATCTGATATCAATATCTAGATGTTCTTCTTTTTCTGCTTCTTGGATAGAAATCTTTTCTAATTCAAATGGAATTTCTGGTATTAAATAACAGTCAGTAGTCATCAACAAGAAAGGTCGAGAATCGCTTTTTTTGAAAATTTCCAGCCATAGAAGAATAAAATAAGTCTTTTCAGGGGTGTCAAAATGAATATCATTAATCAGTAGAACGCTACAAAAATCTACATTTCTTTTGGTTAGATTTTCTAAAAGAATTTTTCGAGCGCTCTCAAAATCAGAAATATAAAGCTTGACTTTTCTCATCTTATCTTTGCCACCCATTAATTTTTGACATCTTATTTCGGGGTAAGCGATATCAAAATAACTATGAAGATAGTTGACAGTTTTTGGATTCTGATGAACAGAAAAAACTCGACATTTTCCTTCTTGGGTTAGTTGTTTGATAAGAGAGAGATAATCTTTTTTGTTGGAAGTTTTTTTCAGTAAAGTTACAGGGGTAGATCCAAAATTCTCTAAATCCAACATCACAATTTTAAATTACAAATATTTAAAATTGTATTTCATTTTTATATACTACCGTATTTCAAATATCTAACAAAGAAAAGAAAAGAAAAAAAGAGATATTATCTGTTATAAAGTGGAGATAATTTAACATAAGCTAAATTAGTATTGAGAGATTTGAATTGGTTTGTCCCCTTTATAACAGTTATTTTACTGTAACTAGTTTCATAGATTTCTTCTTTCTTCTCATTTTCTTTCCCACCAGTAATCTCTTCTTCCTCTCCTAAATCGTTTATTACAAATTTTTGACTTCTCCACTTCCAATCTTTAAAAACCAAATCTTCCATCCCCTTAGAATAAAATTTAGTGAATTCTTTCTTCAGAGATTTTCCCCCTTCTAACTTATTTTTGAATTCACCTGATCTAACTAAAATTCCTAAAATATAATGAAATGTGGTTTTTCTAAACTTAACAAAGTTGTCAAATACTCCCTTAATTCCATCTTTTTCAAAGAAAACATAAACCTCTTTCATTTTCCATAAGGTTTGTTTAAAGATAAAAATGATATTTTTAAAAAATTAGTTTTTTAAAAAATGGCAACTTTATTTGAAAAAATAGATAAGAAAAATTCCAAAAAATTGGTCAGTAAAACAAAACTAGAACGTAAAAAGAAAGAGCGTGTTAATGTAGTTAATGTTTCTGACTTTGAAAAGAACAAAACTTCTGTGGAAATTTTTCTTCGCGAACAAAAATACAAACAGTTAGAAATAGTTTCCGTTGACTATTCTGTTATGACTCGGGAAACTATGAATAGGATATCTGTTTGTGATGTTAAAAATATTAACAAAACTCAAGATTTGACTAATACAACAGATGATCCGCGTCTTGGGACTATTGAGAATTATAGATTGTGTGCCACTTGTGAAAAAACTAATGAAGAATGTCCTGGTCATTTAGGATTAATCGATCTTCCGGAAGATATTATTCATCCATTTTTTCGCTTGACAGCAATGAAAGTACTTCAGTGTGTTTGTAACACCTGTTTTAATATTTTACTCGGTGAAGATTACATTGTTGAAAGCGGTTTGATCCATATCCAAGGTTTTACCAGATTGAACAAAATCGCAGAACTTTCAAAGGATGGAAAAGTGAAATGTACCAACGGTTGCCCAAGTAATCCAATTTTCAAACCTCAAAAATCCGGAGATAATGAAAGTTTGAGTATGTATTGTGTCAAGAAAATTAATAGAACTGAAGTTCCTTTTGAATTAAGTGTTGCCACTATTAAAAATATTTTCAGATCTATGTCGGATAAAGATGTCAAACTTCTTGGATTTATTAACAATCATCCACTAAATTTTATTGTGGATTTTGTTCCGGTTATGCCAATTTCTGCTCGTCCTTATGTCATCAGAGACAATCAAAGACAGGAAGATTATCTGACCACCGGATACGAAGATATTATTTCTAAAATTATTGAATATTACCAGACAGACCGAGAAGACAGGAAGACCTCCACAGAAGAAGAAAGAAAAGAAGAATGTATGAAGAGAATTGTTTATATTTACGATCATTCTATCCAAAATTGTGACCAGACTCATCGTCGATCTCCATCGGATGTTTGCAAATCTATTAACGATCGTATTTCTGGAAAAGGGTCTCTGATGCGAGACAATATGATGGGAAAACGTGCTGATTTTACAGGAAGAACTGTTCTTGGTCCTAACAGAAGTATTTCGTTTGGAGAAATTGCCACTCCGATGGCGATGTCATCTGTTTTGACGGTTCCTGAAACGGTAACAGTATACAATTATGACTACATTATGGGCTTGAGCTCGACCGGAAGAATCGATTATTTGTGTCCTTCAAGTGGAACTTTCTCAGGAAGAAAACTGAAATATGACAGTCGGAAACATACAATTAATATCGGAGATAAAGTTGGAAGATATTCTGAAAACGGTGACGTTATCATTTTCAATCGTCAGCCTACTCTCCATCGTCAATCTTTCTTAGGATACATTTGCAATTTTCAAAACAAAAACTCTGTCGGAATACACCTCTCTTCAACCACAGGACACAATGCTGACTTCGATGGTGACGAAGGAAATATTCATATGCTTCAAACTGTTGACGCTCAAGTGGAAGGTAAAATGATTATGTACTCTGGAAACAATGTAATGAACTCGGACAGATCTGGACCAGAAGCTGGTTTGGTAATGAATAGTATTATTGGAGGATATTTGCTTTCTGATCCAGAAGTAGTTTTCTCAGAAGAAGAATTTTATCAAGGTGTGGAATCTGTTCAAATGTATACAAAGAACAGTTATACTAGTGATAATTTAAGCACTCTTTTTGAACGTTTGAAACCTTATCCGGAAGTCAAGAAATTTTCCGGAAGATCTCTGATTTCTATTTTATTTCCTCCTGGATTCATTTATACTTTTGGAAACGATGATGGAAGCAGTGTTAGAATTAGAAACGGAATTATGGTGGAAGGAAGGTTGACCAAAGCACAAGTTGGATCTACCCCAGGTTCAATTATTCAGAGTATTTGGAAACAATTTGGTGTCCAGGGAACGATGAACTTTATTTCTAATTCTAATTTCCTCTTCAATTGGTACTCTTTGAAATACGGATTAACTATTTCTTTTCGAGATGTCAGAATCAAAAAAATTAAAGAATTTGTTAAACTGAAAAAGGAAAAGGTGAAAGAACTGAATCAAGAAGTCATCGGCTTGCCAAAATTAGAACAAGATGCAGGAGAATTAGAAAAAGAAGACCGAGAAGTCAAAATCAAACAGATGATTCAAGAGTCAGAGAAAAAGATTGAAAAAGAATTCTACTCTAATTATCTGGAAAGAAACAATTCTTTATTTATTATGTTGGATTCAAAAGCAAAAGGTAATGAACGTCAGATTAGAAACTCAACAGCTCTTCTAGGACAGAATTTTATTGGTTCGGAAAGACCCGAGCTTCTTACTTCCGGTGGTAAAAGATGGTTACCAACTTTTCACGTAGATGATAAAAGCATCTACTCTAGAGGGTTTTCTACCAATTCTTATTTGGATGGTCTCAATCCAGACGAGTTTTTTGCCCAAGCCCAATCAGCTCGTATTAGTATGACAGATCAGGCTCTCCAGACAGCAGAAACCGGTACTCTGAGCAGAAAGATGGTTAAAGCACAAGAAAATTTGATTGCTACTTATGACGGAACCATCAGAAATCATAATAATGTAATTCTTCAGTTCAATTATGGGACTGGTTTTGATGCGGCTAATATGGCGATGTCTTATAACAATCTTGGAATGAAAGCTTTGTCTTTTGTTAACTTGAAGGAAGAGGTAGAAAAAGTAAACACGGAAGAAGGTTTTGGTGATTTTGAAATAGCATCTTATCTGATCAAATTATTTAATTCTGTCAATAAAAAATATGGAGACGAAAAATTGATTGAAGAAAACGAGGATAAGATTAAGATTAATAACTTAGAAGATTTCCAAGAAATTCTAACTCTTCAGATGGATGATAATTATGAAATGTCTTTTGATATGGATTGATTCTCAGTAACCGTATATTTATTTTGCATATAATAATTATAGATTAGAATATAATTTAGACAATTAACATAAATAACTGAAAATTTAAATAAGAAGTCAATAATTAACGACAATTGATAACAAAGTATTAATATAAAATTTATATCTTGGACACTAAAATTAGAAAAAACATAGTAACAATCAACTAAATCATTTTTTATGGAACTTAAAAATGATAACATTTTGTTAACATTTTCTTATTAAATAATGTCAGAACTTATTCTTGAAGGAAGTAATACAGAATTACTAAATCTTTTCTCTAAATTTAAAGAGAAAGAAAATTATAATGATTTGTACCAAAAACTGAAAATTCTATCACAATTTAGACTTCGAGATATGATTAAATTAGGAGATGTTGAGATACCCGACATTGGACCAGACCCAGAAATCTTAAACTTTCATTCTACACTGGACGGATGGACAGATCAAGAAAAAGAAGAAATCAAATATTGTATCAAAGTTTATGAAGGGGGGTCCATAGAAAGTATGGATGAAGCTATTATTTTGATGCAAATTTTAAAGGGACATCATCCAGAGAAAAAAGAAATTATGGATAAAATCATAAATGATATTATGGAAAATAAAATAGAAAATATAAATGACTATTTGCCTATTTTGAGTATCGAATCAAATCATCCAAATCATATTCTTTTCAGTTCTCTGTTTGTTTATTTTGCTACACTTTTTTCAGATTAAATTTAATATAATTATATTAAATTATTCTACTACTCTCAATATTATACTATCCTTTTTTCATTTCCTTCGGTCTAAAAATATAATAACCAAGGACACCATAGATGATGACAACAGAAACTAGTAAGGCTATTCCAAGACCTAAGAAAGTAGAATCGTTTTTGGGTTTTTTTCCTTGATAGAGAGGTCCTTCATTTCCTAGGTTATTATAATTTCCTACACCGTAATTGAGAGGACAAAAAGAACCCGTGCAAGGCGTTCCTGTATTAGTTAAAAATCTAAAAACTTGATAGTCCAATGCACTATTACCTGTATTTATTTGATTAAAACTAGTATTTTCCGAACAAACAGTTACATAACTAGGAAAGGGACTGTTGTCTAATTCATTTTTATAAGAGATCATATACGGGGTTCCTGTAGCACAAGTTACAGAAGTATCTGTAAAAGTAGGGATGGTATATGGTGTGGTAGTTGTTTGGTCACAGAAGAAATTATTATAAATAGCAAGATTAACTTCAGCTTCTTTGTAGATTTCATCAAAATTATCTTGAACATATAGTTGTTGCTCTACTGGAGTTGTTTTTCCTCCATAATATTGATTATAACAACAACCAGACACAGTACCCACATAATCTAAATATTGAATGGGTGTTGTTAGCGTATAACAACACCCTTTTTGTGTTACCAAATCTGCTGGATTAACATCTATTTGATTACAACATTGGTATTTTTGCTTGTCTGTATTATATTGTCTATAATGATGCATCTGTTCATTTGTTTGAGAATAACAAGTACTGAACGGTGAGTTTGGAAAATTACCAGAACTATGAATACTCATTTTATGTTTAAAAATGAATACTTTTTAAAAAAATAATCCCCAAATGGATATTCAGATATTAAAACCTGAAGATTATATTCCGTCAACCGTCACAATGGTTTCGTCATTTGACAGAACCATTGACCCAAAAGATATTGCGGAATATTTACCAGTGGTTCATTTGTTCCACGAAAAGACAAATAAAAGATTGAAAGTTGGATCTGGTACTCGGACTAGCATTAAATATTTTGGAATCGAAGACATTATCATTTCTGTTTGTTACAAGAAAATTCGTCGCGGTATGCGAACTGGAGCTATGAATAACATGGTTTCTTTAGATATTCAGCACTGTAAGAAAAATATTCACGTCAAACTTTCTTCAACTACCATCACAAGTGTCGGAACCTCGGGATATCAATTCGGGGTGGATGTTTTCAATTTAATGATTTCTCATCTTAATATGCTGAACCAAAATATTCGTTACATCAAGGGAATGGATTCTGAAGTTCGTCAGAAAAATTTATTTTGGATCTATGATAACTGTATTGATGATAAAGGAAATTTGATTAATGTCAAAAAATTTTTAAAATTAATTGCAAAGACAGATTGGGTAGATAAAACTTTTGCCAAATCTTGCAGTGTCTATATTGATGATTTTGAGCCAACCGAAGTGGATCAATATCGAGAAAAAATAAAGAATTTCTTGGATAAAACTTCTTTTTACGAAGGGGAGTTAAAGTGTTTGAAACCAAGTATTTTCAATTCTGTCTATCACATTAATCTATTCACAGAAATTAAAAACAAACGAATTCCTCTTCACCGTTTAGCTCCCTATCTGGCAGAAAAGAATTTTGTGGTGGAATTTCACAACTGGACTTCTGAAGGAGTCAATGTTTGCTTCGATATTGAAGAAGAAAAGATTGGAGCTCATCACAAAGATAAAGAATATAAACATCGTTTTACCATCCACGAGAGAGGAACTATGAGACAGTGTTCTCCGACTTTCAAAGAAGAATCTTACAAATATTATCTTGGAATAGCTAAACAAATAGAACAATTTTACAAAGATATTAAAGATACAGAAAAATACAAACAATATATTGAATCTGAGAATATTAAGATTGCTGTCTAATTTGTATATATTACTATTTACAAATAATAATATAAAGAAAAGAGAAATAAAATGAATATACTGATAAAAGAAAATAGCACTTGGGCACAATATGATACTTCAGAATTCCCAAATGTAAGAGTGACTCTTAAAAATAAAATCAGAAGTGACGAAGAATTTGACCATTTTTTACGAGAATGGGAAAGTTTATATTCAAAAAATGAAAGTTTTTCTTTGTATTTTGACACTACTGAAGTTGGAATGGTTGGAATGAAATATGCTTTTCGTATGAGAAGTTTCATCAGAAGACTCAAATCAGATTATCCTAGATTATTAGAAAAAAGTTATATCCGTGTTAACTCAAAATGGGTAAAATTTCTACTTTCTATTATGTTTACGATGGAAAAACCGGTAGCCCCAGTTTATGTTTATTCGGGTGATATTCAAGATGCTAGAATGAAAGTTTATAATCCGTAATACTAAATTTATAAATTTAGTATTATATTTAATTAATCACCTAATTTTTGTCTGCTGGTACCTTACCAATATGAGCAAAAGATCTGACCATAATAGTCACAAACAAAATTACAAAAAGAACAACCATAATAATTATCAGTACCCAGAATTGATCAGTGTCTGTTTCCAAATCCTGTGCTTTATTTTCATTAGAATTTGTTAAGAAAATAGGATTATCTGTATTTCCTAAAGAATAATTGACGGCTACTTTTTTACTATCATTATGAGGAACACATAATTTAGATGTTAATCCATTGCCATAGCAAAAACCACAAGTTTCATTATTATTACAATAGTCAAACATATAATCATAATTAGCTAAAGATAATGTAGACCAAGTAAAAGCTGTAGATTCTGTGTTTCCATTATTTATCGGATTGGTTGCTATTTTAGGAAAAGCTGGCTCTCCGCTAGTTGTCCAATAAGAAGGTAAACCACTTAGTACTTTTAAAATAAAAAAAGTGGAAAATTCTCGGTAAAAAAATTGATCGAAAGAAGAATTTTCATTACTATCTACTGTACCTGTTGTGTTGTTTCCCTCTGCTGGATTATAAATAGTAAAAGTATTACCAGGAACTAATTTGTCCAGAGTATAGAATTCGTGTTTTTCTAAAGAAAAACCGCTTGGGAAAATGGCGGAAGTCTCAGAAGGAATAAAGTAAAAATCCATCCAATCAGAGACTTCGTTGTCACTCGATGTTATTTCTCCGAAACCAAAAGGATCATTTCTGAGTTCGTAAGTAATAGTACAATCGACACCTGATCCTATACTATTTATTCCGGTGCTTCCATAAAATTTTGTTTCGTCTGAACTGCTAGTATAGAATCTCAATCTTTCAGAAGAATCTATTACTTTTTTATTATAATTGATGATAATAAATTTAGTAGGGTCGCTGTTATCAATAAACTTAATTATTCCGTTACTTTTTGCCATCAAATCAAATCTATCTTCTTCACCTTCCCATCCATTACTCGCACTAGCTTTTGGGATTTGATAATATGTCTCCCCAGTGACACTATCTATGTTTTTAGTAACATTGAATAAATTACTAGTAAAGTTTATCACAGGAACATTCAAATTTTTAAATGGTTCAGGGAGAGCAGAGGCATTACTAAAAAGATTTGTCGCATTATAATAGGTACCTGTAGAATTATTAGCGTCTATTGTTTTTAAACCATCAGCATCATTTTGTATACTATTTAAAATTTTTCTAAAAGACCATTTATATTTTAATGTAGAACTAATATTATTAACTTGATTAGAAGTTTTTATAGAATACGGGATAGATAAAAATATTTGGTTGTTTGGTAAATTATAGTCATTTTGTGTAACTTGAAAACTAGAAGGACTAACATTATTTAATTGAATGTCGTGAGGCGAGTCTGTTAAATTATTGTCAAAATGATTATAATAAGAATAAACATTCATATTCTTGCTGGTTAAAATTTTCATTTGATTAAAATCAGTTCCTGATTTTCCTGTAAAAACTAACTTAACGGGTCCTTGATTTTGGGAATTATCGTTATAATTAATAATGAAATCTGTCGGATCGCAGCTCCAATAAATTCTTTGTTTTTCGTTTCCTCTACTGTCTTTATAATGATTGAGACATAGTAAAAACATAACATCTTTTGTTGTCTGTGTCCCGTCGTTTGGAATGACAGAAGAAGATATAATAGTGGGTGGCAATTTACTGATTTCTGTTCCTTTTTTTAATAACCCTGCCATATGAAATCTGGTATTTGGGCTAGATATAGATCCTCTAGAAAAAAAATAACTAGATCCAGACATTTTATATTAATTTTATTATATTCTTTTTCATCTCTTCTTTTTTTCTTCATTCTTCTTTTCTATTTTTTCGTTTCTTCTTTCTTCTTTTCTATAATTCTTTATATATCCAAGAGAAGAGAAAAAAAGGAAGAAAGAAGAAAGAATATAAAATGTTTGAGTTATGTTGTTCTCCGATTAGTGGAGGTAATTTTGTTTCTCAAATAGCTATACTAACAGCATTGTTAGAAATAAGAAACAAGAGTTCCAAAACAGAAAAAACACATTTTGATTTATATTTAGGAGCTTCTGGTGGAAGTCTAGCTAATATAATAACAACTTTTTTTGAAGGTTCTAAAGAATCTATTGAAAGAATAGTTTATATATTAAATTCTAAAATGTTTGTTCAAAATTGGTGGAAAGGGAAGTTCAGTTTTATAGATTCTAAATTAGTTTCTATGTTTCAAGATTCTATGTATCAATCGGGTAAAGGAGCAGTGGAAACTTTCAAATCTCTAACAGTAGATGATCATTTTTCCAAAGAAGATATTTCAGAAAATTGGTTTCTAACATTTAATAATGATAAAAATATTCCTGTAATTCATTCTACTAATTCTCCTGAGAGTTCTTTATTTGATAAGAAAGAAGATTTTGATTTTTGTGAAGTAAAATATCTTGATTACAAATTAGAAAAAATAATAGAAACTGTGATGGCTTCTGCTTCCATTCCAGGGTTAAAAGAAAGTGTAATTATCGATAATGAAAATCACGTTGACGGAGGTGTTGCTAATCCGTCTCCTTATTATTATTTTTCCGAACTCCTGTACTTAAAACACCTTGATAAATCAATAGAACATCCGTATCATTTTTATTATATTTTACCAAGGGACTTAAAGTTAAGTAAAAACAGAAAAAATATCTGGGTAGCAGATGTACTTGACGGGATCCAAAAGATGATTTCTTTTTCTATTTTTAAAGATCAAGAATTCGTATTTGAAAGTTGGCTGAGGATGATTTCAAAGAGCAAAAGAGATTTGGTTAAAATTAGAGTTGAAAAGGGAAATAAGAAAGAGATTTTGAAAATACTAGAAGAAAATCATCAATATGATTATTTTATCACATTATTTACTGATGAAAATACAATAGATATTACTAATTTTGAAAAGAAGGATTTGGAACATTGTTTTCAAAATTGTTATCAGTCTATTTTTTTAGAAATATTTATTAATAAAAATTAAGATGGCTGATAATACAAAAAACATATCTGATAATTCTTCTAAAACATTAAATTATGTTATTCTTGGTGTTGTTTCGGCTACTATAATAACTATTTTGGGAGTTTTAATTTATGGGATAGCAGCAGGCAAATTTAAATCAGGGTTTGAATTCTTTTTGTTTGATGATAATAATGGAAAATGGATAGTTTTTGGTTTGTTATTACTAGGAGGAATTGTCTTTTTTGCTTTAAGTCTTATTTTCTATTTTATGCATAAAACACATTATCACGACAGATGGAAAAATGAGAGAGGAGAAGTGGAAGGAGAAGGCGGTGGGAATTACGCCTTAATGCACGAATATATTAGAAGACAATTAGTAAACAAGAGAATATATATTATGTTATTGTTAATGCTTTTTTCCTATTTCTTTTTCTTTTCTGCTATCAGTTTAGTTCTAAGTCTTGAAAATACAGATTCTATTTTCAAAGCCAGTGGAAGGGTTTGTCCTGCGGGTACTATTCCTGACAGAGAACCCGGTAAATCAACAGATCTAATAGATTAATTACAGATTTATAAAAGAATTGAAGAGCATCAAACAATCAAAGATTGGTAAAAGAATTGAAGAGCATCAAATCTAATATAATAATCTTTCACAATCTGATAAATTGAATCAAAATTATTATTTTCTAATGAAAATAATTTCTTTTCTACATAAAGATACTCTTCTGATTTCCACAAACTTTTCCAAAGTTTATATTCTTTCATTTCTCTAAAAACATAAAATTCTTCTTGAATCACTAAAGAAATCAAAAACATAACAAAGTCAAAAGAATGAAAACACAAAGGTATTCCATATTGATTTCTGAGTTTTAAGAATAATTCTGATCTTTTCCCAATCTTATAAAAAAGTATTCTTTTACCATTATATTCTGTAGTGAAATGTTTGTTTTCACAATAACTATCACTTCCATTAACATCGACGTCAATCGAATCTAATGGAAGACCGTGATGATGAAAATTTCCAACACTGGAACAGTAAAATCTCCGATCTTGATATGTAATGGAGGAGTATTCGTGACATTTTAAAATTAATTTCAAAGGAAAAGTTTCTTTGTTAACTGTAATTGGCTCTGGGATAAAATGATAAAAATCTTTACCTGGTTTAGAATGAATAAAATGGTATTTTCCCATAATTTTGAAAGTCATAGTTAATTGTTTCAAGATAGCTAGAATAACAATTTTTGAGACACCGTTGGTTCTAAATCTTTCAATATCTCTGTTGGGGGAATGAAAAACAGAAAATAATGGGTTACCACTTAATTCTTTCAAATCAGGAATATTATCTTTTTCGTATAACAAATGAATTTTATTGCCACAAATATAAGACCAAGTATAATTATTGTAAAGTTGTAAATTCTCTTGTTTCATAATTTGATTATAAATTAAAGATTGAGTGATATAGTTGACTTTACTATTTTCAATATTATAATAACTATTTTTCTTGGAAAGATGATAATAAATTGGGTTTAGAGTTTTGAATAGAGAATGGGAGATTTCTTCTGTTTCTAAATTTAAAAGATAGTCGTCTTTGAAAAAATCAAATTTTTCTAACAATAATTTGTTGCCTTTTTTGGATCCGCTATAAATTTCAATTTCATTCTGATTTTGAGAGTTACCTTTTCGAAGTCTGTATAAAATTTGACATCCTTTGCATCTTTGGTTGAAATAATATCTTTTGTGTTCTCTAGAATAAGGACAAGACCAATCTGAAATATACAAATCTTTAGAATTAAGAAGATTAGTCATAATTTCTTCATTGTTTTTGTAAAATAAATGAAATATGTCATCGGAAGTTAATGGAAGTTCATATGTCAAATCATCAATATTTAGTTTTTTATTCTTCTTAACTTTAGCTATAGTTTGTAGGGGTGATTTTGAAACTTCTTTAATAGTTAAAAATTGATCTTCCATTTTAATTTAAATCTCGTTTATATTCATCTATATTTATATTTTTGTACAATAATGATATAGATATATCGTATCTTCATCCGTCTGTACTATTCAAATAAAATATAATATATATTTTATTTGTAATCTAAAATGTCGGAGTTCAGACTATCAATGAATTTTTTTAATCTTTCTTTGACTGCTCTTGCTATTTATATAGCCGCAGAAGGATCTCAAAAAATCAAAACCGAAGGAATAGATAATAAAGATATTCAAATTGACAAATCTTACATTGTTGGGGCTAGTATTACTATCTCTGTGATTGGTTTTTTGAATTTTGTTTTACTAACATATTTATATGATACTACCAGTAGTTTTAATTTGATGTATAAATCTTTTGGTTTGTTATCTTCCGGAGCCCTTGGAATAATTGGTGGTTTCTTATTAGCTCAATTTATTGAAATTAATTATTCAAAGAAAAATAATTCAGGTGTTTTTACTAAAGACAGATTCCCTGATGATATAGAAATAGTTGGTCTTGTTTTGGGAGGTTTGAGTGTCGGGGTTGCTCTTCTTATGATTTTACAAATTTTATTGACTTGGGGTAAATCCAAAAAGAAAGTTAGAAGATAAATTATAGAAATAAAAAACTAAAATATTACAAAAATATAATATCGTAGAAAATAAAAAACTAAAATATTACAAAAATAGAATATTATAGAAAATAAAAAACTAAAATATTATGAAAATAGAATATTATAGAAAATAAAAAAAAATTTTTTTATTTTTAAATTAAAATGGAATACTTTCCTCTTGGTCTCAAAGCTGCACACATCGGTGTCGTTGGTTTAGGTCTCTATGTTGCTATCGAAGGACAGGATAAATTAGATCAAAACGGATCCACAGCAACTGCTACTTTAACATCTAATCTTGTCCATGGTTTTGCAAAAGACATGTATCTTTTCTCTACTTATGTTATCACTATCATTGCCCTGGCTCAATTAGCTGTCCTCTATAATTATCACAATCACGGAGCCAAGGAACCTTACTTCAGAGTTGCTTTTTACATTTTGGCTCTTGTCAATCTTATTTTCTCAGCTATCCTTCTTCAGCAGTCTGCTACTCTTCTTCAAGCAAAACCATCTACATCAGGAGGTAATACTATTGAAGTTGTCACGGGAGACGCCCACACTGTCGCTGTTGCCGGAGCTGTCCTTGCTGCTCTTGTTATTACTTTCAGTTTTATCAACTTTTATCACGCCAGTGCTACTGGTAACCGCAGAGAAGCTTCTCTCACTACGAAACGTTCTCCTCGCAGAAAGTAAATTAAAATTATTATAATTACTATATAATAATTTATCTTCTCTACCCTTATTTTTAATTTCTATTTCTACTCATATTTCAAAAAAAAAGAAAAAATAGAATAATAAAATGCACTTGCAACTACCACTCAAATTTTTACATCTTGCGATGATTGGTGTCGGTCTCTATGTCTCTATTGACGGGGCTCTCAAATTATACCCTGAAAATGCTTCTGAAACTGCTTTTAGAGAAGTGACAGTTAACAAAACTAGACTTAATGCTTCTGCATTTGCAGTTACTGTTTTTGCTTTTCTCCAGCTTACTATGCTCTATGGTTATCACAACTTAGGAGGAGATGAAATGACATTCCGTTTTTCCTACTATGTCCTTTCTGTTATTAACATCATTCTTGGTTCTATTATTTTAGCCGAGTCTGTTGAAATGTTGAAGATCGATGGGATGAGTGAAGGTGGATCCCCGGCTACTGGAGACCCTCTTGACAATCCTGACAATGTCTTAATTCTCGGTATCATTTTCGGTGCTATGGCAATCTTATTCAATATGGTTAACTTATATCATGTCAGAAATCCTGGAATGCGTCATACTTCTCCCAAAAAATCTCCTCGCAGAAAGTAAATTATTATAATACTATATAATAATTTCTCTTTTTATTATTTATCTCTTTTTCATTCCTATATATAATAATGATAATGAAATATATCAACAACCCGGATTGACAACGATGTCATCAATGATCAATTTTTCGAACTCATTTTTTCGACCAATACAAGAAACCACCGAAGCATTCTCGATCGAAGTAATTTTATAATATTTTTCTCCTTCTTTGTCTTTTCTTAATTTACAATATTTTTTGGGTAAAGCATAAGTAATATCACAATTACTTGGTATCATAAAAATAACAAATGAGTCATCTCGATAAACATAGTAGACCTTGTCCATATAAACAGCAAAATAAACATTGGGATTCTTTAATTTACTCCCCTTTTTCTTCCAAACACTCTTTACGTGTTTTACATCAATACTTTCCATTTTAATTAAAAATTAATTAAAATTAAAATGTCGATACATTTAATGAAGAAAAAATTAATATATTTGTTAGAAAGAGGAAATTTAGATTTTAACATAGAGTTTGATGTTGATAGAATAGTTGCCAGAGTTCCAAATAAAGGTGTTTTATCTTATGACGATTATACAGAAGAAACTCTGGAACAACTTGTCAGAAAAAATAGAAAGTGTTATGTAGATTTAGAATTTTGGAATTATAATTATTGTACTTTCAAAAATTTAAATCCGGTTCATATTTCCGATTTTCTGGAAAATGTCAATTTCATTATCACTGAAAAAGATTCTTTTTCTGAGGGAACTGTAGTTGTTCTTATTCTGTTAAATGAATTAATTTTGAATGTTTATCAAATTAAATCAAAAACAGAATTTGATCAGTACCTGGAAAAACTAAAAATTAGTAAAAAAGTAATTAGAAATTTTTTAATTAATGTAGAATATAGATTACCTCTAACAGAAAATTATCTTCATTTAATATTAAAAGTTTTTGACGAGGAAACAATTTATGATTTTATTTTTAGAGAATGTTGTTATTTCACTATCGACGAATGTAAAGCTATTTTAAAACATTATCCAATCAAGGATATTCATTTGGCTAGTTCTTATATTTTTTCAAATTTTACTACTCCTTTTTTAATATTAAAATATCTTAGTTTTGTGATAGAATCTTTTGACGGAAGAATAGATTACAATAATATAGTATTTTATGATAAAAGATATAACGAACCTCTTCTTGGTTATTATTTATTAACTTTTCCAATAACTTTAGATTTGGAAAGAGAATATTACTATATTATGGAAAAGTATGTCGCTAAAAACGGAACTTTATGTATCAAGGTCGTAGGCGATAACGAATTAACTCAACAATTGGAAATGAGAAGAAATCAGATAGAAAGTTATATGGATAGATATTAATTTTCTTCGAAGAGCGTTTTTATAGTTTTTCCACAATGAGAATCGTATTTATAATTGAAATAGAATAAAATAATAATAGCTATTAAAGATAAAGCTGACATAAAAATCACACCATTTATTATGATCTGATCTTTCATTTTACTCTTTATATTTTTAAAGAGTAAGTTAAATTTTATATGAGATAGGACAAGAATAACTATGCAAACATATAAAGAAATTACAAGATATCGATGATCTTTTCTTTTAAGTAGGATTTAATTCTTTGCTTTCGAAGAGAAATAGGTGTATTTTTATCACAATGATAAACTCCTTCTTTCAATTCACAGATATCTATATTATAAGGAACTTCTAAATAATTTAATTTTTTCTGGAAAAGCTTCTCTTTCTTAGATTCATTAATTGCCATTCTGTTGTAAAAATCATAAACATTTCCATTAATGTAGTCAGGTCCTTTAAATTTGTAATAATCTTCTGCTAAATAGTCAACAGCGATGCTTGTTTTAGGTTCGTAACAGTCAACATATGTTCCCTTTTTAGAAACAACACTTTTGACATCTCCAAAATATTTATTGTATTCTGTTTTTTGTCCCAAGACTTCATTCATACTTTCACAAGTTAATTTGCTACCAACATCTGCTATTTTTCTGGGGTCAGAATCTCTAAGAACGAAAGTTGGAACTAAGAATTTGTTACCGTCTATTTCGACAACTCTTTGTTCAATGTACCCGCTTTCCATAAGTTTCATTTCTAACCAATAAAATATAGCAGTTGTGATTATTAAAACCAAAATACTTTTTAGGATTCTCTTTATCATTTTATATTATTTTTAATTATTTTTTTGTTTTGATATACATTATTATATAATGTATAATACACTTTATTTTTTTTATTATATAATTTGTAATACTATTCTTTATTATATAATTTGTAATACTATTCTTTAAAATTTCAACTCTTCAATATATTTGACACTATTCTTAAATTTTTGTGATAGAGAATTCAAACTTTCATTACAATATTTAATCAAGTTGATGATCTTTTCGATTTCTTCCACCATATTATTATCCGGTCTACTAAGACGAAGAATTTCATAAATATTTTTTAAATTTTCACCGGAAACAGTTACGAATAATCTGTAAATTTGATCCAATTCTATATTCTTTTCTTTCTTTTTGATGATTTTTTTAATAGAAGCTTTGACATCCTGTTTTGTATTTTCTTTCATCAAATATTTAACACCCATATCTTTATAATCTTCTTCAAAATCTGTTCGGAGAGGTCTGAGATAAACTTCCTCTACGTGAAGTTTCTCCCGATAGAATCTATAGAGAAATTCTCTTATCCTAACACGGACAGTATCTACTGTATGCGTTTTGCTCACTCTGGAATCAAGAAGACGAGTAATTTCATAGATACGAGGAACTTGTTCACAAGGAGGAAGATCTCCTGGGTTTCTTGCAATATTCCCTCCATTTTGCTTTCGAAGAAATTCGTAATAATGAGGATTGTGGATATGACCTGTTTCAATTTTTCCTGTTTTGTAAGAAAAGGCTGTATTGCACCCTTGCTGAGGACACCACATTTGATCACATCCGCTGGTTTTATGAATAGGAACTCCGCATTTTGGACAGGGACGGGAGCTCTTTTTAATAGCTGCTACCGAAGCAACATCATCTTCATTGCAAACGTGATCTTCGTCATTTTTTCCATTTTTCTGAGCGCGACATTTGCTGCAAAAGAAATTTTCACAAATACCACATTTCCAGGCAGCACTCAGGAATCCATTACAATCTCCTGAGGGACATTTTTGAACAAAAGCTAATTTATTATCTTTGTTACCTTTAATATGAGATAATTGAGGTTCTGGAATTGAATAAAATTCACTCATAACATCGTGACCCATTTTATAAAATTCCTGAGCCCGTTTACTATAATCTTCTCTCAATCTTTGATGTTCTCTTTTTGCTTTAATTAGGATAACGTGATCTTGCCAATCTGGAAGCCGAGATTCCCAAGATCCTACCTCATTAGTTACGCGTTTTTCAAGGAATTTTTTATTGCAAAATGAAAGAGTACATTGTTCTCGGATATAAGATAATTGAATACTTTCATCACAAAACATACATCTAGGAACAGTAGAATCGTTTGTTAGAAGAGCTGTTTCAAAGCATTCCAAGCAGCAGATATCCCCGCATTCTGGATTTTTACATTTAATTGGTTTTCTCCGCGTCGATGTAAAAGGTTGACAACAAATAGAGCACTCATCCGATTCTGTTGCTGCCATTTTTAAAGACTTTGTTTTAAGTTTAATAATCATTTTTGAAATTCTTTTCGTATCATATTCTAGTAGAATGATGGGTTGATATCTTGACTTCTCCTTTTTCTTCTACTATAGAGAAAATAAATCTGGCTCTGTGTCCTCTCCCTCCAAGTAAAAAATTATAAAAACCTGATACTATATTCCCGTCATCTGTGACTATATATTTATCCGATTCAAAAAAGACATAAACATTTTTTTCCTTAGCTCTCTTAAAATATGCTTCCAGTTCTTTTTTATCTGTTATGATAGAGTTATCAAAAGTAGGGACTAAAATAAAATTTTTAGCATAAATTTTAGAAACTTGTCCTGGTTTAAAAAAATTAACAGCGTTTTTCCATCTCGATATTAATTTTATGTGTCTCATTTATATTTTTATTTAAAATATAAATTATATCTCTGTTAATTTTGGATTAAAAAGAGAATATTAATCTTTCCAGTTATAACCACAATTACGGCACATATAGAATGTAGTTTCACCTTCGTCGCCGCTTCTAACTTGTTTGGTAGTAGTATCGACTTGAAATTCTTTGCATCTCTTGCACCGAATATAACTTTCGATTTTAATAGTTCTGATATCTTTAGTTGTTTCTAAAAAGAATCTTTGTTTTGCTGGTAGAAAAGGTTCCGAATCTTTAATTATATTATATCTAAGCGAATCCTTAGCGTGTTTTTTAAAGTGAGCTACGGCCTCGTCAAAACCAACAGAATTAATCAAACCGACAGCCTCTAAAATAAAATTACGATCTTTTAAAGAGAAAAGGAGATCATCTTTGTATTTCAACTTTAACAAAGTATTTATTTGTTTATCAGTTAGTTTATTTTCTCCGTAAGCTATATTTTTCAAGATACTTTGAACAGTATCTACTTTTGGAAAAGTCGACATTTTTATTTCTTTTTTAATATTACTTTTCATTTTTGTGTTATCTCTGTGAAAATTAAAAGTTAAATAATTATAAACTTTTGAAACTATAAAAATGAAAAAGAAAGATTGCGGATGTAACAAAGAAGAAGAATCTGAAAATTGGATAGGTGATACAGAAGTAGGCGATGATTTCTTATTTGAAGAAAGTACAAATATGATAAAATCCATCGAAAGAAATTTAAAATCTGGAAAAGCCAATAGTAATGCTATTTTCAATAAAAAATTAGATGAAGATCAGTTAAGTAACTTAGTTCTTGACGATACAGTTATTGATTATTCTTATATTGATGATGATGACGAGACTCTTGTCAATTATGATTATGAGATTGAAATTAGAGAAGAAGAGACGGAAGGAGAAGAAGAGACGGAAGGAGAAGAAGAGACGGAAGGAGAAGAAGAGACGGAAGAACCAATAATTGATGAAACCATAGAAATGGAAGATGGAGGAGATGAACCCAAAATAGAAAATTTTTCCATTATTGAAGAAAAGGAAGAACCCATAGAAGATACTTCAGAATATTTAGAAAAAAAGAGAGTCACTTCTAGAAGAGAAGCAGAAAAATATCTCAATGATTTACTTTAAATTAGAGTAAATCATTGAGATATTTTAATATTCAAATATTAGAGTAAATCATTTAAATAAAAAGATATATGATATAATAAAAATGGAAAAAATAGAAGTTAATTATTTTGGTTATACTCAGCCAAATTACAAAGAAAAAATAGAATTACCTACTAAGAAAACTACTCTTTCTAAGATGATTTTACCAAAGTTTGAAATCAATCAAGAAAAAGCTAAAATAGATGAAAAATATAAGTTTATTGATATTGACAAATTGTTAAAGAGAGGAGGTGAAAAATACAATATTGCAGAACTCAGAGAAGTTGCTAGTAAAATTGGAATTCCTGTCACCAACAGTAAACCAGAACTCACCAGATTAATCAAACTAAAGATAGGAGTAGAATAAAAAGAGGAGAAAAAAGACAAAAGAATAAAAAGAAAGATAATAAAATGACAGTTATACTTTATTTTAAAGAAGGGTGTCCGTATTGCGGAAGAGTGGCAAAAAAAATCAAAGATAAGAAAATAAATAAAGACGTAGAAGTATATTATTGTGATAAGGATTTTACAACAGCAGAATTTAAAAAGAAGTATGGGCAAGGGGCTACATTTCCTAGAGGATACCTAAAAAAAGGAGATGATATTATGGTGATCGGTGACAGCGAAGCTATTCTCGAATTTTTAGATAAGAATTATTAGTTTTGATTATACTAAACTAATAATTCTCATAATTTTGATATATTCAAATATAAATTTATATTTGAATTAAATTTCCATAGCAGAAGCGGTTTCTGTATTTTCTTTGATGAATTTGATAGCTTTTTCAATTCGATATAGTGAAGGTCCAAATTCATTTCGGACCATTCCTTTGATAGAATATTCTAGTTTCGAAACATAGGGATATTTATTCTTTTCTGTTGTCGCATACTCTTTTGAAACTTGAGCAATATTTTTAATTCGGGACAAAGCTTTGTTATGAAATTCCATAAGTCTGTTATCGTAAAATCCGCTTCTAATTTTTCCATTTTTCTCTTTGATGAATTTAGTAATGGTTTCTTTACAAGACAGATAGGAAAACCAACCATCAATAAATAAATCCACTTTTGAGAGAGGACAACTCAAAAGACAGACCAAGAAGATGTTATTCATTCTATCAAAGATCCTCTCGTCAACATAGTTGTTAAAAGTTTCCAAAAAAGTTTCTAGATTCTTGGTAGTATCTTTTTTAGGTGTTTGTTTCAAAGCTTCAATACATTCTTTTTCCAGACTTCCAACAGCTGGAAACTGTTCGTGATATTTTTCTAGATCTTTAGATGTTTCCAAAATTGTATACAACCTATTTTTGACATTTGGAACAGATCCAGCGATAAAACTTCTGATTTTATAACATTCTGGTACAAATTTGATAATCTTTCTGTTGTCAATACGAAGGATTACACACTCTCCGCAAAACTGATATTTATTCAATTTTCCAGAGAGCTGATTTGAGTCATATCCGTTTTTCAAAATATGCTCAGCTCCTTCTGGTGTAATTCTAGTCGGGACCAAAATTCTTCCGGCAACTTCTTCTTTTGTTGGATAAAAATTATTGTTTGAGATCTTGTGATAGTAATAAACATCTGGAGAGAATTTTTCTGGGTTCAAAATAGTTCCGTCAAGAGAAACCGATCCAAGATAAATAATAATACATTCGTTATTCCGGAAATCGGCTCGAGTTGTGGTCATCAAAGATTGAGTCATAATCATAAAATGATGAGCAATAGATGGAGTTTTTTCCACAGATTCAACAAATCGAGATCCTCCATTGTCCATAAAAAGTTCTCCGAATTTTTCTTTTTTATTTCCCCAAAAACTGTTCCGACAATCTAAGCGCTTGGTATTATAAAAATGAGTTTTTCCTTTTTCATCAAAATGAAGAATGACCAAAGGTCCTTCATAACAAAGACTGATAGTATTATTAGCTGATTCTGAAAAATAACTTTTGAATGTTTCTGGGTTGTATTCCACATTCTCAACATCCATAAAAGATGCTGAAATTATACTTTGACTATTTGGATTGAAAATGCATCCTTTTAATTTAGGATTTTCAATTCCTTTGATGAGAACAAGAGATTTGTCCTCGTTATAAACTTTGTCTTCGACAGGAATTGAATTTAGATCCATTTTCTTGATGTAACTTTTAGATTTATAAATCATTTTCCATTTTACGAATTTCATCATAATATATAGAATTTAAGGAGGCGAAGCAAATCCTCTAGGAATATAAAGTGAATTGCCATACCTTTTACCTCTTAGGGTTTTCACCATATAAACAATGGTTTCTTCTGTCTCCCAGACCAAACCATTGTTTGTTTCTTCCGTAACATAACCAAAAATATTTTTCTGTGACATTTTCATTGGATAAAAATTGTGAGTTTCCAGAGAAACATAAATTCTAGGTCTGTCAGTTTTCAAACCATATTCTTGCATCAAATGATTCCCGTAATATAATTTTTTGAGAGTTTTTTTCTTGATATCAATTACTAATCTAATATATTTTACATCTCCATTGAAACTGGAATAACCAAATAAACCACAATAAGTTTTTGGGAAGAGAAGAATGTAATTAACAACCATTTCGTTATTTTTATTACTAATAATAGTATAATATAGCGGGTCTTCTGGAAACATATTCTCTTTGAATTCTTCTTTTTTAGCAGTTTTCAAATTTACCGGAAAGTATCTTTCTTTAGAGTGAAAAATAAAAATTGGGGTGAATTTTTTAATCAGTGAAATAGTCTCCATTTTATTAATTTTTTTAATTAGTTAACTTTAAATAACTTTCTGAAATCCATAAAATAAAAATTTATCAAAATGTCGGATGATGAAGATTGTGGAGAAATCAAACTTAAGCATACTGTAGCTAACTTAGATATTTACGATTCTGACGAATCAGAAGGGGACGACTTTGACTTTGAAGAGCCTGATTTTGAAACCAAAGCCAGGAGAGGCAGTGTTGATGAAGTAACAGAAGAGAACGCAAATATTCTCAACGCATTGCTTACTGAAATTGGAGAAGCAGAACCAATTTGTAGTAAAATGATTCGTGTGGTTTTGCATAACACACAGGGGGTCAAATTTTTAAAGAAATCAGAAGACGTTGATTTTGATACTAACGAGCACGGTTATCCTTTGATTCCTGTTGATGGAGAAGAGTTTATTCTTCCTTTTTTCACTCAATTGAAGAAGATGAGAAAAGAATTAAAAGGAACTAAAATAGAAACTAATGTTTCGACTCTGACTTTCGATTTCTAATTTATTATTCAACAAATAATAAATTAATATAAATTATAACGAAACAAATAATAAATAATAAATTAATATAAATTATAACGAAACAAATAGTAATCCTTTTTCTTTGAAAATATCTTTGATATAATTACAAATATCGTTCTTATTGATCTTGCCGGTATAATATTTTTTATATTTTTTCTCTGTGTCAATCTTCTTCAATACATTTTGAATATATCCAATATCTGAACTGGTGCAAACACGTCCTTTGTTTCTTGGGTTAGAAGTGTCGATGATTCTAAAGAATTCTCTTTTTCTCTTTATCACATCTTCTATTTGTTCTCCTCCTCGATAAATATAAGAACCATAGAAAGGATATTTCTTGAAATGTTCTAATAGTTTTTCGTAAAATTTATCAAAAGCGTGAGTATAAACAAACTGTTCTATTTCATCGGTGTCTCTAAATTGGTCTCCCTCCAAAATTCTAATTTTTCTCACTTTTCCTTCTAAAATAGATGTAATAGAAAAACCGGTTTTATCGGATTCTCGGTAAAAATGAATGAAGGTACCCTTTTCAGAATACCCTGGTTTTACTTTATCTAAATCTAAAGTTTTGAATCCAGCTAAAGAGCCTTCCGCTCTTTTTCTACCTTGTTTTCTGTCTCCTGTAGCTTTTAAAGCTTCTCTTGATGCCAACAACCAATTTTCTGGAATCTTAATAAACATAAAGTAGTTGCTAAATAATTCCATAATATTTTTAATAAATTGATTAGTTTCTCCTCGACTACTTCTAATTAATACATCTTCTAATAAATATTTAAATTCTTGATAATTTTGCTCATACATATAATAGTCGATAATTTGGCTCTTGGTAAAATTTTTCAATTTATTTGTTAGAACCATCACTTCATCTTCAATATCAATTTCTATTTTATCTTCATCTTCTGCATTAAATACAAAACTATCTTCTGTATTTAATTTTCCGGGACTGTCATAAATTTGTTCGTTTTCTAAATAAAGTTGCTCTCCAATAATTTTAGTGTACAAAGGAATTGTCAAGTTATAATTGTAATTTTTCTCCTTTTGACTCACCATCTCAATAATAGTGTTATAAATTGTATAAAAATCTATTCCTGGTTGACATTCTCTAACTAATTTAATAATATCTCGAATTCCTGTCACATTTAATTCTCTTTGTAATTTCATTATCAGTCTCTTAATTTCTTCTTTCTTTTCTTCAGAATAGAAAATATTGTAAGTATTATAAACATAATCTTCTAAAGAGGGTCCTTGGTTAAGAGCCAATCCTTCTCTCTTAGTATTGTTTGGCTTTCCGTGAGCTTTCCAGATTTCTAAAAATTTGGGACCGTAATCTGTTTCTTTGCTAAACGGAATATCTTTATCTCTAACATTTCTATCATAATTAAGATAAGCATCAAAAGCGCATTGTTTCATATATCTTAAAATTCTTTTGTTATTGATATCTTTTCTCTCTGCCTCAATATAATTTTTCAAATCTATACTCAGAACTTTTTCTTTTTCCAGATTTTCTCCTGGTTTGATAGCCGCCATTCTATAGATATCTACTTTGACACGATACCCGGTATTTTTACTTCCTTTTTCCATCATATGTCTGGTTTTTAAATCTTCGTGAGAAGTAGCTCTAATAAATCTACTGAGAGCCTGGTGCATTCCAGATTCGTGCCATCCAGGGGACATAATATATCCTCTGACAACATTATGGAGATTAATCCCGTCTCGAGCTACTTCCGAAGCAATAATCATCTGTATATAGTTACCGTCCATATTATCAGGGTGGTTGAAAACTTTTAAAGCATTTCTTAAATTTCCTGTTTTTCCGGTCAATAAAGCAAATCTTTTCTTTTTTGGAAAAGTATCCCTAATCTTATTTCTTCTATTATCAATAACAGTAGAATCGTTAGATTTAAAGTTTTCGAAACCCAGTTTTTCTAAAATCAAACCAAGTAAAACAACTCCGCTCCCTTCTACCAATTCCAAATAACAGAAACTGTTACCAGGTCTTTCTTTTTCGGATCTTGTTAATTCTCTCTTGATATAATCAGTAAATTTACAACTCATTAGAGATAAATTTTTAAAAGTACCTTCTAAATTTCGAGGAGTGATTAAAGCATTTAAAGACTGAAGTTGTTTTCCTTTGTAAAAAATATTATCTTTGAATCTATAATCTCCATATTCGTCTTTCTTAATATAAGTTTGAAATCCTGTTCTCCCATAATCACCGTTGGGAAAAACAAAAACAGAGCTTTGTCTGGCTTTTCGATAAAAGCTATCCGTTTTTTCTTTTTGAACTTTCTCAAAAACTTTTAATTGAATCCCTTTCATTTCAATAGGATAGATAACAATTTGAGAAGGTATTTTCTTGACAACTAGTTCATTTTTTGGCTGACTTCTCGCTTTTTCGTATTTTTTGGTTTCTTGAGTCACTACTATCTTACTATCTATAATTTCTTTTTCCACTGGAAAAATAGGTTTAGAAGTATTTTCTTTAGGGTAAGTAACAGAATGAATGTATTTTCCCGCTGTCTCTCCTTTGTTCTCTATTTTAATTCCAGTGTCTAAAAATCTAACGTAAGTAATCATACCTCTGAAAAATGGTTCTACTTGTGATAAACTTAAGTTTTCGTAGAAAGAACATTCTTTCACTGTTGGGAACTGTTGGTTTGCTGGTAAAAGTAAATTTACCAAGGGAACAAAATCATCTATTTTATTAATCATCGGAGTAGCTGTAGCTACGACAACCTTGACTCTTTTTGCTGTGTGAACAACTTTCCAAATATAATTGTAAATTCTATCAATTTGATCTTCTGTTAATTCGCTTCCAGTAGTATCCGATAAATTTCTCAATTTATGAGCTTCGTCTAAAAAGAAAACACAATCATCGTAATATTCATTGATTTCTTTTTGGGTGATTTCATCTTTAACAAATCTTTGATATGTTGTGATTTCATAATTTTTGTTGATCATTCTGGTCATATTATTCTTATAAGTTTTCTCTTCTTCAATATCTAAAAGTCTTTTGTAAGATTCGTCAGAAGAAAGTTTGATTAACTGATCTTTAAAATCTTCTACTGTCGGAGGTCCAGGTTCTAAAACATAGACTCTCTTAATCCGATCTGGTTCATTTTTTCTTAAATACTCAGTTAGATTGATAATAGAACCTGTTTTCCCTGTTCCTGTTTCGTGGATATTTAAAATCCTGTCGTGAAATCTACCGTATCTAAAAAAGAGATCTTGGTGTTTGAAAAACTTTCCGGGCTCTGGCGGTTTCTCTTTTTTGAAACCTCTCAGCTCTAAAAATTCTTTTCGACACGCTGTTTTCCATTGGATGTCTTCATTATGATAATCTTCATAATTTTCTATAAAATCGTGGATATGATACTCTTTTTGCTCCATATTTTTATTAATATAAATTTAAAGTTGTATTAATAAAAATATGGTGTCTGTAGGAAATGTGAATAGTTTTAAAAACGCTAGTGAATTACATCAAATTTTGAAAGATCAAGAATTTAGTAGATCAGGAATTGGAAAATTTATGGTAGCCTTGTATGTAATTGGATCTTTGATTTTAATTGTTTATATTTGCTTGCTTGGAGCTAATTTAGATTTCAATATCAGACAATATAAACAGTGTATTCAAAAACCAAGTTCTACTGATGTAACATTTACTTGTCCCGGTCAAGGACAGAATGATGCAGATAAAAATAGACCATATTATCTCTCTGGGACAGGAGAAGCTATACCAGTAACAGAATTCTATGGTGTTTTCGATAATGATATTCCGGAAAATTTATAAAGATAAAGTTTATAATTAGTTATAATTATAAAATATGGATGCTAGTTATAGTAGTAAAAAAATTAGTAGAAACGAAGCTAAAAATCAGATAAATACCACTGGATTTGACACCCAAACTAAAAATCAGCTGAATGAAATCGAAGAACATCTGAGAAGTAGAAATGGAGCTCTTATAGCCATGATATTTTTAGTTTTTATCTTTATATCTGTTAGTATGTTCAATACTTATTATCAACTAAAGAGTCATTCTTGTCTTTACTCAAGTGTTGATAAATGTGTTGCGGCTGATAAGTTTTGTGCTTCTGGTTCCGGAGTACCTAGCAATAATAATATTATTTTTGAATATTTAACAAACCAAGAAATAGAAATACATAAAGATTTTTCTAAAGTCAATAACCAAACAGTTAATGTAGATTATTACAAATTAGATTCCGATCAAAATATAGTGTCTTCTGTCTTTCCGTTAGATTTTTATTTGAATGATAGTGTTCCTCCGGCATCAGGGACAGATATAGGAGTCAGTAATTTACTGGATTTAGGGACAAACAATGGATACTACATAAGAACAGAAGCATCTCCTGTCACAGGGGCTGCTGCTGTAACTACCGGAATTTCTTTTTATCTAGGAGCTTTTGATGGTTTAACCACTTTATCTGGTTCTTCTGTGGGTCAAATCAGTTATATTATTAATCAAGGTTTTTCAAACTCATCTGCCGAAACTAGTAATGTTGTCTATTTAGACAATCCATTAGGAAGTAATCCATTAGGAAGTAATAAAGAAACAGGTATTATATACGTACCTGGTAATGATAACAATTTCCAGATAGGTACTTTTATCGGAGATAGTAATGCACCTGCAAATATTAATCAATTTGGAATACAAAGTAGTTTAAGTCCAGGAACTTCTGTTATTTTCAGTAATTTTTTGAAATCACAAACAGTCCCATATCAGGAAATAAAATCTTACATCAAAGCGACAAATGTAACACAAAATATTAAATTGAGTAACTATCGTAATAACAATTATTGTAATGACAGCAATAAGGAAGGATGTACTTGCGTGGAACCTGGAACTCAAGTCATAGAAGATTGTAAAAACTATTACTTTAATGATGTCACGGGGACTTATATAAAAACCGATGGCTCTGGTGAGAGTGTTAGATTTTGCACTTACGGTGGTACAGATCAAGGAAATAATGGATTACAACTTAACGAGCCCCCGACTTATCAAAGTCAATTAAAAGGAACTTCTGATAACAAACCAACTTATTATTTTAATGGTTATTCTCCTGGTAGCGGGCAAACCGGAACCCCCGCCAAGATAAAATACAGATATGAACTACCTGCTATATTTTGTTCTAACGCAACTAAATTGGAACCAAACAGAACGACAGAAAATAATAAATTGTATAATCCAGCAAATACAGAAATTTCTTATTCTGACATAGACGGAGTATATCAAGCAACGCAACCAAATTATATAACAGGAGCAACTACTAATGTAGTAGCTTTAGGACATCAAGCTCCTTGAATATCTATAATTATATATTATAGATACTTATTTTTTGGCTCCTGTTGATAATTTATCAAGCAGAACATAAATAATCTTGAAACAAGATTTGTAAAAGAAAACAGCAACAAAGAAAATAATAGCAATAACAGCCAATCCAGCTGCGCTAAAAAACATATTAAATAATTTATCTTTTTCCAATTCTTCTCTAACTTTAGATTCTATACTACTTATAGTATCAACAGGGTCTGGATTAGACTCTTCGCTGGAGCAGGCAATCTGTCTATTATTTTCATCATAACAAATAGATTTTCCGCATTCTTGTGTAAAATTAATTTTTCCTGATATTTTACTATCAATCACACTTATATTTAAACCAGAAGTAATACAGCTACAAGTATTCAGACTAGCTTCTCTTCTAGATTGACCCCACCGGGTCGTATTTTTAGATCTTTCTACTCCGGCAGAATTTTTAAATTGGGAAATAGTTACTTCAGCTCTGGTTCCATTCAATTTATCAAATAATTCTAATCCATCAATACCGTAACCTAAAACATAAGTTCCTTTCGATATTTTTCCTCCTCCTAAGTTTATTACGTTTATACTTATTACACCTACATCTTCGTTGGTTACATTTTCGGCGTAAGAAAGAATACATTGGGGATAACTAGATAATTTATTTTTATAGATTTCTGGAAAATCACCTGGGGGTATAATTAAACTAACTTGAGATCTAGAAAGAGTTAAATCGAAACCAGAACCATAAACTTGAGTATAATTTCCTCCGTTATTTGTTTTTGGAGGATCAATGAAATAACTAGAATCTATATCAGATGTTTCTAAAAGACTTCCATAATTATATTCTGTTTTAACATTACTTTGTCCGCAACTGGCACAAATCTGATTAATATTAATAGAACCACCATCAAATTGAGAATTAATTATATCAACAGTTGTTTCATCTATCATACAAACTGACTGTTGGCATAAATCTTGCTGACCTGTAGCAGTTACCGGAGGAATAACATTTGTTCTGTTACACAAAGGAGTGCAAGGTCTCTTAATTCCAAAAACGGAATATTTTTGGTATTCCGCTTCTGGAAGATAACAAGAACACCAAGGTGTTAAAAACGGACTATTTGCCACTTGTTCTGTCGTGTAATCACTGCACATATCGTCTAAAATATTAGTACATAATCCGGGTATTTTATTACAGATAGTCCATAGAGTATTGTAAAAACTGGAATTTCTATTGATACCGTCTGTATTTATACCTCCTAAAACAGAACCTCCTTCTCCTCTATATCTTTCAAAAGCTCTTTCCAATAATCTCTTGGACCAAACAAAACCTTCTGAATTGAAAGAACCCTCAACCAGATCTATTTCTTGTAATTCTTCAAAGTTACAAATTTTTGCTGTAGAAACAGCTCTAGCAATGGCTCTGACACAAGGTTGTTTTTGTCTTATTGGATATTGTCTACCTCTTCTATTAATGTCTTCTTCTTGATTGTACCTTCCAGCAATAGACACATTATTTTCAACACTCATTTTGGAATTAATATTGACGAAAGAATCTTCTGCCCACATTTCCATCCAATCGTTTTGATCTGGGAGTAAAATATCACCAGCACAATAATCAAAAATGATATCTCTGCAATAATTACTGCTTAAATCTCTAAAAAGAGGATGACAAGTTCTTTGTCTATCAGGGGTTTGAAAACAGGTATCTTCATCAGAAGTATTACAAGAATGATCTTGAAGACAACAGACAAAAGGATCAGCTCTAAAATTCTGTCTAACACATCTTAACCCAGCTCCTCTGATAGCACAATCTCCTTTGGTGCCACAACCAAAATCAGTTCCTACTTTATATCCTCTTGAAGCACTATTATAAAAACATCCTCCAAATTCAAATTCGTTATCCAAGACAGCCCACTCGGTGTTTCCATCTTCGTCTCCTTCAAATCTATCTCCAATAAAATTACAATAAGATATTTCATATTTAATGGTGGTTCTTCCTATCAAATTAATAGCTATTTTAGCTATGTCATATAATAAAAGACCTATTCCTACTAAATTAAATATATTTCCTATTATACTAAGCGCGGCAACAGCGGATGCCAAAGCTTTGGCTCCAAATCTAGCGATTGATCCTACTAATCTTCTAGCTAAGCCAGCGGCGGCTGCTTTAGCTGCTTGTTCCCCTCCTTTCCTAACAACCAAACCTTCTAACACATCTCCCGCTGCAAAACCAGCAAGAGTTGCTAAATTTCTAGCCAGTAAATTACTTATACTTGTGGCTACTTTTTTTCCTAGAAAAACAACACCTTTTACTGATAATTTTATAGTAGCAGCTGCAAATTTAGCTATAGCTTTAACAGGATTTTTGATTATTTCTCTTGCTATAAAAATAGCCAGATTAACTGTAGGGGCAATAACTCTATTAAAAGCAAAACCTAAAATTTCTTTTAGTAATCCTGATGGAAATATTCTTGCAATAAAATTAGCAAATTCTTTTGCATTATTACCAATTAATCTCAATAAATTTTGAAGTTGTGCATATAATTGATTAAAAGCTACAATAGCCGCGGCGTCTAAACCAGCCGCGTATGCCAAAACAGCTTTAATTTCCGTTGGACTATCAAATACATTGAAAGATCTGTTTGCTATTAGAGGATTCATATTCTTCTCTAGATCTGTTTTGATTTGTCTATATAACAGACTACCGTATTTAGCAGGATTTTGTTCAGCCAAAGCACTGAAAGATGAAAAACCGGCAACCAAAGGAGGATTTTCTGTCTCGGGATTACAATAGAATTCTGCGTCAACAACAGATTTTTCGTTCAAACCTGTTTTATTTAAAACCTGTTCAGTGGTTAAAGCAAACGGGGTACACTTATTAAGTAATGGATTTTTTGGATTAGGTCTAGGTACATCATATAAAGAACTTCCGGCTCCCATTTTTCTTTTATAAATATTATTATTTATAAAAGAAATGGGGCAATCTGAATCTACGGGAACAAATAAATCTATCCAGGAAGGCTCTCCTGATAAAAAATCTCAGGTAAGTAGGATAGTGTTGGCACTATCTATTGTGAGTATTCTTTTGTGTTTAGGAGTTATTGGTGTGACTATTTGGTTTAGTATAGAATTAACTAATGAAAGAAACAGAAATTCAGTAAATTGTAATAAACCGGCCGGAGAATTTGCTGTCGAACCAAACTCCTCTGTTAACTCCGGTGTGTTAAACGAGTGTACCTATAACGGTCTTCAAAACCAACCTTGTAGATTTCAATCAAGTAATATTAACGAAGCTATCACCCAATGTAATAGAATTTCAGATGTTTGTAATAGATTTGTTTTTAATAGCGCTACAGGGTATATGGAAATAATAGGTCTGAATACTGGTTTTGGAAGCTTTGTCAATAACCCAAATGCCAGTATTTATACTAGACAGATAGGAGTTACATATTCGAGTTCTGGATCTGTCAATAACGCTAATTCTGGTGGTTTTGTCAGCGAAAATGTCTCGTTCAATAGTGCTGTTCCGACAATTACCACTTTCGGTCAAACCACGCAAGCTGCCAATACAGTTGGAGGTGGATCTCTCCGAAGTTATTTCTAATTAATAATAATGAAAGAGAAAACAGATATAATTTCTAATTAATAATATTAGAAATTAACTGCAAGTAGAAGAAGTGTAATATAATCTTCTGTCATAAGGAGTCATAAAACTATTCTTTTTAACTTTATCAAAATCACTGGATTTTAATTTAATTGGAACTGGTTCACTTTCTGCTATATTTGTCAAACTGAAATTAGTAGATAAAAACAAAACATAAGGCTGGTTATTTAATTTTGCCAATACATAATAAAACATATTATTTTCAATATTTCCTGGATTGAAACTATAAATTATTTTATCAATTTCGGTTGGAGAAATATTTAATTCACTAATCCAATAAGACCAATAAAGAGGTGTTTTATAAGATAAATCTAAAGATCCCTGAGATTCTTTAAAACCATTATAAAATGGAATAGTATTAGTGTACAGAAAGTAATTTCCCTTTAAATCACTTGATTTTTGCCAAATAACTCTATCAACTATATTTCTTGTTGAATTGTTAAAAATGTTTCTGAGTTGAAGAGACATAGAAGATAAAAACAGGTTATTTACCAAATAAGTTTTACCAGGTTGTATAGATACATTTCCTTGTAAGATAAAATCTTGTCCAGGAAATTGTTTTTGATTGATATCTGTCAACCAACCTCTGTCACCTAATTGAGAAAAGTAAATATTATCTCCGAGCGGGGGTGAATCAGTACTTCCGACATTTTTATATTCTCTAATATTATAGAATTGATAATTTACTTGGTTTCCAATTTGTATATAAATTTTGTTGTATCCTGTCAAACTATTGAAATATTGACCTGGTTCTTTGATACAAGAAGTAATGATTAATGATCCGTCTTTGTATGTTAACGGACCGTCAGTATAATTAACTATTGGGACTATATTATTAACAAAAAGATAAGGATCTTTTCCTGATATTAAAGTGGAATTCATTAGTGTGTTAGTATTCAACACTAAAACTTCATTCAAATCTTCATCTATATCATAACTGATAATATTAGTGATCCCAATATATCTATCCGGGACATCACTAACTTGAAATTCCGGATCAGTATTATTCAGTTCTTCTGTATACAATCCGATAACTAATTCACTGGAAGAATATTTGAGAAAAACATCTATATCTTGAGGATTAGTAATATAAATTCTCCCAGAACCAGGAACATAATAATTGTCTTCAATTTCTTGCTGGGACGTTTCTGATGAAACTATTTTTCCTATTTTAACTGGACAAGAATAACCAAATGTCTCAACCAAAGGATTAATATTCATTGTTGTTGTATTGTCATCACCACCTATCGGATTGGTAGGAGAAGAAGTTACTCCTCTATATTCAATTGATTTGAAATTGGTTCCTTGGAATCCGTTGTAAGTAATTTTTCTCATCGAAATTTCGTTCAAAATATTGATTCTGTTGAAATTAGCATTTTGCGCTATTTGCTCAGGTTTTATATTTTTGTAACTAGCAAAAACATTTATGGTATCGTTATCTGTTGATTGATAAATATAAGGTTCTGACCTGTCAATCTCAAAAGGTTGAGTAAAAACTAAATCACTCCCAGAAAAAGAACTGTAACCGGTTCCAGAATAAATCTTTGGGTTAGGAAGAGAGTAATTATTAATGAGTTCAAAATTAGTATAGAGAGGAGTTGATGTTCCTCCTTGGGGAGTGTATTTAATTCTATTTGCATTCTTGACAACATTGCCGTCTTGATATTGATAATCAGTATCAAAAGTATCGGTGGTTGTATATTTTATTCTAGAAACTTGATTTACCAATTTGTTTAATTTGTTAGTGATAGTTATTTCGGATTTACCCACCTCGACATCTACATCTGTATTTTTAGGTACAAAGAATCCAACAGGATAATTATATTGAATGTTTTGATAATTAGTAGGTGCATTGGGTCCATACAATTCTTCTCTATTATTAATTGTCAAATTAATATTATTTGAGGTAGAATTAGTTATTTGATAGCTGAAAATATTAATTCCTTCCATTTCTGGTAATTCCATAAAGGCAGAATCTGTCGAGTAATCTGAAAATAAAGTTACACTGGCAAATCTATTATTTATGATATTATTATCTATAGTAGGTTGATTAAATACTGTTTTTGAATTATCTGTTAACAGTAATAAATTACTTTCAGGGGTACTAGAATTATAATAAACAGTACCATTTTCTAACGAAACCGGTAATCCGTCATCATCATAAAAAGCAATATCTGTATTATTCTCTGAATCTACATAAGTTAAAGAAGTTCCTGGATATAAATTCAAATATTGAAAATTATTATTTGTTGTATTTGTATTAGAACTGGTAAATTTAATACCTCCGGAAGCAGTATTTGGCTCTGTTGTATTAAATTTGAACCCAGAATCATAACTAACCATTTTGTAACTATCTATAGGATTTGTTATAATTGTTGTGTAAGTATTTGGAGTACCAACAGCTGATAAATTACTTATTGTAGCATTATTAGCATCAAAAGCAGAAACATTATTGTAATCTAAACTATAAATTCCTTGAATATTTGTGTCACCTGTATTCCCGATATCTTCAAAAAAGATACTAGCGCCTTGTCTTAGAGCAAAAGTATTAGTTATTTTTCCACCTGTATCGGTAAAATAATATTCTCTTCTAGTATAATTTTTATAAGTCTCTTTGTAAATAACATTCAATTGATGTGTATTGTCGTCTAATTTTATGATTGAAACTTGTGGTTCTTTAATAGAAGTATTTTCAAAATTTATTGTTATATTTCTTTGTATGTTTGTTTTCAAATTAACACCAAGAGATGAATTTTGAAAATTATAATAACCAATAGCTGTTGGAATTGTAGTTGTCCCGACAGTTTTGAAATCTTTGGACATTAACAATTTATCATTCTTGGTAATATTAGACCCAGAGAGTAAATTAGAATTTTCAAATTTAGCTTGAATTGGATCAAAAAAGAATAATTTTTTAGACTCACTGCAGTCAGTATGACCTCCGTTGACCAAACGACAATCTTCATTTCTTATACAAATTTCTCCCGAATTTGCTAAACATTCGTTATTATCTGAATTATATGTATAACCTTCCGGACAACCTATCAAACTGCTTGTTTCAAAAGTATTCCAATTTCTTCCACAGTATCTAAAATTAGCTCCAGTAAAATCTTCCTGATTAAGACAAATATTTGGAGCGATACAAGCTTTTTCTGGTTCATCGCAATTTTCTCTGTTGATAGATGATTGATTAGCACATCTTCCAATATTGTTAACAAAAACACCTCCGATGCTCAATCCTCTGGTTGTGTCGCCGATAGCATTCTTATTAGCAGATAATCTAGTACTAAATTCTTCGACAAAAGTACATTTCAAATTATCTTGACATCCCAGACCTTGGTCATTACAAACTTGACCTAAAGAACCTTTTTTGGAATTCCTTCCCTTTTCAACACAAAAATTGTCCAAAGAATCCAATTCTTCTTCACAGGGTCTTAAAATTTCAGTATTAGAAGAAATAATAGGATTTTGTTTTGTTCCGAGAGGGAGTTTGATTACACAGATTCCCCCTCCAACTGGTCCTCCTAATTCTATTGTATAATTATTTCCATTAGAATTGTTATGAGTATATTTAAATAATTTAATGACAGTATTTCCTCCTGTTATGTTTAATTCAGAAATTAAGTATCTCCCAAGAAAACCAGTTTTGGTACTTTTTAATCCAATATAATAATCTTTGAGTAAAAGAGTGGTCCCGGTAATGGTAAAATCATCACTTGAATAAGTGGCAGAATAATTAATGAGTGGTTTTTGATTCAAACAACCAGATTGATTTGGGGTGTCAAAATCTGTATAAAAAGCGCATTGTTCGTCTAGCATACAACCAGCATCTTTTGGAAATAAATTAAATTTACATCTCTTAGAGACTGGATCGCATATATGATTGAATTTTCCATTTTCCATACATTGAGAATCAGTAGTACACGGTTTGTTAATCATATCTCCAAAAGTTTGACAAAAACCGTAAAAACAACCATCGGCTGATGGAGTGCATTCGCTTCGGAAAATACAAGATTGATTTACATCTTTCAAACAAATACCTCCTCCTTCAACAACTCCATTAATACAAACAAGTCCTTGAGAAGAATCACAAGGTTGTTGTTCGTGAGATCCAGGAAGATTCGGAACTATTTTATTATTGGGTTTTTGGTTGCAAGGTTGTAATAATCCTTCTGGTGCATATCCAGATGCACCGGGAGGATTATCTCCCTGAGAAAGAAAGGTGACGGTACTTGTTTTATTATTAGCTGCTGTTTTGTCTCTGTCTATAACTATTGGTTGAGAAACTAGTTCTTTTTGAATTACTTGTCTCCAGGAAGTAAAAATAAATACAAGAACCAGAACTAACAAAAGCCATTCTAAATAAGTACTACCGTATAAAATATATTTTTTCTTCCCCATTTTAATTTTGTTTATCTTTTAAATCACAAATATTATAAAATATGAGCAAGAGATTAACTAGAAGAAGAGGTTCGGAAGGTCAAGAAACAGAAAGCGAAAGTGACTTCAGTTTAGATGAAGATGATCTTGATTTTTCTGGATCTGATAGCGATAGTGTAGATAGCTACTCAGAAGACGATGGGAGAAAAAAACAAAACAGGAGGAATGAAAAAAAGAGACAACTAAAAACAAAAAAAGAAAGTGTACAAGGAAGAATTAAGAGTGCCAGAAATTGGTTCATTGTTAATATAGTCTTTTTTCTTGCAATTATTGTGGTTTTTGCTGTTTTGATAGGTTTGGGATTCATAAAATTCAACACAGGGTTTAATTCTTCTATTAATTAAAATATGGGTCAAGGGAGTAGTAAATCAAAGAATCCATCCAATTTTAGTGTTCAAAAAGAAGGACTAAGAACTCTGAAAGAACCTAAAAAAGAACCACAAAATCTTACTATCAAATTATTCAAAAAATGCGAGCTGTGGGAAAATTTGGTTTTGTTTTTCTTCTTTGCTAATCTAATCTTAATTTGGGTATTTTTGACCTTCTATTTTCTACTTGATTATATCCAGTTTGATTTTTCTAGCTAGTTATAGTGTATACTAGAAAGAGATAAAAATATATTATATATGAAAAAAAGAAATTTCATATATCATCACAAAAATAAAATATATGATATATGGAAAAAAAATTTATTTTGAAAATATCAAAATAAAAATTGATTACAAAAAATAAAAAATATTCTATAAAATGAAAGATTTATTTTCAAGATTTGTACAAGACTTAAAGCTTCCTCAGCAGGTACTGGGAAACTTCGGGAAACCTAGAAACAATGAAGAATTAAAAACTTTTGCTTTGTCACTCCCGACATTGTCCCATCCAGATACCAGTATTCTTGCTGGAAGATTACTACTTTATCTTAATATCAAATCTTGTCCAAAAAAAATCGAAGATTATGTTGAAATTCTTTCAGGACTCCTTCGCCCAGAAATTAAAGACTTTATGATAAAACACTCGGAAAAAATAAACCAGTCTCTAGATAAAACTTATTACCAGAATTTTGAAAATCACAATATTATGTCAGCTTCTTCTTGTGTCAATTATCTGCTTAAATTATCTCAAGATGAATGTTCTATGGAGACTCCGTGTCAGCTTTTTATGAGACTGGCGGTTCAGTTCTACCACGACGAAACTATCGAAAAAGTTTTGCACGCTTATCATGATATGGTTGATAGAAAATATATTCACGCTTCCCCTACTTTATTCAATGCAGGAACTAGAAAGAATCAAATGTCAAGCTGTTTTCTACTCAATATTGGGGATAGTTTAGATTCCTTGATGATGGGAGCTTATGAATCCGGATTGATTTCTCGGGCTCAAGGCGGGATCGGAATGTCTCTTAACGGAATTCGTCATTCTAATATTTCCAACACTGGAAAGTCGTCTGGTGTTTTGCCGTTTGGAAGAATTTACGATGCCACTATTATGTGTGTCGACCAAGGAGGAAAAAGAAATGGAGCAATGACTATTACTCTCAACGATTGGCATATTGATTTCTTCGATTTCATTCAAACTCGCGACAATTTCACTCAGAACGGAATCAGATTCAAGCAAGCAAATATCTGTGCATTTTTGACCGATCTTTTTATGGATCGCGTCAGAAAAGGAGGAAAATGGACTATGTTCTGTCCAGCAAAAGCCAAAACAGTAATTGACGGAAAGGAAGTTAAACTTTTGGGATTACACGGACGTCAATTTGAAGAAGTTTATCAAATTTTAGAATCTGAAGCCTTAGAAAGAGAAAAAGCAGTTAAGGAATTAGATAGAGTTGTTCTTGGAATGGAACAGAGAATCAATTCCAACGAAGCTTCAGAAGAAGAAGTTATCGAATACCATAAAAAGGTCTTGGAAAGAGTCACAGCTAGAAAGAATAAAATCGAGTACAAAATAATGGAAGCTCAAGATATTTACAGAACAATTTGCGATATGCACAACAAATCTTCTATGCCTTATATTGTTTACCGTGACACTGTTAACTATAAAAACAACTTGCAAAATACTGGTGTCTGCGAAGGTTTAAATCTGTGCTTAGAAATTATCGAACCTTCTACCCCTGATTCTATTGCTTCTTGCAATTTGGGACACCTTAATTTGAAATCTTATGTTAATAAACAAGTTGGCGAATACGGAGACGAAAATTTGAAAGAAATCCTTGCTGGGTGTTATGATTTTAATGAACTTGGAAGAATTTCTGAAGAGCTCACTGAGAATATTAATAAAGTGATCGATTTTAATTATTATCCTCTTGACAAGAGAGACAAAGATGGAAATGTTACTGAACAAGGTAAAATCAGTCGGACTAACTTTCAAAACCGTCCTATTGGAATTGGTGTGTCTGGTTTAGCAGAAGTTTTTGCTATGATGGGTATTGCTTATGATAGTAAAGAAGCTTTTGTTCTCAATAAAATGATTTTTGCCTGTATCTATTATCATTCACTCAAAAGAAGTTTAGAACTGGCTAAGAGAAGCGGAGAATATGAAACTTTCCGAACTGGCAAATCTCGTCTTTTCATTGAAGACAGTTGGAAAGAACTGGTTGGATCTCCTTTGGCTAACGGTTATTTCCAGTTTGATCTTTGGAGACAAGAAGCTGATTATTATGAAAGTATTGGAAGACTCAATCCTAAAATCTACAAGAAAGAAGATAATATTCCAATAGAACCTAAAGTTTGGAACGGAGAAGGCAGTTGGGCAGATTTGAGAGATGAAATTAAGAAACACGGTGTTCGTAATTCTATGTTAATCGCGTTGATGCCTACCGCTTCTTCAGCTCAAATGCTCCGAAATGCTGAAACAACAGAAGCTCACCAAACTTTGATTTATTCGCGAAAATTAGCTCACGGTAATTATGTCGCCTACTCAGAACCATTTGTCAAAGATATGGTTGAGGGTGGTTTCTGGAACGAGCAAGTGATTGAGTTCATTATGATGGACAACGGATCTGTTAAATATCTGGATCGATTTGTATCTGATCACCCAGAATACTTCTCTCCTGATTTTTACCAAGACGGAAAATTAAAAGAAGGAGTGATGCAAAAGATCAAGCATCTTCAAAATATTCACAGAGGAATGTATGAAATTTCTCAAAAAGATACAATGCAGATGGCTCGTCACAGAGGAATTTATGTGTGTCAATCACAGTCTTTCAATATTTATCTTCCGGAACCAGACATTAAGAAATTACAAGCTGTTCACAACTATTCTAATTCTTTGAAATTGAAAACCGGAATGTATTATTTGAGACAAAACCCAGCTTCACAGACTAATAGATTTACGGTAGATATTAAAATTCAACAGTATTATAGTCGGTTAACTGGAAAAGATTCTGCTGTTGTTGGAACGACAGAACAAGGGGGTCCTATCGTTTCTGGCAGAGTCAACCAGGAACAAATGGATTGTTCTGGCGAGGCTTGTGTTATGTGCCAGGCTTAAATTGTTCATCAAACCTGGTTTACACAAAACTACTCTGTCGGGTTGTCGTATCCCTCTAGGGGACCATCATTAGGTTGCATCACGAACTTTTATTCGGAGCAACAAATAGTATATAATCTACTTTTTTTTAAAATTTTCAATTTTGGGTAAAACATAATATGTAAAGTATAATTTATTATGTTTTTTTCCACACCTCTTTGGAGAAGGGTGTCATTTGGAAGTGGTATGACACCCGCATCGCCAGAAGGTGTTTCGCTCTCCACCGGGCCCATTTGCCCCTGCTCGGGGAACAGGAACCTCTCTACCTTCCGAAGCACCTACTCGGTGACAGTCGATATGACCACAGTCGACATCAACGTGCACGTTGTCCATCTTGAAGGCGGAGTGTTTTTAAAATTAATATTTTTTTTTAAATTTCAATTTTAGAATCTTAATCTAAAATTGTTTTATTATTATTTTAAAAATGCCATATAAAATCTTTCCTGTCAGAAAAGGTGGCGAAGTAATCGGGTATAAAGTTGGAAAAAAAGATAGAAGAATTATGGATAACGGAAGAAGATACCTGTCTGATAAACCTCTTAGTAAGAGAAAAGCCGAAGCTCAATTGAAAGCTGTCGGAATTAGCGAAGCTGGAAGAATGGGATCCCCTATCCCCTATACAGATAAAAGTAGAAAAAATGTTATAATTTTTGTTCCTCACGGCGAATGTTTGGGAGATGAAGACAGAGAATGTGATCAAGATGCTAGAAAACAAGCCACAGAACTTTTTGACAAAATGAGAGGATCTATCAAACCTGTCAGAAAACAAAATCCAGATTATCAACATCATCAGGCTGGAAATCTTCATTTACTCGTTTCTAGATTACATCACGGAGAATGCGATGTTTTGAAAGGAGAATGTTCTAGAAAAACCAAAGTAATGGAAAAATTAAAAGACTTAGTAAACGATAAAGGTGAAAAAGAAACTTTTATTATTAACGTTAAATCTTTTCCAAAAGGAGATGAATTAGACAGACCAAATGAAGATCATCTTGTGATAGAATATCCAAGAAGAAAAAAGGTAGAAGCTAATTTGATGAGAGAAGTGATGGAAGATACATTCAATAAAAATCCTGTTATGAAAGTGGAGAAAGGAAAAAATATGGTATATGATTCTTTTGATTCTCCTATCAATGTGACGTTGATGCTCCGAGATGGTACCGGATTTTGATATTATCAATATATAAATATTGATAATTTAGACACTCCATGAGTAAGGACCCATAGAATGGATGGTGACATCCGACTTGAGAGGTTCTGGATCGAGAGCAACCCTTTCACCGATAGCATTCCAGTGGAAATTACCTTCACCGTAAACCTGGAAAGACCCTTCTGGAGAAACTTCAGAAGCCGACATCATTCTGGGTGACCCAATCGGAGTAACTTGAACAGTGAAATCAGAAGCAATATGGGTAGCATAATCTGGAAGTCGGATGGTGGACGGAGCTTCACCTTTTCCTCTATAGTAAACTCCGCCTTCTGGTCCTTCCAGACACCCGTGTCTCAACCACTTATTCTGGACGGTTGGGTGTTGGATGGTGAAGGCTTTGGCTACATACTTATTAGTTGAAAAGTCATAATTATATATTGATGTCCCTACAGAGGTCCCTGTGTCACCCATATACAAATTTCCAAAATTATCGACAGCAAAACCCAAAGAATGGGGGGTTGCTCCTGTAGGATCTCCTACTCCGACAGCAAATCTGTAACAAGTACCTGTAGAAGTACCTGAAGGAACAGAACTAACATGGTCCCATGGATAAAAACTTGCATTGTTTGAAGTTCCGCATAATGTTGCACAATCCCAAGAAGGACCAGCTTCTGTTTTTAGTCCTTTACCTCCAAGTGTGACAGTGTTGTTAGAGAGTACTTGATTTAATTCCCCGCCAACATTCCCTGATTTATCCCCGGTGACTGTGTTCTCTTGTCCGGCAAGATTCCCCGCGGTGAGCCCATTGACTGTGTTATCTCTTCCGGCAACATTCCCCGAGTTATCCCCTGTGACTTCGTTACTTTCCCCGCCAACATTCCCTGAGTAATTTCCGCTGACTGTGTTACTAAGCCCGGCAAGATTCCCCGCGGTGAGCCCATTGACTGTGTTAAGTTCCCCTGCAACATTCCCTGATTTTTTGGTGGTGACTTCGTTATCTTTTCCGGCAAGATTCGCTGAGTAATTTCCACCGACTTCGTTACCGATCCCGGCAAGATTCCCCGAGTAATTGCCATCGACTATGTTCTGATACCCGGCAACATTCCCTGAGTTATCCCCGATGGCTTCGTTAAGTTCCCCGCCAACATTCCCTGATTTATCCCCTGTTGCTATGTTACTATAACCACCAATAACAGCAGAACTGACACCACTGGCAGAATTATTGAATCCACCGGCCACGAAGACCATATCTGCGGATGCCTGATTACCGACACCTCC
>Ga0080013_1000212_pt1 | contig 83354 bp, 72 predicted proteins | sample ETNvirenome_6_85_FD_69236 | JGI IMG/M metagenome (GOLD analysis project Ga0080013, IMG submission 69236) | Marine viral communities from the Pacific Ocean - ETNP_6_85 (SPADES assembly) (version 2) | ecosystem: Environmental > Aquatic > Marine > Oceanic | place: Pacific Ocean | collected 2013-06-19
AGTGAGTGGAGTATGATGAGTGAAGAAATAACATACAAAGCGATATGGACTATCAACGGAATACGATACAAGATGTTCGTGAATGGCGTGGAGGTGACGGCGTGACACTTGAAATAACAGGGTGCGAAAATTGTAAGCGGTTTTGGTTGAAGGGTGAGGATTTTTGTCACGATTGCGGGCATGAGTTTGAAGAAAGCGTGGAGGTGACGGCGTGAGAGATTGGGAGCATGAAGTTTTGATGTTTATTGACAGAACAGGTAGAGATTTTTCCTATGACTACTTTCTTTGGTTGGCGACAAATGCGGCTTGGTGTCCTAAATGCGAGAAGGTCAATGATTGCGACGGAGGACCACACATGGACAATGATGTTGTTTGTAAAGAATGCGTGGAGGTGAAGGCATGAAGTGTGAACTATGCAGCAGGAAGAACGTCGAGCACGTTGGTATGATGTGTGGTACACACCGCATCTGCTTCATCTGCCTTGATAAATTAGTAGCCAACGCTATGGCTCGCAAGGGCCTAAGAGAGGAAGAGTGAAACCATGCCATGTGTTTCTTGTAAAGAGAGGCCGGTGGTCAACCAACTCAGAGGGTTGTGCAAGATATGCCTTGACCCCAATCTATCTATGCTATTCAACGAGGACTGCGTAGATGCTATGCGTCGTCTGAAGTCATGGGGTATGAGGATAGACCTCACAGTATGTGACCCACCATGGGGAGTCAACTTCCAGAACTCCAAGGCATTCAACGATAGGTTCAATGTAGCCAGTCAAGCCACCGAATGGCTCGAACTTGTTTATGACCTTCACAGGGATGATACGTACATCTTCCTGTATGTAGGGAGCAAGACGATTCATCATTGGGTCAATGCAATGGAAGCCTCTGGCTTCACTTACATAGACACCATAGCCACACAGACATATACCAATGGCAACTACAACAAGAAAGGATTCGACAATTCATTTCAACCTATCATCTATGGAGTCAAGGGAGACAAGAAACCATTCAATGATGTGGACTTCATACCCACCAGTGAGGTATGGATGAAGGACAAACGTAACACCAAGAAGAATCCATACACATACAACTACCCCAACTTCATCGGACGGAGTATCTGTAGTGCGAATGTGAAACCCAACGCACAGAGGAAACTACTCCATCCCACTGAGAAGAATGTGGATATGTTGAAGTTCATTATCGAACTCGCCAGCAAGCCTGACGGTGTGGTGTTGGACTTTGCTATGGGTAGTGGGTCCACCTGTGTAGCAGCGAAGCAATGTGGTCGAGGATACATAGGGATAGAATTGAACAGTGATTATTATGAGACAGCAGGAGAGAGATTGGAGGAATAAGAATGGGTATGAAATGGAATAAGAATGCATTTTGTAAGGAGTGTGGGAATAATACATTTACAATGCGCCGATACAGATGGGACTGGGATGACAAAACACACCAACGAATCACTTGTCATCTATGCGATTCTATCGATACTCAGGTTTTCTCCACTGATATAGAGCGACCAGTAAAGTCACCTATCACAGAAGAAGACTATGAGGAGAGATGTAGTGCGCTTCATAACTTGATAAGGCGATGGTTCAAAACAGAAACTGGAGAAGCAACTAATGTTGAGCGGAGCATTCTGGATGAATTACAAAGAGCAGTTAAACGGCACTTTAACCACCCATATCATAGTGGTAATTGGGACATGGGTATCTGCGTTCCTCTGCCCAACACATCGACGATGGGTGGTTATCAGGCTACAGGAATCAACAGTTGGACCGACTTTGATAAGTCAGGATGGAGAGAAGATTTCACTATGGATGAATACAGTGACTGGCGTGAGGTAATAAAGAGGGAGAAAGATGTCGAAGGGAATGAAACCTGAAGACATTAACGCCAGTGTGGAACAGAATATCTTCTGGAAGATAACCTGTACTCACGGTGACCTATGGAAGAGAGCAGACGTGGTCATGAGCCATGTCAAGGGGAGACCGCAAGGTCCCCTTGCTGATTATGAGGCAATCGATATTCGCATCCGGCGTAATGCCAACCACAAGTTGGGGCCGGGATTCAGCATCAGAGGTGTACGCCTCAAGATGGAGGAGGCGGCCAGCCTTTGGAAGGCGCTGGGCCATTTTCTCAGGTATAGGAATGAGGAGGAAGAGTGACCATGCTCCTGAGTCAAGCGGCAGAACTGGCAGATAACCTCCGCCACTGGTATAGAGTCAGTCGCATTCAGCAGTACGCTGCGAACGATGCTCTGTGGCAGATGGCTGAGTCCGTCAAGAACCTGACCGTGGAGCATAGTAATGACATGGACTTGGTTATGGACTTCTTCTATTCCAAGCACTCAAGATATCCAGAGCGATTCACATCCTTGCAGCACATCCGCACGAATGTCTGTCAGGAACTGGCCATCTCATCTGTTGTATGGGATGAGGTATTAGGTGGTAAGGCGGTAGTCCCTGCTCTTGCAGAGGAGTCCCACCCCAACAAGACAGAGGGGATGAGACTCAAGGATGCCATGGCCCTGCTACATGACATAGAATCCAAGAGCATACTCAAGACATGTGCCAAGATGAACGAGGCAGAGGGCCGCCTGTTCTGGTCAAGGGCACTGGGCGAGAACCCACCTGTCCCTGTCCATCGATTCCTACAATGCATATCCTATGTAGGTGGTGAGCCTCGGAGTGTCAGATACATCCGTAGGCTACTGGTGACCATGACACCTATCGAGGTGTTCCATCTTCTCAGAATGGCTGACCCTCGCCTTGAAATGATGGAGAAGAAACTCCAACAGATTCAGCCGGGTGTACCATTCATAGGCCCTTACTATCCAGCGTGGACCAAAGCGACCATGCCCTCAGGTGTATACCTCGACATCATCAAGAGTCAACGGAGGTACCTACACATCACTGAGTTCCCTAAGGGGGAATGGAGAGGTACACTGTATACCAGAGACAGGAAACCAGTGTCTCGCATCAATGAACAGAGCCTCCCGATATCCGGTGAGGAGTATGTGTTCGAGGTGGAGGTTGATGGGCATGAAGTAAAGCGCATCACTGACATCCTCTCAGTCGGAGAAGACTGGGAGTTCTACAAGCAATCCTATTCACAGCGGTTGGCACACGCCAGCCTGCTTTCCCTGACGGTACCTACCGTTGAACCCTTCATCATTGAAGAAGGGTCAGACATCGGTCACATCCTGTCACGTACACAAGAAGACGAACGTGTCAGATTGATTGATGGTGGTGCATTCCAGATGGGAGGAGAAGGTGGTTGGACTATTATGAAGAGTGCATTCCACCTGCACCTGATGTTGAGTAACGTTAGACGTGACCAACATTACAACATCCGTGCATCATTATCAGTCATGGATGGATTTGAACCCATCGAGGTATACAATGCCGTTCTACCTGATGGGCAAGCATACCAGTTAAGAGAACGGTTGGCCAAAGAAGGCATCATGGTGAGTAACAAACACATCAATACAGATGAGTTCGCCGTGATATTCTTGGCAGAGATAAGAGGAGTGGACGTGGAACAAATGACATTGACAGACGTAGAATTATTGCATATAGATGACAACCTTGGGATATCAGATGTGTCTCAACTCACGGACTTAGTGGAGTTGGGACTTTGAGTTCTTTAAATACCCCCAGAAAGGAGGGATATTGATGGCTTGGCGAGAGAAGTACCGACCGAAGAGTGTGACAGATATGGTAGGATGTCACGACTTTGTAGCAGATGCTGCAAGTTGGATTCCTTGGGGCAAGATACCACCTGCTATACTATACGTGGGTCCACCGGGAACTGGTAAGACCACTGCTGCCTATGCCTTGGCTCGGGACTATATGGGTACATACTTTGACCCTATGAACTTCATAGTATCCAACGCATCTGATGAGCGTGGCATAGATTATGTTCGTGAACTCATACATGTCGCCAAGCAAGGTGGCGTTGGTGTTGCCCGTAAGGTAGTACTACTTGATGAAGCGGATAACCTGACAGGGCCTGCACAGAAAGCACTCCGCCAAGTCATGGAGACTACATCAGAACAAACCATATTCATACTCACAGCCAATGATATATCTGGCTTACACGCTGCGATACAGGACCGCTGTCTGATTTACCACTTCAAACCACACACCGATGAGGATGCCAGCATTCTGTTCGGACTCATCCATGAAAGCGAGGGGCTTCCCGATGAGTGGCGTGAACACTATGGTTCATTGAATCGTTTGTGTGGGGGAAGCCTTCGGGCTGCTGTAGACATACTACAGGCTACCCGCAAGGAACCGAGTGCTCTACAAGATGCACTCAAGAACAAGAGCGAACACCTGTCCAAGGCATCTCTGATGCTGGTGGCTGGTGCTCACGATACACTTGCCCAACATCTCATCATGGAGATGGAGAAGGGCACATCCCGCATCGGGATGCTCAAAGGCTTGCGCTACAGGACCAAGCACCTGTTTGAGAACACCGATGATTACTATTCCTTCATGCTCATCTATGGTGAGTTTGTGGAAAAAGCGATGCAATGGGGCGACGATGATATTGCATTCGTGGATTACTTTGTCGCCCGACTGATAGACAACAAGAAAAGGAGAGAATGAAAATGACGAATGAAGACAATTGGGATTGGCCCGCATCGGTGAAGAGCCGTATCGAGCCGTATGCGAAGAGACTGGAGATAAGCGAGGAGGCGGCGTACCAACAATTCACCGACTTCCTACAGAAGGAGTTCGGTGTATCAGCACCGCAAGAAGAAGACGAGTTCTTCTTTGAGGGCTGGGCCGAGACCTTCGTTATCGACCATCGGAACCTTGGACCTGCAACAGGTAGCAAGAGAGAGACAGTGACTTATGTTGGCCACATCATCGGCCTTGATGAGTACATCAATGACAACCGCCGATGGGACATGGAGAGAGCCAAGGATGCATGGAACAACAGTAGCGACAGTGCGATTGAACAGAAACTCATCGGAGTGGTGACTGCCAAGGATGGATACTGGCACGTGAATGGAGAAGCAACGAGAGAAGAGGTCAAAGGTGGAGAACTACCATGGTTCGGCTTTGAGTATGACAACCGTATCCTGTGCCTCCTCAACCAGAACGAACAATCTACACACAAGGGTAAGCCCATGGCCCCAAAATCACTCGGACGTATCCTGTTCTTCCTCGGCAACGAGGAGAGCGAGTTCGAGAATACCATAAAACGCTGGAGGGTACAACTCTCGGGTGATGACATGGAAGCAGAATACAACCTATACACTCCCTGTAAGATACAGGTAGTGCCGCAGGGTGACAATGCGAAGGCCAACAAGAGCGACATGCTCTACACCAATCGTGGCTTCGTCAAGGGGCTTGCCTACACAGATGAGTTTGTCTCTGATGACATGAAGGTCGAATTACAGGCAGAGAGGTTCCTCATCAACGACCGCATCCATGCTGAGTATGTAGAACTCGATGACCTGATGGAAGCACATGATGAGCGCAAGAAACGCAAGGTTCGCAGTGAAGGATACTATGACCCATTCATCATCACCAAGGGCTATGTCAGTCGGCTCAACAGAGAGCCCTATGACAATGGATACGGCCCATCATATCGCATGTGCATCACAAGTCTTGCGCTACAATCCACCTATGGCAGGGACTCATCCTTGTCAGAGGTCACAATATGGGTGCCCGGTCGCATACATGACGAGGTACACCCATTCGAGTTCCATGATGGAGAACGCTGGAGACCATATGCTGAGAGGACACAGGTAATCGTGTTTGGTCGGTTGAAGTTGAAGGAGTTCAATGGGCAAGAGTCCCCCAGCCTGACCACCTACGGAGTGTATGTCCCACCAAGGACTGCACGCCCCGGTGCCGAAGGCGGGGACACCAGCCTTGACCAATTTGGAGGTGAACAATGATGAGCGGATTTGGAGCAATGAAGAAGAAAGTAGAGACAGAGTTGGCAAAGGGTGTTGAAGAAGCACCTGTAGTAGAGGGGGTGGTGGAGCCTATAGGAGTCACTGAGCCACCAAAGACCACACCCAGCCCGATGAGTACGGACCCACTTGAGAACGAACTTGAAGCACTGGCACTGATGATGAACCAATCAAACGTATTCTGTGGATTGGTAGGGCACGAAAACACAGGGAAGACCGGCGCAGCATGTGATGCACACATGTACAATGTAGCCGCTGGAGTTGCCGGTAATGGTGGCTATGGACCTGATGACCAGATGTGGATTGTAGACTTTGACGGTGGTGGAGGTGCTTGCCGCAGTGCTCACTATGGGAGTACACCCAACATCAGAACATGGGACCCATGGGTAATGCAAAAAGACAACCGTACTGCATACGACTACCCAGCCACACATGACAGATTGATGAAGGTCCTTATGTTCGCATTAGGGAAAGCAAAGGAACAAGACGAAGATGACTATGAAGGTCCTCGCCTTAGGAATCTACTCATCACTGCCATGGACCTGTTCGACAGTGTCTGTATCAACAACATGAAGATATATGACATGGATACTGGTGCAAAAGATGCCATCGAAGCCAGTGCCAGCGCCATCAATAAATCGATTGGCTGGAACTGGAATATCCGTAGTACAAGATATCACCAAGTGACAGCCATTTGCAGGCAATTAGTCAAGTTGGGAGTCAATGTATTTTGGGAAACCCACCTTGCACCTGAAGTGTTTGCTGACCAGAACACAGGGTCATGGAGACCCAAGTGGGAGAAGCAGACCGACAACGTACTCAATCAGATTCTCTGGTTCCATAAGCGTATCATCCGCAGTGATGACGGCAAGGAGACAGGCGAGGTCAGGTATGAGGTTGAGTTCTTCAAGAGCAAAACCAACCCTGTCCTGCAAGGCCAATCCAGAATTGTATTCGTGACAAAGAAGGGCGAGGCCCCTGTATGGCACGGGTTGACAGAACTGCGAGAAGGCGTTCTTTGAGGGTTGATTTGAATGGGACTATTAGAGCAAGTAGATGCGGGCTTTGAGTATGAGGGTAGTCAATTAGGCACAGTCTATACATCTAATGAAGAGGCTATGGCCGCCATCATGAAAGTCTATGGTCGCAAGGGTATGACTGTGGCTGATGTCACGTATGGCTCCGGTGTATTTTGGAAACGTATTGATACCAAGAAATACACTTTCTCCCCATCGGATTTGAAAACGAATGGTGTGGACTTCACAGACCTACCGTATGAGGACAACTCTATGGATGTTGTAGTGTTTGACCCGCCATACAGGTATACCCCAAAGACCAACCAACCAACTCATCATACTGACAGGTATGCGCTGCACCCTTCGGCTAATTTACACAGACCATCTGATGTACTGTCACTCTATCGTGCTGGTATTGTTGAATGTGAGCGGGTCCTTAAGCGAGGAGGTTTCCTTATCATCAAAGCCATGGATACCATTGAGGCATCGGAGCAACACTGGATGCATATAGACATAATGCAGATGGGTAATGATTTGAAATGTAGAGACTTAGTGATTGTTGCACCACCTTCGACCGTAGCATCACGGTGGAAACGGCAAAGACATCTCAAGAAGACCCATTCCTATTTCATCATCATGAGGAAAGGTGGAGCATGGCCGTTTGGTATGAAGACTATGAAAGAAGTACTCAATGGAGGTAAAGAAAATGAATGAATGTACATTAGACCGTAAGGTATTGTTGAAGTTTCTGGCGCAGTTTGGGAAGGACCTCAGGGACCTGACTATCAACATCCACCACATGCAGGTGGAGGCATCAGTAGGCAACATCACTCATTACATCCGCAACCGTATGGATGCCGTAGACACCGATGGTACAAGCATCACCATCAACGATGTTCCAAGATTGGTGTCTTTCATCAAGGCATCCACGTCAGAGAATGCGACGATGGCACAGTCAAGTGCAGGCAAGACCCTACACGTCACCTGTGGCAACAACAAACTGCAACTACCAAGCAGCACCTACGTGGCATCTCAGCGTGAGGTTGGTCTTGTCGAGAGACTGGTCAAGCAATCCGAGGATAACATGTGGACCAAGTGGGTTGACTTCCCGCTTGATTACAGTGCCACTGTGAATACCGGAGCCCTCTACCCTGTGGTTCAGATGACCAAGGTCATCGGAGACAAACTCACCTGCCGTATGGAGTTCTCTCCCTCGGAAGGGGAGATGGTCATACATGCAGGCAAGAAGGTCAGAGGCACCATGTTCGTGAGAGTACCCTTGATTGATGCTGTAGGCACAGAGAACCGGACAGCCAAGTCAGCCTATGGCTACTGGCTACCCATGTTATTGGACTGCTTGCCTGCTGGTGAGGTCAATGTCCATGTGGGCGAGGACACCGTGCTGGTGTTTCGACAGGACCCTGACTTCCTGCTCATCGTGATGGACCAACAATATGAGGAGGAATCAGTATGAGGAAAGTGACTTGTTGTATTTGTTGTAGAGGGAAGAATCGTCAGTGTTGTAATCACTATGCTTTGCGTGGTATTGACCCTTGTGAGGTGAAGGAATGATACAATGGACAATCAGAACAATACTATGGTTCATGGGGCACGTCTATGTCTACTTGGACAGTTTCCTGAAATATGAGACTGAAGTGATAGTAGGTAGGAAAATCAGCGATGACTTCCAACAAATGTCAAGACAAGAACTGTGTAATCATATTGAGGACCGATTCAATCTCCCTCATAATTCATTTTGGAATCTTGAATCAACACAGAAGATTAGATTGGGCTGCCAGTTGGCAAGAGACTGGAAGGGGAGATACAAATGATAATCGACCAATACTATCCCGAGGCTGATGGACGAGCCCACCTCTACAAACGATGGCGTGACAAGGATGGGAATCTGATAGAGAACACCATCACATCTGATGACTTTGAGCCCTACTTCTGGATAGCGGCAGACATACCGAGCAACATCGTGGACAATGTCCTCCGTCGATATCCCGGCTCCCGCATAGACCGGAGCGAGACAGCCATATCCCTACCCCGTGGTATGAATGGCGTCGAGAGGGAACTGGTCAAGGTCATTGCTCACAGGCCCGGAGAGATTGGACAGATGCGGCGAGAGTTCTCACAGACATGGGAGGCTGACGTTCGCTTCGCTGACCGTTACCTCGTTGACCGTATATTCAGTATGCCTGACTGGAAACCAAGAGTCTGGCACTTCGATTTGGAATGGGACCCTGAGCATGACTTCACCACGGTCATGGCTGTGTCCGATTCATACAACAACGAGAACGTACTGTTCTGTTGGGCGAAGGGTGCGACTGTGGATTGCGAAGCAGACATCAGAAACATCAACGGGACTACTTACAATCGATACAAGTACAAGAGTGAGGCAATCATGCACGATGCCTTCCTTGAGTACCTTGATGAGTGTAATCCTGACATATTGGTAGCCCATGCAATCATGTGGGCTGACCTACCTCATCTGGTACGTCGACTCAAGAACTTCAGACGACTCAGTCCACTCAATCGGGTTCGCAAGCCTCCAAAGGGTAAGCGTGGTTATGAATACACTGACCAGCCTATCCTCGGTAGGCTATGCTTTGATACGGCTGCTCCAGCACAGTCAGGTACCGGCTTTGAACGGGTATGGAAAGACAGTGGTAATCCTCAGTTGGCAAGCCGTAAATTGGACTACATCACAGGACCCGAGGTGCTTGACTATGGAGGCAAGTTCGACATGGATGTATTCACCGGATGGTATGAGAGATTCGATGACTACTGCGACTACTGTATGCAGGATACCCTGCTGCTGAAGCGTATGGATGAGGAGAATCACATACTCGACTTCTTCCTCAGTCTACAACGTATCTGTGGAGTCATGTTCGAGTCGACCCACAACGTCACACGATTCGCACGGGGCCTGCTGTCCCGCCGTACCCACTGGAAGGCACCTACTCGTTCTGATTCGGATAAGATGGAGTATGAAGGGGCCTATATCCCACCACCTATCCCCGGACGATATGAAGGTGTGGCAGTGGTCGACTACAAGGGGCTGTATCCCAGCCTCATACTGAGTCACAACCTGAGTTTCGAGACTCAGACTCATCCATATGACTACAAGGAGGATGAACCAGAGAAGATACACAGGCTCCCTGACGGTTCCTGCTGGGACCAATCAACCAAGGGGATACTCCCACAGATAGTCGAAGAGATGTTCACACTACGTGATGAATACAAGGCCAATATGAAAGAAGAGACTGACCCCATCAAGAGAGCAGGGTGGAACACTATGCAACTGGCTGTCAAGCGAGTGATGGCATCATTCTACGGCATGACAGCGAGCCCCGGCTGGGGCTGGGCTGACTATGATATTGCAGGTGCCATCACATCCTGTGGTCGAGAGGCTATCAAGTTCCTTTTGGACGAATCCAAGAAGCAGGGCTACAACCCTGTCTACGGGCATACCGATTCAGCATTCGTTCAAGTCCCAATCACTGAGGCACTTGCGTTGACCGAACATCTGACCAAAGAGGTACAGACACAACTCAATGCCAAGGACCTTGTGGTAGAACTCGAAGCCTACATGCCCTACTGGTTGGTGGCTGGCAAGAACCTGTACTATGGTATCTGTTCATGGCCACCAGAAGATGAAGGCAAGGTCAAGTCAGCCCGCTTCGGCAAGATATCCACCCTTGCCACGGTGTCAAGGAACATTGAACGGGACACTCTGAACTTGATATGCAAAGGCGCAGGAGAGGCAGAGGTAACTGAGTATGTTCGCCCCATCTCTCTGAGCCTACTGAATGGCACCATTGACCTTGAGGAGGTCATAGGGACCACAAGGATACACAAGAGACTATCTGAATACGCTGACAGTGTAGGAGTGCCCGGAGTAAAAGGTGCTCGGTACTACAACGAGCACATGATTACATCGAACCAAGTCAAGTTCGATGCTGGTGACAGTGTACCATGGATATACATAGAGGGAGTCCCCGAAGGGATGCCCGAGACTGATATAATTGCATTTCACGACATAGAAGAGATTGAAGGATTCCTACCCAATTGGGAACGTATGGTCGACAGACTGGTGGTTCGCAAGATACAACCTATATATGACGCAATGGGATGGAAGACAGACGGGGCCTCAGGTGCAGTGATGCCTAAGGCATATTGGTGATGAAAATGAAGAAGAAGAAAATGATGAGATACCCAACACAGAGAGGACACAGTGCCCATGGTGGCACACTAAGCGCAACAGCCATAACCGGCAAGGCAGGCTGTAAGGCATGGGAGAAAGCCAACTGCTTTCAAATGCGAGCAGAGACAGAGCCGGAGACATTGACCACAGATAAGAAGGGCGTATTCCAATGCCCTGACTGCGGGTTCACTGTCAATTGGGGGACGAGCGAATGAGGTATAGTCCCGAACACTTTTGCATAGTATGCCCGCATTGTGGGGATTTGATTGATGACCATGATGACCATGATGCAAGGGAATGTTTGATTCAAATCAGTACGAAGGAGGCGAGCGAATGAAGATACAAGGATATAACCCCAGTGAAAGGAAAGAGATACGTGGAGTCGAAAGCAACACCCCATACATAGAAGCAACTTTGACTCTTTCCAAGTGGAAAAAGAAAGGAAGTCAATGGCTGCGAACTATTACTTGGGAAGAGAGAGATATTGTATGGCATATTCGAGGCTTTTCAGGTAGTGAAACAGTGTACCGTAATGGATATTCTGCTTGGAATGGAACTAAACGAGTACCTGTTTATATGCTCATTGTCGACGACTGGTTCGGCAACGAAAAGAAAGGTACATATGAAACCCGAAAACGTGGAATTGTCCAGTTGTTATATGAGATTTCATACCATATTGCAGAGGAGGCGAGCGAATGAGACAGACAACCCTATGGGAGTTTGGATTCCAATTCCACGGTGGCAGACAGATGACACTACATGATTACAAGGAGGAAAGAGAATGAAAATGAACAAGAGTGAAGGAATAAGAAAGGTATTGATAGATAGCAAGAAGCCAGTTTCTGCTTCGGTAGTATTGGAACGGGCTGAAAAGAAACTTGGCGTAGACATAGGTCTGAGCCTTGTGGCTGTGGTATTGGCCAACATGAAGAAAGACGGTGCGGCCATCCACAATGAACTTGAAAGTACGTACATATATGCAAGCAACTACACAAACGAGGTAAAGCCCACCAAGGTAAAGATGTGCGTCGGGAAGACAGGAACTGGTAAACCATGTGGGCACAAGGCCAACAAGAATAACAAGTTGTGTAGCGTACACATTGGTATGAAAAGAAAGGTAGCCAAGAAGGACAGAGAGAACAGAGCCCCATGCATAGCAATCACAAGAAAGGGTCTACCATGCAAGGCCAAAGCCTTCAGAAACGGGCTGTGTAGTTCACATCTTACAAAGGCAAGAGCCACCAGTGGTGACTACTTCTGTGATAGATGTGGTAGACACACTCACAACGCAGACCAGTGCTATGCAAAGAAGCACCTCAATGGTAGCAAACTTGTAAGGCACCCTGTGATAGCAGCCGAAGCACCTGAAGTAGTCAAGGTAGATGCAGACCCATTTGCCAAGAAGATGGTCAACAAACCTCCAGTAAGAATATCGGAAGAAGAAGCAAAGGTAGCAATTGCCGCTACAGAGCGTACAGACCCAATCGCATCCATGTTCGATGAACTCAAGGCGTTCGTCATGCAGAAGAACAGTTCCTATGGAAACAGTGTCCTTGACCCTGTGAGAGTATTCTCCAAGGCCAACAATAAGGAACAGATACGGGTCAGGATAGACGACAAGTTGTCCCGCCTCGTCAGAGGGAACACAGATATCGAGAGCGACACAGATATCATCAAGGACCTGATTGGATACCTTGTGCTACTACTGGTCAACATGGAGGAGAACTGAATGGGAATCAAAAACTTTGCACCCTACAGGAAGTCCACCTACCAGTGGGAGCCGGGGCATGAGAAGGCCCTGCGTATCACCAAGTCCAGCCTCACCAGTGACTTTGACTTCTGCCCCAAGCAGTATGAGTACAAGCGTGTAGAAGGCAGGAAGACACCACAGACCGATGATATGCTCAGAGGCACCAATGTCCATGACGCCATGGAGGTCTTCTTTGTCAACGTCAAGACAGTAGTGAACAAGGTCCTCGGATTGGCCAAGGATGGCAAGGATGAGGAGGCATTTGGACTGATGCTCAAATGTCTACCAGAGCCAGAGGAACCCTATCACCTCGATGAAGAACCTATCCTACAGAAGAGATTGGAATGGGAATACGCACGACTCATCGCATCCGATGGGGAAAATTACCTACCCATCATGAATGAGGACGAGTTACATGCATTCTTCGACTATACAGTAGAAGTAAACGGGGAGAAGTACAAGGTACCTATCCACATGGCCGGTGCCGTCGACCGTGGCTTCCGTACAGAGGAAGGCAAGGTAGCCCTCATGGAACTCAAGACCGGGAAGTGGAAAATAGGTGATGTCTACAAGCCACGGAGCATGAGATATGAAATGGCGTTCTATGCAGACCTGCTGAAGAAGGCCGACCACCCTCTCAAGGATGTCACGCATTGGGGATGGCTATTCCCTGCTGGGGGCCGCCTCGGAGATGGACATGAAGACCACTGGGGATATGAGAAGGTCAACAAGCGTTACTTCACCAAGGTGAAGAAAGGATTCGATGCCCTGATTGAAGCCCATATCCTCAATAACTTCCCACCTTCTCCTTCACAAGGTAAGTGTGCGTGGTGCCCCTTCATGGAGGACTGCCCCGCATGGAAAGAGGATGGGGACAAGTATTGGCCAGCATTCAAGAAAGGGAGGAGAAATTGATGTTAGATTCAAAGACGATTACCAAGCATATGTTCCAGAACGGATTGACCTGTGAGTTCTCTATACCCGTGACAGTTGAGTTCGGGTTGATTGAAGAATATGTAGATGTATCAATCATGAGACAAACAACACTATCTGAGTTCATGGAGAAGAAAGAGGTGGAACCATTATGGACTGACGTAGTCATCACCCTATCCCCGAAGGTGCTGAAGGATGTGGATATACTACATGATGCCTATGCCACTGCCAGAGCCACCATTAAATCCACACTCAAGAAAGGGAGAGTATTCCCATGAAACTTAAGTTCGACTTCCCGAGGGAAGTGCTCGAACTCAGTACCGAAAAAGGCAAGGGTTTCAGAAAACTGGTCAATAACAAGGAGGAGTTTGAACGATATTGGGAAGGTAAGAATGGTGTCTCGAATGCCTACATGACTGTCTATGGTTATAGAGCCACTGATGCGCCTAATCATCGACGAGTCAATCTGGATACCCCCATCATCCGCCACTTCGTGATGGACCTTGACCCCAAGAACTTCAAAGCAAGAAACAGACCAGAGGTCAACTCTGAAGAGACACTTACACAGGCCCGCCGACTTCACTCCTATTTATTGGAGGAAAATATCGAGCATGGAGTATGGTACAGTGGAGGAGGGTTCCATATCTGGGTCGCCCTTGACAAGCCGTATATCCCATCGTCACGTGAACATGTGTCTGCCATTAAAGAGGCAGGAATGCAGGTCATAAGTGATTGGATACATCAAATGGACCTATACTGCTCTGACCCTGCTGTCCCATTTGACACCAGCGGTCTCATCCGCATCCCCAATTCCTACAATGCCAAGCGTGGTTATTGGAGCATCCCACTCACAAGTATTGAGGTCATGACCATGAACATCAATGACATCATGCAACTGGCATTATCAGACCGCAGGGGTCGCTATACATTCGGTACCAAAGGTGTGTCATTGACCATCAAGAAACCGAGCGAGAGGAAAGCCATATTCGATAAGGCCACTCCTATACTGGACCTCCCTACAATTTCTATGGATGGTATCGCCATCCTTCCGTGCCTCAATACAGCCGCCTGTCAGAAGGGTGGCAATCCCAGCCATGATGCACGTGTACAACTGGTCAAATACCTGACCAAGAGGCTGAGAAACTTCTTCCCATTAGATTCCATATCATCACAGCAACGAGATGAAGACGTAGAAAAGGTCGTACAGTTCATCAAGTCTCTTGAATGGGCTGACTTCGATGAAGGCGTCTCTCGTTATCAGGTGACCAGTGTAGCCACCAAGGACTATCCACAGACATGCTCCATGTTGTGGAAGAAAGGCATGTGCCTTGGTAAGTGTAAATATTGGGATGGAACCGGAGCAATAGAGAAGGCGGAATAGTCATGGGAAAAAAGAATGGTAATATACAGTTTATATCACGAATTGAACGGGCTATGGAGGGGGAAGGAATGATGAGCACCAATCAAATACATGATAAATTATTGAATCAAATGCAATTCAATGGTAGAATGTATCAAAGGCAACCTACCATGAACCAACTCGTTAATCTATTGAGTAAGAATAAACAATTCAAAAAGTGTGAAAATAATGGTATGTCTGCTACGTTAAACGGGTCACCATATGCGGTAGTCCAATGGCAATTAGATGAGAGGGAGAAGAATGAAGAAGACGCCATTGTTAGTTGACACCAATGAACGTGGGCCTCTCTATGAGGCCGTCTGTCGCTACGCTGAGAAACGAGGCATCCTTGTCAAAGAGGAGCACCTACAAGGCATGGGTGACTATCAAGCGGGAGAGAGCCACATAGAATGCAAGAGCCTATCAGACTTCTTTCAATCAAGTCACAGTGGCCACCTATGGAGGCAACTGGATAACCTCGATGCCAACTGTGAGCGCATCTTCCTTGTCGTGCATGGCGATGTCGCCAAGTACGTGAAGATGGCCAATCATCAGGGCCGCAAGGTCACCTATAGTCGTGTGACCAATGAACTGATTGGCACTTGTGCCAGAATCATGGCTGACTTTGATTGTCATATCTACAGGACCAAGGACCATTATGAGGCAGCCACATTCATTATCAAACTCCATGAGAAACTGCACAAACCAGCCAGCAGGCACGGTGCCAAGGCTATACGCAGAGTCTCAACCAATGATGTTCGGACTGATATGTTGTTATCAATACCCGGATTTGGACCAGAACTGGTGGAACGCACTTTTGAGAAGTGTGGTTCCATAGAGGAGATGACCTACCCTGAGTCCTTAAAACAGGTCAAGGGAATGGGACCTACGCTGCGCCAACGTTTGACTATGGTTCTCACATCAGAAGAACCAGTCAGAATAGAGCGACAATACAACTCCAAAAAGAGAGGGAATTAACATGGAACACAATGCAGAGAATTATGAATGCGTACAGAAGAATGACATACTGAGAGGCTATCTTGAACATTTCAGGGAAGTCAGTAAGAATAATGAGATACCGGGACTGTTATCGTTCTTCTACATACAAGGGCAAGCAGTCCTACCATATGTCAGGATACCTATGGGTAGTAGCAACATCGACCCGAGAGTCAATATATTTTGGATTCAAGGCACAAGAACAGGCAAATCAGTGGCATTTGAGATAATACAGAAAACAATGCGAGAGGCCAATATCCACTGCGTAGACTATAGTACAGGTACAGATGCAGCATTGGTTGGCTCTTGGGTGATAGATACTCCCGGCGATGAACCACGACTTAGAGAAGGGGTACTGAGCGGTAGAAAAGGTATGAACTTCGATGAAGGTTCCATCCTTCTCAAGCCGAACAACCACAGTGAAAATACTGTACTGTTCCTACAGTCAGCATTGAATGCAGCCGGTACAGGGCGTAACGTCTTGACAAAGCACTTGGCTGGTGGAACCATCACCATCGAATCATTGGTATCCCTATGGATTACAACATATCCACCTGATGGTATCAAGGACTATGTATTGGATAAGGGTATCTTCCAACGTGTCTTGCTATATTGGCGTGACTGGACTTTGGACATGAAGAAGGACGTGGCCTACATGCTTGCTGATAGTATGTACAGTGACAAGCAGTTCTCTATGGAGTTCGATGATATAGTCCAATACTTCATCGACCTTGACAAACGATTGAAGAAACGAGTTTGTGAACTCAATAACATCTCCATCACTGAATGGGATGAGGCAGGGACGAATAGCGAATCCACTGTCTGTCAACAACAAGAAGAATGGACCATGAATGTCATGAAGAAGATGTTCAGTATCGCACCTGATTATGTACCTGCCTTGAAAGGGGCGATTGAGGAATATTACCATCTGGTCGAAGACATGGATGCCAAGAAACAGGATGTATGCACATCATTCATCATGGGTCTACAGAACTATACCAATATCATTGCCCACCATATGGCCATGATGGAGGGCACATGGGTCGTGACCGGTATACACATCGATATGGCCAAAGAGATACTGTATGACCTGTACAAGAACCTCATCCACTGGTTGGAAGACAAGGTCAAGGTAGGACAGACTGCGGCAGAGGCCAGAAAGGATGAGAAGGCATGGCGAGAAGCATTCAAGCGTTGTGAAGTATTCGACATTGATGGTAAAGGTAGAGGATGGGTGAAAAAGACGGGATTGTTCAATATCTTTGGGCAAATACAAAATCTTAATTCCCCAACGAGTATCCGTGAACGATTCAATCGAATAAATCATATGTTTGATACAACTCGCAAGACTGGCAGCAATCAAAGGTATGTCAGAATGAAGGACAGCGCCAAGGAGGAATGAACGAATGACACTCGCACTTGACATCGAGACAGCCAACTACTCACATGAGATAGGTGGATGGGGAAACACCCACCTGTTCGAGCCCACGGTGGTCGCTACATGGGATGGTGAAAGCGGTACGGTGTACTGCAACAAGGGCGACAGCATTCGTGATGACCTACCTGATGTCACCATCAAGAATCTCCACCCAAGAACACTTGGTGATGCGCTTGAGAAAGAGGTGTCAGCGGGAGGGTTGATTATCGGACACAACATCAAAAAGTTCGACCTCCCTGTCCTGAGAGACTCCTTGGACTGTTGGAGTGCGGGAGACATCATGTACAAGTCCAAGGAATTGATTATCGATACCTCCAATATATTGCGTTCGGTTATCGGACATGCAGTTCCATTATCAGATGTGGTGCATCACACATTAGGTAGGGATAAGATGATGAAATCAGAGGATGCTCCACTTGAATGGAGGCGAGGACAATACAGCAAGGTCGTGAAGTATTGCCTTGAAGATGCGAAACTCTCATATGACCTATGGGAGCACGGCAAGATAGAGGGCTTTGTTAAAGCACGGTCTCGAGACACAGGGGCGGTGACTGAGTATGAAGTCAATTGGTAAAAAGAGGGAACAGAATGAACAATCAGGAACAGAAGGAAACAGCACAGCATAGTAACATTAGAGCGGCCAAGGCCATTGCCAGCGCCGTCAAAACGACACTTGGTCCAAAGGGTATGGACAAGATGATGTTGGATGGAAACGGAGACACCATCGTGACCAATGACGGCGTCACAATTCTACAGCAACTCGATGTATCCCACCCCGGAGCAAAGATGATTGTAGAAGCAGCAGATACACAGGCTGCCATGTGTTATGACGGCACTACCAGCATGGTCATACTGGCTGGTCAATTACTGTCCAACAGCGAAGGTTTACTTGACAAGGGCATCCACCCGAACATCATCTGTGGTGGATACAATCAGGCTGCTCGCTGGGCACTGGAACATCTGGATACTCTGTCGGTTGACAGCGATATCAAACAGACATTGCACGCAGTTGCCCGTACATCTGTAACTGGCAAGGCATTAGAATCCAGTATGGACCACGTATGCGACTTGGCAGTACAGGCCATAGAGGGCGTAGATGGTGATTATGAGCGCATCAGAGTGATGTGCCAATCAGGTGGACATTTAGATGAATCCTATTGCTTCAGTGGGGTCATCCTGCACAAGAAGTTCATGCTCCCCAATATGCCAACCAGCCCGAATGGAGATGTCATTCTCATCAATACAGGACTCAGTGAAAAGAAGTCCGAGGAGAACGTACAGGTACAATTCTCCAATGCAAAGGAGTACCAGTCCTATCGCACTGAAGTAGGCAGAGACCAATGGGCAGCCAAGGCTAAACTGATTGCAGGATACCTCCCCAAGGGCGGAGCCGTGATAGTCAGAGACAGCGTGAATGAAACCGTCGCAGCCATGTTATCGAGAGAGAATATCAGCGTGGTTCAACGCATACCTGAAAGCGACATGAAGGCACTCTCGCATCTCTTGGGAGTCGACCCTGCACATGGCCCTGAAGATGTCACGATGTCAATCGGCTGTAGCATCGAGCAAAAGACCATCGGAGACATGGAATACGTCGTTGTAGAGAATGTCGATAGTGCCGTGACCACCCTTGTCCTAAGGGGAGCCACTCGGCAGACACTCGATGAGACAGAACGTGGCTTTGAGGATGCCCTTGGAGTGGTCAGTATGGCCTACAAGAGCAATTCTATCGTCCCCGGAGGAGGTTCGACCTACATATCCATGGCTCAACACCTCCGTCAGCGTGCAGCAGACGTTGGAGGGCGTGAACAGATGGCTGTAGAGGCATTTGCAGAGGCCCTTGAGGTCATTCCCGCTACTATTGCTGAGAATGCAGGACATAATCCACTGGATACTGTCTTGTCCCTCAGGAATGAGCATCAACAGGGCAATACATCCATGGGACCCTGTGTCATCTCTGGTGGAGTGGTCAGTATGGAGGCTACAGGTGTCTGGGAACCACTCGGACTCACTAAACAGGCTATACAGTCGGCCAGCGAGGTCGCTCATGGCATTCTACGCATAGATGACATCATGGCGAAGAAGTCGATTGAGTGATAACACTCGGTTATACTACATTCTATAGGATTTACTCACAATTATCTTTATGTAGGTAATGTCCATGGGACAATTTGTGCCCGAATGAGGGCACCAAAGAGAGGGAATAATATGAAACCAGTTATTGAAAATATAGAAGTTACCTATGCAATCGGTGAAGAAATAAAGGTCGCCAAAGGTGCCTTAATAGCCACAGAGGGAGGCCCGTTTAGTCGATTTTGTGTAATTGGCGTAAGTGGGGATAAACAACTCTGCATAAATTGGGACCAAGTGATTACTATGAATGTCAATTTACCAGATATGTTCATGGTATGCTTATCGGACATCGCCGAAGGCTTTCATATGCATAAAGCACAAGAAGAAATGAGTAAGGTTGACTTTCAGCAAAGAGTAGAGACCAGAAAACAGTCAAATGCATTGGACTTCCAATAAACATCACTTCAATTTGCTATCCGGTAAATACCCGCTCGGCGGTGTTATGGAGCAGGAAGCAACCGCTGCGTGAGCCGCCCATACTTGAATGGCTTGCGTTTGCGAAGCGCATCCTGCGCTCTTTTCTCATTCCTATGGCCCATACGGCAATGATGGCGGAGATATCCGCACATCGGGCACTCATAGATGATTATCGGCGTGTTATCGACGTACCTGCCACAAATCGTGTTGGGCAGAGCCTTCATTTTGCACTCTTCGCATTCAAGGCGGAGCCTCTCGACGAGTCTCCCCATCAACTCACCGCATGTAAGTCGAACTTGACCCATGCAGAGCCATTATACACGAACTTTGCATAATTAGTGAGAGGTATATTGACGTTTATACCCCCAGAATCAAAATGTAAAGTATGGCTTCCTCCTACATGATATATCTCAATGACATGACCGTGAGGGAATGTCCCAGAGGGATTGAAGGTGCGTGCAGTATCAGTTGTTATGAGCCACATATTGGCTCCATCAAACTCAAAGGTCACATGACCTGTTGTAGTGAGCGTAGCCAATTCATTAGGGCCCAAGCGGTGTGTATGCCGATTAGCCCCACCTCCACCAATCTCCCTGAAAGCACTGTAGTACAGCACTGAATTGGATTTAGTGGCATCAGTAGCATCAAGTGCATGGCTCTGCCATATGGCTCCCATAGGAGAGGCAGCAAAGTCTCCATTTTCAGGAGAGGAATAGAACGTATCAAGAGAATATTGATTAGCACCATCAACCGCATTGGTTTCTGCCACATTCCCGATTGCTCCCCTTGTCATATTCGGCAAGAAAAGTGGAGTAGGCTTGAGGAACAAGCGCCTGTCATGAACCTCAGGGACAGGAGTCAATAACAAATCACTTGCTGCTAATGTACCACTACCAGCACTCATTGAATAGCGAATTACACCAATGACGATATGTTGTTCATTAGCCCCTGAGCCGGGTGTGGTGAGGAACGTGGATGGACAGTGAGGAGTACTGGTCGATACTGTCGCAGGTGTACCTACCTGATACATGACATGCTTGAACGTACTGGCCGAATCCAGATATACCACTACCAATACCTCTGATGCGGCACTTGGTACGGTCGGTAGACTACCTACACGATTGGCAGTGGTACCTACTGTGAAAGAATAGGTCGAGCCGGGACCATTAGCGAAGGAATACACTGCTCCACCAAGCACTACATATCCACCAGATACAGTGACCAGACCCTGTGTGGCCCCTGATGCCAATACGTGCCCCGGAGTTGCTGCGCCTACACTGTTCCTTGTGCCAGCCCCAAACGCATAGTCCTCCAACCTTATGATTCCATTACCATGTAGTCCTTCATAGGGGTTGGTCATCGAAGGGGAGATTATGACATCCCCATCTCTCAATCCGTCGGCAGTGGATGTTGATGCGCCCGATTGTACATTGGTATGACCTGAAAGCGGATTGCTCATCATTTCACCTCCAAAAGGACAGAGAACTTCAATTCATTGCTTGTAGATTTGTTGACAGAATTGAATGTATAGCGGAATAGAGGAGTCACGTCGGCATCATCTGTCGGATTCTGATACTGTAACACCACCTCCCTCAGTGGAGTGCTGAAAGTGGTGACATTGGTCAGTCTCCCTTCCACAGAGATGGTGTGTTCATCCAGTATTCTGACTGTGGGGATTATAGTCACTGCTGGCCGCCCTACTCCTCCATCCTCAGATGTAGCCACAGTGCCATCGAATCCGAATACCATTTCATTTATTCTATCAGCCAATTGTTCTGTCAAAAATCTATTACCTTCTATCAATGTCGTCATGTCAACCTCTCCCTACCATCGTGCTAATTTTCTTTGATAATTGCATCTGACTACTCAATGCGCTGTCTGCTTTTGGTACATCAGCCGAGCCATTTATTCTACCCCTACTACCATGCCCAATGAGAAAGCCTTTTTGTCTTACTGTACGTGAGGTCACTGCCCATGTACTATGGATATCAAAGGAAGCACCAGTGCTGATAATCTGTGTTTGAATCTGTTCCATACTCTTACCAACATCTGCGTTCTTGCCTATGTTACCCTCTTGGAACCGTTGTAAAGTATCTTCTAAGGTATTGGGTACAGAAGATACTCGGATATCCGATGTGCCTTTAGAGATGTCATGGTCGATAGATAATACAACCCCTCGCTCTGATGAAAATGAAGAATCATAGTGAATCTGGTCTCCCGGTCTGATGTTTGACCCTTGTATAACCTGCTTGAACTGTTTGGTTCCTTTTGCTCGCTTGGCCGTGGCCAATACACTTTGACCTATACGTCGAGCCGCACTTTCAGTGGAGGCTGTAGGGACGTGGACTCCTCCAGAAACCTCATTGACGACACCATCAGTCTGTGCACCTGAGTCATCTATCCTGACCACGTTATCGTCGTTGTTTCCTCTCTGTCTCCCGTATACAGTGATTCGATTAGGGGCATGTGATATGCTGTCTGACTCTACTCCTCCCAAAATTGCTGTGGCTGGTATATGATGTTCTCTGTTTATCTTGTTTTGATTGCTATATCGAATATTACCGAACTGGTCAGACCTGATACTATGCCCATCATGCTTGGTTATGAACCGGATGGCAGATATAGCATCTGCATCATTGAAATTATGTGAAATGAAACTGGTGGTATGTCGCTTTTTATCGATGGTTGCTGAATTGACCGAGCCACCTCCAGCATTGACGATACGCATAGCAAGGTCACTGGTTCTGAGCCCTACATCAGCACGTTGACCCAATCTCACCTTCCTTTCAGTGAATCCTATGTCATTGAGAGAGCGACCCTTGAGATTCTGTAATGTGAATCGAGAACCAGTGCTGGTATCCTCTACAGTATGAGGAATAAGCCGGTTACTTGGATGGTTCTCAGCATAAAGGAACACAGGTACTTGTGCCCCCGCATTCATCTTGCGGTCATAGTAAAATATGCTCTGGTCATATGATGAATTGTGTAATAGTCGCACACCATCCTCTTCCTCGACCAATTTGTACCTACGGTCATGAGATGGCTCAAAATCCGTCTTTGTAGGGGATACTACCTTGTGACCATTGGTTGCTTTGGTATATTCGGCATGATTGACCGCATTATCCACCAATACTGGTCGTCGGAGCACTTTCATGACAGCAGATTGCTCTGCATCACTCCGACCGGTGTTACGATTGTATGAATTGGCCATATCATTCACCACTATGGTCTCCTGTGTTGAATGTCGTCGTCGCTTCTTCTCCCTTAGGGTGCAGTGCCTGACTATAGCGTGGTTCTACGGCATAATCTGGCCTACTTTCCTTATCTTCCTCTGTTTCAGCCCTACGTCTGGGTGCATCTGAACGGAAGTGCTGTATTGTGTTCTCACTCATGATGATTCGAGCAGTAGTTTGTCGAATACTGGTCTTATCGAAGCCAGCGACATCAGCACCGGGTATGACAGGGCCTACACTGGAGGCCGCAGAGGTGCTGACAGCGGGGTCTATGGCATATACCGGTGAATATGGAGCACTGGTAGGGGTCACCGTGCCTGTCCTTGCGTTAGGGAGGTCATAATTGAACATTCCATACTTACCTCCAGAGGTGGCACGGTAGAAGTTACTCACTGCTCCTCCTGTTGACTGTGGTGGAGAGGCTTTGGTAGATGGAGCATGTCGGAACAGTGCCATATGTTGACTATCGAGGATTCTATGCGGTCGCATGAGGAACTTCACTGTTTTATCCTTGCTATTCGTCTTACTGATAAGTGGTTTATGGTTGGAATCTTGATATGGATTGCTGGAATTAGTACCAGACGCATTCCCCCACCCTATGTCATCAAAGGTCTCAGCATAATTCCGTACCTCCATTACATATGACCCACCCAGTGCCCACATAGCATGGGCATTCGATACTTTCACTACACCTACAGCCGGCTGAGCCGACCAGACTACGCCAGTCAGGTCCAGATTCCCGAGAGTTCTTGACCCTGCTGACATGGCTCCCCTGATAGACAACCTTTGTCCTAATTCGATATCTGTATGCAGGCTGTACGCCTGAGTAGACATTGCGACATAGTCTCGCCTTATCCCATCATTCAATTCTGCGATGGTATCCACATCAAGGCCGATTCTTGGCCCCAATCTTGACACAGGGTCAGCCAGCATCTCGTTACCAACACTGAAAGCGCCAACCATGGTCTCTATTCCTTCTCCAACACTGGCCTCCGGTTTCAATAGACCATCACTATCGGCTACATTGAGCCTTGCGCTGATACCTCGTTTCACTTCAGTACTCTGAAGGCCATCATTCCGTGGCCTCAGGAGGCCCCTACCAAAATTAGGTTCTGCTGTACTATGAGACAACACCAGACCGGTCGGCTTCATCTCACTGGATACCTCATGTAACATACTCTCATTAAATGCAGTCGGCCACCGCACCCCTCGACCATCTCCTCTGTCTCCTACTCGCATGGCGTTGCTTGGATTGAACCAATCAACCGTCGCCATCTCAGAAGTATCATTATTGGCACTGTTCACGTTACCGCTTTGACCATCGGTCAGGTCTCCTTTGAATAATGATAGACTGGATACACGATTATCTCGTCCATTATCTGTATATGCATCTTCAGGGTCCCAAGCGGGCCTGATTCCAAAGCCTCTGGCAGGGAAACGCCTGACTTCTTCCCCTCTGGTATTACCCCACCAATCAATCATGTAATATCGATGGGCATTGGCCAATTCCTCCACACCTTTACCACTGTCATCGCCCGGATATAGACGGCGTACACTACTGGAATTACGTAAGGTACGTATAGGGCACCCAAATGGCCGAGTCATACGCCTACCGTCGCTATATCGAACCTGCCTACCTAATTGGTCCTCATTGAGAAGAGCAGTAATCTGTGTCAACCGCTCCATGATTCCTACATATGTGGCAGGGAAGGTAGCATCTGCTTGAGTACCATCTGCACCTACGTAATCCCAACCATTGGTCTTGTTATCCTGTTGGATGAATGGGCCATGATAATAGCCAAGTAATGATGTAGTGGCTGTACCTTCCAAATATCCTCTGACAACTGGTCCCCAACGTGGGCGGTTGTAGGGCTGCCGTAATGAAAACCGATAACCAAAGCAGTAATTGCGAGCGAACTCCCCTTCAGCAGTCATTTGTACATAAGTTCGCTGCTCTACGCCACTATTATCTCTGAAACCAACGCAATCCATACCATAGGTCTGCCTTCCCCATCCAATCAATGCATCTCCGAAGCCATCCAGACGGCTAACACCTCCACCACCACGACTACCACCGGGCCAGAACCCCGCAAAGTTGTACTTGTTCGACCCAATAGTTCCACCTTGATGGTCCAATGTACCTGATGCATCAACTGCTGCATCTACAGCGGTACCCGTGTACAAGGTCCCATCAGCAACATCAGGAGTACCTGCATTATTATCAGCATCATGAGGTGGAGGTGGAGTCTTCATTTTCAGGCCAAATGGGCCCTTTGAAGCAGCATAAAAGAAGTCATGATAGTGGATGGTCTCGAAATGTTCAGGTATATGATTCAATGCAGCCTTTAAGATAGGAGTATCAGTAACTCCTCTCTTGTCATAGAATAGGCGAGTCCCTGCACCGCCAGTAAAATTAGTCTTCGTCATACCAGCAGTGCCACTGTCTGTAAGAGTGACAGTTGTATTGCCGGCTACACCATCCACAGCCTGAGTAACAGTCACAACTGCTCCATCCACTGTGGCAGTAAATCTCGTTCCCGCTGGCCCTGATGAAGTGTTAATGACATTCATTAGATTGGTCGCAGTCACCTCGTTTGATGTAGTGGCTTCAAATGTACCATTAACAGAACTTTGAGAGCCTTGTACAAAGTCATAGTTAGTCCCGTCAGTAGCAATCAAGTTTACCTTGTCGGGGACGTTGAGTTCGGTGAAGGCCGTAATGGTGATGGTAGCAGTTGCTGGTACTGTGGCAGAATCATCACTGTACCAAGTGAATGGCCTACCGAGGTTAGGGTGCCACAGGCACATGAATGCGTCGGGGCTATGCAGACTGTTGGTATCTCTGGTACCATGCAACGTCTGTGGTAGAAGTCGAGGCGCAATACTCTTCTTGGACTCCTTGTATATTTCACCTGCTTTCCAATTATCATAGGAACTGGACAATCTCAATACTGTACCAACGGCTAATTTGCTCCAGAATTGTGCTGACCCTACAACTGTTCCAAAAGTAGTACTGGTCCCAACAGTGGCATATGAACGAGTACCGGTACGGTTCGCATAAGTCGCAGTCCGTCTAACCCCATCCACATCTGTATATTCAAGTAGTTCTCCATAGTATGGCACCACAGGGAACAAGTCGTTATTATCTACTGTTATTGTCTGTGCAACAGAACTGGAAGATATCACTATGCAGCCCGGATTCAGGCTACGGAGGCGTCTATCCTCTTCATAGATATCGAAGTACGTAGACGGGTATCCACCGAGTGTTATCTGCCCACCTACAGCACCATATGTGGTACGGCAGGTCTCATAGTAATTATCTGGCTTCAACCATTCAAGATTCAGCCACTTAGTGGCACTGCTACTGGTAGCACCATCTTTGTGTAGATGAGCCCACCATGGTACGGTGAGGGTATATCCCGGTGTGGCTTCTTTGAAGGCGTTGGGTCGATATGGTAAACTACGCCTTGAGAGTGGTACAGATGTTGTTTCGTTCACACCCAGAGAATTGTAAAGGCCAAGAGTCGGTAGATTGGTGAATTGACTACCAGCATCTGGTTCAAAGTCAAGCATCATTTCATTGATAATTACCTCACAACCTCTGACATCTGCCATAGATGCCTCTGCGAGCACCAGAGTATATGCTCCATTGGTATTACCAGAATCGTGCTCAATGGCAATGACAGTATTCACTTGCTGACTTGTCAATTCATTCACATATGAACCACCTTCAACTGGTGCCTTGGTACCATCAGCATTATTCCGGTGGAAGCCACTCAATTGCTGTTTGAATGTATTCGGTTGTATAATGATTTGATAGGCACCGACCTCCATAGGGTCAGGGAAGTGACCCTTCAGAGTATATGCCCCCGCTGCCTCAAGAACAATACTATGTCCACCCTCTGCATTGGTAGTACCAGCAGTACCTTGAGAAGCAGCCACGCCATACCCTTCATACTTGAGTTTAGTCTCTGTCAAGAGTGTGAATGCCCCTCCATGAATATCACTCGGGCCATAGGTCGCAGTTGGTCCTGAGAACCAGATAAGTGGGTCTCTACCGGGCACTTCATCCGCTATGGTGGTGACTCCTTCCTCTAATGACTCATTTTGTGCAGAACGACAAGCCCGATTCAAATCATATAGCCGTTGATAAGCGGGATGGGCATAATGCCCCGGCATCATCGCCATTGTGGGGCTGATATAGTGATGTCCCATGCGAGGGATAGGCATAGGGGTCATCTTAGGGGCAGTCAATTGCGTATATGGTGTAGCCCCTATCGATTCCCATGCTATTACAGGCATATCAGGGCTATTCCCGCTGTATTCACTGTGGTCTCTCAGTCGACGGGCTGTAAAGAAGCGGTCACTACCCGCTGGTATGTAATATGAAGGAACGATTTTCAAATTGGTTTTTCCACTGACAAAGGTAGTGAAATCAGGGTCGAATACCACCCCTGTGAAGTTATTGCCAGCAACTCCCGTATAGGATGCCAATACTCCCTTGTCAGTAGTAGGGTCATATACCCGTAGGAACCACCTTCCGCCACTCTGCTCAGTAGCGTCTTGCCACACAGCCGCAGATGGGGCACTTCCTGCGGTTATGGTGGTAGTGGCATAAGTCGAATAGTCCAATTCATTGACATCATATCGGTGAGTCATCGAATGACCCATCTTGGTGACATGGAAGTATAGAGTACGGTCATGTGGTTCATAAGCGGTTTTCAATGGATTGCCATCAGTGTGGTCTGTCCATCCACGGTTGGTGCTGTCAGGGAACGCCAACCTACTTTCACTGGTAGTAAGAGAAAAGTCAGTACCATCCTGTGATATATGTTCCCATCCATTTGTTTCCCATGTAGGCCATAGGCGAGGGCCGGGTTCAGTATCAGTGAACATATCATCTACACCTTGCATAGGCTGCAATGGGTGCTGTAACCCACCAGACCCCATGGTTTCATTCTGATAGCCCTGTATCCTGTCAAAACCACTTCTGACAATGATATTACCCGGTATCTCATCAGCATCAGGTAATCTGATTTTCATGTTAGGAGATATGCCACTCCCCGCAAGTGCAGGGGCCAACCCTTCTATCTCACGGTCACTGACATGTCGGAAGTCAAGGATGATTGTACCGAATGGGCTTCCTCCAACCAAAGTATGGGTCTGTCCAGTGTCATCTATTACTTCAGTGTCCTCAAACTGTAAGGATTCGTTGGGGATAGATAGGGCATTCCTGACTTCAAATGGGTGCTGCTCTGCAATCTGTGGATGGGCAAGTTCCTGTGCTTGTATGATAGGGAACATAGCAGAATTGGTAGTCTCAAATGAGAATCTACAGTTCCCAAGTATCTTTTCTCCCACAGTGTAATAATTACCACCGGACTTCTTAACAGTCCATGGTACCATACCAAGCCCTCTGGCATTCACAGCAGGCATAGTAAGATTACCGCCATCCATACGTTTCCATACCACATTTTCGATGGTGAAGTTGCGTGCTGCTGATTTAGCATTGTAGAACTGGTAAAGCCCACCATCTATTTCATCAGCCTTGTCTCTTGATGTGATGCCACTACAGGTCACACTGTATGTTGTGGATTCGTGCAATGCAGATGCAGGTACTACTGAGGTATCCCAAAACAAATCACCTGTAGGTACTTGGCAGGGTGTAATTGCAGACAAATGAGATGCCGCAGTGACTCTTGAATGCCAATATCCTTCGGTACCAACTGCTGGATAATTTGAGACATCCATAGGTAATGTCTGTGCCCCTACCATCAGTGCTTCTACATTAGGACCTGCGGTTGCAGGGCCCACATACCGGTCTTTATTGTGAATCTTCCCTGTGTCCCAAGTAGTAGTCCCAGCGTGGGTTATATTTGTACCGGGTTTTACATGTAACCAATCTCCCGCACACAGTATCCCATCTCTATCTGCTTTGGCTATCAATGGTAATTCACTCTCATGGGTAATAGCGACCAGATGACGATTGGATAATCCACTTGTACAGAACAAAGAAGCCATCGATGATGGTGTATCTGCTTGACCAACAGGGGGACTTGCACCTACGCAAGATTCTGCACTACCATAGGGGCTAAACCCAAGGAATGGGTGCCATGCTCCTAATCCAGCAGGGTGCTTATTGGCTCCAAGACTGGCGCTGTTGTATGAATTGAGATAGGAGTATGCTTCTCCATTCCATCCGACTGCTCCAATTGGCTTAGTCCTGTCAATAGCATCAACAAGTCCATTGAAATGAACTTGACACATATGGTCTCTGGTAGCATCACCACTGTTGTTGTTATGTCGATGAGTCCCTGTCTTGGTCCAGATGTATATTTCAGTAGTAGGGACATTGATATCAGCAGGCTCTAATGGCTGTCCTATGATTACTTGTGTTTTGGTTGTAGGCTCAAATGCATTGGTATTTCCTGAATAGGGATTTGTTCCAAATGTGAATGTAGTTCCAGTATAACTGACATAAGAAGCAATTGCTACGTCCCCTCCTGCTGTTGTCATTCTCAACCACCCATATTGTGGTAGTTCTGAGGTTATTGCACTGAGGGTAGTCAACTTTGCAGCAGTTGGCCCACCAGCCTGTACTTCATATCCTATTGCAGGGTTGATATCAACCATTTTGACCCAGCCATATCGGTCTTGTTTATGGGCATTCTGAAATGAAGGTAAAAAAGTACCACCAATGGCCTTCAGTGGGTCAGGTCCGGGGAAAGTATTGACAGCAGATGCAAATACCGCTCCTAATTCTTCTGCGTTCTGGCATCGAGTTGCATCGACCACAATGAACTTGTCATCACTGGCCATATCTGCATGTGAATCAAATGTCCCCAAGTAAGCAGTCGCTAATTGTGATGCTACTCTGAAAGCACTGGTATTGTGAGCATTAGTGCCCCCAGTAGCCAATCGGTTAGTACTAACAGGATGCTTAGGGTTCTTCTGTACATGGTTGTCAAGGAAGTGCCCACCGGGATGATACCCACCATCCATGTGCCATACTACTGATGCTGCTCTGGTAGTAGATAGGCCAGCAGTCCCTACTACTGTACCACTGACATTCTCAGGGACGATATTGAAAGGATGAGCATAGTGTGGAGCAGGGTTGCTCCCTGCAATGAAATGACTATTGTAATACAACCCATGCTCTTCATCTTGGTTATATCCAAATGCAGAGACCTTGGAAACTGAATTAGGATGACCCTGCGTTGGTTCCCAATTGTATACGTAATTATGCCCTCTTACATTCCCGACTTGATAATTCTTGGTAGGGGGAAGATATGCACTGAAGCCACTTCTATCTGCCCCTCCATGTGATAACTGATTCGGCAAGAAAGTATCACTACCAGTGCCAGTCACAATTGGTACTGCACTGTATCCATTCCCTATTGTTACTATATTGGAACCTTGAGGCTCAGTTGCTGCAATATTATGTGGTATACTCTGACCGGGTCCAAATACCATATAGGTAGTATGATTTGTATTACTACTGGATGCCGAGTACCGAGCATGGGGATGAGCAAATCTCAACATTATAGGGCTGGGTCGTTGACATGTCACAGTGAATCCGCCCCCAGCATATGTTATTCCTGTATGAGGCGCAGAAGCACTGTTTCCTGCATCAAGGTCGAATGACAATAGCCCATCTTGATTGAAGAATGGAGGACTGTTCATTCCTTTATGCTGGTCGAGATGAGGGACACCGGGGAACATGGCGAACATGGCATTAGTGTCGACCAATGCATAGGAACCAGCCGCTTCACCTATGTTCTGCAACCCCGCTGACCCTGTAGGGCCAGCAGCATACGGATGCTTATAGAACTCGGAATAGTCGTTCTGAGTACCATCATTGATATCCATCACTACCCCTGAGAATCCGCCACCGAAGTATAGTGGTACCCAGTGGTCAGGGCTGTCCTGCCCACCTCTGAAATATACCAATGGATTAGAGGCTATACTACCTGCACGTCTTATTCCATCTACCAAGGAACTCTTGTCTGTCTGTGCATGTCGAGATACCACACAGACCACTGCAATCTTGGCAGCAAATCCACTTGATACCTCTTCGGTATAGAACTCAAACTCTACCTTTTCTACTCCGCTATTGGCTTTACTTCTGACTTGTCCCCAATCTTTGTCATCTACCCACATGGTGACCTTTTCACCCCAACTATTGGCATCATTAGAAGCAGGAATTGCGAATAACCACATCTCTCCTGTGGCTATTGTAGTGTGTTTATATGTACCCGACGGAGCAATGACTGTCCCATCGAGGTCAATCATGGGGTTGTTGACCATAGGAATGATATGGTCTCCTGCCATACGTGTATATCGCTCTCCTCGCAAGCCTTGTTGCCATATCTTGGTGTCTACAATAGCATTTGCACTGTCTACCAGTATAGGTGTAGCAGTATTGGCATTGGTCCCACGATACTTGGTTGTGATATGAAGCACCGTCTTTGGGATATAACCGACATCCAATCGTGTACCTCCATCCCTTTCTGCATTGGATAGGCCACCAGTATGTGCGCTTCCTACCACAGCATCACTGGCTGCTCCATGCTGTAGCCCCCAGTCAGGCGCACGAGTCACCTCGAACAGGTTACGTAATGGTAACACCTTGTTTTTCTTGCCATAGGCTTTGACACGAATCGCAGTGGGTTTCACCCCCCATTCACCTAATGTTCTACCATCTGCGGCATACATCTCTGTGCAATCAAAACTGGTAGCAGCGATATCGTCACTGTTCGGGTCCTCCATCGTCAACGCATATTCTGTCGCTGCTGCTATGACCTCATCTGTCAACAGGCTGGTCCAGTTGACTCGAGGGCTAATTATACAATCTGTTACGGCAGCACCACTTGCTGTGATAGTAGTAGCAGAAAGTGCATTGATATTCACGTCATATAGATAATGCTTACCTGAATCTCCGGCTTTATTGAAGTGCGACCGTGAATTGTAATAAATATTCAGCCCATTCTCAACATGTGCCGTACCTGCCTTTGAAATCTGCATCAATCCCTCTTCAGGGAACCCAAGGTATCCCAATAAATCAGAGTGAGTCAGTGTAGACGTTGCATCATATGGTGCTTCAAATACAAGTTCAAATACAGACTTACCACTTACAGTAGTATGAGTAATAGAGGCCGCAATACCTATTGCTGGGGCAGGATACGTATTCCATAAGTTACCTCTCAGAGGCTTATCTACCCCTGTAGTATATTCGCCACATACATCCCCTTCTCCAACCATATGTCGACCAATCGTGAACCCACCTTGAGCCGCATCCTTGTCATCGAACCATATCATCACTTCATTGTCCAGAGTCGGAGGTAATGCTGTCAACTCATTAGAGAAGTTTTGACCATATTCCTTGTATGCCATACGGACTGTATGAGTACCACCCCTATGGTCCACGAATCTCAATCCATATAGTTGGCTGTCTCCAATTTTTTGGGTTTCTAAATCAGCAGAAGGTATGTAACCATATATTCCAGTATCTGCTGATACTGTGAAATAAGATACATTAGTAACAGTTGCCAAAGAACCGTATATTGATGCGAATCTCGTATCATCATCTCTCCCTATACCCCATTTTCCTGTATTAGGGGCCCAACCCGGAATCCCTGCCTGTGTGAATCCGCCAAAGTTAATTCTGGACTGAGCCTTGGTACCTGTCCTCAGTCCATCAATCAATACAGATGCAGGACTTTTGGGCTCAAATCCATCATTGTATACCGTATTCTGGTTCCTTCCAGTTGCTGCTTCACGATTAGAATCCGCAGCGATAGTGACAGTGTCCTTGAAATCAGGGCCAATATCAAGGTTGTTGATGAACGGGGCTGATGTCTCTTCAGGAGGGATATATTCCTTGAGAGTGGTGATAGGAGCGAATGGTCTACCATATCTATTGATAGGCATTGGTGCAGGATGCATGTTCTCTCCTGTCACCTCATCAGGTTGACACCAGTAGTTACGGAACCTACCACCATGCCCTATCAGATATTGTGGTTGGTATGGTACCTGCCCTCGACTGTTATCCATCCATACACAGAAGTTGCGACCAGAGGCTCCCGGCACAGTACTATGAATGATAACACTGAAACCTTTCTTTCCATTAGAATCCAGTACTACTCGACCAAGATGTGCCCGCACATACCCCATATGAGTTCCACGGTCATGGCTGGCAAATGACTTTTCACTGTCCCAAAATGGAGCAGGGTCATGAGTAGACCCTGTGGCTGAAAAGTCAGCATGGAGATGAGGAGCAGTTGGGTCTTTGTCTCGATTTGTACTATCAGCCTTTACACCGATGCTGGACAAATCAAAGCGTTCACTCTCACCAAGGAACTGGTCTGACGGTCTGCGAGCATGGGACTGCCCATTCTTGGCCCCAGCCTGATTGATGAGGCGTACCACTTCTCGGGCTGCCGCTTCAATGTCAGTCACTCCTTCTTTGACACCTACTTCACCAAGGTCAACTGCTAATCTGCGTGTAAAGTCCATTTGAGTCCATTGTGGGAGGTACTGCAACCTTGCCTCAGAATGATTTGTCAGGCTCAGAGTCTTGTCTCTGATACCTTTCAATGCGAGGAATGCAGGTATAGCCCGAGTCCCATCAGGCGTATCAAAGAACGTACTGGTCTCTCTGGTGTCCTTGTCTATCTGCAAGTGCTTGGTCGCAGCGTCATCGGCGCAAGCAGCGGCTTCATTCGTCAATGGTAATATACCACCATTACTACAGCCTTCTACATCTGGCATATGACCATGATATCCAGTGGGATAAGAGACTATATCTGTATTAACATTCCATGTAGAACCATGAGACATGGCTGCTTCTATGAACTCAGATTGTGCGGTTGTATCATTGAGATACTTACTTTGTGAAGGATATCCTGCGGCTACATCTAATTGTTCTCCTAAGTAACTGATGGCATTATTCATCACTCCCACAGTATCTGCTGGCGTTTTACCTATCTTGGAAGCAGCAGGGCTGGTCTGTACCTGCATGTGCAGGTCTTGGAATGAAATGAACTCTCTATCATGTCCTACATCATAGAGCAATACTCGAGCAAACTCCTCTGTGCTCTGATATGGGTCAATATATGCTACTACAGGAGCCAATGTTGCACTTAATCCCAATACTTCATAGTTCAACTGTATAGTGCGATTGATATGTTGCACAAAGTTCTGTGCGGTCTCTAAACAAGTATTACCGATAAGAAAGTTCTCCATAGGGATACTATCCCTTGGCTCTTCATCAAATGCTCCTTCTCCACTGGTGAATCCTGACCAGACCTTTGCTTCATTCAGTGTACCTCTACTTTTACAGAATAGCCCCTCAATCGCATGAGGGTTGGTATAATGCATATTCATCCATACGGTATCTCCATCTCTCAGACCACCGGGAGCATATGGATTGGCCCATGCAGTATTGAGGAAGAAGTCATCTTTGACAACAGGGTGAGTAGCACCAGTACGGACGTTCATATCCCATAGAATGATTTCAGTATTGGTCGATGGATTCCAACTGGCACCGGGAGTCACTACTATGACATTATCAGCACGAATGGTATAATGAGCATAGCGATATACTGTCCCATCCAGATAGGCAAGTCGACATTCATATGGAGAATACGCAGTGACATTCACAGGAAACTGACTTGCGTCTTCCAGTGTCAGGGTATTACTACCTGAATGCCATAACTTCGTTGTACTCCTTGCACGCTTGTTTCGTATGCGAGGTAGATGTGGATTAGTTCTTGGTCCTGCCCTGAACTCAACAGCACTGACATATTGTTTCAATCCATAATCGGTATTACCTCCTTGCGTCATAACATTGGCACGGTCATAATAGAAGGGGCGGCGACCTTCATATCCTGCACTGGATAATAGTGGATTGTCACCAATGGCAGATAGATTCACATCCTGAAATCCAGATGCAACCATCAGGTTGGCTCCTACTGTTAAATGCTTTAGGAAGTCTGTAGAGAATGCATATTCATCATCAGCGGCAGCACTACCTGCTACTGCAAGATAATTGTTGGTGGTATCTCTGCTCTTGTAAAGTACCCATTCACCATTAGGAAGATAAGCCCGCCTTGGCCGAATTGCATTATTGATTCCTCCAACTGTGATAGCAGTCATAGTAGGGATAGGGAACATGGATGCATCTTGTACGTATACTCTACGGTTGGCTTGGTCATATGGTTGTGAGATTCTTGTGCCTAATTCATGCGCTCCTTGACTCAAGGAATATGAATATGCACTATCTACTTCGGGGTCATCTGGTGATACAGATGCGGGTCTCAGACCTACAGGATTAGGTGCCCATGTATGTGCAGTATAAGTACAATCCACATGCAACTTCATACTGTTATCAGGTCCGGGGAAAATGCCCAATTCAGGCTTATCAAAGAAAGCCTCTTCAAACAGAGGTATCTCGACCATCGCCCTTGTACTGGCATACTGTGTACCGAGTTGGTAATCATGTTGTACAGTATCTAATGTCTGAAATAAACGGTCATTGATTGTACTTCCATCATTACAGATATTCTCAGTATTGAACTTGTCATCAACATGAAGAACAGAGCCGATTCTGATACCTGTTTGTGTTATCCAATCTGCAAATGAATCCACTGTTTTTCCATCTGCTAATTTGAAATATCCGGCAGAAGAATGACCTGTACCAGAAGCGAATGTGAAAGTTGTTCCCGTTTTGCTGGCATATTCTGCGCTGGCGAACTTGGTTTGCTCAGTATCAGTATTCTTGGCCATAGCCAGATATATACGGCCCACCTTAGGGAAACAATATGTCCCCCATGAGGATAAGGCAGTGGACTTATTATTCAAAGGAGTGACAGTGACAATAACTCCTCCGGTAGGGTCTAATGACACCGCAGTGGCACATTCTCTTCTTGTGTTCCAGCCCAATCTTGCGAGAGGGGATGGGTCCCAAGTCTCTTTGGTATTCATAGCCCCTTGTCCGGGGCCACCCAAAGTGACAGTGACCACAGGTGCACCGGGCATTATCTCCTTGACGATATGAGAATCGGGTGCACCTGTACTATCAATGTCAATCGATGTTCCTGCAATATCACTGGTCACTCCATGGCATAACATCTCAATATGTTGCTTGGTATCACTACCAAATGACAATACCCTACCTCTTGACAATAACCGATGAATGACCACGTTACTGTGGAGCCCTGCCTCTTCTTCCTCTCCACTCACAACTAATCGAGACAAACAAGAATGTTGCCGTCTATCAGTTGGCTGAACATATAATTTCACACCTTGTTTTCCTTTGGCACAATCTATCACATCAAACGTGGAATAGAGACCACCACGTTGATTCACTGCCCCTTTGGGTGCTGAATAGGTCACAGGGTATAATTCTTCATTATCTGATACAGTGGCTGCGATACCAGCACTTACTCCAATCGTGTTGTTTCCAATACTGGTAATAACCCCTAATAGTGTACCATTGCCCTTGTAGACATTACCACCTACACTGAAATGGTCTTGTGCACTCTGTCCATCTACTGTCATACTGGTGGCAGTGGCTGAATACCCTGCGCCATTGTTGATGAATACATGTGTACGGTTGCGAGTAGCGACTGTTATTCCTTCATGGAACCGGTCTGGTTTATCCAATGCTGCTTTATCTGCTGATAACAAAGATGTACCAATGGTCAACCTATGAAAGACCGAAGGGTGCGTGGTATTATCCACATGAGATGCCTCGACAGACACAGGAGTTCCCTGACCATTATCAGAAGAATGGAATGGCGCATAATTCGGAGGAGTCAATGATAAATCCAATTCAGTATCATACTCTTTGCCACCTGTATCATCCCCTACCAAGTCACCTGCTTTGATATTAGACAGGGCTGATGGAGGAATAGTAATGATTCCTCCCGGTGCATGTATATTGGTCTGTGCTCCGGCTGTATTCAAATCTGTATGAATGACATCAATAATCTGCTTTCCAGATGGCAATACGGTTGCTACGTCTGGTATTGTTTTCTCAACCAGTAGTGCTGGTCCCTGCAAGTCCAATTGGACTACCGCACTGGCTACTGCCGCAGTATCGAACGCAGCATCAGCACCACTACTGAATGTGATGGTTGGGCCAGCATGATTGAGAGTAGCAGTGATTGTAGTATCAATATCACTGATTGCCCTTATGCCACCAATACTGATATTATATGCACTGAATACTTGTCCATTCTTGCCGAATCCTTCTACACTGGCCAACGTCAATACGTTACCAACAATTGCACCAGAAAGGCGACCACTTGCAGCATATTTCATACTCTTTCCAGCCATATCAATGGCATTGTAATGTACTTCCACGAATGGCGCATAACCTTCACCTGATAGACTCGGTACTTCCAATATGGCGATGCGAGATTCATCTATTGGTGTTAGATGATGAGTATATTGCTCAGTACCATGTTCTGGTGATTCACCTTTCAATGATTTAAGAAGGAATGAATAAGGGCTGAATATAGTCTGGTCAGTAGCAGTCTTGGTCCCTTTACCTCCAATGGCAATGAGAGTCCTCTTAGTGTCATCAATCCCTGCCATTCCATTCTCTACAGCAGTGAATGCAGAACTGTATGAATGTACTATCTTGACTGGTAATGAAGATGATGTCTCATACAGTGATATCTGAGAATTGATTGGAATCTGGTCTTTGACATTTGATAACTGGTCAGGGAAGGTCACCCTGAATACATCTGATACTCCGTCGACCTTCTGGCTCAGTATCTCACTGGTAGGTTGTGGTAATGTACCCATAAAGGGGTGACCAGCAACATGATTGAGGATATGTCTACCTGAGTGCCCAATATGAAATCGGCTATCTACCGAACTGAAATCCACAGCAAACTTGTTTCGTTCATCTGTCTGGTCACTGGCCATTCCCATACTGAAAGCAATGCCGTGATTCTCATACTGACTCTCATCTATCACGATTTGTCCTGATTTATGGGAAAATTGAGTTGCAGTTCCAATAGACTGGTATGGGACTCCCGTACCATTATCCACTACGCAATCTCCAGATATCAGTACTGCTTTACTTGCCACTGACCGAGTATTCAGCAGCCCTCGTCTACCGTTCGCTACCTGATTGACATAATCAAGATGTATACTCTCCACAGTAATGGTACCTGCTGATGGGTTCACCTGCATGAGGCGTACTCGTTCTGGTGGTAGACCGTTGGGTTTTCCTGTAGTGGTATCATACCCTACAGGGTCAATGAGTAGATTGTATGGAACACGAGGAATGTTGACAGATGATGTGCCTCCACTTTGATAACGAGGAGTCTTATATTCTCCATCAGAATAGGGAGAGGCAGTCAAATCAATGGTCGAAGATGTACTGTTACCTACAATGACGCCTGCCAACGTGGTAGCCGCAGCAGTACCAACTGTGATGACTGACGCAGACGTGCTGGCAGTCAAGGTAGGCAAGTCCAATACATTGGATATAGGACTCACTGGCTCCTCGAATCTCCAAAGCCCCAACGTAGCATCATTCGGCATTGGCGCATATGGTGCCGAGGCTATATCTGATGCACCTTGCATGAAATGAATGGACTCTATTATACCACGGAACTCTCCACCTGCTCCTCCAAGGAATATTCGCCCATCTGATAGATTCAATCTCCTCTCCTCATCGAAGGTTCGGCTTACCACCAAGTCACTGTTGACATGAAGATTCAGATGGCTGCCATCAAATGACACAACGATATGAAGGAGTTCCCTATGTCCTAATGTCAATGCGGTAGGGTCATCCTTGGTAGTGATGAATGGGTTATAGGAATCCAATGAGTCTATTGCTGTGTATGGGTATACCAACCCATCCCAACGTATTATCTTACCATCTTGGGCATATACTGGACTCGCTGTAGATAATGTGAAGGTTTCATCTGTACCACCATCTATATGATGTAAGCCGACACTGAAAGATACTGGACCTGCTGCCGATACCGAGCCAACAGAAAGAGAGAAAAGATTCTCATATTGTATCACTACTCCTCCTTGGTCAGGTATGACCCATGCTTCCAAAGTGAAAGCATCCAGAGCCAATGCATCTTTTTGTCCAACCTCACCAATGTGTATGTTCTGTATACCTCCGAATGACTTTTCACCAGTAGGTAATGATTGGCCAGTACGGACAAAACTTCCACTCGGTATAATGACAGAATCTGTGATGCCATTGAAGAACATCGCATGACTTGGGTTTGTGATTACTGTCATAAAAATCCCTCAGGGTGCTATCTTGAAATTGACCGCAGACAATAACATGTCATAGGTATAATGTCGCTCACCAGCATCATATCTTATATTGAGTCGAGCAGGGATGATTTGTATCCCACCTTTGTTGCCTCCATCCTCTGCCATTAACGTGATTGTTACGTCTTTGACCAAGTCCATTGCTGCACTGAATACTCCATCTATCAAATCGTATGTTTTACTGAATATGTTATCTTCATCTTCTACTAAGAAGTCACCTATCGTTTCTAATATTGAATCAGAATCATCAACCTCTATTCCTTTATGTTCCATCTCTTGAGAGCCTAAAAATACATTACCATCAGATATTTTGGCACTTTCACTGACATTACCATAGGTCAAGAAGAAGTTCCTTACTTCAGGACTTGTGGTACTGGATTGGATAAGCGAATCATATGGCACCTGTATACCAAGTAATTCAGTTTCTGTATCGATGGGAGAATTAGCGAATATACCCAGAAGGTCTTGTGCCTTGTCCCCTGCTGATAATCCTCCTCGAACGGGGTTCCCACCAGTAAAATTACTATGGAGGGGGACAGACCTGACTCTGGTGTAATCTTGGCCAATAGTAGAAGAAGTAGACTGATAAAACATACTATTGGTCCCACCAGTACCACTCCCTGAAGGAGAAAATCCACTATAGTGAAACATACCTCTACCACCACTTCCTTCATCTACACGAATTATACTCAGTGTATATCCATCAGATGATATAGCAGTATCAAAAGCGGATGCGCTGTTTCTTCCTCCACTTGCTGATGTAGGATGTACTGAGACATTTGCTGAACAATCTATCCCATCCTTGATAGATAGCAGCAATGCTTTAGCAGGGTTGCCTAATACTGTGTCAGTGTATAGGCCACCTATAGGTATATTGATAGTAGGGAACCCACCACTCTCAGGTTCTGTCCCAGCCACAAACGTAGGAACTCCACTACCACCTGTCGCATACTGTGATACTGTATTCCCATCAAATCGGTACACAATAGGAGTATTGGGGTTAATTTGAGAAGGACGGTCCCCATTAGAGTCCAACCACAAACCCGGAACCAATGCAAATCCCTGATGATGTAGGAATAAATCTGGAGATATATTCGATAGTCTAACATTATTATTTAACGTATGAACAAGACCACTACCGCCTAATGTCAAGGTATTAGTGGTGCTATTTGTTACTGTTATAGTAGTGTCTGATACCAATTTTCCATTCACACCCGGCATATCACCAGCCACATATAGTTTATCACCTACTGAAAATACCTGACTAAGACCTGTTCTAAAGTGTGCAGCCACTGGTCCAGTGACTTTAACACTTGTAGCACCTACAGGGAAGCCGCCATAGCAATATACAGGTATATGTCTGCGTTTTATGTTGTTTAGAACTGCACTCTCCCCTCCATTCTCTCTGGGATAATATCCGAGCGTACTTATGGTTGCTACAGCGTCAGTACTTACTTCACCCATGGCCTCATCGTCCACTAATACTCCCGTAATATTCAATACCGTGATTGGTAGATTCAAATCCATACCTACCTTGTATGCGTTATTGAATGGTAAAGCAAATGCGGAGATGCTTCGCTCAATAGAGATACGGAACTCAGTTGCATCCAGATGTATTGGAGTTATTGTCAATGAACTATTCTTATGGCTTGACCTTCGCCATAACTTCACAGGAATCGCCATACAAATCACACCAGATAGTCCACCGCTATCATCGTCATATCAAACTCATAGATTCTATCTTCAGCCTTGAAATCTACCGTGAACTCATCAATTACTGTTCTCATTCCACTTTGTCTATGGTCATCCAATTTGCGGTTGAATGACTTGGATGCTAATGTATTATGATTGTCAGAGGATACATTTGCGTATGATGGGTTGACTCCTGAAGTGATAAAGAAGTTTCTTTGTTCCCACTGTAATTTATTGTTTGATTCTGTCTTTCTATTACAGAGCCCTCCTGCCGAACCTGTATTACTGGTACTGGCAGTTGATATTGTGAATTGAGTATCACTCGCCACGACAGACACTGTATGGTCCCCATTCAGATTCACTGCCATTGTGCCACCCAATATGGAAAAATTGGATATGACAATCTGGTCACCAACAAGAAACTTATGTTCACCTAATGTAGTGATAACGGTGCTTGACCCACTGGGAACAGCATCAGCAATGTACACTTCTATACCTACTTGCCCTTTGGTAGGTAAACATGCAGAGAGATAAGGAATCTGTATACCTTCTATGTAGTCCCTTTGCCCCGTATTGCCAAGTATCTTTGCCGCCTTTGCCATCCCATCAACTAAATCACCAAGTGCATTATTGGGCTTACCCTTACCTGATTGATACCAATTATTCATATTATTCACAAGTCCGATGAGGTCTTGCGCTCTGTCTCCTGCCGACTTTCTCTTCTCCAATGTAGATATCCGCCCACCTGTAAATGCAGAGAATAATGGCTTGGCTTGACCTTGAGTAGGCATAGGGAAGTTATGTGAAATGGCACTTTTGCTGACTAAGAATGCCCCATGCACTTTCTGAGTGATAGTGACCAATCCTCGTTGGGAACCTGCCTCACTCTGTGTGACAGATACTGTGAATGCATCTGCACTACTCGTACCATCATTGTCAGGATTGATGACTTTGGAACCAAGACTATCAGTTAATGTAATGGCTTTCGCTATTTTTGTAGCCAGATACTCAATTGGACTACCAGCCCCAGACAAATCTCGAGTGGAACCATTATTGTAAGTAGAAGGAGGATTAAACAAATCGGCTATGGGAATAGCAATTACTGGCAACCCTCCTGATGAATTATGTACACTACCCTGACTATACAAATTAGTCGTGATAAGTAACGTAAGAGTATCAGATATTGAAAACGTATATGGTGAAGTGTCGAGTGTGATTGTAGTAGAACTTACTGCGCTAATGGTAGTAAGGGCAGTTTTATCACCGTTATACAACCTTATATTCTCCAAATCAACAGATTCAATCCATTCTCTTGGGTCATTATCTACAGTAAGTATTGGAGCGGTAGGAGTACCTCCAACATTAGTAACTGTGAGATTGGTAGTACGTATAGGTGAATTGACAAATGCCCAAGGTTCTCTCACCGAGCCTTGCCTTTCTGCATCAAAGACATATCTAATATGATAATTGCCACCATTTGAAGCACGATAGTATGGGTGGTCGGAATCTAATTGGAGTGAATACTTACCTGCAAGGTATGCTTCAGTTGCTTGTCTTTCAGCATCAGTCAATGCACGATTGTAGATGATGACTTCGCCAATCTCACCATCAAAATAATCAGTACCATTGTAGCCAATGCGTATGTTTTGTGAGCCAGTCATTGGTGTATATACACCAGATGCAGTATCTTCTAATTTACCATCTCTATAGATAGAACCTTCATCTGCCACATTATCATCAGTAGTATCTTCCAATACCACAGATATTAGATGAGTACCCGCTTGGCCTGCCGAGTCAGTATCCACTGTAAAACTTGAAGAGCCGGGACCATTACCCCAATTGAACTCAAAGTCAGAAGCAGACCTATATTTCAAGCCCCAACCGTAATAACCTGACTCATTACTTACTATCCCACCATTACCGGACTCACCAGTGCTTACAACGAAGATAGTGACTTCTGCGCTGGAAAGAGCATGGTTACTCGCTGCGGTATATGGAAGCACAAGTTCCTCACTGGAACTTGCAGTAAATGAAAGCACCGGATGGTCATTGAATGCACCCTTGATGTATTGAGGTCTCTTAGGTAAGGTGCTCTGTGTAGGAGAATATCCATTGGACCCTGTATCTGTCCATGTTTGAACATAGTCTCCTTGCCCTTCGCTTAAAGAGCCAGCATTCAGCCACATTGTAGGGTTCAATGTAGGTGCAGTAGGGAATGAAGCAGGGCCCCCTACTCCTCCCCAATACGCAACGGGCAACTCGAAGTATTTTCCATGTAAGTCATTCACATCTGTAATGTATGGACCCACAGGATTAGATATGTATGATGTAGGTAGATATGAAGTTGGGGTGTTTGTTGTAGTAGGAGGAGCCTCACTACCTCCAAGCCCAAATCCAAGTGTATTCCCTTGCATACCAGTAGACTGTATTTTACTATCACCGACCTGAAATCCTACGTCAATCTTACCTACTGCTCCACTGGTCTCCTCTACCACCTCATCATCATCCGTAATGACTCCTGTCAGGGCTACACTGATTTGAGGCATGTTAAGGTCGATACCCAGCCGCTTGCTGTTAGCGAATGGTATTGGAATCTGAGAATGGTTTCTTTCTACAGTGATATCATATGCAGTCACATTCAAAGGAATAGTATTCCCATTCTCCTGTACAAGGCGTACAGGTAGACGATTGTGCCTGACATCAACCATCTTCACATCCCTCTGTTATATCCACCCGTGGATAGCGGTCCACCCATCTTTGATTGTAGGGACTTGGATACTCGAGCACTGATATCTTCAGCCAACTTCTGCTTGTCTGTCTTGTCAGTTACTCCACTCACATCAATACGTATGGTACCTATATCTACTCTATTTGTGGTACCTTCCGTAGTGGGTGCAGTTGGCTTTGCTCTATCATCAGTACTGACATCTATCTTCTGCACTTCTGCCACCTTCTTTTGGAATGCATCTAATGACTTATTGGCACTGGCCAGCGCATCTACCTTACCAACTGCTTTCCAACTATCTGCAAAGTCCACAGTTCTGACATTAGCCATGTTCATTTTTCTGGTAAAGTTCCCCATATTCCTTTCTAATTTACGGAATATCTCATTAGCGTTATCTGCTTCCATTCGGAAGGTTTTCATTCCTTCTACTGCCTTTGGGTCAAGTTTATCTTCCATCAATGTTACCTCCTATAGGGGGAATATGGTCATAGCCGAGATACACTGCCTCTCCTGTAGTTGCTTCAGGCTCGGTGCGGTTCATGGCAGTTGCCCATGAGATAGCCTGTTTCACTTCATCCATACTCAATCCATGCACCTCCCTTAATGTCCATCCATAATGTTCCATGAGTTGATAATCCATCCATTGCATATTCAAGCGAAGCCGTTCCATTGAAGATATAGGTCGTTTATTCAGATAGGAGTTGACGGTGTCGACTTCGCTTTGGAAAAACCCAGCATCTCAACCATCTCCTCTGGTGAAGGTAGAAGTTCAGATAGGGCCTTACCTGCCTCTGGCGTTAAACGAAGTAATTCTTCTGTAGACATCTCTGGCGTCGTCGAATCAATCCAATTGACAAAGGCATATCGCCAATAATCGGACAGGTCTATTCCACTATCTTTGATGAGAATCTGTGCTGCTTTCTGCATATCAAGGAATGTAGGCTCCTTGAGAGTCACAACCAGTTCTCCATCTAATATCTCATATCGTTTCGACCCGTTCTGGGCCAACAGTTTCTCTTTCATACTTACTCACATCTCCTTTGGAGATAGCCGATTCCTCGGGGACCTCCTGTTCCTCTACCGAGGAGGCATCAGCGGCCTCAGTATCGGATTCTTCCAATCGTGCAATCAGTTCTATCTTCTTGCCTTTGATTGACAACTTACGTTGCCTGAGAATATCTTTCAGTTCAGTGACTTTCATGATACTATAATCATGTATCATGGTCATGGATTCTTCCTCTACGTGCCCTATGTCTTGATGGAACGGGTCATCACTAACTTTCCCGTCTTCAGGATTGAATATACCCATGACCTCATTCACCACTTCTTCAATGGCAGTCGCCAATGGTCGGGGATGCAAACTGACGGACTTCTTCAATGGCATGAGCATCACTTAACAATGGAACAATGTGTCAAGTGATATGACCTTTACGTTCTTCATGACCAATTTAACCTTTGAAACCAATAATCCCTTGTCGTCGGGAACAGGTATCGGAGCCTCTTTTATGACATAATCATCAACGAGGATTCTCAACTCAGGTGTACTACCCGTAGTACCATTTGTCGGCTTGGTAAAATGTAGATTGATAATAGAACCTGTTGCTCCTGTTGTGCCCTGAACATTACGGTGAGTACGGAGTTCATTCCATAACAGATGGTCTCCGATGATGACATCGATATCCATCTCGAACTCTTCTCGCCCTTCACGAATGATGGAGGCATTCCTTGTACCGCCATATGGCACTGGCTTAGTAGAACGACCATTGGCATCGACAGTATCAGGAATAGGATTCCCCTGAATTGTATGGAACATCTCTACTCCCGTCTTGCCTCGCAACTCGAATGCTGCGATATTACCCAAGGACTGTCCGAACATCTCGAGAGTCCCATTGTAGAACATGTATGGTTTCTCTGAGCCATTGGCTATACCTGCCTCCTTTCTGGACTTATCAGTGTCTCCTACATTCTGGAACATACGGTGAGCAGTATATCGGTCCCCAGCCGTGGTCTCGAGTCGACCCATGTCCGTATAGCAAGAGAGTGCATCGAACACGGCTCTGAACTTGAGTTCGGCATCAACAGTTGAGGATATCTCCCATTCTGCAATCTTACATCCTCTGAAGACTCTTGTCAACTGTTTGCTGTCAGTTGTCCCTCCGGGTGCTGGCCCGCTCTCTTGACTATAGGAGCCTACATCTCTGTTCCTGATGCTATGCTCCAGACAGAATGACGGAATGGTATCTCCAGAGAATAACAAGCGTCTGACTGGATTTGTAATAGTACGGTCAGCATTTACATTAGGACTTCCTGTCAATGCAGCCGCATCAAACCTGAATAAATAGCCTACATCTCCTTCAGATTGTGCATGTGCAAAGTGAAATGGGTCATCAATAAAGAGCCTTATCCCACTCGGTAATGCCTCCTTGGCGATAACTCTCCGAATCTCATGAGTCTCTGTGCTCTCAAAATGCTTCGCTTCAGAGTCGAAGTCAGCATGGTTTGTAGTACTTGATATCGGCCACCAGATATTATTCCCAGCAGCATTGGTCTCATCCGCATGTTCATGATATACTGTAGGCACACGGCTATTATCGCTAATGAGTACATAGTCTCCAACTGCTACAGTTACACTGTTTGCACCTGTGACTACATCAGTAAAACTGGCATTGGCCATATCTACATATGTTTGTCCCGGTTGAACTATACTACCTGCCAATAAATCACTGGTCTTAGCAACACCTCCACTATAACCTGCGGCAATCATGGTCGGAGCATCCACCACTTCTCTTCCAAGTGCATAATAGAGCCACCTTGGAGAATGAAGCGGCATCTCCAATGTCCCGCCAGTATGATGTAGGCGACCGGGTTGTAATATGGTAGGTTGTCTACCTAAACCGACCACATGATGTTGATGGACCTCAACCTTGGTATCTGGTAATGTCATGAATGAAGCAAGGCCGATGAATTGGTCAATCAGAGAAGTCTCAGCAGCAGTAGCCGCATTATTGATGTGTACGGTCCAGTCTGCATAAGTAGGGTTCGGAGTCGGTAATCCTGTACTATGAATCAATATTGCATCACCAGCAGTAGATGCTATTGCACTGGTATCCATATGGTAAGCAGGAGTCACTTTGAGAATTGTTGCAGTGGCAGTGATGGTATGGTCCACGATTGTGAATACTCTGCTGTTTCCTTTCTCATAATAATATGGAGCATGGTCCCCGCCTGAGCCATGAAATGTGAGTTTGCAGCCAACAAGCATACCTGTTGGGACTTTGAGAATAGCATCTATATTGAAGTGAGCCCCTTCTCCACCCGCATCAACAAATGTGATGGTAGTATAATCATCACCTGCGCTCCAACTGGTCGACCATGTCTTAGGCTCTCCATGTTCAATGTATATTCCAGTCTCGTGACCCATGAGGACCTCCGAGACATCACCTTTGTAATACGTACCAACCATCTTCTCACCTTAGGGAATCAACTCAGCCAATGTGATGACCTCTACTTGGAAGGTATGGCGGAATAGTTTCTTGGTCCTATCGCTCAAGTCTGTCCTTGTCTTGAAAAGGAGCCTGTCATAATTGACCCCATCACCTTTACGCTTCGCATGAATAGAACGCCGAACCTCATTCTCCATCTTCTGTAGATGAGGGCGGCTCTTGGTGGTACGTATATCCACAGTGACGTTAATGCGAGTAGTCACATAATTGTAGAACAAGTCTGGTACTTCTTCATTGTGAGCAGTTTCATACAACAAGACATAATCGTGTCGACCAAGGTCCAGACGCTTTCCTCGCTCTGCTTTATCATCAGCGATATCAATGACTACAGGTTGGATGTTATTGGTATTCGCTCTGAGCCAATCTGATTTGAACAGGTCCACAAGGACATCGATGCTTTCCTTCCATGTGGCAACCATTAGTCAAACACCACTACTTCCTTGTATCGTCGCAGTATCTCATCTGCCTCTTTTCTCCATAACTGAATCTTGGAAGCGAGGTCGACATTCTGTGTCCCCTCAGGAATCAATACGCTTCGGTCATCGCTCATGAGAAGGTCAGCCGCTACCAGTTTAGTGGCAGCCTCTTCAATTGCCTTCTCTACATACCGCTCCCCATAGATATAGGACACCTTTACTGCATTCCACTCAAAGAAGGGATATGAGTTGTTGAAGTAGATGATGCCCATCTCATGGTCAAGCCACCAGTCCTTGAGTCGGGCTTGGTCTCCTGAAGTACCAGAGAGGAAGCCGAGGTCTGGTTGGAACTTGTATTGTGTCCATGTATAAGCCGTATCATCAGATACTCCTAATCCTGCATCCAAAAGTCGACACCCTCCCAATACTGTCCCACTATTACTTGTGTATCCATATATTGTCCCAGTAGATGCTCTGACAAGTCCATATTGTGCAAAAGTAGAAGAGTCAGTAAAGGTAATTGTACGAGACCCATCAGCAGGTGTAGTATCAATTGTACCAGACCCTGTTATTACTTCGGTTTGGGTCGGAATGATATTTGTAGCATCAGTAATAGCCATTGTTGATTCTTTACCACCCGCAGGTTGCATACTGGTAATCTTCAATTTACCACTACCATAGTCAGCATTGGCAGTAGCCAAGAACTCGTTGTGGATATTGATATTAGTGACACCTGTAGAAGATGCTCCATCAGGTTGTGTATATGTTGTACCTGAAGGACTGGTAGCATCTGTTGTGAATGATACTGTACCTCGATTGGTACGGTCCTCGTTGTTGATGAGGTCGGCAAGGTTCTGAGCAGTTGTGACCTTATTGAACGCAGCATCCCATTGTTGCGTACTTGTACCTACTGCCAACTTAGCGAAGCCTCCTCCTCCGGGGCATAGGTATATTGCATCTCCTGCTAATGCAGAATGGTCTGCAATCTCCAATCGTGCTTCTGCTCCAGCCAGTTCCCTGTAATTCTCACCCTGCCAGAGTTCAATCCTCAGAATCTGCTGGACATTCCTGAACAGAAGTGGAGTGGTACCGACATAATCGGTGTAGTATCTGCGCCTGTACGGCTTGTAGGTGTCGAAGTTGATATATTCGGCTACCACCAGATAAGGTCGCCAAGCATTGTGAGATACATTGTCTATACGGTCCTGTACTTCTTTGATTCTTGTCTCTACTACACTACGTTTCAATCCACGAGTCTTGCCATTGGTAAATGACGCTTGGTTTTGAATGTAGGTATTATCTGCGGTTTGAAAATTAGCGTGTGTAATAGAGCCAGTAAAGTTCAACTGTATGCCCGGACTATTCGTTGCGATAGATGTAATCACCTTTTCAAAACCCAATGGGTCAGCATCAGAATAAACTAAGATTGTATCTCCGACTTCAAATCCGTGGTCCCTATAATCTGCTCCTGTCACATATACAGCAGTAGTAGTGCTATCTTGGGCTACAGCCAGCGCCTCTCCCATTCCTATACCGAGTAGGTCAGCAACCTTCTGTGCAGTAGTGTATACAACACTATCAGGATATAGCGGTCTGGTTTCCGCTTCGCCGGGTGAAAACACTATTGGCATATGTCATCCTCCTCACCTACGGGTGTACATATGCTTTAGGATTGACTTCAGTAATTGTTCGCCCAATCTTGGGCCTCCGAACGATGCCAACTTTTCTTCTTCGTCTTCTTCTACAGGAGCCGGAGGGGCTTGAGGTGGAATAGGCGCTTGGCTTTCAGACTCTGCTTCAGAGACCATCTTCTCAGGCGTTCCCATTGCTATTTGCATCTGATTCCATTCTGCGGCTGAACCCACTGCACCACTTCTCAATGCTGCTTCAAAAAATGATTCACTTTGGGGCTTTGCTGGTAATATCTTGGTACCTGTACGTTTTTCTCTTGCCTCTGCCATCTCATCTTCAGTTGAAGGTTCGCCTTCCATGAATCTTTCATGGGCTTGGGCAGCAAACCATGCATCCATCTCTGCTTTCTCTCGCTCCTTTCCTCGGCGCACTCTTTCAGTACCAGCAACATCTTCTTCTGTGGTAGAGCGTGGTATTGCGGGACCTTGTCTCTTTGCTCCACGTGCAGCCTTCGGGTCATGTCTCTGCCAATCGGCGTCAGACATCTCTGCATAAGGGGCTTCTTCTTCACTGGGCTTCTCTGGTTGAGGGTCAATCTGTCCTATAGAGCGCATATGGTTGATAACCTCTTGATATGCAGTATCTTTTTCCATCCCTTCTTCCATCTTTTCTCTAACTTTCTGCTCAAACTCACCATGGTGTTCTTCAGGTATACTCATTCCTTCGATTTGACGCATCAGTCCTTGTTGAAAAGCAGCCTCTTGAGCCCCTTCAGGGTCTGCGTGCTCTCCACGAAGGCCAGCCAATTGCTGTTTAAGCCATGTTTCATTAGGTTGCATATAGGGACCTGATTGACCAAACGCTATCTCTGACTTCGGGTCTGCTATTCTCAGCCCCAATCCATCAAGAATATCTTTGTGATTCCCTCCTCTCATAGACATCATCATTTGTTCAATCAACTTATCCTTTAACATTCTACCATTCTTAGTCAGGAAACCCTTCTTGGTTCTCATCCCATCCATCATCTGTTTATATTGTGGCAGATGGTTCATGCTTCCATCTCCCCATAGAGCAGCCGTACCATGTGGGTCGCTGGATATCATATTCCCCAATAGACCAGCAAGTGGGATATATTTGCTGAACTCGCTTCCAAATAACTTTTTATGTTCTGGTGAAAATGGTGCATGTTCATCTTCATGTGCTCGCACTATTGGAGGGTTTACCATACGGTCATCAAATTGCCGACTTTCTTCTGGGACTTCTGAAACTGCGTTCAGTTTCTTCTTCTTCTCTTGTGCTATCTTCCGGTCAATAGCCTGTTGTCTCTTGCTTGCTTCCTTGATTCTTTGTTCACGCTCTTGAGTATCAAGGATATTGATAGTATCTCCTCGTACAGACATCCTACCCGTTTTTTTACCTGTAGCGGTGGACTTCCCTTTGCGACCTTCACGCATCATATCACGTGCAGCCTTTTCAGGACTGGCCAGCCATTCTGCCCGACTCATTGCAGGCTTATCGTCACCTGCATGAGAATCCTTCTCCTTACCTTCAGGTCTTGGCTTCGATTTAGCACCTGTTACTGCTTCCTTGACTTTACCTTGATACTCCTTGCTTTCTACATTTTTAATCTTTGGAGCAGGAGGAGGAGTCTCTGCATCGAGTCTCGCTATCTCTTCCAATTCCTTTTTATGTGCATCCTCCCCTTCTGTCTTCTCTGCGGCTAATTCTTCTTCAGTAGGATAGTAATAGTCTTCTTCTGACTCTTCTTCTTCTGCCCTTCGTCGCCTCATTGCCTCTCTTGCAGCCAATGGCTTTTCACGCTCTGCTTTTTGCTTCGCTCTACGTTGGACAGCCCTCCAAGACATATCCTCATGTTCTTCACGCTTGGCCTTGATGACCTTGACCATCTTGGTAGGATATTCCGGGTCTTCTTCTACTCTTTCTCCCTCTTCCTTACCTTCTCCATGAAACAAAGGGGAATCTGCTGGGATTGCTTGGTCCCCTAATGGGACTTCACCACCAATACGCTTGACCTTTGGCTTTGGCGCAACAGGCTTCTCAGTTGCATCATCAAGTGATTGTTCTTCTTCAGTGGGTGCACTATACCCAGCATCAGAAGGCCAACCGGGTCCTTGAACCGGCTCATGAACATGAGAGTCTGGTTTGACTTTTCTTTTTTCTGCCAATGGTATATCAGATTCCTCTGCTACTTCTTCTAAAGTAAGATTCCTGTCTTGACCACTCGGATGACCGTATTCCCCCCGGTGGTCGAAGTCATACTCTGGATGCCATGAATCTGATGGTACCAACTTTTTGACCAAAACGTCGCCCATCATTCTCGCTCTCCGAGGTTATATTCCATAGTCTTGTTGCAGGAACTGCACTTAGCAACCCAGCAGAAGTAGAGCATACCACAGTGCTGGCACCGAGTTCCTGACCCGATATTCAATACATCTCCTGCCTTGCGAGCACGGATTCTCTGCTTGGTGACCACACCCTGCAACGGGTTGGTACCATCAGATACAACTTTGTGTTGCTCAAGATTCTCAAGAAGGCGAACGCCTCTCTTCTCCATACGCTGTATGTCTTCCAAGTCGAGATTAGAGTTGCTATTCATATCATCCACCTCCATCAAGAGGTGAATACTGTGTATACAATCATACCTCTTACTGAGTGATGAGCCACATTGATAACGGTCTTTCCACTCATATACGCATCCAGTGATGCTTGAATGTTCGCAGCCGTTTCATTAGGCTTGAACTCGAATACCTTTGCTGCATTTGCCACGGAGAATCAACCCCAATCAACCACGGTTTCCAATTGCTAAGAAAGTTCCACCCATAGTAGCCTGAGCCGCTCCGGGTGTATTGACTGTAATAGTCGTTCCACTCACAGTGGCGAACTCACCAAAGGTGAAAGGTGCCGCATCACTTGCATCAGCCGCACTACCTTCTTCAAGATTTTGTGGTGCCAAAGGTGCTGTGGGATTCACTACTGCCATATCTATTGATGACATCATGCTACTCAAAGCAATTGAAGTATCTGTCGCAGCATATGTTCCGGTCACTACTATTTTATTTCCAAAGGTTGTTGGTCTTGAGTCTATTGTTACTGCCATTATTGCTCATCTCCTTGTGTTTCTTCTGTTGCTGCTTCTGCTTCTGCCTGTTCTTCAGCCTCTGCTATCACGTCTTCTGCCATGGCTGGGTTGAGAACATCATCCACTAATTGAAGCAGACCTGACTTCGTTGCATAACCTTTGGGGTTCATATCATAGGTTTTAAGCCAATTACGGATGTTCTTGATTTTCCAGCCTTTGTCAGGGATACCATCGTTGCCTTCATCAAATGCCGGCTCATCGCCTTCAATCTTGAAGTGAGTAGATGGTAAATGGTTTCTGAACTTATCCATCCATGCTTGAGATACCGTTGTAGGGATTGCTCGAGAGAACTCTCCCATACTGTCCGGCATCCGTCGCCTATGAAAAGGTCCCAGATATGTGATACTTGGCAAGTTTCCTCACCTCAGTTGAGTAGCATTACTGTTACAGTAAAGATAGCGGCTGATTCACCGTGAGCCACAATTGCTGGTACTGTACCACCAGTCTTAGTAGCAGGGGCAGTTCCTGTGTTGGTAAAAGTCAATGTTAGAGCATCATCGGTTCCTAAATAGGTGTAGCCGGTAATTGCTATAATCTTTGAAGCACCCGCAGTGATAGTCATTGTCTGCTCAGCAGCGTCTGCCAAGGTAGCCTGAATGGTTACCATACGCATACTGCCATTTGCGTTGGTTACATTAGTATTTAATGCTGTAAAGGGTGTCAGTGCGCCGGGATAAGAATCTGCTGCTGCTCCGCCGTCTAACCACGCAGTTTCACCTATTGGTGTTCCCGTTCGCATGTCTAAATCCATAAGAATTGAGACTGTGCCTGTACTAAAATCACCATCATCGAATGATATTGTCAATCCATTACTCGTTGCTGTTTCTGTTGCCATTCTTCTTCATCTCCTTGTTCAATTGTTCTCCTCAAAAGACCCTCATAGAAGGTCACGAATGCTCCCTTGCGCTCCAAAGAACGTAGTCCATATTTCACCCATGGTTCGGTAGAGTCCTTCCTGACCGAGCCTGTTGATTGCGAAGGGGTCGCCGGTCTCGATACCTGACTCGAAGTACTGTGTTGGTATACCTGTGCTGAAATGCATGTAATCAGTATCAAGATAGTACATACGGCTAATGCCATCTGACGGCATATCCTTGGTTGGAATGATTGGAACACCGTTGTAGGTTGCTACAATGAATCCGGCCTCCATACCGGGTACACCCTTCACACCGTTGTAGGTTGGGGTGACTCTCTTCTCTTCCATGAACCTCTGTTGGCTCTGTAGGAGTTGCTGTAGTCTCATCAAAGTGTCATACCCTGTTAGGATAACCTTTGGATTACCACCACGTACCCATACCTTCTGGAATAGGTCATCAAGATGGTCAAGACTCAAGGTTCGGTTGGTACTACCGGTATCGGCATTGCACTCTGCGTGTGCCCATGCTGTCTCTGCACTGCGGTCGATACTATAGATGTCGTCTTCACCAGCGGCATAGTGAGTACCTGAAGTCATAGCGGTGCTGTCTCCTGTAGTGATTCTGTCGAGGGATTCAAAGTTATTCCCTGCAACTGTAGAAACATCGGTCAGAAGCATCTGAGCGCACATCTCTGCGTGGTGCTTGCCCATCTCTTCCTTCAGTACTGCTCTGATATCGCCCAGTCCGTCATCCTTGTCAGACAAGAACACAGCGACTTCAGACATATCGAAGGTGTGTGCGATTGTCTTTGGCTTTGCAGCAATGTGCTGGAAAGTTGGCTTGACAGTGTCGGGTAGGGTTGCATTCTCAGCAACTCCACCATGGAGTGTTCCACCGTTTGGCTTGTCAGTAATAATTCTCCATCCACTGCGGTCCCAAGGCTTCTTGGGTAGGATGCTGAATGCGTTAAACTCTTGGTTCATCTGCGACCATACTTTGCGGCCATAGATTGCTTGGTATGTTCCTGAGGTTGTGCTCAGTAGTGGTGCATCTGCCTTCAGTAGTTCACTACCACTGTAGGAATATCCCATTGCATTGCCAGCGCCATAGTAATAACGCTCGAGGTCCTTGACTGTTCGTACATAGTTTCTTGCCATTTTTCTTCATCTCCTTTGTTCTCATTATTCAACTTGCTCAGTTCTTCCACACGCTACCTGCCAAAGCATGAACGTCTGACCAATCCATGTCGGCCAGTTCTTCTGAGGATGGAATCACGATATCGGAACTACGGTTGACTGCCTTCTGGATAGGTGTTCCAGTCTCTACAGTACCTATATTCTCAATGCGCTCACTGAGGGATTCGATTGCTTTCTGTATATTTGCTACAGGGGCACGTGCATCATAGGATGCTGCGGCTCTGCTTTCTGCATCTGCGCTCTGTTCCTTCTGTAGGCGGTCCGAGAATACGCTGTTGAGGCTATTCTTGAACTGCTGTTCCTGTGCTGCGGCCTTGTAGACCTCATATGCAGCCTCTACGTCAGCAGGACTGATATGGTCAGGGTGTAGGAAGTCGCCCTTGCTGACTGACTTGCCACCGGAGTTCAACTTGCCGACAGCACCAGTAGATGGGTTTCCACCTTCTTGAGCGTGGCCCTTGGCTTGTCCGGTTCTCTGGGTCTCATTGCCAGCCATCTCTTCAGGGGTCGAACCGAGGTTCGCCTTCTCAAGATTGTCAAAGTGTGTACGTGCTTCTCCAACATTGATACCTGAACTCTTCAGGGTATTCTCCATCCAGTTCAAGTAATCGCTGGTAATCACGTCGCTATACTCATTGTCGCTCTTCTCATAGTTGTCAGTCATCTTCTTCTCACTGTCCTTGTCTTTTGGTTCTTCGTCTTCTGAATCATCATCTGAATCGTCATCATCTGAATCATTGGAATCGTCACTACCCTCTTTAGGGAGGAAGTTTGGGAAGGCTTTCTTTTCATCATCTTTCTTGGGGTCATCCATATCGTCAAGTTTCTTGTTCAGACGGTCTAATACGGTTGATAGTTCACTCAATGCGTCGGTTTCTGGTGTCATGCTTGTGTCCTCCTTCAATATGCGAAAGGTCGCTTCAGGGTTTATCCCCTTCTCACAGATGGTCACCTCATGTAGTTCCAGTTTGGATATCTCGGTATACTCACCGTGGACTGAGTCATGCTTGTTTATGCGCTTGAACGCCTGTCCTCCAATACTGAAACCTTTCAGGTTCCCACTGCGAATCTCATTGGCCACTTCTCGGGCCTTCTCAATGTCATCACGTAGTTTGATGACGACAAACATACCTGCATCATCTACAGATGACTTCCACATACGTCCTTCAGAGTCAGTATATTCAGGAATGACCTGCCCAACCTGTATGTTGGAATGTGCGAGTTGTACGTTTCTGAAGTCTGCGGCCTTCATGAACTCCCCGAATGCATTCTTGAGTGCACCACGTGTGATGAGGTCGCCCTGCTTGTCAACCATTTCAACACTGGCATAGCCTGCGACGATGAGGTCATTGCTGGCCTTGAGAAGCCTGATATTACCTGTCTCCATGACAGGATTCATCCTCAGGGCTGCTGCGACCATGTTTTGATGATAGGAACAGTCATACTACTTAATCAGATACGGAGGACAGCCTCTTCCTCATCCACATGTAATTCAGCGATTCCTTCCTCGGTCTCCAGTGGTAAATCGATGGACTGCGGCTTCTTTCCTGTCTTGTCATAGGGCTTTTCAGGGTCTTCACTTGGTCGTTTGACCGAATCATAGTCAGGCATCCCCTGTGCATCTGTGTTTTCTGTAGGTCCATGAGGTGATTGGATAGGTGTAGCATAGTCTATACCAAGGCCGGCTGCACCTGAAGATGCATGACCAAAACTACCTACAGCCTTCTCTACAGTCTTGAGAGCCTCGACCATCTTTTCCCAATGGTCGGTATTCTTCACTTTCTTTGGAGGAATGAGTGGTTCTCCCTCCCCTTCAGATTCATGAACCTCTGCCTTCTGTTCCACCACATCGAGGTCAGCCTTCAGAATCAAACCAGCGATTGGAGCCCAGAATGGACGTTGACTCTCTGCCATTCTCAGTAACCATCTATTGTCACTCTGAGGAGAATGTACCATCCACTGCCCATTACGCTGAGTTGTCTTGTATACAATATCTCCCAGTGGGAACTTGATTTGAATGTGAAATGCTCCTCTTCCTATCTCATGTGGCCAATGTATACATTCTGACTTGGTCATGGTATTCAGAGTATCCAGACTTGCCAGTGCTTCTCCTTCAGCCTCTTCTTCTATGTTACCTGCGTGTATGGTATACATCTTATTCCCATCTTCACCAGAGGATGTGACGCTGTCTACATTCACCTTGACATGGTCTCCAACCTCATACTTCTTCTCATCTTGGAAAGTAGAACCCACATCCATGTAAGGGTCATCATCCAACTCGACTATCCTGTCATCTGCATCTTCATCATGAGAAACAGGCCCTGTACCCAATCGGTAAGTGTATGGTCCAGAGCCCTTTCTCTCCAGAATCATAAGATTCACATCCTGTCCGGGCTGTAGCAGTACCCACTTCGGATGTCTCTTCTCACCTACCATATAGGTGGATTGAGCATCTCTCAGCAATATTCTCTCACCTTCCTTCTGTAGACTCTCTATTGTAGAATCCAGACCAGCATCATCCGTGAGTCGTGTATTGTAGGCAGCGGGAAGTAATATCTTCTCATGGCTTTCCATACCTCCCCTCATGATTTTCATACGCTCTTGAGAGGGCATGTCATTCACATCTTTACCATCAAACTCCAGTATATCGAATACATGACACTCGTCACCTACATAGATGGTGTCGATGAAGAAGTCCTTGTCAGTGGTTTTCTTCAGGGATTCCTTATTCTCATCACTTATGTCAGTCTCACCACCGGTAGCCTGCCATGCCTCAATCTCATCGTCCTTCCTACGGATGAAATGACGCACACCTTCCGGCATCAGAGTGACTACCCAGTCTCCACTGAACCCTTTGAGATGTTCAAGGTCCTTTGGCTCGAATATGCGATGCATGGGTTGTAATGGTGGTGGTTTTTCAATATCCACCTTCAATAGAACATCAGGATTAGTGAGAGATGCCAACATTGTGGCTGCTTTACCAAGTGTATGAGGTCCTCGCATTTGTGGTGTCTCTCCTATATCGTTGGCTCGCAGTTGTGCTGGTAAGTGTTCTCGGGCTTCTGGTGGATTGTGAGGGCCTAAGTGTGGTAGTATTTGATGTTCTCCGATGCCACGAATCATTTTCTTGGTCAATGTCTTGAATCTCTTTCGTATAGGTACTGAATGAGAACGGAAGGATACTTTTCCATCGTGACCTACAATTGGCTCTACAGTCATTGGTCGAGAATGTCCCCAATTCATTCGGCTACCGGGAGAATCAAACATTGAATGGATTCCATGCCCATGTGGCTGGCCAGCGTGACCTATTGGAACTTGAACAGTACCATATTCTTCTGACTTAGTGGACATTACCTTCTTGGGCTCAATATGAGGATGAGAAACCAAGAATGATTCCGATGCCTGTACTCCATTGTGAGCCTTGATATCTCCTTTCTCAGTTTTGGTCAATTTCAAATTAGAATCAACCAAGCCTTGTTGTTTTAGCCTGTTTATCTTTCCTACTACTGAATTGATATTGATTGGAATATGTGGCTGTGCATGTGGAGATACGGCAGGATGAGCCTGAAGATTCCGATGGTGGGCCCCTACCCAGTGTAATCCAAGTTCCTTCTGAAGGGTTCTTGGGTTTCTTCCAACATATTTTCCTTCTCCAAGATATTTTCCCAACATAGTCGGTGCCTGTATTTCAGGCATAGTTGCACTAATCTTTCCTCTCTGATGCTTTGATTGGGCCAACAAATCTTTCACAGTTCCAGACAAGTCATGGTCATCTGCGAACTCATGCCCACCGACTTTAGGTAAAGCCTTGGTAGCATCCTCAACTCGCATGACAGGGAATTGTAGATGTTCATCTCCTGCATCAACTGCCATATTTTGAAGTTGTTTCTTTAGATGTTTCAAACTTTTCTCATGATTCGCATCATTCATATCCAGACCCAACATATTGGCCATATGCTGAATGTTATCTTCTCCTGAGAACTTCTTACCATACTCATGTACATGATTCTTGATTTGCTCTTGTGGTTCTCCACCTCCAAGAACACTCCTTTCCTTTTCATGACGAGCGGTCCCAAGAGAAGTAATACCATGGTCTCGAGGATTCGAGCGATTGATTGAAGTGTTCGCTGCTGCTAATATTGCCTGAATGTTACCCATGTATATATCAGGGTCTTCATGTTCAATAGAGTGGCCATCTAACTTGGCCTGTTGCTTGAGTTTCTTGTACATGGGCCATATCGCCTCATGGTCATGTCGATACTTTTCATCTTCACTTTGGTGCTTCTGTTCTGGTAGCCCAACAACTTGTTTTCTTGAAGGTAGTTCTCTGACTCCCGGCGGATGCATCTGTTCCAATGCATCTTCCATCTCCTCCATCTGGCTGTACAATACATGGAGATTTTCACCCAAAGATTCTCTCAATTCAGGATTACTTGCCAGCCTGTGCCTTGTTCTACCAATCTCTTCACTAAGTTCATTTGCTTGATGTTCTTTGTCAGACCACCCTTGATGTAGTTTTGGTAATGGCTTTCCTAATCCACCTTCTCCTTCAGTACGCTTACTTGTCCTCATCAATTCTGAAAGGCGGGCCACTCCACCTAACATCGGTATGTGCCTATCTTCTAATGCATCAAATGGTATGAAGTCCTCTTGTGGGTCCATAGGAGGACGATGGAAACCATGCTGTGCTGCTCGCTTTGTCTCTTTCTGTGCATAATGCTCATCTACTGTACTCATACCCTTTGCAGGCTTAGGCTTCTTAGTGAACATATTCTGAAGTGCAGCATATGAATCTCGACCATTACTGTATATTCCATTAGTCAACGCTCGGAGAGCAAATAATCGTTTATCACGGTCTGAATAGTTTTCATGATAATTCGTATGTAATGTATTTAGAGTAGGGCCATCCAGACTATTACCCATCATAGCCACATTACCTTTGGCCGCTTCTGCTTTTGGACCGAATCTTGTATTCCATTGGTTGACCATCTGTGCAGGTGGTGGAGGAAGATAGTCGACTTTCTTCCATGGTGTCCGAACCAAATCTCCTGTCTTGGGGTCGACCTTGACATTTACTGTACTTCGAGCAGTACGCTCAGGTGCAACTGATGTGAATGGTCCCATAAGCCCTATACTACCATCATGAGGCTGGAATGCTACATTATGTTGCCCGAATAATCTTCGAGAATGTACTTGTCTGTGGGTTTGGTCTTCACTTAAACGGTCCATACCCTCTAATTGCTCAGGTGTCATATTATACTTGGTCCCATGCATAGAGTGAGAATAATCTCCCTCTTTGGTATGCACTGCATTATCATGATAAAGTTCTGGCATAATGTTGGCGTTTCTCCCCATTCCACCTATACCACGGAACAATTTTCCATGATGGGTAAGGAACGTGGTATTATCTCCACCAGTATAATCACCATGTTCAGATTTATGATGCTCAGGACTGACATAATGTGCCATATACATCTGTAAAGCATTCTGTGCGTGCCTTCCTCGATATGCCTGCGCTGCATCTTCTGCCATCTCTTCCAATATCTGTTTAGGTCTATCAGCAGGCATATTCGCATTGTCAGGAGACCAATTAGGAAAGTGTGGATGTTTACCTTCAGGATAATATTCCTGAGTCTTTGGGTCTACACCAGCCAATGCATAGAGTGTGCGAGTATTGAGATGTTTATCTTCACCTGCTGGAACTGCAACCAATTCACCAAGGTCCAGATTAGGTAAACCTTCTTCTTCATTCCATATCTTTTGTTGGGCTTTCTTCTCTGTGGATGACCAATCATTCCACTCTTTAGATTGTGATATCAGATGGTCTCTATAATTAGAATGTAATGCGCTTTCATCTTGAGAACGTAGATTCTGTCTCATATCACCCGGATTGATACTACCTGTACCTATTGTTATAGGTTTATTCTCAACAGGAGGGCCGAGCAAGCCAGTGGGTCTACACATAAACTCATATTCAGCCATGAATCTTGGCGTGTGACTTCTCTTGTATCTTCCCATATTGTAATTCTGTGCTGCCCTAACGTGCGCCTTCGTTGGGTCATCCGTACCATGTTCATCTATGTGGTCATATATCGCCGTTCTCTCTTGAGGTGTAAAACCGAACAATAGCCCACCATGATAATCCTTGGGTCCCATACCTACCTTGTGCTTTCGTCCATCTTCTTCAATGACCTCATCACTCAACCATTCCTTACGTTTGTGCTCGCCATGCATTTTTCTGAGTTGAGCATCTTGCTCTTGTTCAGGAAGGCTCGTTATATCAGAATGTGATAGCAAATCATCATTCTGTGTACGCCAATTCTGATAATCTCTCTCATAGAACTCAGCCTCAGTCTGGAAAGGTTCCATCAAACCAAGAAAGCGATTCTTTCCTGATGCGCTGGTAAATACAGGATGTGGTTTTCCTTCAAAATCTGGATGCTTCCTGTAATAATCTTGCCATGCTTTCTCTTTCTGCCCATCTATCTGTGCCAAAGAATCTCCACCGCCTTCAGGAGGTAAGACATAATCCAATGCTAATTGTGTCCACGGTGGATGTGTTCCTTCCTTCGGGTTGTCATAATCATACCCTTCATGTAATGGATGAAACTCAGGGCCCATAGGACTCTCATGCTCATATCCCTGTGAGTCACTATAACCTGCGGCTTTCGGATGAAGCATACTTATCCAAGACCTTCCAGCCAAGTCAGGATGCTCTGGTTCTCTTACACGACCTTTCCAGTGGTGATTGTCAAGAGCCATCCCTGCTGGGTCCCACAACTGTTCAATCTGTGCTGAAGGGTCAGCCCAAGGGCTCCATTCAGGTTGTGCTACGGCTCCGGCTTGTGACTGAACTTCACTAAGTTGCTGCAATGGAGGCTCATCAGGTCCAGTACCCGCTTCTGCCATTGGTTGTATTTCATGACGCTGGGATTCCCATTCCTGTAATGGTTGACTTTGTTCCATTTGTTGCCATTGTTGTTCTATTTGTTGTAATTGCCTTTGTTGTTCAGCCTGTTCCCATGCGTCTTGCTCATCTTTGAGTATGGGACCAACCATATTCTGAAGCATTACGTCAATCTCATCCATCTTGATGATACCATCATGTCGCTGTAGATTGATGAGAGCAAAATAATATTCTGCTGCACTATCGGCCTTGCCGATACCATCCATTACGGAATTGAAGAAAGTGCGACGAGCCCGCTGATAGATATCTGCTGGCCCTTCTCGCATACCATCACCGCCGTTCAAATACGGCGGGACAGGCGGTCGACAGACTTGGCGATGTTGCTGAGTCGGAGTTGCTCGCCAGTCGCACCCAGTTGCTTAGCCAAGCCAGTAGGATTCTCATCACTACCCATGGCATGGGCTCCAAGTGTAGATTCATTGGTAGGATAAGTCTCCTTGAATCCTGCTTCCAATATATTGGATTGTTCCATGGTTGCTCCTTTGTTGGCTATATCCTCAACCTTGATGAGTGATTGGTTGGTAGAATAGTGCGCTGTCCTGATTGGAGTATTACCACCAGTCTCGGTCACGAAGTGTGATGGACCGATAGTGGCTCCTTCTGTTGGTTCAGTCTTCTCAAGACGAGTGGCAGTCTTTTTTGCCTTCTTCATCAATTCATCAAATTGTGCGCTACGTGGTTCAAATCGAGGTTTCATCTATATCACTCCAATGCGGGTACGTTGCCAGTATGACCAGCCGACTTGGCTTGGTCTGCTAACTCATGGATAGATGTCCAATCCATGTTGTGAAAGTCTTCATTACTTTGTGGGAAAGTTACCTCTTCGTTATCTTCTCCCTTGAGAAGGCCGCTACTTTCTCCTCTGAATACATCAGGTATGACATCTTCTGCAAATGGTGTCTGAGTAGAGATGAATCCCATCTTCTTGAATAGTTTAGTAGGATTAGCCACGGCCTTTCTCAATGCTTTCAATTCACCTTGTTGTGTCTGTATAGTACTATCCATTGATTCCATCTTCTGAATCAGTACTTCCATCAATCTCTCTGCTGGAGTTCCCTCATTCTCCTCACTCATATAATCAACTCATTGTAGGTTTCTGTTGCTCTGCGGTCGCATAATACTACCTATCCTGTTGGTTCTGATTGTTCCCGGTAGAACCTTGTCATCAGATGGGTGGACCTTCTCAATAGTATTGAACTTCTTTACAGGTACTCCACCTGCATAGATATCATTGACACCAATTGTTTTCTCACTCTTGTGTATCAGAGATTCAACATCTTTGCTCAAATAACCAGCAAACTTGTTGATTTCATTGATGTGGTTCCTTGCGGCTGAAGTATCATTTTCTTCAACTGCTTTGTAGAATCCATCAACATGTACACGCATTTTTCGAGCCATCGGGTCCAACTTCTTTAAATCGGCCATGTCATAGCGCACAGAGGGTAATACCTTCAACCTTTCTCACGCTCCTCTATATTGTCGAGCATTCAACATCTGTGACATATTCTGTTCAGCGAGTCCCGGCTGTGGGCCCCTTTGCTGTACTGAAGATACTGGTGAACCGCTCATTCCCCCTCGTCGTTGAGGAGCCGCAGGACCACGGTTTCTCATACCCATTCCTTCTCCACCGGGATTAGCCATACCTGCCATGGCTTGACCCCCCATTGCCCCTGCTAACTGCGGAGGGATGTTTCGACCGGGCATTCCTCCGGGCATTCCTCCGGGCATTCCACCCATACCCATACCCATACCCATACCGGGCTGTTGTGGTGCCATGCCTCCTTCAGGTTTCTTGTATAGGAATCGGATATCACGTGTACCTTCTTCCAGAAGTTCAGCCTGATAACCCAGCATGGCCATACGCTGTGCGATGTTGACTTCCATCTCATCACGACGGAGTCGAGTGACCTCATCCTCTTCTTCTGATGGATATAGAGTGAGTTTCCAATCAGTGACCTCCATCTGTTCCATGAGTCGAGGGAATAAGGTCTCTGTATACACCTTATGTCCGAACTCAACTGCTCTGTTAGTAACAAGTACCTGCAATCCCTCATTGTTGAGACCACCAGACTTACCAGTATCCATCATGAATACATTCGATACTCCATAGAATGATGCGATGCGTTGTCTCATCTCATCACGAACTGCGATATACTGCATCTCTTCCAGAGTATCCATGAACTTGACCCAGTTCACACCACCTCTACCGGTCTGTGATTCAATCCCTATCTTGGGGATGTAATGTGGGTCTCTCTCAAGTTTCTCATCTACTCCTTTCCAGAATGATTTCATCGATTCAAGATTATCTGTAGTGATGGATATCATCCCACGTGGGGCTCGACGCTTGGAATATGCTGTATAGATGTAGTTGTCCATGGCAGTCAGACTCATCGCTTGTCGCCATAGGGTCGCCACTGGAGAGCGACCATACAACTTGGAAGGATAATATTTTGATATGTGGACTACTTCTCCTTCAAGGAAGTACTGTGTCTTACCAGACCCACCAGTATTCACATAGTGTACATCCTCCAACTTATGTTCACAAGTAGGACATACTTTCTCATCTTCATGGAATCCACGAACTATATCTCTATGAAGAGGACATACACGATAGCGCCCTCCTCTCACTCCACGCTTATCAGCGATGATACGCATGAAGATAGGGTCTCCTCGCATCAATTCCTTGACTCTGTAGAATGCTGGCTTTCCACTCTCTTCATCAAGATAATATTCCTTGATAACAACAAGGAATGCATCATCGGTGATGTTGAGGTCATATTCTATCTCCCGTAGTATATCCATGAACTTCTGGTCCATACTGTTACGTTGTTCAACCAGCCACCGAGGGTACATGACTTGGTCGGGGTCTGGACTTTCTGTCTCTCCTCCACATTCTTCACAGACCTCCATATCATGTTGATACTCCTTTTCACATTCTGTGCACTTCTTATGGAAAGCCTTCTCCCAATAGTAGCCTCTTCTAAATATCTCTTGTTGTAAAGTGGTCAAAACAGTCCTTAGAATAAGGTTTTCATTTGATACTGCATATAATGCAGGTATAGTGATGCCTTGAACAAGAACTGGCTCTTGTATACCAGTGGTCCATAGAGGCATCTGCGGAACTGGTGTACTTCGCCTTCTGAATGGAGATGCCAATGACGATAAGAATCGACTCACTCTACCTTTTTCTTCTGTCATTGTAAGCCCTCCGCCCAAGTCATAACTGTGTCTCTATCAAGTCCCCACTCCCGCAGTGACTTTTCACCTTTGTTAGTCCCATCCCAATTAAGAAACTGTACTACCTTCTTCAATTCTGACTTGCGTTCCTTGTCGTTTTCGTCAATGAACCGTAGTACTGCTTTGGCCTGCAACTCCTTCATACGTAGATGAGGGAGTACACCATCCAACAACTTCTTCAAATCATCCTTGGCATAGAAGGATATTCGATGTTGACTTCTCTGTCCATCCTTGTACACCTTCTGGTCTGTCTGTAACACCCCACATTCCAGCACTTTATGCAATTCTTCACAATGTACCTTACCACGATTACCCGTAGCGATGAAAGATGCCCTTGGTTCACCCCTATCAGTTATGTAAATGGAACCATCAGCATCAAGGAACCCAGCAGCATATCCCCAGATGTCTGTATTCTTGAGGACCAGACCATCATTCTTCAAGAGAATGTATTGTCCTCTTCTGGTTCCTTTCATGATGTTCATCTCTTCTCCATACATCTTGAGTAGTTTCGACATTTTCCCAACTGTGATGTTCCTGACAGTACTGGAACCTGAATCTTCTACCATGTTTGACACGATTGTTCTGGAATCCATTGGACCTTTGTCCTCCAATTGACTTTTGGCCATATTTATCCATGTTTTCTGCTCATCTGTGAGTTTATCCATCTGATGTAGGGATTGTTTCCATACTTTTCGAGCGTCACGACGTGTATCCATGGCTCTGACCCATGCATTGCGCTCTTCATCTCCCCATACATCGTCATATTCATCAAGCATTTTCAAGGCACCATCGGCGGCTTCCCACATGTCACATGCTTTCGATAGTGATGATTCTCGAGTATTATGGAATAAACGAAGAGATTTGAGGTCTCTGTCCGACAAACCCAGTGAACGGAGCGTATCTTGCCTTCCATTAGCCCAACCTACCCCATCCAGTGTTGATTGTACCTCTTGACTCTTGATAGTTCTAATCAATCCGATAAGATTGTCAATATCACCCTTGACTTCCTTCTGATGCCTTCGTTGTTTCTTGAGTTGTTTGACCAATTCGGTAGCAGACATACCAGTATATGTCTCAATCCACCCATCTCCTGTTGCTGGAAAGTCAAGAGTTCGATGTACTATATCCTCCATCGGCATGGATAATGTACCTTTGATGATGAACTCGGCCTCAGAACTGGTCAAATGAGGGTGGTGAGCGAGTATATCAGGTAGAGTTTCGCCCTGACTGACTGCTAATGACCCCCACATGACCCTATCCCATCCTTCTCAACTTATAGCACTATCTTTAGGCGATGAAATAATCATGCGACAACTGCTTTCCTGATGCCTTTCCTGACCCTCCAAGGAACCAATCATCAAATCCGGGCAGATAATCCTCATCTAATAACATCAGATTACCTCTAAACTCCTTGGTACCCCAGTTAGCAAGTGCCAAAGCCATTGCCATATCGTCATTGACACCTACACTCTCTAACTTCCCATCCTTATTCATACCGAATCGGTTGAGTTGTGTTTCCAGATTCCGTGTAAACTCCTTGCTCTTCTCGTCACCCCAAGGTGTGCGAATCTTACCTTGTTCAAATGCCATCAATAAAGACATGAACATACTTTCTTTTCTCTGCCGAGTGGTCATAACAGTCCTGATAGGGATATCATCCTTCATCTCCTGTAATTCTGTCTCGAACATACGCTGGAAGTTGTTTCCTTCAAGTTCGATTATCTCAGGACGGAACTTACTATTGAGTAGAATCATATGACGACGTTGTGCATTACTGTTGAGCCCTTTCTGATTGATGACGTGTACAATCTGTTTCTCCTCGCTATCAGGTGGAGTTCTCAATACCATCATAGCGGTATAGTCAGCATTCTTGTCAGAAGCGATTGCAGGGTCCCAGCCAATGAAATGTTGACCGAATACTCCGATTGGCTCTCCTTCTTCATTATATTCTGACTCTGCCTTATCCATCAGATACAGATTCTCATCTCTGGCTGCTTCCAATACATTATGGGGAAACATACTCGATAGGTCATGTATAGGTTGACATAGATATTCTCTTGCGAACTGTATGGCTGGCATTGATGATTCACGGACCTTGAGAGCATCCAGAGGCCAACGATTAGGCCATAATGGGTCTCCATTGGACTTGATTGCTGGATATGTCTCGACATGGAAAGTATCTTTCTCTTCCAATTCACAATACAGGTCATTGTAGGAGAATGGAGTACCTACCATCATCAGACGAGATGTGTGGTGAAGAACCGGAAGAAGGACAGCATAGAACCAATCGGCTGCTCTCTGCAACTCAGTTGCAGAAGTTCCCCATAGAATATCGTCACATACTACCACATCAGGGTGGAAACCACGGGTTGCACCACCGACTGACTTGGCTATCAGTCGTGAACCGTTGGAAAAGTCAAAATAGGACTTGTTCCAAGGTCGACTACCGCTTGGTTTCAGATGCATCAGTATTGGAGTCTCTTCAATCTGTATACGCAAGAAACGCATGTGCTCAAGGGTCTGCTCAAGACTATGACTGAATATCATGATACTGGTATTGGGTTTGAATGCTGCAATCCATAATGCATAGGACATGAATAATGTCGACTTTCCATGGTCACGGCTCGCCTTGACCACATAGAATCGGCTCTCACTTAGTCCTTTATCCCACTGTCCATGATGTTCGGAATAGTCGAAGCCAAGTATCTCGGTGAAGAAGTACTTGAATGACTTCTTAGACATCTCCCAGTCCATCTCATGGACCAGTTGCTTGATGCCGCCTTCATTGTGCTCCATCTTCATTTAACCCCCTTTCCCATTCCTCACTCCAAATCTTACTTTGTCGCCCTCCACCTCGAAGGCTTGAGTCTTCTGGAAACAATGCTGTATTCATATTATTCATTTGCTCATCTGTAAGTTCATCCCTCAATCCCTCTTCTGCACCACTATGATTTGAATTGGCTTCTGTAATCTGACCATTGCCCAACCCAGTACCTGTTGACATGGGGCCATTTACTGGTAGACCGGCTACCATCGGTAACTGAGGACTGGCTCCCGCAAATGTGCCGGGCTCTCCTCCTATTGGTCCACCCGGTATATTCACAACCCCTGCCATCTGCCGTGCCCTTTCTGCTCGCTCTTGTTCTGTCATCCCTTGCATCTGGTCTGCTACTAATTTACGTGCAAGTGAACTACGTTGCTGATTCGCATATGTTCTACGCCATATTGCATCTTGTAATTCTGGATTATTCATCTCTCTTGTCATTGAGTCGATTTTGCTTCGCATTTTATGGTCCATATCCCTTTTTCCAGCATCTTCAGCCCAATTTTTCATGGCTTCTTGTCTACCTTTTCGCCCAAATCTCATATCTGACAAACTACCTACATGTCGATAAGGGTCTCTATCAGATGCTTCTTCTTCTGCTAATGTACTGGAATATTGTTGTCTTTCCTTTTCCTGTAAATCTGCTCTGGCCTGACGGTTTCGACTTGTCAATCCTCGACCAAGGCTCCCTCCAAGATTCTTCCCTTGTGCTGCACCAGCATACATCGAACCCATCAGACCGCCAAGGCTCCTATGTTTTCCTGTCAAGGCCCCAAGTACTCCTACAGCGCCACCTATTCCACCAAGGATTCGCTCTCGCTTGGTCTTTCCTCCACCTTGGCCGCCACCACCAGCACCGAACACGAAGGATGGGTTGCCTTTCATATCATACTGCAATTGTGGACGTGCCTTGACCAATATCTTCTTGCGTGCCTTGACCAATATCTTACCCATCTCAGCACCCCCTGAAAGCGGCCTTTACCACATTGACAGTCTTGAGATTGACATTCCACTTCTGAGCCACCTTGCCCCAATCTCCTTGGGTGGAGTTGATTGCATACAGGTCATGGCTCGTCAATCCCATGGACTTGGCAAACAGTCCTACCGTGGTAGGCGATGACACATCGCTTGGCACATGTTTCATAATCTCATTATCCTCTAATACTCTCTCAATCTGTATCTCTTCCATCGCTTTCTGTATCTCGTCCATGGCAGATACCACATCATCACGACTTTTCAGATACGCTTGATTGACCCAATCCATTGGGCCACCCCCTGAAAGCGGCTGACCGAAGAATGTCTGACCCGGACGATGTGCTGCTTCTGTCATTTGTGCAGCCTGCATGGCTCTTCGACGTGCTTCTTCTGGGTCATCACCTTGAAATTGTCCAACAAATCGAGGATTCTGCATAATTTGTGATGCGGTGAATTGACCTAATTGTTGCCGATGGGCCATCTCTGCCGCAGTAGGTGCTCTTGTTCCCCAACTCGGTATCTCCGCTGGAGGTGGTGGAGCACGAGATGGAGGTCTTATATTTTCTTCCCATGGCTTTGACCAATCTTCACGTGGTGCTGGAGCAGCATCTGAGCCGGGTATATGCATATCAGTTTCATCTGCTACTCGAGGGGCCCAATGAGGAGCCTGTTCTGGGTGGTCATGATGTGCAGATGGGTCATGTTCACGTGTAGGAGTCCGGTCGTGTAATTCTGATTCTATATCATGAGGAGTTATTCCCCATCTTTCTTGTAACATTCCTATGATTTTATGACCAATTGCTGCATGTTCATCTGAATACTTATATCCTGACTTCCTACCACTACCTTCTGTCAATTCATCATGGATATAATCATGACCACTCCACTTATCCCCCGCTGTTCTGGCCCCTGCAACTATACGGGCTGCCAGTTTCGCTCGTCCTTTACCTCCACCAAATGCATTACCCGCTGCCATTATTCTACCGTGATGCGCTTGATACTCGGGACTACTTTCATCTATACCTAACCCCTCAAATACATTATTCAGCATTGTGTTGGCAGCACCTTGTCCGGGTGCTCCAAATAACAATGAAGATAATTGTGTACTCAAAAATATATTCAATTCTTCTTCTGTCAAATGTTCCCCAAACTCAGGATTCTCAAAACTATCTCCACCAATGATAGGTTCACCTGTTTCAGGATGCATTGTACTTTGAAATGACTCAATAGCATGACCTCTGCGGCCTTTTTTCCCTGATGCTCCTAACTTTGCTGCGACTGTATCATCACGGTTTAGTCGAGGTGCTAATAATGACTTTGGTACGTGCCCAGCAGCACTCAAAGCAGAAACTATTGCATGTTGGTTTTGTTCCTTTTCCATTGCCTCTTCAATATTACCTGCATGAAGGGGGTCTTCTCCTCTTTCATACTTCGTCTGTTGACTATGTCGACTGTTTCTCCTTACAGTTGGTTGATAATTCTCATCTCTGGTCATCAAATTGAGGTCAACGTGATGATTCTTGACATAAGGAAGCCTGCTGACATCCTGTGGCTTCAATTGCCCTGTCTTTGAATCTGGTCTACTCAATGGTCCATACTTCTGCTCCGCCTGCTCTAATCTTGCTCTAAGGTGTTCATTTATCGGGAATGCGCCTGAATCTATCCACATACCAGTATGTGCTCCGGGCGCATCTACAGTACCAGAGTTGGTATGATGAGTTCCAAAGCGACGAGGCCCTCCTTCCTCTGTAGGCTTTGCATAATTCAAACGATTCAGGCCCATTTGATGGTCGTGGCCCTGATAAGGAATAGCCACGGCTCTTCGCCATGCTGTATTATTGAAATTAGGGACTCGATTATCTTCGTGATGTTCATCGTTATAATCTTCAATAGAGTTCTGCAATATAGCCTTGGCATTGGCTGGCCAATTAGATGCATCAAACATTCTCTGTAAATCATGGGCTACTGCATCAATCGGATGCTTTCCAAGTGGAGTCCCATCCTTATTGAACATCAATTTACCAGTCACAGGGTCATACCCGTAAACAGGATGATGTGCTTTCATACCGGGAATATCAGATTCCCAATCTCCATCTGGGCCCTTGTCATACCAAGGGTGGTCTTCGGGTGGATTCAATATCTCCTCTGGGCCCCAAGTCATGGGTTTTCCTGATGCTGCGTGCTCTATACCAGCCGATTTACGGATAAGTCCCTCTTCTAACAATATGGCAGTAAGCCAATTGGTCTGCGGCACACGCTTGGTGATGAGAACTTGGCCCATCAGGCACTCCTCCCACTTCCTCTGGCCACAAGAAGATGACCGGGAGCACCCCAATTCTTGGTGTCATCTTCTGGTTTCAGTGTCTCGGTCCCACCAGTAGGATTAGTAGTACCACCATCCCTATGACCGATATCTTTGTGACTCACATTAGGAGAAGACTTGGCCTTAGCCTGATGTTCCTTATCCTCCATCAGTTTCTTCATTCTCCTCAACATCGACCTGAGTTGAGAGAAGTGGAGATAGTCCAGTGCAGGGCCTGCTTTCAACAGAACATCCCGTATCTCTGCCAATTCCGCCTTGAACATTGATTGAGGAGCAGCCATACCTGTGCTGGCTGACACCCCTTGGGCCATCCGAGGAGCCTGAGGTGTAGTCAGTTGTGAATGCATCTGACCACCTTGACCCGGCATTACACGTAGACGACCAGCACCAGTAGGGCCGGGGTGAAATTGTCGTTCTCCATACAAACCGTGTGGTGAAAAGGGAAGTGGTGCACCCAACAATCTTCGTCGCTGTTGCTGCCCTCGATACTGTGCATATTGTCCGGGGAACAATCTCAGAGGTTGCTTAGTCTCCAATCCAAGATGCTGTCGCTCGACAGCAGTTGGTGCATTGTCAAGACCACTACCACTACCATATCTACTGAGAATACGTGAGATAATCTTCCTACGGCGAGAATTAGCAGTCCACGGTTGCCTACCACCGGGTGGATTGTCAAACTGCTTCTGTGTCCAAGGAGTTGGGGCTTTCATCAAACTCGACCAAGCCGCATCCATTGGATAACCCGTAGCCAACATGGGTCGATATCCTCCCATAGCAGAGCCAGTCCCTGTCTTTGCTCCTACTGCTTGGTCAAGTTGTGCCCCCCTCGAACCGGGCATCCCTGTCAATTGTGAGACTTCTGCACCCATGGCATTCTCATTCTCATCATCCATGACAGGACCTTCATCTTCAGGCGGCATCTCTGGAGGCATTTCCTCTGGGAGTGGATTCGGATGGTCGACTTCAATCTTGATATGAGGTAAATCCTTGGTTTTGTCATCCTCTATCTGAGCCTGTCGCTTGTCTCGCTTCCGTTCTATCTCTTCAGGGTCGGCTGCACTATACTTGTAATCTTCATCATCTTCTGTAGAATACAGATGAGAGGATTCAGAACGAGGGTTATAGATTCGGGTATCAGACCCTGTACCCATTCCTCCGGTTCCGCTTGGCATATCACTCACTCATTATCTCAGCGATTTCAAAATCATCACCATCATTTTCCAACAGTGCCTGCTTGACACGTTTCCAAGTATCAGGTGATTCTTTGGACATCTCCACCTTGAGGATGTTGATAGTATTAGCCACCATTTTCTCCTCAGGCTCAGACCACTTCTCTTGATATTTGACAAGGTCCTTGAGAGTCTCACGAACCTCCTTGTGGAGTTTGACAAGGTCTGATACTGCCCCATCATCATGGATACTGACCTCATTCATCAATAAGCCAAGTTTTCCATTGAGGGTCTGTACATTATTCCTCAATATCTCGACCTCCTGCCCCACCTTGACAGCCACCAAAGCAGTGGCCGATTGTTTGACAATAGGTTGGAAGTGGTGTTTCATGTGCCGATAGGCTGCATCCTCCGAGCAGCCGACTTCATTGGCAATCTCTTCACAGGTTCTACCATCCTCAAAGTACTGCAACTCAAACTCCCTTCTGGAATCATCGATACAGACTGGACAAGAAGGATTGGCAGCCTTGATATATTCACCCATATGATTGTTGATGTGGCGCTGTGCAGTGTTGCTTCTCCAGCCAAAATCCTTGTCCAGTTCACGGGCTGTGATTTCACCAGCGACTACCTGATTCTCCAACTTGTCACGGTCTTCAGATTGACAGAATAAACAGGACCGCTTTGTGTGACGCTCCGCCCCCATACACCACCGCAGCCTGAGGTGCAGGATAATCCTTTTGACTACAACGCCGCAGCAGTGCCATTATGAAGCGACTGCCGAGAGCCCCCCGTATCATGGGAATCCCCCTGCGAAAAGAGACTGGGATTGACCTTACTCGTGCGGCCAGAGATATACTCACTTTGAGATTCGTTCCTGATGAAGTGAAAAAGGAAAGAAGGGCCACCTGTCAAGGCTGTGACCACTGGAATGAAGCAGCCAATAGATGCACAGAATGTGGCTGTCAAATGAGAGTGAAAACCACTCTTTCATCTTCTCGATGCCCACTCAATAAATGGGGGCCTCACATTGAGGTTATACGAGAATAGATGGCACTTGCGAAAAGGAAGGAGCCGAACAGACCACCGACCATCCAAGCCATATCACCTGACCTTATGTCATTACCATTGAATAGAAGAACTGATAACAATGTCAATGTCATAGCAATCAATTGAATCATTATCATATCTACAATCACAGATTTATTCGGATTGAATACGTTCATTGCTCCCTCGGCCATACTGCCGCTCATACCAGACATCATATCATCTACCTCCTGTAAGGAATCCTCGCATTCCTGTTCCTACTGCTCCCATTGCACCCTTCATGAGACCTTCATCCGCCATAGCAGCAGATAAAGCACCACCCATCATAGATTGTTGGGCCATGGCTGCTATCTGCTGCTGCATCATTTGACACTGTTGTACAGATTGGTGAGCAGCCGATTGGACCTTCTGTAATTCCATCATGATATTCTCGACTGATACAGTCTGTATATCACTGGGTAATGTGGTCATATCCATCTTGAGATTGCCATCATCATCTGGTGTGAACTTCGCATCCTTGAATATACGTATTATACTCAATGTGACCAAACTGGAAAACATATTCACTACATTCTGAAAATTAGGGCCGGCTAACCATCGCTCAACTGGTACATTCGCATTCATTAAAGCAATCATCATATCCATTTCACTGGGAGGTGGTTGCTGTTGAGGTTGGCCCCACATATTCGTCTGAGGCTGAGCCATTCCCATCCCCATTCCCATACCCTGAGGTTGAGGTTGGCCCCATGGACTCTGCTGTGCTCCGTTAAAATTAGGTGCTCCTGTTTGTCCCAGATTTAATCCGGGTACCTGAGTCGGTGCATCATTTCCAAATATACCCATATTATCATCTCACTGTATCTGTATTCCTAATTGATTACTTGGCTCATCTGGTAAATTATTTGATACTATCATACTACCATCCGCTGCCTGTATAACATTCGGGACCCCTTGGTCCTGCATAGGTATTCCGGTTTCCAAACCACTAATCCCTATGCCTCCCATGGCTTCGTTCAAAGAGACATTATCCATTTGTGATATCTCCTGTTGGAACAGCCTCAAATCAAATACTACCATAGTAACATCATTCAGATTTGTTTCAGGATTCTTGTAATGAAGGATACTGATACCCTGTTGTGATTTAGAATCCTTTTCTAATTCAAGGAAAAACGACTCATACTTCTTCAAGAAAGGAGGAGTATTATCCTTCTTTTTCACAATCGATATAGGCACTGCAATGGTCGACACTCCTTTCTTGACCATCTCTCTCATACCACCTTTGGTAGTTTTACGGTCTTTATCTGACTCGGTTCCCCACTTACATAGCAAATGGTACAGATGTAAGTGCTCTGGGCAATATGTACCTCTCATCTTTCTACCATCAATTACATTTTCACGTGCAACAAAGGCTTCTGATTCTCCAGTGACCGGATTTGTCCAATACATCTCCCACAAAGAACGCCCATTATCCTCATCGCATATCTTAGCATAGAGATTATCATACTTGATGAGTTCTTCACAGTCACAGCCGTCTACCACACAATGACCTGCTCTGCTATTGTATCGGTATTTCATCCCCAGCCAACGTAATGGACTGAATATAGCCCGCTTGGTTGGTTTCAATAACCTGCGAGCCTGCGTAATATCCTTCTTACGGGCCTTTCTTGGGTCAGGATGTCGACAAGGATAGAAGTTGACCTTTGGTACCTCTATATTCCTTTTCTCTGCTGCCTCTTTCATGCCCTGCTGGGCGGCTTGCATCTCTAATAATTGAGCATGACTTGGATTACCTTGATGAGATAATGCCATCAATTGGTTATTATCTACAGCACCAAGTGAAGAACGCTGTTGAGGGTAGCCATATCCTGCCATATTGAATCCCGGTATCAGTTGCATATCCTTGTCCCCCTATTTACTCCGATATAGCACATTATGAAAAGCATTCCTCATGAAGATAATAGGTCAATCATGGTTGGTTCGACGTTCCAACCTATCTTGGTGGCCATCATTGACCGCCTTGTAGGTACACCTGACTTCTGTAGACGTATCAAGTCCTCTCTGAAAGCATCAAATATCTTATGTTCACCCAATCTTTGCTGCTGCCATAAGATATTGGACTGGTCATCCCACCACTGGTCAGCCTTGTTTGCTACCAATAATATCATCTTTGGGCAATACTTCTTACCTTTCCATCTCGATTTCAAGTTCCTATATCGATACTGTCGATGAATAATTGCATCGCATAGATATTTGAAACCACCAACTGCTTGAATAGTGGCATCTCCGCCTTCTACTACTCGATTGTCAAACATATAGACAATCACCTCTACTTGTCGGGCTACCATATCATCGACCCATAGATTCCAGAATCGTTCATCTCCTCCAATATCTGCTGAATGGACAACTCGCCTTTCACCTTTCCAACGTACACGCTTCCTTGTCGGGCGAGGCAATAGATATCTTCCAAGAATACGCATATGCTTGGTACGGTCTTCTACTTCTATATGCTCCATTTCACCGGGCGTTGTCATATATCTATCAAGTGTAGTTTTCCCTACTAATGCAGGACCATATATCCCAACAGGGCGAGGCTTCCAATAATTCCAAAGTTCTCGAGCCCACATCATACCTCCAACAAGGGCCGAACCTGCTACTGCTGACATATATCACACCAGTTTTCCAAGTTGTCGAATTGCCCAGCCACTTATGGCATCCCCTGTATATTCCCAAAGATTCCATTCAGTATAATGCTCGAATGCTGAAACCACGAACATAGCCATAGTACCAAAAAGTAATACCTTGAACCAGCCCATTCCTCGCTCATAAGCCATATCGACCTTGTTCGCCAAGTGAATTGATTTCAGAGTATCTTCTACAGCATCATCACTTGGTGTTCTGAAAATCTTCCCCATGTGAGTGCCTCAATCTTCCTTCTTCTTGAACTTTCCATCAGTACCACGTTCTGGCTTTTCTTCATCATCAAATGAAAGGCCAAGGTCTAATGCTTGTTCTTCACTACTTTCATGAGTGGGGATTGAGGGGTTAAAATCAGTAGTACTTACAGAGTGTCCCATAGACCGTTGCTGTAACCATGGTGGGACTTTACCGGGATTATGCTCAAGCCACCTCAATTCTTGGTCCAATTGTGTTTCCTGCATCCTCAGTTCCATATCTTGGCGACGTTGCTCGAATGTTTGACTCATGGTAGAAGAACGAGAACGTCGCTCACGTTCCATCTGTGCTATCCGTGCCTTCTCATCCATTCCTTGCTGGAAGAACATCTTGAATACGTAGTAAGCCAGACCTTGGATGGCGAATGCTCCCATCGCATATGTCATCCCATTGACAAGTGGGTCAGTATGCTGCAACCATATACCGGTATCAAATATTCCTACGGCTAACCCAACGCTCATTGATTGCGTCAGAATAAGCCCCAATAGTCTAATCTCTGCTTGGTCATGTTCAGAACGATGTGCTGGCGTCATAGAGGTCCCTCTTGAACCTCGGAGACATGAAACGGACATAAAGTGTTCTATCTTGATAGGTGGGCCAAGGGGCAAGAGGGACTGGCCCCTCAACCCATGACAAGCCAAGCATTCATCCATTAAATAGTGTCAACATGGGCTGTCTTTCTTATCGTCCTTGCCTGACTTGCCACCATGTCCGATAATCAAAATCATTCCACCTTTCTTACCCTTGGGTGGTTTTTCCATGTCTTTCTTTGCATCTTTCAATAGTTGTTCTCCAATATTCATATTCTCACTTGTCCTTATTTGTTGTCCTTGCCCATACTCTGGTCGAGCCACGAATGCATCATCCCAAGTAGCACCAGTACCTTGTGCCATCTCAGGATTCCAAATCAAGTCATGTGGGGTTCCCTGACTATACCCTTGTGTCACATTACCCATAGGGCCATAGCCTCCGCCTCCCATTTGTCCACCAAATCCGGCACCTCCTGCACCACCAGCATAACCTTCTGTGCCACCCATCGGGATATCCACATTGCCATCTCCTCCACCTATAGCAGTTGGCCATAAAGCAGCAGCAAGAGCAGCAGCAGCATCACCGGCCTCATGCCCATACAATTGCGCTCCTCTACCAACAAGGTGCCCAAATCTGGAAGGCCAACCTACTTGTGCTCGTCTACCCATATTTGTTGCTACCTTACCAGCATCATCTACGTATAAACTTGGGTTTATCTCCCTTCTCATACTTGGAAAAACCTTGAATGGGTGTTTGCCACCTGCTCTTATTGCAGCATTCTCAAGCCCTGCTCTACTATAATGCCCTGCTCCTTGTAGAAAATTGCGAGAACCATGGCCGCCTGCGCCCCCAAATAATATGTTTCCTTGTCGAGCATTGCGAGAACCAATCCCCATCGCTTGCTCTGCCGACTGGTCTGCTAATCTTCCCATTCCCTGCCCATATAATCGGGCTGCATCATTTGCTGCTTCTGCTGACTCTACCCCTGCCTTCAATCTACGTGTCTGAGATGCCGCACCAGCCGCTTGTGCGCCCTTTCCAGCGCCTCTAAAGTAAGTGTATGGGTTGACTCCTTGAAGAGCACCTAATGTTGCACCACCTGCCCTTTGTGCCCAGTTTGCATCTTCGATTTCACCTATTCCCCCCGGATTATACACACCATCCTCTCCCATTATCATCCCACCAGTAAGCGGGTCTTCATATCGAGCAGTATCCTCCCATCTGGGGTCCCAGTTCCAATCATCATCAAATAATTGACCACCGGACCCACGCCAAGCACCATATGCACTGAAGGCCGCAGGTATAGCATAAGCAAGGGGAGCAAACTTCTCCACCTTGTCCTTTTCAGCAAGGTGACGCCCAAGGCCACCCTTCAGTACCACCATCGCCAAATCGGCTGGAGTGACCTCGGACATCAATAGGCCCACGTATATGCTGTCCATAACGCTTTTCGTCTGCCTCCTCATCCGCAGCACATGGTCAGGCCCGTCCGTGTAATCAAGGCAGGGCCACCAGAACTGTCCGGCCCACCTCCTGATGATGACCCGAAGGACTGGGAAACAGCATGGAATTATGCTCAGAATGAACCTGACAGCATGAGTATGGAAGGACTTGGCGGAGAAGAGGTCATTCCATATATGAATGAAACAGAATTAAAGGATGGTGCCAATAAATGGAATTACATCAATCCCGGCTCTCCTAATCCATATAGAATAGAATTGAATAGGCGGATAGTAGGCCACCAAGCAGGAACTGTAGTTCCATTCGAGACAGCCGATTCAAGGGACTTCGTCAATGAAATGGAACGTCGGGAAAGGGGCGGAGAAGGAGAAGAATGGCGACGTGCAGCCCGTGAAGACCAACCTATACCAGAGGGTGCAGAATACCAGCACAGCCTCCGAACTGTTCCTGACGTGGACCTACAGACAGATATGTATCAACAGATGATGCAGAACGACCCACTGAATCCTACCTTTACTGCCGGTGAACCAATGGACCTTGCTTTCAGACTTCTCAAGGCCCTCTCCGCAGAAGACCTTGAGCAAGCCTCCCGTACCGGTGGACTTCGACAAACCCCTGAACGACAGGCAGCATATAGAGAAGCAGGAGTACCATATGGAGCCCCACCAATGCTACCATCTGGTACCCAGAGGAATGCAGAGCGAATAATGGCCGAACAAACTGGTGAACTACCAGATGATAATTGGCCATATGGTGATATACGCCATGCATGGGAAGATGATGGCCAATATCAGGACTCCGAAGATGAATCCAACTACAATTTTTCACAAAGAGATGTAGAATCTATGACAAGCGGCCCATCCATGCCAGACCCGCATACCGAGCCTGAACCTGAAACAGTCGGGCGGTCAGAAGTAATCCCATCTCACAAAGAGTATGGCCGCCAATATAGCACAGACTGGGCTGGTCGAAGAAGATATCATTGGGAACATGAAGACTCACCGGGAATATTTTATTCACATGGACGGGGCAGTCCTCCCAAAGACCAACTCAGGCGGCAAACTTGGCTCGTACCAGCAGGCCAACCCTTGTCTGAAGGAGGATTTAATCCTCTATTTGCACATAATACAATTCCTGAGCATACAGTTCAACACCGCACAGAAAGAATGCCCCAGCATCCATCCGACTTCTATTCCGCTATGCCTGACTACAGGATGTTAGAAGAAGGACCACAAGGACAGGCCCTTGCTGCATTACATCAGAGGCAGCAACACAGAATGAGCGAAGCAGGACAGAGAGAAGAACAAGAACGAATAGAAAGAGAACAGAGAGAAGAACAAGAACGGATGGAAAGAGAAGCATCCCTGAAACGCCAAGAAGAACAACGTATGGCTGAGACTCGTCAAACTCCAAGTGCTGCTACCTCTAATCTTCCACTGACTGAAGAGATGATGAATCCACAGGCCGCTGCCATGGAGAAACTGAGACAGAGACAAGCAGCAACCATCGCTCGACAAAAAGCGATGAAAGATTCACTTGAAGGACGACGCAGACGGAAGTTCTCAAGGAGGAGATGAACATGCCCTTCAAGAGCGAAGAGCATTGGGAAAAGAAAGGTAAGGTTGCTGTCAAGAAAAGTGCCCCTATCAAGAAGTATGAATCTGATGAATCACGTAAGAGAAGAAAGAAAAACAGGCTAAGAGCCAAACAAGGGCTCGCCCCCTTACCAAACGAACCAAGTAATGTCTTTCCTAAGAAAAAGCCAACTCCTACATCTGAAAAGGATATAGCAATTGAAGAAGAAAAGGTAGCGCCACCTCCTACAGAAACTACAATCATGGCACGCAACTCCAAACATAGCAAAGAAGACTTTCACTTTGACAAGCGCCTGTCTCAACGCACTGCGAATGAAAGAGAGGCGGAAGAGGTTCTCCATAGATTGACAGAAGGAATCCGAAGGGATGGGCTCCATGAATCATGGCCATTCAAACCTAATCCACATGCTACTGCTCCTCATACTTACATTACGCATAAGTTCCCTGCAAGAAGAAAGGCCGATGCACCTCATGAAGTAGAGAATATGTTGGTAAGTCACATCAGGAATGAAACCCACGATGACTTTGGTGGAGACTCTGGACCTGTTGCTACTACTATACATGGCACAACTGATAGAGGACTCGAAGGTTTCAAATCAAAAGGGCATGTCATAAGAGATGCCTCTGACATTGAAGTACCAGACGATGAAGAGCCAGTAGATATGAACAAAGCATTTGATGCGGCTTGGGAATTACTCAAATCAAGGAGGAAGTGAAATGCCAGACTTCCAGACAGGCGAGCCAATGGACATCGCTTGGCGTTTGCTCAAATACCCTGTACAGACCACCCTACCACAATTCGCCCCCAACATGGGTCCACCCATCATGGCTGTCAGAGGAATGAGTCCTGACAGAGCCAGACAAGCGATGGCCTATGGATTGAAACCTTCTCCTAAGCATCCTGTTAATGAGGAGCCAGTAGTATGGTCAGTAGGAGGCACAGGTCCTCATTCACAAAGAGAGGCCAGTCAATATGGCCGACAATTAGTTGGTATTCGACAAGGGGCATTCCCTGCAATCCCTCATGACGTAGGGTCAGAAGGGACTCCTATCTATGCACATCCGGGTGATATTGCTCCAAGCGACTTGGTCATGCTGATGCTCAAGGCCCTACCTGAACAACAGATGACTCATCGTGGCTCTCAAAAACGTGGCACTATTCATCCGTCAATTCTTGGGTATCTCTCTCGCAGAGATGATGACCCTGACCTTGAAGTGGGACGTGGCCGATTGAGACCTTTACATCCACGTAGAGACTTTACTCGCCCTTCTTCTCCCGGTGCTTATGGACTTTCACATGCATTAGAAAAACCGGGATGGGGTTGGGATACTCATACTCAAGTACCAACTTCAGGCCAAGATATCAGAACCTTAGCACCTCCTTCGTTTAGCCCACAAGAATCGATTGACATAGAGCATGGGTGGCTTCCTGACCATTACAAATCTAAAGTATTCTTAGAGGGGGAAAATTGATGGAACCAATGGACATCGCTTGGCGGTTGCTCAAACAACGAAGCCCACATCATTCAGTCTCTTACAGGGCCCGAATAAGGGAACTATACCCACAAGGGATACATGGGCCACGCTCTCGCCCTATCACTGATGAAGAAAGAGCCGCATGGGAAGCAGAAGATGCAAAAGAATGCCCGGACTGTAGTGGTTTAGGCTTTGTTGAACAGATGGTCCCTGACCCCGAAGAACCGGGTGAAATGATGTGGGATACACCACCATGCACTACTTGTAATGGAACGGGGGGTATAGCATGAGCGAACCAATGGACATCGCTTGGCGGTTGCTCAAACAAGAAGGACCAGAATTAACACCAATGCAGCAGAATGAATGGGTGCCACCACCGCCCGGTCAATTAACCTTGGAACAATCTCATGCTGATTGGCCTTCCGAATATGGGCAGGTGGTTGCATATCGTGGTGTAGGAGAAGACCCTGAAATGCGTAATGAGTTCTTGTCAGAAGGTATGGCCCCACAAGAAGGGCTGGGTCAAACGGGAACGGGCCGGGCAAGTGGTATAGGAGGGGTACCATCATCATACCAATTAGCCGATGCGAGCGTCCCATCAAGTGTGTCCGTTTCTCTCGATGCGGGGGATGCGACAGGCCGAGCGTTTAGCAGACTCGGTAATGTGGGTGACCCCCAACACCAATGGGCTTCAGAAAGAGCAGGGCGAGAGCCGGGGCAACTTCAAGGAGCAGTGTATGGTGTAAGAGCAGGGGCAATGAAGAACTTGGTCCCTTCAAAACCGGGCCTCAAACAACCAAACACTCGACATATCGAAGGCACTGTACCTCCACAGGCTTTGGTGCGATTCCCCCAATCGGGCCGTCAGAAAGCAACTATCCATGATAGAGGACCGCCCGCCACCGATTATTTTCAAGGCACCCCATACGCCACACATGGGAGTACGAAAATCTATGAAGAAACAACACAGGGGCCTCCGGTTCCCCCCTATGAACCCACAGGTCCATTCGCTGGCGTGGCTGCTGGTGCAGCCGCCCGAAAAGATTGGGTCAATCAACAGATAAGTGATGTTCAAACAGGCGAACCAATAGACATCGCTATGCGTTTGCTCAAACATGCCACCAGCCCTGAAGCCCTGCGCCACAAGGTCGAGTATGATACCAAATATGAGACCACACCTGAACGAGTCAAGTATCGCAGCGACCTGAAGCAAGCCCGACGTAAGAAGAACATCGAAGGGAAAGGTGGGCCCGACATGAGTCATACACAATCTGGTTCAATGGTGGCAGAGGACCCACACAGTAACAGGGCTCGCCACTTCAAAGAACGTGGAACACTCAAACCTGAATGAGTGGTCCTCGGTATGAAATACCGGGAAATTATGCCTATGCAGGAAAGAGTTGACCGAGGACCAAACATTGCGACAACGCCTCGGCTATTGAATGTTACTCGAACATACGGCTAAACACGAATGCAAGTGGAAGAAGTAAAATCAAAGCAGTCATGAAGAGAAGCATTCCTGCTATACAGAGACTGGACCAACCTATGACAAAGCCACGCTTGGCCCAATTCACTGGGCGCTCAAACTTGAATGGGTCAGTCATACCATAACCCACAGGGCCGAATCCTTTCATTCTTCCTCTGACCAAGGCATACGTCTGACATGAAAGTCATAGGTCATAGCGAAGCCGATGGTTCGGAAGATGGCGATACCCAGCAGACCGATACCAATACCCTAGAATAAAAGCTCAAGTAACAGAGTCATACCAGTCTCTCCAAACCCTTGGAATGACGTGCAATGGAAGCTTAATCAAGAGCACAGGCGCAGACCCACCAAGCA
>Ga0080013_1000213_pt1 | contig 83231 bp, 133 predicted proteins | sample ETNvirenome_6_85_FD_69236 | JGI IMG/M metagenome (GOLD analysis project Ga0080013, IMG submission 69236) | Marine viral communities from the Pacific Ocean - ETNP_6_85 (SPADES assembly) (version 2) | ecosystem: Environmental > Aquatic > Marine > Oceanic | place: Pacific Ocean | collected 2013-06-19
GTTGTGGAAACGGTAGCATACTGGAAGTGTGCGGGTTGATCTCCGAAGTGCAGGTTCGAATCCTGTCCGTTTCCCCACGGATTTCCCACGTTGTTCTCCTTTCCCTTGTCGAGTCAATAAGGGTTCCGCTGGTTGCAGCGTGGGAGGTCCGCCTTTCTAAAACACAATACCTATGAGGTCGCATGTGAGAGTCAAGTATTCTGCGAAGCAGGAGAGAAAACTGAAGTACGAAGGCGAGTTCACGGTAAGTGACCTTGTCGTTCTCAGGAGGGAGTTGAGGTCGTATCAGACCCCGAATGAGAAATGGGATACCCCTGTTCGCAATGGATATTTCGAGGATTCGCATGGAAAATTCCAACAGTGGAAAGAGACTCACTTCGACGGAGAATTGAGGTCATCGTATCTCGACGCAATTCCCCTTGAGTCTCAGCAGGAGGCCCAACAGATCATTGATAACCTGATAGCAGATGGGTTTGACGGATTGAAGGGGACTCAAGTGATGCTCTCCAAGAGAAAAACAAAACACAAGGCAGGGTTGGTCTACTTCGATGAGAAGCAGATCGTCCTCTACCACGACTTCCAAAGCTATGCGACGTTGCTGCACGAGCTTTCACACATCATTTCGTACTACGACAGTGGTTGTGAAGACCACAGCGTAAAGTTTTCAGAAACACTGCTCCAATTATGGCGCAGATTTGAGTAGAAGGAGGAAGTATGGGAACGAGATTGTATGACAGCAGTACGGTTCCCCTGCAACCCGACCTGATCGAGATGGATCTTGAAATAGATCTGCTCGTGACGGCGTGGGTTGCCGGTAAGAACTGTTTCTTCCAAGCGGAGCCGGGGGTCGCCAAGACTCTTCTGGCACGCGTGATGGCAGAAGTCATCGACAAGAAGTTCTTCAGGAAGCAGATGAATCAGTTCACGCCCCCTGAAAAACTTCTCGGATATGACGACATGTACAAGTTGATGAAAGAAGGACTCCGTGAGTACATTACGGCAGATTTTCTGCCGGAAGCTGAGTTTGCTCTGCTCGACGAGCTTTTTGAGACAGGCAAGCCCTGCATGGACCCGATGCTCACATACCTCAACGAAGGTATCTACGAGACTCCGAAACCGATGCAAGGCAAGACTCGATGTGTTGTTAGTGCCTCCAATGTCATCCCGACCGGGAAAGCGATGCAGAGCGTTGCGGCATTTTGGGACCGATTCCACATTCGACATCAGGTTCCCCGGCTTCGAGGGCAAGTGGTCGTGGACATCATGAAGTCCTCCAACAATCGTGACGAGCGTGGTGGTGGACTGAATGTTACGCCTCGCAACTTCGACAAGGAGGTTGCAGAGCGTAAGTTTGTGAAGGTGCCGGACCTCGTTTACGAATGTGCTCTCAACATGCAAAATGCAGTCGAGAAGAAGGGCATGGTGGTTTCCAACCGGCGGATGTGCGACTTGATCCACATCTCCAAAGCGGTCGCCATCATTCAGGGTCGCACGACAGTTGACGTGAAGGATCTTCGCATTGCGAAGTGGATGTTCTGGAACAATCTGGACGAGATTTCGACTGTGGCAGACACGATTGGCAGTATGCTCGATCCGGTCGGCGCAGAAATCGAAAAACACTTCAACGCTGCGCTTCAAGTCCAAAACGAAGCGAGAGAGATCTCCTTCGACGAAAACGATCCCGAAAGCCTCAAGGACAAACGGCGCTTCTTCAGCGCCAAGAACAAGAGCCTCAAGGGTATCCGTACCAAACTTGCTGAAGTCGCCAAGTTGTCTGGTGACTCACGAGTTTCGGAAGCTGTCTCCAGAATCGACGAGATTCAGCGGGAATTCTATGAGTTCCTGATCGAAGACATCAAGGGCAACGGTGAAGTATGAAAGGCGATGCCATAATGCGGACTGATTTTTGGACACGCAGTCTCTTCCACGAAGAGGATTCGGCAGAAGAGTTGCGTAACCTATCTACCAATATGCCCGTTGGCGACGAGGAGTTCCGGCGAGAACTCATGTCCACTATGTTCAATGGTATGAAGTTGCCGTTGGAGCAAGGCGACATGGAGCCTGAGATGTCTTTCCAGCAAGCGTTTTGGGACAAGTACGGTAGCGGTGAAGACTTTGAGAGCCTGTTGGATGTAACGGCGGGTGACGAGGAGTTGGCCGCAGCCGGGGCGCAACGAATCGCCAACGCAGTCTCGAAGGTGATGGAGAAGACTGAGCCTCCAGAGCCAGACGAGAACGGTGAGCCGACTCATCCCGACTTCGATTGGATGAAGGACGCAATGACGCAGGATGGCACCAAACCGGAAATCGCCGGGATGGTTGCAGAGATCTCCCAGACCTCAACCGAATTGAAAGACGCCAAGAAGATGGTGCAGTCGATGGGTTGGGGCAACGAAGCGGGGAAGATTGAGCGTGGACAAGTCAAGGCTGCGCTCGACCTCTCCCGACGCTTCAATATCAAACTCTTCATGGATCTCGTGGGGAGATTGAGGGGTCAGATGCGACAGCAGATGGCCGCAGAGATGGACGCAACGGCAGTCCAGATGAGCGGCGTTGAAACCGGGAAGGACATCGCCCGACTCATACCGACTCAATGGATGCTGCCGACACCAACATTTCTGAAGCGACACGCTGCCGACCAACTACTCCAGTACGAGTTCAATGCGCCTCCCGGCGAGAAGGAAGGACCGTTTGTCGTGATGATCGACAAGTCGGGAAGTATGTCGCTTGGGAATCGTTGGGAGATTGCACAGGCGATCGCAGTTTCGATTGGTTGGCTTGCGGCGACTCAAGAGCGTGATTGCCACGCAATTGTTTTTGACCATCAAGTTCACTTTAGCAAGAAAATCGACTCTGTCTCTTCCATTATCGAGTTGATCTCTGTGGAGCCTAGTGGCGGGACGTCATTCGACAACGCCATAGTCGAGGCGCTCAAAGTTGCAAGTGAGACAGAGGGCGTTGGATGGGACTTGATCATGGTTTGCGATGCACAGTGCAACGTAAGCAAAGATGTGGAGTCGGATCTCGCAAATGCAGACCCAAGGCTTCACGCACTATTCGTCGATACCGCTGTGGGAGGAAACTTGATGAACCTCTGTAGCAGTGCGGCAAAACTGAGCACACAGTCGATGGGCGACATGATGGTGCCCGTCTTCAAGATGCTCAAGGAGATGTCATGAACCACACAAGAGAGTACTGGCAAGTGTTTGGGATGGGGGTCGGCAATGTCCTCTGCTCCCGGTTGGCGTGCAGCACAGCAGGACTGGATCACAACCCGAAAGGTGCCAACGCCTGCGTATTTGTTTTCACGAACATGAGGCACCGATTCCTGAGCAACGAAGCAAAGGACTCCATCCAGACGCAACTGGAGGCGCTCAAGAAGACGTGGAAGTCAAGAATGGACGTACCGGTATCAAGAATCGAATTTGCTGGCATGATGGAGGACATAGACAGCCTCTACAAAGATACTGACCGCTTGCATTGGTTGTGTGAAGGCATGGCGTTGTATTCGGCCTACGAAGTTGCCTTCAATGACGACCAGATCTATGGTCGGGTATTGCTTCTCGCAACTCGAATGGTCCTCGAATGTATTACGAGGAGGTCGAGAGAGGCATTTCTTTTTTCCGGGGACGTCGTGATGCAGATGATTCAGGAACTAAAGGAGTCGTAATGGAAAAGAAGTTGCCAGCAGTCTTATCCGCACAGCAATCGCAAAATATGTTTCGCAGATTCGAGTTGTTTGTGCCTGAGAACAGGAGCATCAAGAGTGTTTTGGAGAAGATGATTCCTGAGTTGTCGCATTACTCAGCGTACAAGGTCGAGATCTTGATGGGTCGGTTGGGAGTCTACGATGTGAATCTCAACTACATGAAGTGGAAGCCGAAATCGAAGACCGACAGGAGCCGACCCTCTTTCAACCTCTCGATGAAGGTCTACGTGCCGGGAAAACAAAGATCCGGCCACATGGAGACTGGCGACTACAGCTTGCGGGCGTTTTCAAATGGTCGGGGAGATTTCTTCCTCAACTATCGTCCGTTTGCACCAGAGATGATCATGCAGCAAGCGTTTGAAGAGTTTCAGAAGAGTGCAGTTCGCTTCATTCAAAAGTTGATGGACAAGGCTGTACAGGATGGTACGGACGGCTTCATTGCCGAAGCCAACGCACGACTTCATGAGAAGCGTGCGGAACAATGCCGAACCTACAAAGATGCAGCCGTAGATGCAGTTCTCATCGAGGACGTTGAGGACGACTAGGAGGCTTACATGTTAGGGAAATGGGTAGTTTTGAATGTTAGAGATTTTGGAGAGAAGACGGTCGAGGAGTTCACGAAAGCAATCTCCGAAGAGTTCATGGGGGTTCACGCTCTCACGCTTCTCAAGGGGATGATTCAGGTCTTCCGCAAGAAGGACGGCTACATCGTGGAGACTGCATCTGACAACACGTTGACCGTACTCAAGGTGGAAAAGGGTGCGGGAAAAAAGGTCGAGGGAGTCCAAATCCTTCAGATGGAGAACACGAAGTACAGCGTGAGTGACCTTCACTTCCTCAACGAACATGTACTGGAATACGGCGAGAAGGAAGACATCGAGATGAAGATCGACAAGGTCCGCAACCTCATTGAGACTCTGACGACCGGTCTGGTGAAGCTGAATACGAATGATTTTGTGGCGCAAGGTGTTTGCCGGGGCAAACGCATCAACGATGGTGGCGGTTGCTACTTCGTTGAGCAGAAGAATGTGGCGACCTTCGAGCGGTACGTTTCCGAGCTTGAATCATTTCTTGGGATCGACTACGTTTCGTACTGCCGTGGAGCCATCAATCGGGATGCTGACGGCGTCTTCACAGTCGCCGCTGCGGTGAGACTCAATGTGTTGAGTCGGATGGAAGATGGTCTGGCCAAACTCAAGAAGTACAAGACTGATCGTGGTGTCCAGAACCGCTACGAGGAAGTGGCGGAACTCATGGACGAGGTTCAGATGTATGAGGATATGTTGGGAGTGACTTTCGACGATCTGAAAGCTGAACTCACCGACGCACGTTTGGAGATCACGAGTCATCTCTCCTTCTAGGAGTCAACATGGACACTAACGTATCGGACGGGGCCATCAGAGACTATTTGTTGCTGGTGGACCCTTGGGATTTGAAGGAAACCGATAGCGATGGCAAACGGGGCATCATCAACTTGCTCCGCAAAGCAAAGCTGTATAAGACGGTTGTCGTCAAGAGCAGGGACGACAATCGTGAGGTTGAAGTTGAGGTTTGGTCGTACAAGTCATGGCGTATCGGCATCGAAAACAAAGAAGTGTTTGCAGTCCTGCGAGTGCAGGAAGGAGAAGATGATGACGGGTTGGTTTGGAACAACGAGCGAATTGCGACACACCCTGAAGACGATGGGAGCTGATACCGACGAGAATGGCAACATTCTGATCGTTGGGCATCCCCTCGTCTTCGGACTTGACCCTGAAGAAGTGGTCGTACACGAGGACTGTTGCTACTTGAAGGACGGGAAGGAGATTCGGGTCGCCTCTGCAATGGCCCAAACATCCTACGGACTCAAAGTGAAAGTCCTATGATGGCAAAGCAGAAGAGCCGTACTGTGGAATCCAAACATTGGATCTGGAAAAGAAAAGACGGCTTCTGGATCAGAGAAGGTGTCACAGGTCCACGACTCGAAGGTCCGTTTGAGACTTTTGAGGAAGCACATGAACGTAGAAATGAGATGGAGGGAACAGATGGAATCACAAGGAAGTCCAGTCATCAAGCTGGACCGAAGAAAAAGAGTTCTCGTAAGGATGCTTCGGTGGAAACTGATCGAGTACGAAAGTCGAAGGGAAAAGTATCGCCCTCCGGGTCTGGACCCAACCTTCTATAAGGAAGAGGTCTTGAAGAAGGTGTTGGAGGACGGATTCGTGAACACTTGGGAACTGAGTCGAGAGATGAGCAAAAGACTCAGTGAAGAGTACGACTTCAGGTTCTTCAACAATGCGTGCGCCGTTGTTGGGGCGTATTGCAAACAAGACTTCGACAAGATTGCTGGAGGCACAGGTCTTCAGAAGGAGGGTCAACATGGATGATATGAAACCAATTTTGATGTTGAGCAAGTGTGACGGAAATGCCTTCTCTGTTATGTCGGCAGCGAAAGTTGCTGGACGTCGTGGCGGAATGACGAACAAAGAAATCGAAGCGATGATCGAAGAGATGAAGTCGGGTGACTACAACCATCTGCTACTGGTCGCTCTCAAATACTTTGACGTGGCTTGAGAAGGAACGCATCACCGAACAAGCAAACCCACAAATTGCTGAGACGAGAAGAGATCGAAATGAGGAGTTTGGAGCACCCGTTTTGGGGGTGCGACATGCTGCGAAATTGAGACTCTCTTCAAGTCGAAGTGCCTTTTTCGTAGACTAGGAGGAACATCGTATGGAGATTTTCAAGAAAGAAGTTGTTGCAGTGAAAGCGATCGTTTGGGACCACAAGACATTAGAGATGACAGCGAGAGAGTGGTTCCGATCTGTTCTGGAGAGGTTGGCCAGCAATGGGGCTTCAAGAGAAGAGATCGAGGAACTGAACAATCGCATCAAAAACAAACAGGCTCTTTCGGTATGGATTCGTAGTATCAGGCAGCAAACCGAGTCCGTCATCAGGTGGTCCATGACCGAAAAGGTGTACAAGGAATCCAGAAAACACATCGCTGAGTTGAAGAAGGGAACCATCATCCATGAGAATAGGGCGGGTGTTTCTCAGAAGAAACGCAAGTCTTCCAAGGGCGGACTCAAGCACATGAACTGGACTCCCGATACAGAAAGCATTTTGCTCGATCTCGACGCCAAGATGTTGAAGCGATTTCCGAAGCACAAGGTCGTTGATCGGATGTATCTGGTGGCAATGGAGTTTGCGAAAGCGACTGGACACATGATCTCGAACCGTGCTGCCAAAGCACGCCTCAAGTACATCGCAGAGCGAGAAGCCAAACGCATCGCAGACGAAGCCGCAGCGAAGGTTCTCGAAACCAAGCGTGTTGAAGACGAGGCCTTCAAGAAAGCAGCCTTGTCCAAAGCACAGCAGGAATCTCGCAACATCATCACCGAGCCGACTCCCGTCAGCGACATCAACACTGCCATCTATGAAACCAACTTCCTCGTGCGTGCGTTGGCAAAAGAACTCGGAGTGACGACCCGCAAGCACAACAAGCCAATCAGTCTGCAAGAGCTAACCTTGCTGAATGTAACCCTCAAGTCAATCAACAAGGCAAAATCAACGCTCTGGACTGCCATCCTCAACTTGAAGTTGCAGACGAGGGGAAGATCTTACCAGTTCAAGATCTCCTGTCCGCAAGACGATGTGTTGCAGGATGCCATTGGGGATGCACTCTCTACCATTGAGGATCTGGGATTCGGCTTCGACAAATCGGAGACCCCCCCAATCCTCATCCTCGACAAACCTCGTGACTCTACCTTCTGGCTGAACAGCCGAAGCGTACAGATCGAGATAATTGAATCGTACTTGCTCGACGTCGCTGCCCACTACAACCTGAAGTTCACTCCGAAGCGTCGATAGGAGGCAGACATGCTACTCGCATTTACATTGACGATGCCGCAACGTGGGTCGTGGGACGGGAGATGGAACGGCGAAGACAAGAGATACGTCAAGGTCGTCGATCTCGGTCGCACAGAGAAAGCAAAGAAAAATGCTCGGAAGATCCTACGACGTGGAACCTTCTGGTACAGTTGGGCTGACGGTTGGGGCGCACGCATCGAGGTCAAGCACGTCAACGGCGACGAAGCAAGACAACTTCGCAAAGTCTCAGACGGCTTCAGCAATTACGAATGGATGGTGACGTCAATCATCAACACTGGTGAAATCAACTTCCGAGAGGGGAAAGTATGAAAAGGGAAGTAACAGACCGCATCACCCGTACCAAAGAGTTGCAAGCAAGGCGAGGAGGTTTGATTGAGGAGTTGGAGAAGTCACTCGCTCTTGAGTCGTTGGTGCCGGGAATCTTCGACAAAGGCTCTGTAACAACACGCTGGACATCAAAGTATCCGCATTGCTACCCGAAGTCTTTCACGATGACGGTGCTGAGTGATGGTGAGGCGCAAGCAACCTTTCGCCTCAAGGACCATGTAGATGATGCGTGGGTATGGACACTGAAGCCTTGTGATGCTGGCAAGAACTGTGTGAGTGCTCCGCATGGTCGGTGTCGCTGCAAACGCAGGGCACGGTAACGGCTGCACCCTTTCAAGTGATGGGTAGGGTAGGGGTAACTCGTTTTGATGGCTTGACGTGGCTCCTGTGAATCCCGTTTTAGCGTGTAGTGGTGCGGGTATGCGGGCGTTGGCGTTCCTGACTGCACACAATATGGTATTGTATGCAAGGGGAGCGGTTCGCTAGATTCCTCAATGATTTCAGGGACTTAGGAGAACACTGTTCCATATAAATGGTCAGTGAAGTCGAAGATTCGTAGACGTAACTAGCTGGAAACATAGGAGAAATATGAGGTATGAAATCGTCTGGAGAGACACAAAAAGGAGGAAAGTAAAATGGCAAAGAAGACAGTTGAAGAGTTGAAGCGGGTCTGCAAGGAGTGTTCGCCGTTCAGGAACCTTGAGGGCAAGATCAAGATGTGCAAGCATCTGGAAAAGAACGATCTGTGCAGTTTGCCGGGACGTTTCGAGTGTACTGTCAAGTCCTATCTCGATCGCATGGAGAGCGAGGACCACACATCCTACTCGCAGAGCAGCACGTTCCTCTCCTGTCCCCTCAAATACTACTTCTCATACATCGCCAAGATCCCGCTCGACACGAAGCCGTCGTGGATGTGGCTCGGAAACACCTTTCATGAAGGTGCTGCGAACATTGACCTTGGTAGGCGATGGGACATTGGGGAGATTCCTGAAAACTCAGCAGCGACGAAGTTTGAAGCGAAGGCTGTCAAGGCTGTGCTGGAATGGTATGCCGACAACAAACATCTCTTCGCTCAAGCGATCGAATGTGAGTCGAAAATTGATTTCAGGACTCCGAAGGGTCGCCTCGTGATCGGATACATCGACGCTATCTCGCAAGAATCATCTTCATCACGACGCATCATGCGAGAACGCAAGTACAGCGTCATGGATTATTCAGAACTTGTGGAGCGACGACAAGTCTCCATGTATTTTGCAGGAGATCCCGAAGCGACTGAGGTCCACATTGAGGTCTTCGCCAAACCGAAGCTGCGACCGAAGAAAGGCGAAACCACCTACGAATTTGAAAGTCGAGTTCAGGCTTGGGTGAAGAAAAAGGCTGAAGAAGGGACAATGGTCAAAATCAGCCGTTACAATCGGGGGAGTTTTCCTGTAGAGTCGGAAGTCGCAGCAATTGATCAGATTATGGATATGAGAGACAAGTGCATCGAGACAGGTATTTGGCCGGGAGCATACAGCCCATTCATGTGTCCGATGTGTGTCCACAAGAACCATTGCCGAAATTGTTCGGCGTAACGGAGGGAATGATGAACGCTGCTGATTTGAGAAAGAAGTTGGTTTTGTGGTTTGGGGATTACGAGACTGAGTGTGTTGTCTGTGGCGGGAAGCATGGCGACCGCAAATTCAACAAGGGGAAGAAGGGCGTCACCGTCCGCTCTGAATGTCAGGAGTGCGGCACCAAAGAGATCCTTCGGGTGGAACTTCCCTTCAAGAACATTGAAGTGGACGAGGAGATCATGGTTGAGGAAGACCCGGATGATCCCGATGGCAACATCATCGAGGAAGAAATCTATCTTGAAGACGACGCTGGAAATATTCTGGATGAGTTGGAATGAGGTAGCGGTTTGAATTGGATGCAGTTCCGGTGTATGATGCCCGTTGTGAGAGGTTTTGCATGAGCGAACGGGAACTGCTAATACTTGCCATGAGAGGCGACGAAGCCTCATACATCGCTCTCTTCAAGAAACACCAGAAGACCATCGAGAGGATCGCAAGGAACACAACACGCAATCTCCCCGGCGCTGAAGATGCAGCGAGGGATGTGGTTCAAGAAACATTCATCCGGGGATACCGCAAGATCCTGTCGTACCGTGGCGATGGTCCGTTTGCTGGCTGGCTGGCAGTTATCGCAAAAAACATTGCTCGTGACGCCATCCGAAAACACAAACGCCGCAAGGAAGTTGTCGTGAAGGTGAAGGGGGAAGACGGCACCAAGGAAGCCGATGTCAAGGTAGGGCTGACGCCTCAAGAACAACAGACAGAAGAGGCAGCAGAAGAGGCAGAGGCAATGAAGCAGGAACTGCTTGAAAAAGCAAGACCAATCATCGAGTCTTTGTCTCCAAAAGAGAGAGAGATTTGGGATATGCTAATTGAGGAACCTCGACCTACGGTTCGAGAGATGGTGCGTCGTACCGGACTCACTCCGGGACAGATACGTGGTCGTATCGCAGCCGTGAAAAAGAAGGTTCGCCGGAAGGCTCAATTCTTTGTAGAGAAGTAGTAACCAACCAACAACTAGCTTCACATCGTAACCAGTGGAGAGGACTGCGAATGAGACTCAAAAACAAAGATCGATGGATAAACAGGCCGGTGTCGGTGCTGTTTCCTTTCATGAGCAAGAGATCGAAAAAAGCCGTACAATCACTGAACGTACGCACCATACGAGAGTTGATGGGCGTGCGTCCAGTAGACATGAAGAGGTTGAAGAACTGTTCCAAGAAATCAATCAACGAGATCAATGAGATGTTGAGGCATCGCTTCGGGCATGGACTCAACCCCATTGACGCCATCTTTGACGAGATCGCCAAAGCCAAAATGAACGAAGACCTGAACGAGGAGCGAAGACTCTCTTTCATCGAAGAGAAAATGAAACAGGCGCAGAGTTGGTGTGATTTTGTGGGACAGGACTCAACGAAGGGGAAGCCATGAAATATGAACGAACAAACCCAATCTTCACGCTTGGGATCGACTTGATTGCGCCAGACGACATTCGAGTGACACTGATCCCTACTCCAAAACTAAAACACCAGATCCATACGCTGTGGTCGGAGAGAAAGGGCATGAAGTTGAAGTTCTTGCGACGCTCAAAAGGACTCCATGTCTACACTTTCAAGTGCGGTCTAACCGCATTTCCACAACGGATCGCAGATCTGGACAAGTGGATTCAGAAGGTCGAAATCTCGGTAATGGAGAATATTCTCTTGAATGAAGAATTGGACAAAGTGCTGAAAGTTCACGGCTGGCGAGAAGCGAAATAAGGCCTCAAAAGGCGCTGCCCTTGCCACTCCCCTTGTAAGGCAAAAAGAGGGCCGCAAGGGGCCAGAATGGGCCTCAGATCTGGCCTATATTGCGAGGGAAAAGGGCGCTACGATAGGGGGCCGCGGATCGCTTGAAAATGGCCGGTCTTGTAGTGTATGATTCCTTCGGATGAAAACTTTCGGAGGAAGTCATGAAGAAATTTCTTGCGTTGGCGTTGTTGGTGGTCTGTTTCTCTGCGATACCGTCGAGTTCTATTTGTAAGGACCGTATCATTGAGGTGAAGGATAAGGATGGGAACTGGCAAACCCTCAACTTCATTGCTGATAATTTGCGAGTATCTGCGATGCAACTTATGTACGACATTGCAGAGGGGAATGTCACTGGCAGTTCTACATTGCATGTCGAGGCTAGGAACCCAGATGTCGATACTTCAACATCACCAGAGACGATATGGGTCGCTGGTGGCCTGAGAAACTATCTGGATGTGGATGAATTGGTGCAGGTTGTTAGTTCATCTGCTGAAGATGCGGGTACGCTTTTGACTTCTGGAACTTCAACTGGAGGCTCAACCACATCAATTATTGATACCGGAGCCACGTTCATTTCAGATGGCGTTCTTGCTGGAGACATAGTTATCAATGATACCAACGATATGCACGCAATCATTGAGACTGTGGACAGCGAGACTCAACTCACTACGAAGCCTACGGGAATGACGCTTGCAGTGAAGGCGTACAGGATAGCAACCGTGGCTACTGGAAAGACCGGTGCAGCGGTGGTCCACATCACAGGGCTGGATGAAGACTGGGATGAAGCCGATACGCACATCATAATGAACGGGACCACTGATGTTGAGTCTGACACTTCTCTTATCCGAATCAATAAGTTCTGGGTCACTTTGGCCGGGTCCAACGGCTCCAATGTTGGAGCGATTTCTGTTGAAAACAACGCATCAGCAACCGTTTTGTCTCAGATAGGTGCAGGAATCAATGCGTCTGAAGATGGAAGTTTCACTGTACCAAATGACAAAACACTATATATTACAGGGCTGTACGCTGGCGAAGGGAACAACGACCGCTGCATAGTGTATTTGTATAAGAGACATGATGGCGAAGTCTTTCGTCCTGCCGGTGGAGCAGTTTCCGTGAAGCAGTCTCACGGAGTATTGAGTTTTGATGGCCCCATAAAGTTGAAGGCCAAAACAGATGTCGAGTTACGTGGCGTTGCCGACACTGACGATGCCAAAGTTTCAGGTGGATTTGAAGGCTACTACAAGTAGAAAACACTTTTCAGTTTTGAAACCGTATGCTCCGTGGTGGAGTGTGCGAACACGGAGGGAACAAAATGGTTCGAGAAAAAGACATGTCCAATGCAAAGCTCATTCTACGAAGGGACGAAACTATTCGTCGGCTGATGCGTTCAATAATGATGTTGAGGATGGAAGAGTTGTATGCGGAGATTCCAGAGGACGCTCGTTCCTCAACGAATCCGTCGATGCAGGACAGGCGAGATGAAATTGTCTCCAACAACCTCATCCTCTTGAACAAGCGAATCGTGGAGCCGAGCAAGAACGGTATCGGCGGGACACCAGACGAGATTGATTGGCTCATTCGACATCCCGATTGTGCGTACTGGCATTGGCTCGATCGATATGTGAAGAACGGGCAGTCGGCGTGGTGCGGATACGCTCAGTCCTTCGCCCACAGGGAAGCTGGTCTTCAGGCGAAACTCGTCCAGAAGGTTCTTCCGAGCAACTACCGGCTGAAGAAGTGGGCCAAAGACAATGATGCCTTCATCGACGACCCCAACGACATGATTCCAAGCGACACCGTCCTCGTTGATACCTACGGTGACGAAGGCTCTGACCACATCACCAACTGTTGGGCCGGTCCACAAGACGACTATCCCGCAGACCTCAAACGCATCTTGCAGGACGCCAAAGAGTTGTATGATACGGACGAGCAGGGACATCGACGCTACTACAGGAAGTACGCAGACGTGCCGCACTTCGTAACGCATGAAGGCAATGCGAAGGGTTTCTTCTGCGATGGAACGAGCGGCGAAGGATACGTCACTCGACTTCGACCGCTCTCCACGATCCGCCACATCATCCGGTTCAGGGAGGAACACTACAATGTCGAAGTGTGAGGAATGTGAGGCGAAGGAAGAGAAGATCAAGACTGCGGTTGCGTTTTGCCATGACGTGATTGAGGCGTATGAACGTGGCATTGCGAGTTGGAAGGAGAAAGAGATCGCAGCAAAAGCCTTGTATGAACTGGGGGAGTGATGCGAAAGATCAAACCTAAAACTTTGTTCGGTGAGCTTGCGTGGCATGTCGCCATGTTCCCCTTCATGTGTTGGGGGGCGTGCATGATCGTCAAGGACCGAGTCTCAAAACGGAGGAAGCAACATGGATCGACCAACGTGTAAGACTTGTTTGCTGTGGGAGAGGAAGCAGGAAATAAAGGAACTAGGGGTTTGCCATTCCACCAAAACCCCCATCGACATTCAGTTCCCAGAAGACTGGTACTGTGAAGACCATTTCTTGTGGGAGCGGTGGGAACGACATTGCAGAGATGCCCACTTCAAGGCAGAGTTGAAGATGCTTCGAGAGAAGAGAGCACGCGGGAACAAGAGGTCATGAAGTTTCAGGACGAGATCTGTTGCTGGACCTGTGCGTACTGGACCCCGGTGTCAAGTTGGTGGGCGAGTTTTTCGGCTCCGAGATGCTGGCTGTCTGGAAAGAAGGTCTGGTCCTGCAAGCGTGGGTGTCATGCGTGGAAAAAGGTCAGTGGAGATTTGCAGGATCGACCTTCCGTGAAAGACACTGATTTCGAGAATCGGAAGAAAGGAAAAAAACTGCTGTAGGAGGGACCATGTCGTATTGTCGGATTGGGAAAGATTCTTCGATCTATTTGTATCGGCACGCCACGACCGGGAACTTTGTTTGTGGGCTTTGTGCGCTGAGTGGGTTCTATGGGGCGTTTGAAGCGAAAACCAAAGAAGAGATGATCGAGCACTTGAACGACCATGTGAAGAACGGCGATTTGGTTCCTGAATACGCCTTCTCACGATTGCGAGACAAGGAGAATTACTGAGATGAAGTTTGAGACGAAGTACGGCATTGGGGATGAGGTTTGGGTTGTCGGGGAAGAGGGTGACGATTTTGGGAGAGTTCGTCCGTTCCCGTTGAGCGTTCAGGTTTGGCAGATCACAATCGACACGAGGGGAAGCGGCATCAATGTTCTGTATGATTTCTCTGGTTTGCTCTTGCCAAGACGTGGTGCAAACCGGATCTTCGATTCGGAAGAAAGTTGTGCCGCTGAGATCGAACGGGACAAGAAGTGGATCGAGTCTCGCCCCTACACGGCAGCGATGGCCAGCACCAGATGGACCCGATACCGAAGCGACGGGAAAGAACTGCACCAAACTGACTCATTCTGACACACCTGACTGTGTCATTTCTGCACACACAAAAAAAGATTGATGGATGGGCAACTTTGCTCTTGACCCGGCTCTATGGGCCACTATACAACTGTAGGAGTAACGCATGGGATGGCAACAATTCGATGATGTGGCAAGCGACTTCAATCGACTCACAATGCTGCTGTATGGCGAGTTTCGCGTCGGCAAGACGGAACTCTGTCTGAAGCTACTGGAGGGAAACGAGATCCTCTATTATTTCCCGATTGACAAGGGCATCAGGACGATGCTCTATCGCAAACAGGAAGAAAAAAAGAAGATGCTCGTTTCCACCGAAACGTCCTACGAAGGAATCTTGAGTGACGTGAATTCTTTGACGAACCGAATCATTGCCCAGACATCAAAGAAGAATGACGGATACAGGCGTTGGGTGATCGTGGACACTGCGACTCAGATGCAATCCAATCTGTTGTCTGAGGCACGCAAGGTGCAAACCGCTGGCACCAACAATCCCAACGTCCAGAACAAGCAACAACGAGCACACGTCACACAAACAGACTGGGGAATCAATCTGGCGTGGATGACACAAATTGTCCAGATGCTAATCCAGATCCCCTGCAACATCGTGTTCATCACCCTCGAAGCAAAGGACCATTTCACAGGAAAGGCTTGTCCGATGCTTCAGGGTGCGACAGCCGGGAGACTTCCCGGATCTTGCGACATCATCGCCCGTTTGGTCAGGGACGGGAAGAAGGGTCGCGTTTTGCATTGTGTCGGTAACGAAGGCATGGACGGAGGTACTCGCGGGTGGGAACTCGACGACGTAGAGCCTGCCGACCTTGTAGCGTTACGAGACAAGTTTCTTCATCGTAGTGAGTAGACGAGGGATGGACCCAACTCTACTAACATCACACACGGTCCCAAGTGGACCACTGGAGGGAAACACCCATGAGTGAACAGAACCAGAATTACTTTGACATTGACGAATTCGATCTGGGCTACGACATCAAGGAAGCACGCGAAGAAAGCGGTGGTGGCGGGTTTGTACTGTTGCCCGAATCGACGTATCTCGCTGAGATCGTGAAGATTCAGGGCTGGAAGTCCAAGAACTCGGACCACAAAGCCGCAGCCGTCACGATGAAGATCGTCGATACCCTCTTCAAGGACGAAGATGTTCGGCAGTCCGTCCTCGGCTCCCTGATCTCCGACAAGGTCTTCCTGCACGTCAAGTTCCGTGTTGTGGACCTGAACGATGCTGCTCTCGGCGTATCGCACAACGGCAACAAGCTCGTCAAGAGCGAACTTCTCAAGAAGCGGGTCACCATCAAGACCGCCAACGAGAAGTACGACTACACCAACAAGGAAGGTCGCCAGATTCAGGGCGAAAGCTCTAAGGTGGCAGAGTATCGTTCTCCCGCTGTCTTCGCTGGACTGGCAGGAGACGTTGGTGACGACCTGACCATCGACACCGATGATACCGACATCTAGGCACCCCTTTCTCTAATCTGACCGGGGGCAGGGGTTCCTGACCACTCCTGTCCTCGGTCTTCACTGAACGGAGTTTGAGGTGCCCCCAACTTTCAATGACATAGAAGCAAAGTACAAGACGCTGATGAACATTTCTCAAGATCCGCTCTTGCTACGCATATGCTTCTCTAGCTTTCTGTCCAACTTTGTAAAGGGACCACCTGTTTGGGTCATAATCATTGGACCAGCGAGTTCGGGTAAGACTGAAATGATTACGGTGTTTGAAGAGAGCGATAGGGCACACGTTGTTTCCTCGATCACACCGGCTTCATTACTGACATTCCAGAACAAAGAAGCAAGTCTGCTGTATGCTGCAAACAACAAGGTCATTATCATCAAGGACATGAGTACCATCACGCAAGCAGACAAGACAGAGAAGGGGCTGCTCTACGGCTATCTGAGGGACGCATACGACGGTTCATTCAGGAGAGTCAGTGGGGCTGGAGTTCTGGAATGGGAAGGCAAGATTGGTTTCTTAGGAGCGGGAACCCCCATCATGGAATCGCAAACTGATTTCAGTTCGATGTTGGGTGAACGCTTCCTCTACATACGGATGCGACCACAACCGGTCGATCCAACGATGGATTTGATTTTCAAAACTGGAAACACAGGTCGAGAGAATCTACGAAAATCCATCCACGACGACGTCAAGGATTTGGTGGACAATTGGGTCTTCAAGAAGCACACGATGCCCAACAACATCTACCTCTTACTAAAGGAAGTTGCGGTTGCCATCGCCTCGGCACGGTCCATCATCATACGAGACTACCGGGACGACAGCATCATGTTTCCAGCGGAGTGTTACGAGTCTCCAATTCGGATCTCAAACGCTCTCATGCGTATCTGCATGACCGCATACAGCATCGGCTCGACAGACGATCACGTCGAAGAGATGCTCTATCGTTTCATGGCAGACTCCATACCGCTAACACGATTCAGGATTCTCAGACATCTCTTGGAGAAGAAGAACAATGGTCTTCGGACGGGAGAGATCGTGAAGGGTGTACGGTTGTCGGAGAGAAAGGTTCGTCGTGATGTCGAGGATATGCGATTGCTCGGCCTGATGAACACCAAATCTAACGACCAGCACTTCATCTCGAATCAATGCGTGATGGATTCTGTAACGAGGAACTCATGAACCTGATAGTGGGGCTAGACCCCGGAACTACGGCTGGAGCGTACACCGTCATTGACGAAGATGAAAACATCATCGACTACCGAAGCTGGAAGTCGAAGAACGCCTACGTTGGTTGGCCAGCAGTGGCTACTGCGGCAGACTTTGTGGGCATGAAGTATCCAGAGGCGAAGCTGTTTTACGAGATGCCCTTCATCAAGTATTTTGTGAGGGGTGGGATAGAGGAACACAAGATCAGAGAGATCGTTGGGAAGTTGCGGAAGGGTGGCAGCGTCCACCTTCCCGGTGGCTACTCGAAGACCTCGCTGGACTTGAGTGAGTGCGTGGGAGCTTTCAAGGCAAGGTTTCCCCTTGGAAGCGACCCTATCCCGCCGTCTGAATGGCGGAAGGTTCTGGGCATACGAGGGCAGAAAGGTAAGACTGACTGGAAACAACTTGTAATAGACTGGAGTACAGTTTATCTCCAAGGTCAACAACAAAAAGGCAAGTTGAGTCCAAGAGGTTCTCGTATGCTCGTTGCAATAATTCGCGGTAACAGTCATATCTCCGACTCGCTTTGTGTGGCACTGGCGGGTAAACGTCGGTATATGAAAAAATGCGAATTGATTCTATGAGACTGCTGTTAGGTTCGTAGGATTTATGCAGATTTATGGGGACTCTCTCAGGCTCCAGACCGCTCTCTAATCCGTGACAAAATGGCAAACTGCTATGCAAAAAGTTGCAAAGCGACATCGTGGTGACATCGTGGCGACGTCGCCTAAATCTGAGATTTTTTGGATTTTAGGGCCGCAAATCCGCACTGTCACTCATTCTCAAATATGGCGACGTCGTGGCGATGTCGCCCTGCCTCTATTTAGGGGGATGCCAGAGGGTATCTCTTTATATAGGTCTTCTTTTAGGGGGATCGTGTTGAAAATCTGACACTCCCCTTTAAAGAGAGAGAGTTAAAGAGAGAGAGATAGAGAGAGAGAGAGACACTGCCATCCCTAAATATAAGGCCGGACGACGTCGTGGTGACGTCGCTTAGAATAAAAGCCTTAGATAACGGTGACTTCAAGGAAGGAAGAAATGGAAAATGGAAAAATAGGCGACGTCGTTGCGGCATCGCCACGACATCGCTTGGAGCGATTGGTCGTCAGGTTTGAATCCTACCAGCTTGATTGGGTTCGAAAGCAAGCAGACAAGAAGTGTGTCAAAATGAGTCAGTTCATCAGGATTTTGGTCCAAGAAGCGATGGATCATGCACAGTCTGGGAAAGAAAGTCCCAAAGTGGGCGTTGCGGCACCGGTCCATAACCCATTCGATCCCTCTGACACACCGGACATCGAGATCGATGAGGACTTCTAATGTGTACGTCTATTACAAAAGGAGATTTCAATTTCTTGGACTGGAAGTACATCGGACCAACTGATGTGATGATTGGAAAGAGTCTCTTCATCGATTCGTATGTGATTGACGACGATGAGGCTGCGAACCTAACGGAGAAGGTACAGGAGAGCACAGAACTGAAGCTCCCCCCCATACTTCCGGGTCGCTACTCACGGCTGCTGAAGGATGGTCAGGTGGTGCAGACGGATATGGCACCGGCCAACTATCTATGCTCAGGCTTCGCTAAGGGGGCATACGGCGACGTTTTGGTAACGGGGCTGGGGTTGGGCTTGATGAAAAGGATGCTGCTCTCTAACCCTCGTGTGTCGAGCGTGACGTTTGTGGAGATAGAGTTGGATCTGGTTCGATTCCATGCGATCCATTCTGGTATCTCAGCAACTCACGCTGACGCTTGGTCGCTTCCAATCAACAACCCGATCTACGATTGCGCCTTTCACGACATCGACGGGGAGTTGGGTTCCGATCAATATCGTCGCAGCATGGAATTCTTGCTTGATGTTTGGGCGCACAACGTATCTGGCAGACACGCCGTCTGGGGAGGCGAGAGCATCGGTCTTCCCGGCGGAATGTGGAAGGAGGAAACTGATGCAATCGAATGAGGCCTCAAGAGACTTGAAGTCGAAAGGTACTGAAGCGATTAGCAGCTTCGGTCTTTCTATCGGCAACGCAGTACACATCATGAAGATTCTTCGAGATACTCTCTACACGGACAGGATTCTCGCTGTTTTGCGGGAATACTCCAGCAATGCGTGGGATGCACACCGGGAAGCCGGGAAACCGGAACTCCCGATTGACGTCACCATGCCGACCTACGAAAAGCCAACTCTCCGAATCCGTGACTTCGGACCGGGATTGAGCGACGAAGACGTAATGACCATCTACACGCAGTACGGCGAATCAACGAAGCGGAACACAGATGATCAGGTCGGCGCACTTGGGATCGGTTGCAAGAGCGCCTTCTCCTACGCCGACCAGTTCACAGTCACGTCATGGCACAACGGCTTCAAACGCATCTACACGGCGGTACTGGACAAAACGAGTCGGGGGGAAATGCGCCGGTTGCACGAAGAGCGTTGCAAATCAAAAGAGACTGGCATCGAGATTCAGGTGCCGGTCCAGAACAAGGACATCAACGCTTTTCGAGATAAAGCTGAGTGGCTCTTTCGGTTCTTCAATCCGCAACCAACCATCAACATCAAGCTGGAGAAGCGTCCAGATCTGATCGAAGGAAAGGGCTACATCGACACCGATGATGAACGGTGGGTCGCCGTGATGGGATGTGTCCCTTACCGAATCAACGCCCACAAGGTCGAAGGCCTCTACCAAGGATACAACGGTTTCGGTGGAGCACTCTACGTCGAGATTGGGGACGTTGAGATCAACGCCTCAAGAGAGGAACTCAAGTACACCGACAAGACCGTTGAGATTCTTCAGGAGCGCATGGACGAGTTGCGTGACGCTCACCTAGAAGACTTCCTGAAGAAGCTGAAGGGGAAAGCGTCGTGGCAACGTCGTCTTGGAGTGCGCCAACTGAAAACACTTTTCAAGATGGATGTGCCGGAAGGGATGGAGGATCTGAAAACGAACAAGACGATCTTCACGAACACCTTCACTAAGGCGAAGACGTTCCAGTGGGCCACAAAGGAACTCATCGTCGATCCAAAGACAGAACTCGTAATCCACAACACCGACAAAACTCTGTCGGGATACAGCCTTGGAGCTTACGAGTGCGGAATCCGACCGAAGCCAAGCAAGACCGTGGCTGAAGTGGAAAGGGAACTCAACACGTATCTCGTAGAGAACGCTCTCGTTGGAATCCCGATAACGTACACCGAGAATAAGTCGTGGTACAGCCACCTCATCAAATCGAAGAGGGACGTCAACCCGAAATACAAAGTCAAGTCCTTCGTGCTTGACAACACCCACGCAGAGCCACGTTCTGAGCGGTGGGGGACCGTTAGCAGGGAGCCAACGGACGACGACGTCTACGTTGAGATTGACCACTTTGTCATTCTGAATGAGGGCGGATTCACTGACCGGTATTCATCCGAATCTGTATACAGCCTGATCAACGCTGATGAGAGACTTGCCAAGGCACTCAACATCCTAGACAAGTTTCCAAAAATCTACGCCTATAAATCTGCCAGCATCGGGAAGGCGAAGGGAACCAACTACCACGAATGGCGCAAGACTTTCTTCGCCAAACACGCTCCAGCCGAAGCCAGACAGAACTTGAAGTTGCTCTTGTTTATCAGGCGGTTCGGATGGGAAACGGGGAGCTATGCGCAAGCTTTTCAAGAGAAGATGGTCGGTCGGCTCGGAAAGAGCCACATCATCAACAAGACCATACTCGAATTGAACGAGGCTGCGTTGAGGCCAGAAGTCTACAACCTTTCTGGATTTGCTGGACTCGAAGACCTAATGAAACTCAAGAGATCGGAGAGCAACAAGGGTGTTCGTCGAAAGGAGGCTCTCGAAAAACGATACCCGCTTCTCGCAAGCTACGGTCTACTCGGCTATTTGAAGAACCTTTCTTGGAACAGAGCAAACCCGGAACTGTGGGCCGAATACATCAAACTGGTCGATCGTGAAGATCGACGGAAACGAGCACATGGAGGTGCTAAATGAAGTACACGCTTACCAACGAATCCGTTACCGTAGTGACTGAGGACGGTCCCGTTACTGTTCGCAGAGGGCAACCCAACTTCCACCAGTTGCGTCGAGCCATCATCGAGGAAGACGAAGAAGCAGCGATGGAGTTCCTTACCATCAAGGATGCCTTGAAGAACTGGAGCAATGGCAAATTCAGCATTAAAGACGACTCGCTGGTCTTCGGTAGCGAAGAGGTTCCTGCCGAGATTAGTAGTCGTGTGCTGGAGATGTTGCGGAAGGACGAGAATCCCGATTCGTTCCTGCGCTTCTGGGAACACCTCGACCGCAACCCTTCGTACCGCTCCGTCCAGCAACTCTTCCGATTCCTCGCCAACGAGAACATCCCGATTCAGCCTGACGGGACGTTCCTCGCATACAAAGCAGTCAGGAACGACTTGAAGGATCTGCACTCAGGAACCTTCCTCAATTCACCCGGAACCACACACCAGATGCCTCGAAATAAGATCAGCGACGATCCGAAGTTGTCCTGTCACATCGGGTTCCATGTGGGGTCGTTGCAGTATGCGAAGGATTTTGGTGGGAACGGATCACGCCTTGTCGTCTGCGAGATCAATCCAGCTAACGTCGTATGCGTGCCGTTCGATAGTAGCTCTGGCAAGGTGCGTGTCTGCTGCTACAAGGTCAAAGGCTTCTACAGTGGACAGCCGCTCTCTTCTACGACGCACAAGACCAGTGCTCCCAAGAAAGAGAAAGCACCACGCAAGACCAAGAAGAAGGTCGCCAAGAATCAGAAGGCTTCCAACTGCAAGGATTGGGGTCCGCTCACGCCAGCCGGGATCAAGAAGCTGGACACCATGTCCATTGTTGAGCTTGGTGAGATGCACATCGTCACTCTTCGACGTTACGCTTCATACTGCAAGATCGTCGGAGCCTACAAACTGAAGGGCGGCAAGATCGCTCTTCTGAACGCTATTGCCAAGGTGAGGGGGTAGGGGCATGATCCCAAAAGAAGACTTCAAGCAGCTTGAGGAGTTGATGGATTTGATGGTCCCAGATCTCGTTGTTATCTACAAGGCGTGCAAGTGGACGTGGGCGCTGGAGAAGGGAACTCCAACTCAAAAGAGGATGCGGGAAACAATCGTGAGGCTTGCGGAACACGTCTATGGCACTGAAGACAATTCAGCCATGACCGGGGGGCTTGAAGTTGAATGGCGCTCAAGGTTGGAGCCAACGATGCCGGGACAATGGAAACTAACATTCGGTCTGGGGGCGCTCTCAGGACAAACAATTGCGGGGAAAACGCGTTTGAGAAACCTCGCCAACGCATTGAGGAGGCAGGACTTATGAGGAAGCAACTGGCGTTCGCTGTTGAGATGTTGCAGGAGCATGGAAGGCTCGCCATGCAGTACTTTGTTCTGAAAGAGGGGAAGGAGATAGCGACTGCAATCTTCAACTTCAAGAACGAAGAAGAGAAAGACCATTGTCTGTGTATTGGGCAAGCGATGGCAGTCTACCACGAGGCCGACGAATTTGTTTGCATTGCCGAGGCGTGGATGTCGCCACAAAGTCCAGATGACATTCTCCCGTCCGAATCCGATCAGAGGAAAGAGGTTCTCGTTTTGACGCACGGAACCGTTGATGAGAGTGGCGTCGAGGTGTATGAGATTGTGCGTAAAGAGGACGGGGTTTCTTTGGCGCAGTATGAGCCGAACAAGAAAATGGAGATTGGGGGTCGCTTCTCCTCTTTCATGGACATGGTCGGCAAACGAACAAGAGAAGAAGCCAGCGTAACGCTCGACATGTATTCTGTTTTCGGGGACAGTTTTGCTCGATTCGGGGATTTGCCTGACGTTGGGAACGAAACGAACGGGAGCCTGAATTGAGAAGACGGTGCAAATGCGGAAACAAGTTCATCGTTCTGGGGAGATCGTTGTTGAATCCATTCAGAATCGAAGTGTATTGTGGTTGTTGTGATCGGCGGATACGACCGACGCAAAGCGAAATCAACGAATCCAAGGCTGGAGGTTCAGCCGTTTGGTTTGGGAGGTAAGATGGCAAAACTAATTGAAACGCTCTGGAATGATGTTGGTGGAGTCGATATGGCGATTGAGAAGGACAGCGGCAACATCGTTCGAATCTTGACCGGCAAGAAAGAGGCTTCGCTCGAAACATGGACAAGGCTTCGGGGTATCGCAGACGAGGTGGTCGGGATGCTCACCGATGCAGAAGGGGGAGACTGATGAACATTCAGTATCATTACTGGCTTACGTTCGCGTTGGCTGTGGAGGCTTTGTCGCAGGAGTTCAGGGACAAAGAAGAACTCTTCGATGTTGCCTTTGAGATTGCGACCAGCAACGAGATGATTGATGTCTTGAAGCCGAAATTCTTCTTCGCAGCGAAAGAATTCCCGCCGTACAACATGGCAACTCAGGTTGACCCGAAGGACAAGGTGACGGCTGTGATGCTGGCTTCTGGCGACCACGTCTACCCGTTGATGGTGCAAGGGCACAAGTGGCACTTCGACCCGAACAACGGTTGGCCAAAGCTGGAGTGGTACGAGAAGGGGTTCTTTGAAGATTCGATTGAGAATCGGATGCTGTTCGGAGCGCACCTTCATTCCGCACAAGACACTGATGGACCGCACAAGGGCTACGTTGGCATCCCCCACGAAAACAACTTGAAGCTCTCAAAGGAGCGTCGAGCAGAACGAAAACAGAAGTTGCCGTGGTACTCCAGATTTGCGAAATGGGTCGGATGGGGCGACGAAGCTGCATGGGGCCACACCAGCGACATCGAAGCAGACGAAATCGAGAATTGTCGTGTTGGGGCGTACAGCAGCGCACTCAAGCTGTTCAATGTGCTGTGGGGAAAGACCTTACGGATGCCGAACATGGTCGGAAGCAGATGGGTCATCACGACAGGACCATTCGGTAACGTCAAGACCCTGTATGCTATCTCGTACTGCCACAACGATGAAGACTTGAAGCAGCAATGCCAGCGCATCGTCAAAGAAATTACCGGAAAAGAAATACCTGACTTCAAACCGTATACCGGGGAAAAGCTGAAGCTGTTCCTCGACACCATTCAACCGGAACTGAAAAAGGGAGAAGAAGATGGTTGCGAATGAGTATCTGTTTCATGTCACTCTGGATGAGGACGACTTTGTGCAAGTGACGATCTGCAAAGAGAGCTTCTGGAATGAACACCACACGCTCCCAGACTCAGGTTTGGCGGGAGTCGTGGAATTGATGAAGGCGTTTGGTCTGTTTCCTGTCATGGATTCGATTTTTGAGGCGGAAGACGAGCGGCTCACTGTTCCCTCTGTATGCTCTCGACTGAAAAAAGCTGGCTTCAAGCAACGAGAAGACTTCGACGCTTTCGCAGCACGCACCACGCCTTAGTTGCAAATGGGGATTGTGGTGGGGAACCCAAGTGATCTCTTTTGGTCTGAGCCGACCGGAATCTAAGGCGTGACACCTTGGGTGACGACTTCACCCTACACCAAAAAACAATCGGAGGGAAACATGAGCGAACTGAACAAGATTCGAGATCGTGATTTTGAATGGATAGACCTGATTTCTCACAAGCACCATCAGGGACACGTTGCGAACAAGATTGCAAAAGATAGGCGACACCTTCTTGCCATCATCGACACGCTAGGTGCGACGTTGGAGGGTGTCGCTTCCGATTTGCCCGAAAAGCACATTTCCATCAACGGAGTGAAGCTCTCCACCTCTGAAGACTTTACGAAGTTGGCAAGCAAGCTCATTGGGGTACTGGAGGAAGTATGATCTGGAGAGTCGAGATTTATGAAGTTCAGTTGGGGAGCATCGGCTTCCATTTCTTTGGCAATCGGGATGCTGCGATGGCGTTTTGTCGAAAAGAGTATCCAGAATACAAGATCGCTGGTCGAAACGACTTCGCTGGCGATTGTTGCATATTGGATAGTCATGAAACACCGAGACGCAAAGGGGAAGTCTTGCGACTCCTCAAGAATTGGGCATCACACCCAGATAACGGATAGGAGAGAAACGAAGATGAATTGGTGGGAAGAATACCAAGTTGATGTACCAGAAGGAGCAAGTGGCCGACACACAATTGATCACTTCACGGTTTCAAAGGAGAGTGCAGAAAAATACAACATCGGACTCAATATGATTGACAGTCCAGCGGGATATATCTCACCCGGAACTTACACCCGTATGCTCCGAGATAAAGACACTCCAGCGACCCCACCAGTTGTTGTGATGTCGGATACTCCGGGGGAAATCTCCGACCACATGGAATTCATTCTGCGTGCGAAGGGAAATGTTCTGGTGCATGGTTTGGGACTCGGAGTGGTACTGAAGGCGTTGCTGGCGAAGGAGGACGTGACACACGTTACTGTCGTGGAGAAGGACAGTGAGGTGATCGAACTTGTCGCTCCACATTACTTGAACATCACTCAGGAGGAACTCGGCAAGTTTTCGACCGGCATGGAGATCCACGCCAAAGGGATTTCCATTCGCTGCGACAACGCCTACACATGGGAACCAGAGAAGGGCCAACGATGGGATTGCGTGTGGCACGACATCTGGGACTTCATCAGTGCCAAGAACAAACCGAAGATGGAACGCCTCCATCGACGGTTCGGGCAGCGGTGCGACTTCCAAGACTCATGGCAAAAGAAGTTCGTCTACAAGGAGCACCATGCCGTCAAGAAGGAAGAGAAGGAGCGTCGGGCAATGGAGCGTTGGATGAAGAGGAGGTTCGGATCATGAGTCCTGAAGTGGACCATCTGCACGAAGACTACGACCCAGAAGAGGAAGCAGAACATCGCTTCTCAAAAACAACTCTCCGAGAATACAAGCAGCAGAAGCCAAGAGTGTTCGTCCCGATGCGGTTGTTCCCCTGCCTCAAAGAGTGGGTGCGGGACAAGGAAGCCACGATCAAGTTGGCGCTCCTGAAGAAGGACAACGCAGCGCCGTTGACGAGGCTGTATGGTTTGAGAGATTTCAAGTGGGGCGACGGGAGCGGCAACGTGTCGATGGTCTGGGCTTTCGACTACGACGCATATTGCTTCCTCGCCTTCACCGACAAACGTGGAACGAGATTTGAAGTTGGGCATGAACTCTTCGCCGTAACAGAGCATCTACGACGTTGCATCAAAGAAGATCCGAACCACACCACACGCACCATCATGCGGTTCCTGAACGACTTTTACGAAAGTCTCAAGAATCGACGTGTGAGCATCAACATCGAATAGTGGAGAAAAGTCCTTGACAAGAACTCAGCCCACTATATTCTCGACCTAACCGAATCGGAGGGAATCATGGAAAACCAGAAGATCAAGGCGAAGGTCAACATCGAGGTAGAAGTGGACGGGCTGAACCAGCTTGCTGAAGTGATCATGGTCGCTGCTAAAGAAAAGCTCATGGCCTCAATTTCAGACCCGACGACTAAGATCGGGCAACTGCTGGCCATGTTCGGGATAAATTCTCAGTAGCTCACGCATTATGCGTATGCGTGCGAGAGACGGAGGCCAACATGGAAGTCAAAGAGATCGGAAGGTCTGAAGTGCCGAGGAAAGGACGTGGGGCTGGCAAACGCAGCATCCTCCACCCGTACATCGAAAGACTACTCGCAGGAAAAACGCTTCGCTTCAACTTCAAAGACTCGCCGGAAGGAGAACGCAACTGCAAACGCATATACATCGCCTTCTTCAACCTGAAACGCCACCACCCAACCATCAAGGCTAGGAAGCACGGTCTCTCCATCTTCGCCTACACGGAAGACGCCGATGCGGACTAGAACTCTTTCACATCACTCCCCCGACTGCCCCTGCCGTTCCCCCCTCACCCCCATGCGGGGGGGGGACGCAGGGCTGGAGGGACTTACGCCCATTGGAGGGAACAATGGAAACTGAATGGAAGTCGTATTGGTTCATCATGCACGCCGGAGCCGAAGGGCAAACAGATGACAATGAGTTTTCGACGAGATTGCCGGGAGGACATCTCCCAAAATATCAGGAGCCTTCTGTGAAGACTGCTCTCAACGATGCGGTCGGCATAGAGAGGAAGCGGTTGCGGGATGCTTCGGATGGAGAGAAGAATTCGTTCGAGGACTTTGCTGGAGATCCGTATCGTGAGGGAGGGGCAGTCTTCGAGGTTCTCTCTTCGAGTAGCGGGATCGTGAAGGTTCATGAGCATCTCTTCAGTTCTTCCAGCGAGTGAGCACGGAACGAACATACACCATCGTCACCTACAGTTGCGGCCATGAGGTCACATTCTCTGAGTCAGCGCCAAAAGTTGACGAGTGCAACATTTGCCTGAAGTGCCTTGAGGAAACGATCGTCGTTGACATCAGAACCGAGCGCAAGGAGAAGATAGTCCAATGAAAACAACCAATGTCATGAACATCATCTCTCATGCTGCGGAGATTGCGGTTCGGTGGCCGATCCTTCTTTCTATCTACGTCAAAGCGAATCCGAAATCTACGTCCAGAAGAATTTCAGATGTGCTGGACTGGTATATCCAGATCGGAGGGTCTGCGGCGGAAAACAAAACCAATGAAAACGAATTCATCGAAGCAGACTTTGTGGAGGTCAAGGAATGAAACAGATATTGCTGGTCGGGGATGAGATGCGATTGAAGTCGGGCATCGGAATCCAGTTGAGGATGTTGAGGAAGTGCTTTGAAGCAGAGGGGCACGAGGTTTCCAATTTCGGGTATACGGGTCTGTTCGATAGCTTCAGTGAGAGGGATGAGGTTGTCCATGAGTGGGACGGGGTCGATACCTGCCGTTATGGTCCGAGCCAACTCTACGGCGGACTCATGACGATGGATCAAGTGAACTGGTTGACAGCGAAAGACTGGGACGTTGCGGTCGTGATGATGCCAGACCACAGCGAAGGCAACATGAACTTCATCAAGTACATCAGGATGGTCTTGATGTCGAAGAAGATCAAGCCGAAGATGGTGCTGTACTTTGTTTGGGATGAGGGGCTTTTCTTCAGTCCGATGATTACGGAATACATGGTCAAGCCTGAGTTGCTGGAGTTGTTCGATCTCGTGGTGCCGGTGTCTGAGGCATCCGACATTGTAGCGAGACTCACCAACACAGAGAACATGACCGGGATCGTACATCACGCAGTTGATGAGACGTTCTGGCGATACCCAACGGATGAAGAGAGGGCCGCAGCAAGAGCGAAGCGAGGTTTTGCTGAAGGCGAGACTGTGGTGCTGTGGACTGGGCGACCGATGCCCAGAAAGAACCTGAACGTCGCATTGCGGCTCTTCAAAGAACTGGAAGTCCATCTCGATGTTCGCTTACTTCTCCACACCAATCCCGAAGACGAATGGGTCAGAAATCTCGAAAATGTTGTACAGGCGTTTGGGCCAGACAGTGTTGTGTGGGAGAAGAGACAGGACTTGAATGAAGAAGAGTTTCGAGATCTGTTCTGGGCCTCTGATGCTTGCATCAACACGTCCTGCGCTGAAGGGTTTGGGGTGCCGACTGCTCAGGCGCTCTGTTGTGGTTTGAAGTGCGTATGCTCTGATACGAACGGGTCGAGCACCATTGAGATTGCGATGGGAAACGACGGTTCGGTTATTGTGGTGGACGTGTACTCAGACTTTGATATTGTCTCGAATGAGAGGGCTTTGTTTGGTCGGGCTGAATTGATGAGCATTGATGAGGCGTTTCGGGTCTTTGAGGAGTCGACCTTTGAGCGAAGCTATGATGTCTCGGAAGTGGCTCGTAGAGTGTTCGGGATGGAAAAATTCAACACCAAATGGACTCAAATACTGGAAGAGGTCACATCATGAGATGGTTCAGGAGAGAGAAGTCTGAAGAGAAGGCTGTGAAGAGACATCTAGCAAAGAAAAGACTGGAGTTATGCAGGTTTGCGACACCTCAGATTTTTCCGGTGAGCGGCAGGGAGTTTGGTCGCACTTTCTTCGACTGCGAGTGCGGCTTTACAGTCGAAGAGGAAATGTATACGATGGGGACGAAGATGAAATGCGGACGATGTGCTAGGGAGTACATGGTCGCAATTGCTTTTATTGCTGAACCGTTCATCGATAGGTCGAAGAATGAATCGTAAAGATAGTCTCCGAGTTGTTCAGTCGTTGACATCTTCTCTCAGATCGACAGCAAGTTCATTTCAATCGAAGGGTGTGGGGATGATCCAGATTGGTCCACTGGAACTCAGACTCATCTTCTGTGACAGGCAAGTCTCATTCTACCGATGGTTCTACAATGCCACCGAAGACTTCACTCTTCAGGAGCATATGAACCCGTTCGGATACAAGCACATCGGTCTCTCTGGTGGGGGGAAACTGATTGTGATGGTGGAGGGAGTTGCAGTCAACCTTGAATCGATAGGGCAAAGCCTCAAGATCAAACCATCTCAGACGCACACGTTGAACTTCAGTAAGGAGGCTGGACCTTTCGATGGCTGGATGGCAATCATACCACCTGAAAACAGAGACTCCCCGATCTGTGAAAACAAGAGTTGTGGAGTTGAAACCTGTGAGATTCTCAGGCGCTCATACCAGATCGAATAGTCTGTAGTTGCGATGGACGAAAAAACTATCACACAGTTCATGCTGGATACCAGTCGCACTCAAGGAGCCACAGATGTCATTCTTGCGACCATCGATAAGGACATAGATGCGCTCTCAGAAGTGGACCTTGAGCTTGAGAAGAATTTGAAGAAAGCGAAGTCGGAGATTTCGACGCTGAAGAAGAAAGTCGGCAGTATGGAGCGGATCGTTACGAAGCTCAGTCGTTCGAGAACAAAATCTGCTCTGTGGACGGGAGCGGGTGGTGGAGCTATCGGAACGGTCCTTTATATAATTGGATGGGTCGTAAAAGGTATTTCAACGGGGGATTGGATGCCCCCAATGACAGGAGGGAACTAACATGGAAACATTTTGTAGAGATTGCATTTGGCTTGATCGTCAAGAAGCGTTGGGAAAGGGTATGCCAAAGGGACTTGCTCCCTGTCGTGGTCTGCCGCCTCAAAGCAGAACAACAGCAGATGGAACGATGCAGATGGGATACCCGCCATCTCATGAAGACATGAAATCATGTTCACTCTTCACCCCAAAGAACCAGTCCAAAGTGTCCTAGATCCTACCCACGAACATCCCCCCCAAAAACTTATCCTTGACAGTCATGTGAATTAGAACTACTTTGTTTCTGGAAAGAGCAGGTGGAAGATGTTCTTGAGAGACGAGTTCCTCACATATCTGAAGCACATTCGAGCGTATAAGACGGTACAGATCTATTCTGGTGCAATCGAGAGACTTGATGAGTTGCTTGAGATTGCTGGAGTGGAGGTTGAATCGCTCCCCCCAAACATCCTCGACAAGTTTGTTCTGTACCTGCAAGACCTAGACTACAAGCCACGCTCCATCCAGACCATGCTCTCTGGCGTTCGAGAATATTTGAAGTATGTCGAGCGAAATTCCGAAGGAAAGATCTCCCTCAAAAACATCTACAACCCCAAGACCCCTCGCATCAAACCATCCTACAAAAACATCCTCTCAGCAGAACAAATGCGTCAGGCACTTTCGACTGCTGACACAACGATGAGTTCCTCAAAAAGCGCATACATTTCGGTTTTGGCCTGTTCCGGTCTTCGAGCTAATGAGGCGAGGCTCCTTCTCGTCGAAAATCTCTCTCGTGCAGAGAACGGGACCATCATGATTCGAGTCCGATCTGAAACAGAGGATGGCGAGAACGCAGCCAAATTCGGGAAGGAACGAATGGTCCCGATGCTCTCCTTCGGCGTCGATAGTCTCCTCGCCCATCTCTCCAGTCGCCGCAACCAATTCTCCCCATACATCTTCTCTTCACCAAGAAAGACCAACGGTCCAATCTCGCACCGTTCCGTTTTCCTTTGGCTGGAAGAGCTTTCGGAAAACTTCGGCATGAAGATCGAGCCGCATACGTTCCGTCGATCCTACCTCACGCTTCTCCACAACTCAGGTGTACCGGACATTACCGTTCAGAAGATAGCGGGCCATTCCACTTTGGCCCAAACATCCGAATACATAAAGATGGATGCGGACGCACTGTCCAAATCTGTTCTCGATGTGAAACTTTAGGCAATGGAGGGAACCATGCCACCGAGAAAAAAAGGAATGACGAAGGGTGTCGCAGACAAGCGTAAGCAGAAAGCGAGAGCAAGCGTTATGTCTGCGAAGAAGGCCGCTGAACTGCGAGGCGAGGTTCTCACTCCCGCGGACGTCGGCATTGAGTTTGATGGAGCAGTCGATATTCCGAAGAATTTGACGAAGGAGTCGTCGCCTCCATCAACAAATCCAGTCGATGCTGCTGAAATCAAAGGGTGGAACAGAACGCTTCCGGGTGGAACTCGACTTGAGATTCGTCAGGTCACCGGTGTCGGTCGTGATGTCTACATCGACTCCTACTCCTACTCTGAGGTTGAGAAGGAGCCGACCCCAGAGGCCTTCATCAAGCGATACATCGTACCGGAAACTGGTGGCGGCAGGTTCAGTCTCCATCTTCTCTACCCAAACGGAAAGCGAGAGAATCGAGGGGAGGTCGAAGTGTTTGATAACAGGAAGCCAGTTGAGAACGAGAAGAAGCGAGAGGATGTCAAGGGGATTCTTGAAGTCTTGGGCGCTGAACGTGAACGCATGGCATCTGAAGCAAAGAAGCGAGAGGAACAAGCTCGGCAGCGAGAAGAGACTGCGGTTCAGCAATCTATTCGAGCGATGCAGGAGTCGCAAGACCGCTCCATGCAGATGATTACGGCACAACTCAACAATCAGCAGTCTCAGCAACAAAACAATGGTGGTGGCGACTCGACCATGATGATGATGATGATGATGATGATGCAGAACATGCAATCTGACTCCAAACGCACCATCGAAACCATCACTTCAAAACTCGAAGAGAGATCCTCTGTTCCGTCGTCCGGTTCCGAATCGGCACGCATGGACTCTTTGATTCGTCAGGTGACAGACAAACTCGATCGACTGGAAGACGACTCTTTCTCTGCACCGAGCCGTCGAAGCCGTCGATTCGATATGGATGATCTTGGTGGACTGGATCTCTTCAGCACTCCTACTCCACCAACGCCATCGGCTCCAGAGAAACCAATCTCAGAAATTATCTCTGAGACTGCCGCAGCCATCGGCGCACAACTCAAACCAAAGGAAGAAGAACCGATGATTGAAAAGATCATCAAGTATCTTCCTCTCATCCAACCTCTCATCAACAAATTTGTCGATGGGAACAAAGAAGAGAAGGCAGAACTTAGTCGCAAGCTCGAACGGATGGAAGAGAAGCTGGAGAACGAAAGAGCACGACTCATCGAAGGTGGAAATTCTTCCGACCTTGAACATATGGTCAACGGCCTCTCTTTCATACGAGAGAACGAGCGACTTCTCTTTCCCAAGAAAAATGAAGACCTTCCGATGCCGGGAGAAAAGAAGGACAGTTTCCTCGACACCATCTCGACCCTGATTCCGCAAGCGATCGGGATGTTGCAAAACTTTCAAGTCCCAAACCAAGGAGGCTCCACGCATCTCCCAAATCCCCAAACACAACAGACACTTGCCATCCCGGACTTGATTCGAGCGATGGGAAACATGCCTGAAGAAGAAGTCGTCCAGCAATTACATGGATTGATGCAACTGGTGCCGTCAGTTCCCGGTTTGGGACAAAAAGTTATCGCAGCCTTGACAGGTGACCCAGAGAAAGATACCTTAGTCGTTGCAGGATTAGTTCAGAGGCTTTTGACAGGTATGGTTGATAAAAGCGAATTGAGCGTCACTGCGGCTGAAAACATCTTGAAGGTTGTTCAGAAGCATGGCGCAACGCTGGTTAGTAGTCTCAGAGGTTAGGAGGCTGGTTTGCTGCAAGGGTTAGGAGCGTTGCTTACAGGTGTCGGTCTTACGCTGTCTGCTCTTGGTGCGGCCAAAAGGAACAAAACCAAAAGAAGCCTTCAAGGTATCCCCCCAAAGCAACTCTCCAACGGAAAAACTCCAAAAGCCACTCTCCATAAGGTCCACAGCCTCGAACAGCGAATCGACTTGATGCGCCCCTTAATACAAAAAGGTAAGAGGGATGCAGTCGTTCGGGAACGTGTGATGCAGTATTTCAGGGAGTACGATGTTCCCGAAAGAGATACTCAGGGAGAGCTTGCTGCAATTCAGAAGGGTCTGGCTGCTGATGCCACTGGCGGCGACACCAAACAAATCGCCTCAGAACTCAAAGCGATCTACGACGGTACTCGATCAGACGTTCGTTACCGTTACGATGTCTACGGCGTCGATACTTTTCAGTCTCCCCGAAGAACTTTGGAGTTTGGTGGCGGGGATTGCGACGACTACAGCACTCTTCTTGCTTCGATGTTTTTGGCAGCGGGATACCCCGTCAAGCTGAAGGTCATCGAAACCAAGAAAGCATCGAAGGGTCGTCAGTTCGCTGGTGAACCAAATTGGGATCACATTTATGTCATGGTCGGGGTGCCTCCGAGCAACCCGGACAAGGGAAAGTGGATTCCTGTTGACGGGTCACTGGAAAAGAAGATAGGTTGGGAAGCACCAAAGAAGATGGTAAACACTTCTGCGACATTCGTTGTGGAATAACTGTTTGGAGGATGTCATGAGCAAAACCGTATCATTGGAAGGACTTGGAGCCGCAGGGAAGAAGATCGCAACGGGGAAAAAGGTTCCCTCCAAGCGAATCAAGCTCTGCAAGGGTGTTGGCAAAAACAAGAAGTGCATCCGTGTTGCCGGTAGCGTGGTTGTTTCAAACATCCCCGCCAAGGACAAAGCACGCGCTTCCAAATTCTTCGGCCCGACTCGCAAGAAGAAGGCTGCTACGAAGAAGACTGGTCGCAAAACCACTGCTCGGAAGACCACGAAGAAGGCTCGTCGCAGCGCACTGACCTTCGGTAGCGGCTCTGGCGTTTACCGGATGTATCTCGGTCTGCTGAAGTCGAAGAAGGCTGGCGTGAAGACTCGTGCCAAGAAGTCCGTTTGCACGATGCTCGGTAAGAAGAAGACCGAGAAGGTCGCACGAGCCATCCTCAAAGACTCCAAGCTCGGCGTCAAGGTCTGCAAGGGCCACAAGGCTGCTCCGAAGAAACGGAAGAAGAAGTAGGAGACTTGAACCGTGACGGAAAGTGTCGCCACTTCAGTAAGGGCAGGAAAGGACTGGCTACAGGGTCCGAAGGGTCCGTATCGACCTTGCCGTGCCATTACATACGTCTCCAAGGGCGAAGCCAACCCAGACCTCCTCGACCATGATTCTTTTAGGAAAATGTGTGCGGGGAAGGGGTTGGTGGTTGAAGTCGCTGGTGACGTAAAGTACGACGACAGAACTTCCACTCAACAGCAAAACGATGAGGTCAGATTCAAGGCCTCTAAAGAACTTAAAGGAGAAAGTGTCATGGCGAAAAAGAAGGATCTCATGGACATCGAGGCTCTTGAAGGGCTGTTCGATGGTATGGATGACGGGTGGCTTGGTGCTGCTCTCGACAAAGAACGGCTGACGAAGATCGGACTCGTTAGTGCCGTAGGTGGTGGAGCCGGTGCGTTGTTGGCATGGGGGCTTCCCAAAATTCCGACTGGTGCAGGCAATATGGCCTACCTCAACCGGCTGCTTCCGTTTGGTGCTGGTCTGGCAAGTTGGTTCTTGCTGCAAGACCGTGACTCCTCGTTGGCCGCTGCTGCGCTGGCTTCTGGCGCAACCGCTTCCGGTATCCTGCTCGTTGACAAGGGTTTCGACGTCGAAGAAACCATCGTCATTGAGAATGGCGACGGCTCAACGACCAAGGAACAGACCTCCAAGTCTGATGCCATCAATGGTCGCCTGAGTGAACTCATGGGTCTGCTCGGCGGTCCCGTTGTGAACCAGCAGCCATCTTTTCAGGCTCCGGTAGTGAATGACGTCCCTTCTTTCCAAGCCTTTGACGTGGAAACTCAGCCAGCTTTTCAGGGGTTGCAGACCAATGCCGTTCCGTCATTTCAGGACTTTGAAGAAGAAGACGATCTCTTCGACTAGAGTGGTCGTTTGACACTCGTTTGAAAATGTGTGATTCTCGTTTCAACCTTTTTAGGCACCCTGCGCCCGCAAACGAAGTCAGGGAGGAGGCAGTATGAGTCGATTTGGTGAAGTAAATGCAAATGGTGTTGAGATTCGGACCTCGCAGAAAGATCCGGGCCTCATGGAAGTTCGTCTGCCCAATGGCCAGCGACTTCTCGTCGAGAACAACAACGTCCGTGACGGCATCCTGTATGACACCGTCGAATTGGACAATGGCGCAATGAGCGAAGGGAAGCAGTACAACTTCTTCCGCGATATCGCCAACAAGGATCTCATCGATACCAACATCACGACCTCCCGTCGTCTGGCCACTGGCGAGAAGATGAAGGTTCTCAGTGTTGGCGTCTACGTCCCGAACTACACTGGCAACAAGCAGTGCAGCTCTTTGGACTTCCTTCGTATTCTCGACAACGCCTATCTGGAACTCAAGATCAACAAGCTGTTGGTCGCTGAAGGTCCAGTCTGGGCATTCCCCGGTGGCTACGGTGTTGCTGGTTCCGTTGGTGTTGAAGCTGGCGCAACCGCACCTGCCAGCCGTACCTTCGATGGTGTGTTGACGAATGGCGTCCCCGCAACGAAGATGCAGTATTTCCTTCGTATGCCGCAGGACATCTTCTCCACTCACGACATCGACGCCAAGATCACCTTCTTCGGTCGCAACTGGCTGTCCACTGGTGGCTACTCCTCTGACGAGATGCCCACCATCGCCGGTTACCCGACCATCAAGGTCGTTCTCGGTGGCATCATCTGGGGTGTGAACTAAGAACCCCGGTCCTCTCATTTTGAGAGGTACCAGTACACTGCCCTCGTCGGCTCTTTCGGGTCGGCGGGGGTCCAAAGAAGTTTTGTTTTACTTTTGAAAAACTTGTGGGGGTTCTCCTGATGATGGACAAAAAGCAAGAAAAGGTAATCGAACAGGCATTGAGAGATCCACGTCACCGGATTCTCGAAGGACTCTATTTGAATCCGAGATTCGCACGACTCGTAACGATTGAGTTTCGTGGCTCCTTCCTTTCAAACGCTGGTGGGACTTCGTTGACTCCAACTCAACCCTCCAACTGGTCTGGTAGCTCCGACTTCATCACCTACATCACATCCATTCGGGCGCAGATGTTGACGAAGGGGACCACTGTTCCCCCCAACATCGATGTACCTGCTTCGATGCAATTTCAGGTTCGTGACATCGGTCGGAATTTCGATTGGTTCGATGACAACGGATTGCTTTTCTCAGCCTTCACCGATGCTGGCGGACTGAACCTTTGGGATATGGACTTTCCCGTTGGCTGGCCGATCGACACTGGCACCGACTTGAAATGCACCTACTCGCAAAACACTGACATCGTTGCTGGACTCGGTAACGCCGTTACGTTCTACTGCGTCGTGACCCTTCGCGGCTTGCAAGTGAGGCCACAGTAATATGGCGACCTTCGATTTTGAAAATCTTTCGTATGATGAACTGAAGGACTCAATCATCTACGTTGGAACGCCCAAAATTGTGACGCTGGCGTCTGGTCTGGATGCGGCTGGTTCTGGAGTTGAGGTCAGCAAGAACAACACCAAGAACTCATTGCTCCTGATGTCGATCGGTCTTCCGTATCCCATGTCGGCCCTGTCTGAGAACACAATGGTCTTCGGCAACCAGAACGTGACAATTCTTTCTGGTGGGAACAACACTGGCTTCGTGAATGATTTTGATCTTGGACCGCTCTTCATGCTCTTGCCTCCCGGTCGTGCCCTCTACACTTGGCCAATCCCAAACGATCTCGCACTTTCGGCAGCGGTCCTTCTTCAGGTCTTTGAATATCAAATCAACACACTGCCAGTGACGACGGTGAAGGAGATCGGCTGATGGGAAACAAGACGATTGGAGATCTTGCGTCTGCGATATTCCTCGGAGTTAAAGAGAACGCAGTCTTCTACAACTACAACTTCGCCACGCCTCAATACGTCGAGTACCTGAAGGAATTCGAGCCGTCCACGCTCATGAAAAATCAGAAGATATTTTCTGAGTCGGTGAACGGGGTGGCGGATCTCTCTTTGACGATGATGAAGTATTTGAGGGAGAATCCGAATGTTGCGCTGCACGCTGCGACCCATCTGGACGCTAACAAGCTCTCCCAGTACATGACGATGTCTCTCTTCGATACGGGTCCGTATGCTGTTGAGGCTTGCCTCAGATACACGAACAATCAGTTCGCACGACTCATAGACAGCAACGTGAAGGGTGAGCCGACGACTCTCCAAGAGACATACAACAAGATTCTCATCAAGAACAACCTTCCTCCAGTCAAGCATGTTCCGGTTTCTGACGGCAAGATGGGGGGGTTTGGAGACTTGGGTAGTGCCCTTGGCATTGCCATCGTTGTAGGTGTGATAGCGGTATCTGGTATTGCATATCTTGCTCTTGTTGAGTACGACGGATCTCTGGAGAAGCAAGAAGAGATCAAGCTGAACTCCGAAGTCGAGAAAACGAAGCAGATAACAGAAGTGAACGCCCATTGGGGCAAACTATCAAAAGAGATTTTGGTAGAGGGCGACAAGCAAGTGAAGCAATGTCTTGAGAAGGGTGGCTCCCAACAAGAGTGTCAAGAGATCTACACTCAGTCTCTTTCCGCCGTAAAACTTGCGATGGCGCTCGGTGCCTCAAACAACGAAACCATCATCGAGTCTTTTGCTGAGACATGGGGCGGTTCTTCGGATAGCAGTTGGGGATGGACTGAGTGGGCGATTGCTGGTGGAGTTGGCCTTATCGCTATTGCTGGTATCAGGTGGCTTAGAAACTAGGAGGCTCTCATGGGTTCTGTTGCTGCCCTAATCGAAACCGGGAAAGTAATTCAGTCCTTGATGGGAATCGCAAAGGAGTATGCTGAGAACTGCGACCCGGAAAGCTCCGAAATTGCAATCAAGTTGGCTCAAGAGAAGTTGGAAGAAGCAGAGAACATGAGTCCACTCATCGTTGATTTCAATTTCTTCAGAAAGAAACCTGCCCTGATCGTAAAGATGACAACCGATCTCATTCTGGGACAGATAGATGCAGCAACCTCGATCCAGAATTGTCAGGGGTGGCATCAGGCAGACGAAGAGGCTCACAAGGTAGTCTTCTTCACCAGAGTCCTTCCTCTCCTCGACAACATCCGTGGCCTGACAGATTGCGACGAAGACGTCCGTAAGCTCTACTCCTCAACTCTGAACAGCTTGATGTCAACGCTGCTCACCACAACCGCACTCGAAACTGCTTGGGGCCAACAGGCAATTGCGTCACTCGGAGAAGCAGAGAGTCTCCTCGGTATGCTTGCAGAGAAGTGTGCTATGAAGTCGAAGAACCGCAAAACAACTTTCGGAGTTATTGGAGCGATCTTCTTGGGTGGTGGTCTTGCTGCGTTTCTGGCAAGCGGAAAGAAGAAAAGAATCAACGAACCTATGGAACACAGGAGACTGACATGACACAGGTATTCATAAGCAAGGGAATCTTTGCCAACAACAGGTATGATGGGGAATTGGTTGGTCGGCCCAACTTTGCAGGGCTTGGTACGGACATCTGGGGCAAGTACTCGACAGGCTCGACCTCCAATCCAGTCGGCTACAACGACAACCACAAGAACGATGCTGGTCGCGAGTGGAGTACGACGATTCCCTTCTCCAGCAATGCCGACAAGGTCACGTTCTCCAAGCTGGTTTACTGCTTCCAGCATAAGATGGAAAAGGCCTTGAAGATTCCTGAGTGTACGGGAAACTGTACCCCGGATGTCAAGGCTGGCGATTGCTACAACCGTGACGGTATGATTGGCAAGCGAACCCTCGAACTTATTGGGCACATCAAGGCTGGTGGAGACATGGCGTTCACTGGTTCTGAGAAGGCTCAAGCCAAATCGTTCGCAGCTACGATGACAATCCCCCAGTCCTTCATTAAGAAGTATTCTGAGTTTCAGCCAGCCTCAGACGTCGCCTCTCACATCGCGAACGGAGAGGGCACCGCTGGTCAGGTCCACAACGACTTGACTGGTGGCAAAAAGAAGTCAACCAAGAAGGGCATCACTGAGGTTTCGTTCTGGAACAAAGAGATCTTCGGCATCAAGTACAAGATTGTGATTCCGGGTATACTCGGCGTTGCGGCCCTTGCTGCTACCGCCATATATGCCAGCGATGTGATGGGCACGAACGAAGACATTGAACTGAAGAAAGAGCTTGAAGGGCTGTGGTTCTAGGAGGCGATAATGCGGCAACACATCGTACTGAACGGGTTGGGTAAGAGCGTGGACTTCGTCAAGTCTGTATCCTCCAGCAAATACGTCATTCCCGGTCTTCTCATCGCTGGTGCAATCGGTGCGTTCTTCGTCGGGGGAGCAGTTGGTGGGACCAAGCGACTTGTCACCGGGGCAATCTCTGGCCTCAAAGAGCCTTCCTACAGGGTTCGCAAGGTCCGCAACAAGCAAGTGTGGGAAGTAATTGACACCAGAAGCGGATACGTTGCGGGGTCGTTCAGGAGCAAGAAGAAAGCAGATGCGAAGATGGGCCAACTAAACACTGATGAGTTTTTCACTCGATACATGTAGAAGTCTTTGGAGGAAGAGATGCCGAGAATATTGAAAGCAAGTTTGGGGAACTTCCCCGGTGGCGGGTCAATCCCGAACATTCCTGCTCCAGTCAACACTGACGGAACCACTCATCCTCCTGCGGACCCTGCTGGTGGAGACATCAATCAGGAATCGAAAGCGAAGGGGACGATGGCACCCCCCGTTCCCGAACCGACGACGGCAACATACGGCGGTAGAAACGCTGAAACCCACAACATGCCGTCACCCTTTCCTCTTCCTCAAAACAACGACACCAGCAAGGTCGATGAATTCTACCAAGAGGAAAGAACCTTCGAGACTCTCATGACCGAGTCTCAGAATCAGGGAAGCCTTGCCCCTGCGATTCCTCAACCGTCGCCGTCAATGGTTAGTGGTGAGTCTGGGAGCAATCGAAATGTTCCACCAACGGCAGGTGTCCCAGAAGAACTCGTCCCAGAATTCGAGAGCGACAACAATATGTCGCCAGACGAAGCACTCACTCTTGATACGCCAGAAGAGTCAATCCTTGATATGCCGGGAGCAAACGATCCAATTACGGACGAAGACATTGATCTCGTTCTTCAAGAGAAATCGGCAGATGCAGACGTTGTTGTCACAGAAGAAAAGAAGTCTGACGTAACCGGGACTCAAATCACGGTTGGTGTCGGCATTGTTCTGTTATTGATCGCAATTTTGTGGTACTTAAGAAAGGAATAAAGGAGGTTTCAACATGAGGCTACTTACTATCAATGGTTTCGCTGGACTTGCCGACTCTGTAGAACCAGATTGCCAGCCGGGAATCACGACAAGTGCTGGAGAGGGTGGTCAGAGTATCCGATTCATCAACGACGACTGCTCCTGTGGCATCTTCTTCAGTCCTGAAGGGGCAATCTTCAACACCGAAGGCGCTTGCGCTGAAAAGCCGGAACTGGTCTGCGCTGCTGTCGATCAGTACAATGCTAAGTCAGGAAGCAAGTTCAAGTGCCCCAAAAAGTATGCCGACGCTGCCGCCGCAGTGGAAAAAGCGAAGACCCCGGATTCAGTGAAGACAGAGGGCTTCGAGTGGAAGCCGGTGTACACCTACGGTCTGGTTGGGGTTGCTGCTGCTGGCCTTCTTGGATACTTCCTGATGGATAGGTAGTGTCCTTTCGGTTCGCCCTTCTCTGACCCGCTTGGAGGCTATCATGACTTGCGGAACCTGCAACAAAATGTCTGGATTGGGCGCTGGAAACATCACGTTCGATCCGAGCAAAGATTCGAACTACATCGGGTGGGGAGCAGTGTCTCAAGTTTCCCCATCCGACATGTCAATTCTTCTGAGTGGTCTGATCTATCTGTCCAAAGATCCAGCGGGGCAGTCGCAGCTCTCTTCAAGCCAGAAGAAGGCGTTCGGGGATGCCATTTCCAACGCCACAGACCTCATGACAAGCATTTATGTTTTCCCGAATGATTTCATGAAGTTCACCCAGAATGGTGGCGACCCTGTTCCTGCTCAAGCGATTACTCAGTGGGCGAAGAAGCTACTCTGGGGACCAAATGCCGAGAGCAGCAAGAAGTTTGCTAAGAAGTCGTGGAAGCGAAGCCCGGAGAACGCAGTCGAAGTCTTCGGAATTATGACGCTTCTCAACTACGCCCTGAAGAATGGTGCGACGGTTGGATTTCAGGACGACCAGTCTGCTCGGCTTGGAAAGTTCCTTCTCGCTGGTGGATACCTTGCTCCATTCATGGAAGCACGGTACGCCGGTAATCCAACGGTTCTCTCCTACTACGAGATCCTCAAGAACGGCCTGAAAGATAGCCAGTCCTACGCCAACGTGAGCGATGCCTCACCGAAGCCGAAGACTGCTTCTTCTGGAAACTGTCAGGCCGAACTGAAGAAGACCTTTAAGAAGGGCAAGATGGTTGGGTTCAGCCTCACCAACGAGAAGTGCGGCAAGCTGAACTTTACCACCAATCCGACGACGGGTTGGCGGTTCGCTGGTCGGCAGGGTAACTACCTCAACAGCGACTCCCTCACATGCAAGGACATAGGTGTCGCTGCTAATCTGGCGAAAGTTACTCTGAATGATCAGTACACTCCCTTCTGTAACACCAACGTCGCTGGAAGCACTGGCGTCAAGACGCCTCAGAAGCAGAAGAAAATCAACGTCGATGTGAACTTTGGTGACGAATCCAATCTCAAGCTCTATCTCGGTCTTGCTGGTGGTGGTGCATTGCTGATCGGTACGCTGTGGTTGGTGTTCCGTGACAGGAGTCCGGTCTAATGAAGGTGACGAGGGTTCTCGGAGATCTTGGGTACGTTATTGAACCAGAATTTCAAGAGATGTATGAGTATGGGGTCAAGAAGGCTCAAGATTACATGAACGACGCAACAAAGTTCATTCCTGAAGAGGTCAACGCCTTAGTTTCTGCTTATGCCAGCGGAAATCAACAGTCCATTGAAGATACTCTCAAGAACCAAGGATATGGTGTTGCAAAGCAGCTTTTGCCGCCATCAACAACTGACAATTTCGCCAAGTGCTCTTCTAAGGTTGCAACTGGAGCAAAGATTCTATCTACCGTTACTGGCGGGATGGTTTCTGGTGGTGCAGCCGCAGCAGGTTGTGCTGCGTACTCAGCCATCCAATGGGTTTCCGATCTTTTCGGAGATTCCAAAACTGCTGGAGAGAAAGCACCGGACATAGAGGTGTCAAGCCAAGACATCACGACCATGAACGCCACATTGAAACATTTTCTCAGCAAAGAAATGTGGGCCTCACTGGATTCTACCACAAAGTTCTATGTGAAGATGATGGTCGTCAACTTGATTGGAATCTTCACCGGGATGTCTCAGCATATGGACCCCTTGCTTCCAAAAAGTGACCAGTGGTACGAGGGTGTCAACATTGGTTTGCGAAAAGAGTTCAAGAAGGGGTCTGCCCACTTCAAAGACAATTTTCAGCCACCGGCTCCCGGTTCCCATGCAAAAATCTGGAGTGAAATTGTCCTAAACGCCAAGAAGGATGGGTACTTCAAGCAACTTCAAGACAAAGCTATCGCCTCCAACAAGACATACAAGCCCAACACATATAACTCTACGACGGGATCGTGGATAGAGTTTACGCCAGCCTGTCTGGAGAAGAAGTCATTGAACAATTCGGCAACAAAGAAAATTATGTCGCATGGTTGCTGGATCAAACAAAGTGGACTGAATATTCCTCCAGAAGGCGCAACGGTATTTGTACAGAGCCGTGCGTCTATGGCTCAGTTGGTCGCCAAGTATGGAAAGATGATTGCTCAAGTCGTGGCAAACAGGGAAGCTGGTCAAGAGCAAGTCAAGCTAAGAAAATGGGACTCATGGCACTGGACTGCCTTGATGGAATTCAAGAACATGGCGAAGTTGTCGATTCAGGAGCAGTCGGGGAAGGAAGTCTTCCTCTACAAATCCAAGAAGCCTTGTCCTGAAGAAATCAAGAAGGTCGTGAAGAACGGGAAACTTGTTTCCATCATATACACCAACGCACAGTGCGATAAGTTCACCCTGACAACCAACCCCAGTACCGGTTGGCGTCTGACTGGCAAGCAAGGAATGTACATCAACAACACCGAGATGCTTTGCGCCGACATGCAAAAGGTCGCTGGCGTGTTGAAGATTCAATTTGGACCCAAACACTCCTCGTTCTGCGATCCATACTGGAATCCGGGAACGAAGTCGGTTCAGAAGAAGAAGTCGAAGAAATACACTCCCAAGAAGTCTTTCTTCAAGGAAAACAAAAAAACTGTCGCCATTGGTGGTGGTGTAGCTGCTGTCGGGCTTGCTCTCGGTGGCTTATGGTGGTACAAAAAGAAGAAGTAAAACGGAGCAACTAAGGAGGAAGACATGCGCGTATTCACAGTACAAGGAATCGGAGCAGCAATCGGACCAACCTCACAGCTTCAGCCGGGACCGCTCAATCCAACTCTGATTGATCAGGATTACACAATGGTACAGATGCAAACGGCAAAGAGCGCCAAGGCTGCAAGTGAGATGGACCTCACCATTTCGCCTCTGGCAAAGTTCCTCCTGATCTTTGGAGACACTCCGATGAAGGCAGGTCTTGTTCTCGGCGGATTGACTCTCGCTATTGGCGGAGCCATCTACTACGTCGCCAAGAAATAGAAGGAGTGCGCCATGTCTGATATCTTCGATCAATTGAAGCAACTCGCTGATGGGAAGGTCTACGTCAACACTACGAACGGCGGCAACGCCATTCTTCGTAGTCAGGCGACGACCATGAGCGCCAAGCTCACGACAATTCCGTGGGGAACTGAACTCGACGCAATCGGCTACGAAGCTGGTGGTCAATCTGCGGACGGTTCAGGGTTCACTTTCTGGTACAAGGTCAACTACAACGGAAAGACTGGATTTGTCTTCGGAAAGCTCCTCTCCAACGTCAAGCCAACTGGTCCGAAGCCTTCCAGCGGCAGTGGCGGAAGTAGTGGCGGGGGATCTTCCGAGGACAAGGTCGTCACTGTCATTGAAGAAACCTTCGTTGAGAAGCACGGAACAAAGATTGGCATCGCTGCTGCCATCGCTCTAGTCGCTGGTGGTCTGTGGTACTACAACAATGAAGGCTAGAAACATGAGGACTACCGATGGCAAACATCACAAAGTTACTGGAGAGTGGGAAGGATGGAACTGCATCCATAAAAAGTAACCGCACCGATGTTGTTGTCAGGAAGCTCGGATCAGTCGTACTCGTCTTAGGGTTCAGCGCACTATCAGGAAAACTCTTCCAGATATTCTTTGATGGAGATCTCATCGAAGCCGTTGAGAACGAAGACGGATTCTTCTTGGACGACAACCAGAACCAGATTCGGATTCCTGAAAACGGCTGGAAAATAGACTTGGAGGAATGACGGGGATGCCACGACGACAATCATTTGAAATTTCAGTCATTGAGAGAGATCTTGGAAGCACTGCTGTCTCAAACTCATTTGAGGCGACGATGGTCGCGTGTGGTGGTGCCATAGAAGAGATCCACGACTTCGAACGAGAGTTCCTCAGAGCCGCTGATCTTTATTCCCGTAGCCAGATGTCCAAAGGTGACCGAATGTTGCGCTCAGCACGGCAGCACGCTCGTCTGGCACGCATTTACGCCGGTCTTGCCGCATACGCTAACAAGATCAACCATCTGGCAACGAAAGCGGCGACCTCAGTCAAGGTCAAAAACACAGAGGCCGCTCGCGAAGCAATAGAGGAATATAGAAGGCTTCAGTCGTATCTGAGAATCAACAACCCGGAAACCGATCTCGACGGATGGGAAGCGATGATGGGGAAGACCCTCAACGACCCAACCTTCAAAGTCTACGATCGTAACACCATTGCAGCAAGAGAGTTCGAGAAGAGTCTCCTCGAAGTGGACGACTCACTAAAGCGGGTCGCTCGCCTCACCAAAGACATGGACAAGGTTGCTAACCGGTCGCAAGCCCTCAACGACAAGGTCGATGAAGAGGAGATGTCGAATATGGGGTACGTTGCGTTGGCTCTTGCTGGCATCGCAACGCTAATCCTGACTGCCTACTTGAGGCCGGGAGAAGACCAATGAGCGGCATGATTCTGCCAGCAGCGGTCCACATGGTCAAGAGGATGGGCGAAACTGCCGTCTGTGTGGAAGGCCCAGAGTACGGTGGAGAAAAGATCAAGTTCTGGGACTTCTTCATGATGGGATACAACCAAGAGCACGGGTGCATCTACATCAAAGCAAAAACCACAGACAGCTTTGGAAGGATCAGGATCGACAGGGTCTTCCATATTGGAGAAGGGGAAGCAGCGTTCAGCAAAAAAACAGAAGTTGAGGACGGCATACGGGTCACGCTCACAACGGGAATAATTGTTGATTCTATTCATGATGATGAGTTGGGCCACGATGAGACTTTTGCGCTTCCGGTTGTTGGGTGGGGCGTCTGCAAAGACGGCACCGCCGAAGAAGACTTCGCAGAGAAATACGATTTGGGTCGTGATCCTGATTAGGAGTTGAGATGGCGAACAAAGCCTTGAAATTCACAGCGGGACTTATCGTTGCCACAGCAGCGACGAGAATACTGGAGTTGACGATCCGCAAAATCGTCAAGAACATGAAACGAAAGAAGAGGGAGTCGAAATGAAAGCTGGAGCAAGTGGAGAATTCAACTTAGCAGAGCTTCGCAACGAAATCATCCAATGGAACCCGACCGGAGGGAAACGGTTACAAGACGGGCGCATCGTGTATTGGATTGATAAGCAGGGAGAACGCTTCTACATCGGCGTGAAGCAAGTCGGCCCAGACCGCTATCAAGTTGCGTTTGGTGGTGAAGACTGCGGTTGCGACGACGAGGAGTGAGGGGGCCAAGTGAACGCATTTCGTAAGGAGGAAAGATAGAGATGATTAGTCAAGGGTCGCTACTGCGTGCTATTTCTAACGTAACTCTGCTTCTCGTTGGGTACATCTTTGGAGTTGAGATTGGCAAGAGAAGAGCCTATTCCGAAGCTCTGTTGCTACTGGAAGAGGAATACGAGAAGGATCAGTTCGAGACGATGAAGCATGAATTCGAGAAGTGAGAGAGGTAGGGCATGAGATTCGGAGTCACAATTGTTGAGCCTGACGGAACGCTCGTTGTGGATGAGCATGTCTACCTCGATGCTGTCGCCCACATCTACTCGAAGCGAAAATACCGGAAAATAATTGATGACTCCATCGACATAGAGTCGATGAGTATCCGTGAGGGGTTCGAGAGGCTGCTGATCCTCTTGGAGCGTGAGCCGAAGGTCCAGAGACTTCTCGGATTGAACAACCGGAAGTTCGATAAGGTAGAGATCGCCATGCTCGAAGACGCCTTCATTCGAGTTGTCTTGAAGACGGAGTTTGATGCGGTTCGGTTCTCAGAAGAGTCACTGAAAGAAGACGACGATGAGATCTCAAGAATCAGGAAAGGGTCGAAGGTTCTGAATTACAACAAGCGTGGCTTGAGACTCAGGATATATAGAACGAATCCCTTGACAGCAGAGGGTTTGCGGCTCACTCAAGACGTTATCAAGATTTCGCATTTGCTGAACAGAATTGGACTGAAGAAGGCAATCAATGGCGTAGAAGTCTATTTTGTGCATCAAGCAGTACTCGGCGAAATAGAAGAAGGGGAAGTGAAGGGTGTGTCTATTATGGGTCGGTACTATCGGTCGCAGGACACGATTGCGCTGGCAAAAGACATTGGAGACTGCGCCTTATATGCGTTCTTGCATGAGATTGGCCATCGAATCGACTTCAAGTTCACGAAGCAATTGATGGGCGTCTTCAGAGAGGGAGCGTGCGACCTCTTCAGCGCATCTCCAACTGAGTATGGGAAATGCAACGGAGTGGAGTTGTGGGCTGAATCTTTTGCTACCTACATTGCCAACAGAGGTTGTCTCGATCCAAGGCTGGTCCATGCCGTTGAAGAGCAATTGAAGCACGATGGCTTTGAACTGAAGAAATCATAGGGGCAGGGGGTCGTCTTGAGAAGTAGAAACACAGTGACGCTGAAGAAGATGATGGGCGACGCCAAAAGCAACCCTCCGCTCGGAGTTCGTGTGTATGTTGCCAGAGCCTCTGAATGGAAGCATTGGACGGCAGAGATCGAGTCTGGTGAGATAAAGTTTCTTGGTCCGCATCTGACACTTCAGGGACCAATCGACTCATTCAAGGCGGGTTCGTCGTATTCGCTCTCCAATATGGATTTGAGATTTGTGGACCTTGAGATGTCGGCCAAGCTCCTCGACGTAGACCACTTCATGAAAGGCAGTATTCCTGTTCCGTCGCACGGCTGGAAGAAAATCAGGGGATAGAAATGAGAACATACAGAGTGATCAACGGCTTTGGTGGAGTTGAGGATACAGTGAACGCGTGCATCAAGTCCGGTGGCATCATTCCAGACTTCAAGAAGATCGGCTGGTGCGTCACGAAGAAAGAGTACCCGCATGTCTCCAAGGCCGACTATGACAAGATCTACGCCGCTTGCAAGAAACACATCCCAAGCAAAAACAAGATTGTCCAGTGCGTCAAGAACCACCCCCTCGTCAAGAAGAGTGGAGACAAACCAACGCCGGATTGCGTCGGGTGCGGCGAAGGTTCTGACCACAGCGGCAAGGGCAACAAGAACACCGTACCATCCAGCACCAAATCTGGACTCAGCATGATGACAATTCTCATCGGAGTCGGAGTCGCAGGGGCAGCAGGGTTTGTCTTTCTCAAGTCCAGAAAGGGGTAAGGCGGCATGGCTGGAAAACCAAAATTCCTTTCGAACTACGAGACTATGGATGTGGTGGCGTATGTGATGAAGCATACTGGCTACCGAAATGCGATCCAGAAAATCAACTCTGAGAGGTCTCCAAGGTACGTTGCGTACCGTATGACGAACGTGATCCTAGAAGCCTCGAAAAGAAACCCCAAGCTCAAGAAGTTCCTTGGCAAACGTCAGCTGGATTACTTGACAACAGTAGAAGTTCTCCGTCTTTTCTTTAGAACTCAACTTGCTGAACCATGTGAGATGGAAACCACGATAAAGCACATGATCAGCGAGAGTGATGAGCTTAGTGGTTTTCCAAGTGGCATGGACGTATACCGAACACCCGGAACTCCTCCGTGGTACGATGAGGTGTCCTCAACCGGCTTGAAGCTCGGAGTCAACGCATTGATTTCCGCTGGCCTGAAGAAATGTCTTCCCGGATCGACCGTGGTCATTACGTCACCAGTCTATTCTAAAAAATTCAAGAGAGATGGATTCGGTGGACTGTACCACACAGATTGCGACCTAATCCTGATCAATGCAGTTGTGTCTGGAGGCGAAGAGTTCAGTTACGCCAACTACATCATCCATGAATTTGGGCACCGGATTGAGGATGTCTTTTCAGACGGATTTCTGAGAGGATGGCGATCGGAGTTTTGTAGGTTGAAGCGTCAGTCTCCAACCTACTACGGCAAATGTGACGGCGGGGAGATGTTTGCAGAGGCGCTCGTCAACATGGTTCTTCCGTATGCGGGGTATTCCTTCGGCTATTGCAACACAAGGATCCGAAGGCTCCTGTTGAAGAACCTTCGAGAAATTGGCTTCAAGGACGTGAAGCCGAAACGGGGTTGCTAAGAGGAGAAAAAGATGTCAGAGAAAGATAGGACAGTCGAAGTGCTGGTTGGAGTAGGGTCAGTCACGCTCATCAGTTTGCTGATCGCGTTCGGGTGGAAAAAGCGAAGTCCGGGAGGCTCTGGTATGGGGGGTGCTTTTTCAGCCCGTAGGCTCATATCCCCTGCATCGAGACGAAGGCGACGCGTGGTGGTCAAGCGGGGGGATTGGGCGGGTATGCGGCAAGCGGTATCAGCCATGAGCGCAGCGGTCACCGCACACTTGACAGGCTTCGAACGTGCCACTGGAAACCGACTTGAGGATCTTCCAGACCACTCCATCAGAAGGTACTCCTCCAAGCTGTTCAGTTATCTGGTGGAAAGAATTCCTGTGATCGTGCCAGAGGACATGAAGGACGAGATGCGAAAAGAGTTTCAGGGTGAAGTGCAGGGCGTCTTGAGAAAGGCCCAACTCAAAGCAAAGAAAGACCAAATCGACGAAGAGCGAGATAAGAACAAGCGTCGGCGCAAGGACAAAGGCCTCTACGGAATCAGAGGGAAGTCGTGTAAGGTGTGTTCTCGGAAGATCAAGACTCCAGCACTCGACTACTGGAAGAGGAACAACAAATGAGAGGCGTCAACATATATGAAGCATGGAGAAGTCGTCGGCAGATGGCAGCTAAGTTCCATGAAGAGGGTTCTCTGTTTGGAAAGACGTTTGCCGTGATGCACTCGGACAAGAAGACACGCAAGACAACTTCCTATCTCTTCTATATGGATGCGGACGCACAAAAATACATCAGAAACACTCACCTTCCGACATTCTGTTTGCTCTCGAAGGATCAGGTCTACGTGGACGTGGACGTTGTTCAGGGAAGAAAGGTCACTCAGGAAGACAGAGAAGCAGGGGAGGGTTCGCTGCGACTACCCCTCGACGGCTGGATTCCCTTTGACAGGAAGATTTCGATATGAAGAACGACAGCAGATGGCAAGTAATACTCAAGGTTATGAAAGCTCCGTTTGATGTGTCTCCAGACCTCGTGCCCCCATCTGTTCGTCAACGATTCGGGATTGGAAACAAGACGGGACAATATTTGGATTTTGGCGGGTACGGGTATGCGGTCAGGTATGGAGACAAGGTTCTCAAAGTGACAGGTGACGACCTAGAGGCACTCGCTTCGTTGAAGATCGTCAATAAAAGCAGCAAGAACGTGGCCAAAATCTTCCAAGTGAAGCGACGAGAATATCGATTCAGAAGAGAACAGGCATGGGACAAATTCTCAGACCAGACCTTCTATATCTGGCAAAAGTATTATGAGATGCCGACTGAAGCAATGACGACTGCTGCTTGGATTTTTGGAGACTTAGTTATCCACTTTCAGGTCAAGTCAAAAAACACGACAGCCAAGAAAATCGCAGCGACGATCTCAGCCTTCAAGAAAGTCCTATATGATGAGATTGGATTCAGTTCAGATTATGAGGCGACGTGGGACAAGATTGAGAGGAGAGTCAAGCGGACATCGAATGGAGAAATCCTTCGCATTGCCCTTACGAATTTCCAATTGTTCAGTCCAGTTGATGCGGCTGGAGACAAGGGTTACGCCGACGAAGTAATGTTCGCCCTCAAAGGCCTCATGAACGCCAACAAGTTCCTCCGAAACAACGGTGTCGTATATAAGGACTATCATGGCGGAAATGTTCGGAGATCAGGCAAAAACATCGTCGTCATAGATCTCGGTCGATCGACCGTTGATGATCCCGGACAACCGGAAGTCCTTGCCGGTCTTGCCCGAAGATTCATAGAGAGGCTCCGATGAAAAAATCTACAAAACTCATGGTTATCGTTGGGGGAATGGTCCTCGTCGTCGGGGTCGGCAAGACACTCTCGAAAATTCTCACTCCAAAGGAATATACAGTTGTTGTTCTGGGATCTCATCAGAGAGCAGACGCTCTGGTGCGAGTTGAGGGTGCGAAGTGGGTCGCAAACAACTTCAGAGTCAAGAAGATGATCTTTACGGGCGGCAAACTCAATCCCGCTCTGGACTGGAAGACTGAAGCTGACTTCATGGCCGACGAGATGGGAGCGATTGTTCCGTATCCGGTCCTCCGAGAAACCTTCTCATCCTCTACCGCTGGCAACATCAAGCGGGTAGCAAAGGTTCTCCTTCCGGGAGAGCGGGTGATCGTTGTCTCGAACCACCATCACGTTCGTAGTGCAGCGTGGTGTCTGGAGCATGTATACGGGCATCCATCTCTCTTCGTCTACTACCCCGGTTACGGTTGGGAAGGTGAAGGATACAAGAGAGTCGGCAGCGTGAAAAACCAGATGGCACTACCCACAGAACAATCTCAGAACCTATGTGAGAGAGCAGGTTGCTGCTGATGGCAAAGGTTCGCAAAAGATATATCTTCTCCAGAACGCCGATCGGTAAGCTCAAGAATGAGCCGGGGTGTTGTTGATGAGCGGAATACTAAAGAAGGAGTTCAGAAAAGAAGTGGTGCTCGTCCCTCCGACATCCATCCCTCTCTCCATCCGAAAGAAGATGGGAATAGGCAGCAAGTCTGGAACAGCGATCGGGGCTGGAGCCAACGGCGAAGCGATACGATACGGAGACAGAGTCCTCAAAGCCACATACGACCGTTACGAAGCGTTCGCCGCTGTAAAGCTCATGGGTCGTCGGCACCCAAACGTCTACCGAATCTTCGACGTTGGCAAGCATTGGGACGTTGATGGTTACGGACGGTTTGGGCCTGACTGGATCTTCTTCATCTGGCAAGAATACCTCGACGAACCAACCTCAATGCAAAAAGCCGCTGGCAACGCCTACCTGACCTTCTCCTATCACGGCATCGACTCCAACTTCCAACGCATCCGAGACATGGCGAAAATCGGCCCACACATCAAGAAATGGAAAGGAAAGGTTGGCAGCTTCCTGCCCGACATCTACGCAGAGTTCTGGTTCCGCTACGACAGAGAAAAAGAATTCCGAAACGTAGAGTCTCTCTTCAGCCAATTCCTGACCGCTCTCGAAGAACTAAACAGGGGCAACCAATACCTGAAGCAACTTGGGATACACTTCTATGACTTCTCAGAGCACAACGTCATGCGACGTGGCAAAGAGATTGTCATCATTGACATCGGCGCAGACAGAGTGGAAAATCCAGTTGAGCCAAGGCAGTTCGAAGGGGCACCATGAAACTACTTGACACAGTTCAATACAAGAAGTTCTTCAGATCACGAACCGGCAAGGTCGTCACAATTGGCGGGGCAATCTTGGCTTCGTACGGAACGTATCAGATCTGGCAGTCTTTCAAGTCTTCCAAGAAGGGCGTCGTCTGGGACATCGGAGCTTCCAACACCTTCAACCATCTGGAGAAGCATCTCTCCAATTTGAAGGAACTCGACATCAAGCACGTTATCGTCAAGGTCCACGATATCGACCACTCTGCTTCCGCACGCTTCAACTTCGGATCGTTCCCGCTCGAAAAACTCCAAGCCTTCCAGAAGCTACTCGCAAAGAACAAGATCGGAATGTCCATCGTGATTTGGCCGGTCCCGAACCCCCAATGGATTCAGAGCATGGAGAACAAGCTGATTCCCGTCCTCTCAACTCTCGACCTCGAAACGGTGGAACTTGAGGCTGAAGGGAACTGGAGTGCGGGCGCTGTGAGCGGCTACAGCGACTTGAACGAAGCTGCCCTTGCCTTGGCCCTTCCCTTCAAGGGAACCGGCGTCAAGATCGGCATGGTGACGCACTCAGGACGAATTGGCTCAACAGCCCTCTCCTTCCACAACCTCATCAACTTCGTCGTGCCGATGGCATACAGCACAGCCAACAAAGGAAAGCTCCCCGGCGAAACCCAAACCAAGATGCACAAGAAGTCTCTCAAATACGGGGTTCCAATTCACATGGGACTACCGGCATGGGACCAAGAAGGCTTCGAGAACCTGTCCGGTGAAGAGGCAATGGAACTTGCTGCATTGACTTCTCTCAGTTTCAGAAACGTATCGGAGCTTCGGTGGTGGTCGTGGAAGTGGATCGGAGGCACAAACGGAACACCTCGCAACCAATACGCCTTCGATGCGATCAAGTCGTTGAAAGCGTAGGAGAGAGTCGTGAAAGTGAAGCCACTAACAGTTAAGACCAGCGATAGTTTCGAGAACGGGAATGTTCCCCCCTCTGAGATTCCCGAAACTGTTCGTGCCCGATTCGGAATTGGAAACAAGGTTGGCAAATTCATCAGTCATGGTAGCTTCGGATATGTCATTCGATATGGCGACAAGGTCTTGAAGGTTACGGCAGACGAGCGAGAGGTGGTCGCAGCAGCTAGAGTCATTGGAAGTAACGAGAAAAGCCTCTACCGAGTGTTTGGTGCTGTCACTCGAAAGGTTCCAATGTCATCATTCAGCAGGGGAGTCTCACCAACAACGGGATACATCTGGCAAGAGTTCCTTGAGAAACCAAACTATGAAATGACGCAAGCGGTCTTGGTCTTCAAGAGATTCACCGGGCTTTTGCAGACATCAGATCGGAAAAAATCTGTGGAGTCCATCAGGGCTGGAATCACCGAACTCATTTCGATCGTGGACGGAGTCGGATACGAGGGTGACGCAAGGAGTATCGAGGATGCTCTCCAAGTTATTGAGTTGGATTTGAGTCGAAGGAAAAGCAAAGAGACTGGACTAAGGAGACAAATTACCACTGCTGTTGTCCACGCCCTCGATGCTTACTCCATGACCCGGTACCACCTGAACAACAAGAAAGAAGCGAAGAAAATCTTCAAATATGTCAAGCAACTGGACAAGACAAATCGATTCCTCAGAAAACTCAACATCATCTACAACGACTACCACCCCGGTAATGTCATGCGACGTGGTAACGACATCGTTCTCATTGATCTGGGGCTGGCAATTGTTTTGGATAATGTGACGGTGGATGTTCTTCAAGGCCTTTTGGGGCGATATGTAGAGAGGATTCTATGAGCTTGGAAAACTATGTGGAGAGAGACATTTGGGGTCCGAAGAATCAACCCTCAGTGATGAGAGAGGGGGTTCGAATCGGCTTCATTGTTGGGGTTTCGCTATTTCTCTTGTCGCTGGTTTTGGTGCCGGTGTTCTTTTCTGGGGATGAAGAATGAAACAAAACACAAAGAAAATCATTGGCATCGGGGCGATTTTATCTGGAGTCGCTGTTGTCGGCTACCTCTTCTTCAGGAAACCCAAGAAGCGTGTCATGCCGTTCTTGGTCGCTGAGTGGAAGAAGGACATCAAGATGGACAGCGAATCGTCCATCGACTCCTACATAAGTATTGGCTTGGATAGAACTGCTCAATCAGTAATCCCGTTCAAGAAGGGAACGTACAATTGGTGCGGAGCGTTTGCTGGCTACGGCTATGTGATGTCTGGATTCAACAAGCAGTTGGCGTATCCCTCTTTCGGGTCAACGTACAGGGTTGGTCGGCTTGCTGACTACGGAATCTTTGAGATTGCTTCTGTTCCCGGTCTGGGAGACGTATCTACGAAAGAGTGGCACTCCAAGAACAACGCTCTTCGACTCAAGCAGAAGCCAAACTCACCATCAGGTCTTGTCTGGATGCCAGAGCCAGACGACATCCTCATCATCGACAAGCCCAATGCGAAGAGTTGGGGCGCTCACGTCGCTGTTGTTGAGTCCTATGAACCCGGAGCGCCATTCATCAATGCGATCGAAGGTAACTCATGCGGAACTCAACCATCGGGATACGGATGCGGCGTTGACCGGAAGAAATACTACTTCGAGTCAACCAAGCCAAACGACGTAACAAGTTGGATTCATAGCGTCATACGGTTCAGTCCGCTCGACTGGCAAAGCGACGTATCATACACCAGCATAGAAGACTAAGACGTCAGGGGAGAACGAGGGTGGCGAGAAAGAAACCAAACTACACTCAAGGCTACTTGAAAGGCTCTGTATTTGCTGGGTCATTCACATATCCCGACAAAAAAGATCGTCCCGTAGATGTTTGGCTATACGGTGATAAGCTCGGTTTTGATAAGGCACTTGTAGACCTTTTCGATAAGGATTTTGATTCGAGCCGAACTGGAGCAATGTTATCCGACCTTATTCTTTGGAAGTTTTCTCCAGAAGACTTTGACCCGGCTCTGCGTGACACAGCTATTAGAGTTTTGAGGCTACCGCGCATAAAGAGGTATCTGGAAAAAATTGAACGAGAGAGAAAGAAGCCGTCAAAGAAACTGAGGCAAGTCTTCATCCGTCACCTGAAGTATTCAAAGAAGAGGTATGAGGATGCCAAGGATGGACTTGATGAGAAGGAGATAGCGGAGAGCAAGAAGGGGTTGTTGAGCGTGATGTGGAGATCAAGGGCCACACGATACGACCTTGACCTGACTGAATTTGGTATCCATTGAAACGCACAGGCAACAAACAACAGGAGACTGAAGATGCCAAGATACAAGAGATTTCCAGCAAAGAGTGCTGGCGACAAAATCTGTAATGTTTTCACTGGAGAGCAGGGCAAAGTGGTCCAGTCAATGCTGAATGAAGAGGGGCAAGTCCTGTACCTTGTGCAGCTAAAAGAGATGGATGAAGGCGTTGAGTTTCTTTCGGAGAGCTTGGTCGAATGGCCGGAAGAAGAACTCAAGGCGTGCGGCACTGACGTTCTCAACGGCCTCTCCAGCAAACTCAAGGATGCAAGGGTGTCAGATTACATCGGCGTTGGGGCCATCATCTTCACGCTCGGAACAATTGCATCGGCATACCTCTTCCACAACAAACAATGAGAGAGCCATACTACAGAAATCCAAGGTTCGTCACCGTAACGAACGGGAAGGTTCTCCCGAACAATTTTTCGGCAGTCGTGAGGTCATGGGCAAAGATTGGGAATCAGACTGGCAAGTATCTTGGGACCGGATTTGCTGGTGACGCCATACGATACGGAAATCGAGTCCTGAAGATAACAAAGTCGAGGAATGAAGCTGAGTCCTCTGCCATGCTGATTGGCAAGAACAGCCCCAACGTAATCAAGATAATGGACGTAAAGGAAGGGAAGGAAGGTCCATTCTTTATTCTCAGTGAGTTTCTCAATCCAGTGACAGACTTCCAAGCAAGAGCCGCAGACACCTTCAGGTTCTTTGTTCAGCCAGACGACATAGACAACGGGCTTTCCAAGAAGGTAGCAATAAGGAAGCGAGACATCGAGGATTCAATTCTCATTGCACGAAACCTTCTTGAAGGTAGAAACCCTGAAGCATCTTTCAGTCGAACATTCATCTCCAAAGCAGAGAAGAGTGGAGCATACTTTCTCGCCAGCGAATTCATGGACGAGGTGGAGCTTGCTGGCGGGGTCGATGCTGTCAATGAGAACAAGGCGCTGGTTGAGTATTATGATGCGATTGCGAGTTTGATTCGAGCGCATAAGTTTCTCTTGAAGAATGGGGTTGACCTCTGGGACTACCATTCAGACAACATCGGAATCAGAGCGAAGACCGGGAAGGTGGTCGTCTTCGACATAGAGGGAAGACTGCTCCGTAAAAAAACCCCTTGACACCTACACACATCTGACGCATATTCTACTCATGAAGAACGCCAAACGCTTCCAGTTCTTTTTAGACCCTGAGATGGCACAATGGCTCAGTGACGAAGCTGAACGTCGTCGATGCAGTGTCGCTCAAGTCCTTCGAGATCTCATTCTCAAAGCGATGCGGGGGTCAAGATGAATTGGTACGTTCCCCTTGCAGCGACCTTCTTTACGCTCCTGCTTAGAAAACTCCTCGACCGTGCCCCCAAGAATCCAGCTTCCATCGTCGGCCTCACCAAAGCCCAACTTCACGCATGGTCGAAGAAGCGCCCAATCTCTTGTGACATCTGCATGTCCGTCTGGTCTACAATCATTTTCAATACTGAAGATCCTTGTGTTTCACCAACGATCCTCTTCGCTACCTTCTGTCTCACATACCTGACTCTTCGGGCCGCAAACAAATTCACCGGCCTCACGAACCGTCTTATCGATTTCACCAAAGATAGCAGCAGTCTCAAAACCCTTTTCAAAGGAGAGAACAATGCCGAAAAACGACCAGACCTTAGCTTACTGGAAGAAGCATCGACTCTATCAAAAGAACACGGAGGCTCCAGATCAGACTCCAGCACCGACTGAGCCAGCACCGGCTCCGATCGTCCATCCGACCACCGAAGAAGGCCTGATGGCTTTGAAGGTCGTGGAACTTCGCAAGATCGCCCGAACCTACGAACTCCAAGGCTACTCCAAGTACTCGAAGCTCGGACTTGCCAAGGCAATCGTGGAGCACATTTCATGAAAAAGTCTCTCCCAAGAGTGTTGCTGGTATCTGATGTCCGGGGGTGGGCTTTCGATCAAAACCTCAAGGACATGGCTGAGTACCTGAAAGACGACTTCGATTTCTCCTTCTTCTACATCGAAGATTTTCTCAAGAACCATCGTCTACCAGACCTCGATAGCTTCGACACCATCTTCACTCCGTACCACAAGTGGGATCAACTGAACGACTACCTTCCGTGGCACAAGAACAACATCCTCGGTTCACTTCGAGCTTCGATGATGTTCCCTGAACTCGGCACGTCCCTACCGGGGCCACGAGAAGCGTCAGTCGTCGCAAGATACAAGGCCTTCCATGTCGTCAATCAGCGAAACTTCGAGGACTACTCGGCCCTCTGCAACAATGTCGTACTCCTCACCAATCCCGTCAACACCCGTCGCTTCCCATCGACCACGAAGCCTCGCAAGAAACCAGTCTTCTGCTGGAACGGCAACCCGAACCACCGGATGAAGCGACATGACATCAAAGGCTTCTACAGCATCATCCAGAAATACTTTCACGCCAACAAATCAAAAAAGATTCACGTCGCCAGCTACGCCAACGAGACTCGACAAAGGCCTTCTGCGATGCCAGCCTTCTACCAAAAGGCAACAATCTCAGTCTGCGCCTCAAAATATGAAGGTGCCTCCAACAGCACAATGGAAGCGATGGCCGCTGGACTCATGCTCATCACGACCAACTGCGGCAACCACGCCGACATCGCACTCCAACAACTCACAGAAGGCAGCGAAAGCGGAATCCTGTTTTTCGACGGGACACTCGCAGGATTTGAAGATGCAATGAGTTACGTTGGCAAGCTCGATGGCTTGGAGATCGCAAGACTCGGCCTCATGAACAGACAACACATGAACGAGCATTGGTCGTGGCACGCATGGGCCGACCGCTACAAGAAGTTCCTCATGAAGGGAGTCGAGGCATGATCATCTACACTTACGGAACGAACACCATCGACACCTACGACTTCCCTCACTCAGAAGTCGTCGTTGCCCTGAACGCAGCCAAAGGCTTCCAAGCTCTCGGATATGAGACTGTGGCGTTGTGGGGCGGTCCATCCTGCACCATCGAAGGCATCAAACACGAACACGCCCAACAAGCAGAACCCGGACCGGACGACCTTCTCTTCCTCTTCCACCCGCTCACGGCATGTTCCGTCATTCAGAATCCAGCCTTCTCCAAACTCCTGAACGCCGGTCGTCATTGGCTCTTCACCAATGGCTTCTACAGTTTCCATATGTGCAAGGTCTGGAAGCAACTCTACACGAGAGTCTTCACGGAAGGCGAGGGCCACGTCCAAACCTTGCGAGATGCGATGCCGGGAGTCCCCGTCGAATACTTGATGCTCGGATGCTCTCATGACCTCGACATCCAAAGCCTCGAAGACCCGTACCCAAAGGACGGCAACCGCTACCTCTTCTACGCTGGCCGCATCTCTCAACTTGACAAGTTCAGGTGGTTGCTCGACGAGCTACCTTCCAACTACCGAATCCTTTGCGCCTCACAACAAATCCTGAACAAAGCGACTGGCACTGAACTCAACATCTCAAACGACGACCGAGTCAAGGCCCACTACGAAAACATTCATGGCTCTGGCATCCATCTCGTCGGTGAGGATGTCGCAGAGAGATACCTCTCCGAACACATCAACAGCAACCGCTTCGAGTACATCGGTTGCCTCCCATTCGGAAGTTTCCACAACTACCACCACTTCGCCTTCGCCTCGCTCGACTTCGGCTACCAGAACCTCCCGCCCACAATAAGCTGCAAGGTCATGGACGCTATGAGGGCTGGGGGTCGAGTGATTGCAGATGGTCTGGGAAGATCTTTCGAGTTCATCACGCAATACACTTCGGGGAAAACGGTTCACTTCGGAGACTTCAGGGCAATGGTGCAGATTCTCGAATCATGGGAAACAGAAACGAGCGACTTCAGAGAGAAGCAGGGTCTTGCATTTAGGGACGGTGAGTCATGGAACGCAAGAATCAAGAGCATAGAAAAGTACCTGTAGAGGCTGAGTTTTCTCAGATCGGGAAGCGGGTGACTTTTGGGAAGAATGTTCGGATCAGATCCAAAAACGTATTCATCGGTGACGACTGTACCATCGCAGACAACACCGACGTTTTTGCTCCAGATGGATTTACGCTTGGGAAGTGTTCCTACCTTGGAGAGCAGACTCGCATCAAGTGCTGGCGGTTCAATGCTGGCGATTACTTGTTTTTTGAGAGAGAAGTTGAGGTAGGGCAGGGTGGGTGTCTCTCTGGCCCGAACTCTACGGTTGACATCGGAGGGGGTGTCTTCTGTGGGGTTCGGGTCATTATCAACCCATCAAACAAGGTCATAATTGGTAGCGGCACCGGCATCGGGGCGCACGTTGGTATCTGGACGCATGGAGCATGGAACCCAATAATAGAGGGGTATCCAGCAGGCTTTGCTCCCGTAACGATTGGAAGCAAGGTCTGGCTCACCGGTCGTTCACAGGTGCTTCCCGGCGTCAACATCGGAAACCATGCGGTAGTCGGGATGATGTCTCTCGTCAACAGAGATGTCCCGGAAGGTGCTTTCGCTGGCGGTATACCGATCAAGATCCTCAAAGAGAACGCATACCCGAAGAAACTCAGCAACTTAAAGAGACAAGAAGCATTGAACCGAACCGTAAGGGACTACATTCAGCAAGCAAAATGGAAGGGCTTGCGACCAGCGATTGCTGTACTGGAAGACTCAGTCGTAATTGATGGGACTGGATTTGACTTCAAGGATATGAAGACTTGTGGCAAGATGGACGATGTTGCGGAAGATTTCCGAGATTTCTTGCGAAGACATGGCATCCGATTTTTGACCGGAAAGCCTTTCAAGTCCATCCCGCACCCAGAGGTCGCCAAGTGGTCCTAGACAAAAACATACTCGCCATCGGCGCACACCCTGATGACATCGAATTTGGTTGCCTCGGAACGCTCTACCGACTCGCCTCAAACAATCGGATTGCGACCTTCATCATGTCAGGCAAAGGAACCAGTCGTGCGGCAGAAACCAACCGTGCCTTACGGGGAATCGGAGTCGTGGAGACGAGGGTCGAAGCCTTTCCTGACGGATCAATCCCCTTCAACCAAGAAACGGTGCAGGAGGTCGAGCACTTCATCCATCTCCACAACATCGACACCATCCTCACCCAAACTCGATGGGACACCCATCAAGATCACCGCACAGTGGAGAAGGTCGTGATGGCAGCGACCCGCCGAACCCCAACAACGATCCTCGGCTACCACTCCCTCTCTTCTACTCCCGACTTCCCAACTAACATGATCGTGAATGTCGAAGACCAACTCGATCGAAAACTCGAAGCCCTATGGCACCACAAGTCCCAAACTCACAAGCCCTACTTCGACAAAGACTTCCTGAGACAATGGCACATCGAAAAAGCCGCAACCGCAGTCGGCATCAAGTACGCTGAACTCTTCCACGTCTACCAGAACTTCCACCTGTAGAGGACACCATGCCCAAACGTAGAGCACCTGCCATAAAACTCGAATCCCTGCCCCTCGAAGAACGTGCAGCGATGCAAGACTTCCAGCAGACGCACTGGTACAAAGTCGTTGGCAATGAATATGTGAAGACCGGTACGGTGTTGGATTGCGGAGCCGGTTCTGGATACGGCATGAAGTTGATGCGTGACCTCGGCGCAACAGAAACGGCAGGTATCGACCCTCTCCCATACGGACCAGAAGTGCGAAACACACGCATCGAAGACATCGACTCCCTCTCATTCGATTGGGTTACTTGCATGGACGTCATAGAGCACGTCGATGATGACATTGGTCTTCTGAATGAGATGCTTCGGGTCGCAAGAATCGGAGTCTTCTTTTCCACTCCAAACTGGCGCTGGTACAGATGCTCCAACCCTTACCACGTCCGAGAATATACCCCTGAAGAACTTCAGAAGATGGTCGGTGACACTGGACTTCGATACGAGGCGTGGGAAGGTCCAGATGATCCAGAAAAGATAGTTCCTCGCAAAATGCAAGACATCGTTTCAATCGCCGGTTCTAACTTCGGGGTGGCATTGTGGAAAAATACCTAAAAGAGATTCTGGAGGTGATGGGCGACGGGACAACGGAAGAGAAACTGGTCCTAGTGTCGGCATGGATCTGCGACAAAATTGAGCAACCCATCTGGGGAACAATTGTTGAAGAAACACAGCCCGAAAAACTTCTCGATCTAGGGGTCGGAGACTGCTCTGCAAAATGCACTGTCCTCCGATGGATAGCGAACCATCTCTTCAGCCTCGACTCCAGAAAGATCCAACTCTTGCATCGTGACGAAGTGCATGGTCACGTCGTCGAGGAAATCCTCATCGACCGGAGATGGCATATGTTCGATCCAACATACAAGACCCATCACCGCTCAACCAACTCAGCTAATGGTGCCGTCAAAGACCTAATCGAACATCCACAATACGCAATCGCCGTCTACGAAGGGTGTCCTTGGGAACATCCAACTGACCACGACGGCATACGGGGGTTTTTCACATGGACGAACAAATCCGTCGTGTAGTGCATTGTCACTGCGATCACTTCGAGCCTTACGGAAGACCAGAAAACGGTTCTGAAGCCGTCGAGCGTTGGGCAACAGGAGCCTCTAAACTCTGGTATTTCAAGAACGCTTCCCTCTTCCATATCAGTAGAGTTCTCCTCTCAGACCACTACAACCATCAATCTCACTGGCTCTACACCGGACTCGCCGCTGAAGAACGTGGGATGCTCGTCAACCTTCAAGACCTTGGATTCGACATCCAATTCCACGTCCATCACGAAAAATGGCGTGACGGGATGCCCCTCGACAGCGAACGACTCAAATGCTACCTCGATGTACTCGTTACCTATATGAGCGGCATCCTCGGACGAGACTTCAGGAAGGAGCCGTGGTTCTTCGTTCATGGCTGTTGGGCACTCAACGCCAGCGATGAAGACATCTGCCTCATCGACGACGAAATCCAACGCCTACTCGACGCAAACTGCTTAGGAGATTTTTCGTTTCCTGCTGGACGTGGCTGGTGCAATCCAACAAACATCTTCTCACCATTCACCGTCATACCCCACACAGCACCAGCAGCCTACGACACCCCGGAAGCCCAACCCCGAATTATTGGGACTGACCCAAATGCTTTCGAACCGGGACGCTTTCTCATCTGGCACCAACCGATCCCTTACATCCACGCTTCTCTCGACCTCGTCGGCATTGGAGACGTCACTCCAGAACAGGCACTTGTCACATGGCTCTCATCCAAACCAATTGGTGACACCATATACATCAAAACTCACGCCCATAGCATGGCCTACGATTACTTCAGCCCTGACCACCCTTACTTACCCCTACCCGAAAACGATGCCATCGCTAGGCTCTTTGGTGGACTCGAAGAAGAGTGCGGTCGCCGTAACATCCAACTAGAATCGGTTTCGGCACGAAGCCTCTACGATGAAATGAGGAGACTCGATGAAGAAACATCAAAAGTTCGTTGAAAAGGCGAACACAGCACTAACGCAATGGTTTTCATTCCAGCCGAACCTATGGAAGGAAGATGAATACTATCGCACCAAACTTGCCAGCAGAAACTTCATCACGCACGCTGATCTCGTAATCTGCGGCTACCTATCGAAATCATTCCCGATCGGGACAACGGTCTGCGAACCGGGATGCGGGTACGGTCAACTCTCGTTACTTCTCGCCAGCGTTGGTTTTCGGTGCGTCGGCGTAGATTCTGCCGGAACGAGACACATGGGGTCCATCTTCCTCAAGGAACGACTTCTCCCTCTCGTTGGCGAAGTGGACTTTGTGGAGGGGATCTTCCCAGAGGTCTTGGGCGGAAGATATTTTGATGTGTCTGTGATTGGAAACATCGTCAACTCTGGTTGGCACAAGTGGGTTTCGGAGAACCCCATCAGCAAAGCCCTGAACGCCGACACCATCCTGATTGACACCCGCACATTCGGAATCATCAGAGACACATACGAACAACGAAAAGTCTTGATCGGCTCGATTGAGGAAGTAGGATACGAAGGAACCCAATTAAGTGGAGATACCTATGTGTTCAGAAAAAGAAAGGGTGAATGAGGTTGTTGAGAAGTACAGTTGCGCCAAGGCCTTCCTGCCGCACTTACCTGCGTACCTTCGAGGGGAACAAGTTGTCCCGTTCGAAATCGAGATTCAGCCAAGCTCAGACTGTAATCTGAAGTGCGATTGGTGCATTGGAAACAACGAGAAGGGTCGGCTCCCGAACGCCATCAGCGCAGACAACCTCGACCTCATCGTTGATGGAATCCTAGACTTGAAGATTCCTTCCGTTATGTTCAGCGGCTACAACGGCGAACCAATGTTGAAGCAGAGCGTTCTCATCGGTGCGATGGAGAGGCTTGTTGAGGCTGGAGTCCGGGTTGGCCTCTTCACCAACGGAACCATCCCCCTCAAGACTGACTCCATCCGAGTGCTCTCCAAAATCGACTACGTTCACGTCAGCCTCGATGCTGGACCCCGCTCATACGCATCCGTCAAAGAAGGAATCCAAGGTCGAGATCTCCCCTCTCGAAACTTCGTCAGAGCGATCGAAACGATTGAGATACTTTCCGAGAATGGGGCAACCGTCAATGTCGGCTATGTGATGACACCTCGAAATGCCGAAGACATCTTTCGCACGACTGGACTCTGCAAAGATGCTGGAGCAAAGTCAATTCGCTTCAAATGCGACATCTCAGCCAACCACTCATTTGAGGCAGGGGGAATTCTTGACGAAGCGTACGAAGACCTCGACGCTGCAATCGATCGTTTCCATGAAGAGGGGGTCTTCGAGATCAAAGTCTTCCACACCAAAGAGGACATCCTCGATAGATCGTATTTGAAGTGGGACAAGAGTAAGGGATGTCATTTCCAGAACTTCTTCGCTACAATTGGCTCCAACGGCTGCTCCTATCTCTGCGACCACAACACCGGACTCGACGACCTATCTCTCGGAAACGCCACCAAGCGACCACTTCGAGACATCTGGACCGGTCCGGCCCGTCAAGTCGCAATCGACAATATTGAGTCGTCTTGCAAGAGTGACGTTTGCCCACCCTTTGGAAATGAAGCGAACCTCTTCATACAAGAGATCCTCGACCTCTCTTCCGAAATTGGAATCGAAGAGACGATCTCTCAACTGCTGGAGCGCAATGAGTAAGGTTCTAATCTTCGGAGCATCTGGATTAGTTGGTACGCAACTCACTTTGATTGCCAGCAGAGACCACTCTGTCGTCGCTGCATGCAACACACGCCGACCCTCCTGCATAAACTCGATAAAGGTCGATGCGACGAAGATGGAAGACGTTGTCCGATCAATCGTTCAGGTGGCACCGGACTCAATCATCTACGCTGCTGGACTCCAACATGCCTCCAAAGAGAACATGGATCTAGTAAACGCTGGCGCAATGATCTCGATTGCATCTGCTGCAAACGAGGTCGGGTCAAGAGTCCTCTATCTTTCAAGCGATGCAGTCTACTGCGGAACCATGCCGCCCTACTATGAAGATTCTCCAGTGAATCCAGTATCAGACTACGGAAAATCGAAATTGTTCGGTGAGCAAATGACAGCGAAATGCAATAACTTCTGCGTTGCCAGACTCGCTCTCGTGAAGCAGAACCCGCTCCCCAAAACTCCATTCTCCAACGAGTACCGTACTCCAGTGGACATCAACTTTGCTTGCGAAGCGATGGTGCGACTTGCAACGGAGCGCACTCCCCACAAAGTATACAACGTGGGAGGACCGGAGAGGATGAGTCGTTCGCAGCTTGTTGCCAACATAACCGGATTTGCGGTCGAAGGAACAATATGTGAAGATGCCAGTAGGCCAACAGATTGTTCGATGGATAGCAGTAGGCTCAACCATTTTCTGAGGGGTGAAGAACAGTGTGCGGGATAGTTGGGATTATGAGTCAGAGAGGGGCGCACATTAACCCGATGAAGTATTTGGACAGGATTCGATCTCGTGGCCCCAACGAAATCGGGCAATGTCAGTTTGATTTGGGTCCACGAACACTTTCCCTCGCAATGGCACGCCTCTCCATCATAGACTTCAACGCCATCGGAGTGCCATACCGCTACCCGGATCTCGACGTCTGTTTGGTGATGAATGGGGAGATTTTCAACTGGATCGAGCTTGCATCCAGATACAACCTCAAACTCAAGACAGCGTGCGATGCTGAAGTCGTGGCTCATCTTTGGAGAATGTTTGGGCCGAGCATGTTGGAAAAACTCAACGGCATGTTTGCCATCGCCCTGCACGACACCAGAACACAAACAACTTTCTTGGCACGAGATCGGGCCGGTATCAAGCCGCTCTACTACTGCGAATCTGGAGACAGAACAGTATTTGCCAGCGAGATCAAGGCGTTGCCAACAAAGCTAATCCAGAAGCCATGCAGCGACTACGAGGTCTTCGAGTTCGATTGTCTTGAGGAAACGATGTTTGAGGGAGTCAGGAGATTTCTCCCCGGTTACTACGGAATTATCGGGACTGATGGAAGGCTCAAGACATACAAGTGGTGGAGCCTCCCAATGGACACCCTCGACATCGACGAGGAAGAAGCCACCCCTCATCTCCTCAATCTTCTCCAAGACTCCATATCCCTACGATGGCCCAAAAGCGAACCAGCCGCTATCATGCTCTCAGGCGGACTCGATTCCTCCATCATCCAAAACATCGTCGATTCTTCAAACCTCTACTGCGTATCCTTTCCAGAAATCGACAACCACTCCATCGCCCTCAAAGCCTCCAACGGTAAACACGTCCACAAAATTACCTTCGATCGAGAAGAACTAGAATCAAGTCTCGAAAGGGTCGCCTACGCTCTCGACACTCCTGCCACATGGACCGCAGTCTGCGAATATTTCCTGTTCCAGAAGATTGCTGACGACGGTATCCGAATCGCTCTGTCAGGTGAAGGTGCCGACGAAATCTTCCACGGCTACACCCGCTACCGACTCCTGCACTGGCTCGAACGCTCGAAGACCGACATCCTTTTAAAAGACTACGCGCCCACGCGAGAGTTCTTGCACGGCACCGACACATCAATACTTACTCGACTTCTGAATCGTGGCTCGACACCCAAGTCAATCGAAAGAGCATTTGACATTGTGGAAAGACATTGCGATCCGAGCCTGTCTCTCGTCCGCAATATGGCTCGCATCGAGTTCCACACAACGATGCAAGTTCTCCTGCGTATGCCCGACCGGATGGCAGGACTCCACTCGATGGAGAACCGCACCCCCTTCCTCGACTACCGCATCATGGAATTCGGGACAAGACTTCCAGACCACCTCAAGATGAACGACCTCGCCTCCAAAGACATACTCCGCAAAGTCTCATCTGATCTAGGCCTTCACCCGGACATCATATGTGAAACAACGAAGCGTGGACTTGCGATCCCATTCGCCAGTTGGTACGGTCCCACTGGTGGGAATCGTGGCAAGTGGGATCGTTCAGTATTCAAGAAGATGATGTTCGATGCGTGGGCAAAAGTCTTCAAGGAGAATACATCATGCAGGTTTCCATCCTCACAGTAGACAGAAGCCCCAACCCCAACTATCTTCGCCAAACATTCGAGCGGCTTCGACTCGCCCGAAGACGTTACAGAACATGGTTCAATGCCGAAATTGTTCTCGGAAATCAGGGCACCTCTCATCTCCCGGAAACAATTCCTCCGTGGACCAAGCTCATCACACCAACCGAAGCAGAACAACAAATCATCGACGACCTCGATTTCCCAACAAAGCATCACGCCTACAACTACAATCGAATCCTCAAGTCTTCAGAAGAGAACCTCCTCCTGCTCGAAGACGACGCTCTCTTGAGCCACGACTTTTTCTTTGACCTCAAGAAGATGGTTTCATACGCCCATAGCATCGGGTCGAGCTTCATCATCAACCTCTTCGACTCAAGGGTTCATGAAGAGGGTCAGCCAAGACTGGAAGTTGAACCGGCTGGTGGCTTCGGAACGGTCGCCATGTATTTTTCTGGTCAAGCACGAAAGGCAGTGAGGGACCAGTCCTACCATCGCTACGTCAACCACCGACAGGTCAATCGAGGCATCGACATCCATCTCCGTCGAGAGTGCCATTCCCAACTGATTCCAGTCTATCGAATGTCCAAAAAGATAGTGTCTCATATTGGAACAGTCACTACGGGTTGCCAAGGGATTCCAAATCAGGTAGAGTAAGGTCGTTGTTTCAGCAAAGGAGTCTTCAATGGTTGACGAGAAATCGAGAGGCGAAATCCTAATGGACGGGTTCCGCGCCGTTCAGGAATTATCGTCGATTGCTAAGGAAGCCGGTATCAATCGAGAGATACTGACAAAGAAAAACCTCTTCATCGCAAGCGTTATTGTTGGTGGAGGATATTTTGCTTACAGGAGATTCCGTCCTACGCAAGTCGAGGTGATTAAGTGAAAGTCTTGAGAGTCACAAGGAAAGGCAAGAATCAGCCGTATTCGTTTCCAGAAATCTTCGGAGAGTATCTCAGGATATTTTCGTCCGTATACAACCGCAAGTTCAGGCTTGATGCCCAACTCGACAACGCGGTGTTTGCGGGACACGGAAAGCTGAGTGGAAAAGAAGTCATTGTTCTTTTCCAGCTTGGAAGCCATTTTGACTCCGGTAACGGAAAAATCGAAGTTCTCTTTTCTGCGGAAGAGGGGTATCTCGGCAGGGATGCCGTGATGTCAAGTTTCCACAGTAAGGAACACAGGGGGGAAGAGAACTCCATCCTCAAGCTGTACGACAAAAAAGGGCACTACGAAGTCAAAGCTGAAGACTATGAGTCTCATGGGAAGAAGTCTCTCAAGGACTCTTTCTTCACAATCATGGGGTATGATGGTCCGGTCAAGATACCAAAAAACATCAAGATGTATTTCATTGGCTACTATGACATGACGCCTTGGCTCATGAGCGAGACATTCAAAAGGACACTCAGCAAGGTCAAAGACATAATCAAGGAAGGGAACAAAGAGTTTCGTATCTCATATGACATAGTAAGTCGAGATGAGAAGCGTCGAATAAAGTACGAGGCAAAAAAAGAGAGAAAGGGGCGATCCTACAAGACCATTGAGAAGTGCTTCAAGCGTCTAATGAGAAAGGCCCAACAGTACAACTGGAGCCACGCTCCAAGTTTCGGAAGCCAAAAAGAACTCAAGAATCTCTTGACCGCTGTCGGGCAAGGGGCGTTCGATGAGAGCAGTTCAAAGACCAGAGTTCCAACTGAGATTACAATCACTGAGGTTGAGGATCGTCGTGGCCTTGCACTCATATGCAAGGATATTGTTTCGGGCGGAGCTGGATATGGAAGCTCGTTTTTTGCAATCGTTCGGGGAAAGAAAGTTGTCGTAAGGATTAGCAATCACTTAGAAGACGTCAGCCATCGTGACTACGACGACTACGACTACTACGATGATTAAGTTTGGCTGAGGTTGAGAGATGAAAACAATTCACAAGATACTTCTGGTCGGGGGAGGCCTCGTAATAGGGGGGGTTCTTTTCTGTGGCAGGGGTAGCATGGCCAGAAACAAGATAACGACCAAATTTGCCCCGATACCGCCTTGGGCAAACGAGGTTGGAACGCCTGAAGAGTGGAACAAGGCATCTTTCTGGTCTGACATCGGCGCAATCCAATCCAAGATCTACGCAGCCCAAACCATCCTGACTCTTCACGACAACCCGACCCTCATGCCGAAGCCTTCCATGTACGAGTTCGAAGCCTACTACAAGAAAATAGGAAAGCGTTTTGGAATTCCATACATGCTTCTTCGGGCAAACCATCGAGAAGAGTCTTACCCGGAGACTGCACCCCTCACCCTGAACACCCGATCCACAGCACTCGGCCTCGCACAACTCCTCGTCGGCTCCGCAAAGACCTTCAACGTCCCATATCACCATCTCGCAGACTGGCGCACATCGATCTGGGCAACCGCTCGTCACCTCAAGAGTCGTGGCTGGAATCGAAAGTCCCTTCCGTCCATCAACGAAATCAACGCCGCAGCCAAACTCGCTGGCACTTCAGACGAACCGAAGTGGTTCAAAGCGCAGCGTGGATATTGGGGCGCATACAAGAAGGACCACAAGAGTTTCCAGAAATCCGTCAACATCGCAGTCGAGCGATTTACCCTCGCCCATAAGTCCTTCAAGGAGCTAACCACAAAGGGTCTGCCGATGTGGAACACCATTCCCCATGAAGCCAAGCTCATCAAATTCTTCGAAGGAACCGCCAAGAGCATCAACTGGAAGGAGGCATAGAAGACATATGGCAACGGAAGACCTCTGCAAAAGCATCGGCGGTAAATGCAAGAGCCAATGCTCCAACAACGAATTCGACGCATCGAAGTGTACCAGAGACACCTTTTGTTGCGTCAACAAGCCATCCATCATAAAGATGAAGAAGACTCAGGTCTTCGATGTGGAGCATGAAGCTGCGGAAGAGTCCTCAATCACAGGTTGGGTTATTGTGGGCGCAATCGTTGTTGGGGTTGGAGCATACCTGATACTCAAGCCAAAGGGAGAGACATCATGAGTTGTCAAAAAGCACAATCGAACGCAAACATGGCCGCTGGAATGACTGCCGCAAACATCGCAGCAACAATTACGACTGGAGCAGTCCAGAATCCAGTCTCCGGGGCCATCGCCCTACTGACAGACATCGGCGCAATTGTCTACAATATCCAAGCCTTCCGGTCGATGTATGGCGAAAATTACAAAGAGAAGTCGAAGGGGCAACCCGGATCATTCTCCGTTCGCCATCCGTTCATCTCATTCCTCGTCCCGCTGGTATCTGAAGTCTCAGCCGTGCGTGGATACTTACACATCAAAAACGACTGCACTTCGGGTCGCTCCCTGAAATCCCTGAGAGGGTGCGGACCAAGATGCTCAAGCAGGAGACTCAGAGGATAAGGAGACGTCATGCCAAGAAACATGGAACTAAAAGAAGCGATGAAGTGGATCTCCAGTGAAGGAGTGGAAGTTCCGGGAGCCAACACTTCCATAAAGACTGCTGCCGTTCGTGCAAGGCTCAACAGAACCAATGCAGTGGTTGAAATGAGATCCCTCATAGAATCAACAGGCAGAGATGGTCCATCATACACAGTCACCTTCATGATTCATGATCATGGAGAAATTATTCTCAGGATCGTCAAGAAATTTCGTACAGAGAACTCTTTCATCCAGTTTCTCGAAACCGACAAGGCTGTCAAGGTTTCTGCAAGCGGTAAAAAACTTGCCTTGACCGTGATGAATGGTGTTGACATTCGTGTTCCGGTGGATGGCTGGAAAGTTGTGAGGTAGTCATGAGAGCGAAGTACAGGTACGAACCGAGAAGCGGTGGCGGCATCCATCTCTTCCAATGGAACCCAAAGAAGAACGATTACTCTTACGTCCAAGCGTTTGGTTCGAAATCGTCTTTGATCCGTTGGATGGAGATTCAGGAGAAAAAGGCTGTGGGGTTTGGTGGGCTTGGCGCTCGTCGAATCGTAAAGCCAGTCTCCAAAGAATCACGCTCCATCGACTCCTTCGAGGCGAAGGTTCAAACCCTGATCCAGAACGCTCCGGGACGCATCAAAGGTTTCCAGAGAGACACCAACTTGAGCCTGATGCGATCCAAGCGACCCGAACACCTCAAGTTCTTCACAGAGGAATTCTTCGAGGATCTGGTCGCTAGAGCCAAGATCGTCTGGAAGTCGAAGAAGGAAGAGAAGGGCGCATACTCTCGCTTCAAGACCTTCATCAAGCAAGTCTACAAATCGGAACTCGACAAGATTCGGGTGTAGGAGAGCGTCGTGAAAGTCAAGCAAGTAATCATCGAACTCAACGAGAGCCTCAAGAAGAAGCACGAGAGGGTCGGATACCAGACGACGCTTCCAGACGGAAACCTCCTCGCTATGATGGCAGACAAGAAAAAACGCATCGTCGTGATCTATGTTGTTGATCCGGGTGGTCGAGGCGAATGTGTCATAAACGCCATGACCCGCAAGAGACAGGGCGTCACGTTTGCTTTCCCGAAATTCCTCACGCTCAGAGGCGACGTACCAGACACCCTGATCGAGATACTCCCCAAAGGAGAAAACCGGTTCAAGAAGTTTGCGTACCGTGGAGACTGCGAACAGTACGGCATGGGGCAACAGGGAGCCTCACCGCACTTCGTCGTGGACTCTTGGGGAGAATGGGATAGAGTGGACGAGGGGAACTGATGAGACTCAAGAGAGCGATGGAAAAAGCCAGCAAGATAGCAATCGAAACTGGCAGATGTCTAATTGTCCACGACAAGGCTCCATACCGAATAGTCTTGGAAGACGAAGATGGAGAGTTTGGCTCAATTGCATTTGAAGTTGGTCCCGGAGTTGGCTTCAGCACTTCGGCTGAAGGTGGTCTTCTCGGAGCATTAGAGAGCATACGAAAGGGAGTCAGCGAAGGAAACTTCGTGCGAATCGTAAGCACTGCCGGTGGACACGTCGAAACTGGCGAACACATGGTTGGATACCACATCGAAGCTCCACTCAATGGCTGGAGAGTTGTTCCTAAAGACAGGATGTTGAAGGAGGAGACAGAGTGAACATCAAGAATGTTTTCAAGATGGTAGCAAAAATTGGCAGAACAAAGAGTGGCGACGATGACTCATGGTTCAAGTTCGTTTCCGGGAAGTTCGTCTTGTGGCTGGCTTACTCAGAGAGTGGACAGTGGTTATTTTCCGCCAACTATTTGCCAACGAAAAATGCCACACCGTTGTCCCTTCTGAATGATGATTACGACCATTATATCGAAGGGATTGACATTCAAAACCTCTCAATAACAGTAATTCGCTACCCGGAAAAGAAATACAAGTTGAACCAGAGTGTACCCGATCTTGCGTTTGCAATTCCAACGACAGGCTGGAAGCTAGTCGAGTCCAGCAAGTAGGAGAGAGAATGGGTCATGTCATAAAGGGTGGGGCATGGAAGTATCCGGGCGGTGACGCACGAATGGCCAAACATATCCTGCGACTCGCCCCGCCCCACAAGACCTTCTGCGAACCATTCGTTGGTGGCGGTGCAACGACATGGCTCCATCCGGGTGACGTCAAATTCGTCGTGGGCGACAAAGACCCAATGATTGCACGCATCTGGAAAGACTTGAAAGCTGGTCGCCTCTCAGAGAAGCTCGACCGAACCACTTGCGTCATTGGCACGAGGAAGAACCTCAAGAAGCTCCAGAACCTCGGCTCCAAACGTACCCCTCTCCAGAACCTCGCCCTCTGGCGCATGAGCCTCATGGCTCGGACGACCGGCACCCTTACCCCCGATCTCTCAACCAAGGACAAGCCCTACTGCTTCGATAAACTACGCCGCAACGTCGATACGATGGAAGCTAAGGCCAAAAACATGAAGGTGCTTCAGGGCGACTGGAAGAAGACCATCGAAGCGTGCGATAGCCCCTCAACTTTCCACTACATCGATCCCCCGTGGACCGGCAACGCCATTACCAACGAATACAACAAGACAGCCTTCAATCCCAAGGCAATGTTTGAGTATCTTACCGGGATCAAAGGAAAGTTTCTCATGTACCACAGCTTCAATCAGGAGATCGCAGACCTTGCCCGCGATCTAGGCTTCTACACATATCGAGTTGGCAAGAGGACAAAAGCAGCGGCAAACGCCCGTAGCGTCGGCAACGGTGACCTCAAGTCGGGCTACCTCTTCGTCACCAACTACAACATTCCCAGATCAAGATGGAAGGAGAAATAGAATGGACTTCAAAAAAGCGTTGCGTGAAGCAGGAAAGACGCTCAGGAATCATGACGTCGTTTTTTTCAAAAGCGGCGAATACAGGTTTAAGCTCTCTAAGGCAAAACTGTACGGAGCAAAGAATTACTACTTCGAACTTATTGGGCCATCCTTCAAGGTTTCATACTATCTGATGAGGGTCAATGACATAAGCTATTTCACGACCAAGGCCATTGATGTTCTGAATTCTAAACGATTTACTCAGGCTTATGATGTCAACATCTCAACTGGTCTTGGTGTCTCATATGGAGATCCAATCGATGGAATATCTATGATCGTCCCGGTTCCAAGGTCAGGGTGGATACCCTCAAGAAGACTTGACATGAGATACTAGCTTGAACTAGGAGAAGAAATGAGTCGTGCATCAAGAAGAGACTATCGTGAACGCAGCAAAAAGATACCGAAGAAAACTGACGATCTTCTGGTGATTGACAGTCGGCGTATGTGGAAACCTATCTCCATGCGTTTCGCCTGTAAGCCAGTTCAGGCTGCATACAATGTCCTGATGGGTCAAATCCTGAAGGCCGAAAGAGACAATTTCGATCCAAACAATGAAGACCGGATTGAAAGCGGTGGTGCTAAATACGTCTTCTTCGGTTTCCACCCAGAAGACGACGACCCGGAATTTGATGGCAACAAAAACTACTTCAGGATAATGTTTACGAATCCGTTCGCTTACATCAGGGAAGAGGATTCTGATCACTCCGAGTTTGAGACCCCATCAATCACTTGTATCGCAGACTCAACATGCGACGATAACAGTTCAGTTCAGTTCATCATTGAGGATGGGGACGAGATAATCCATTCGCCGCCGACCAGAGGCAAGGAACAGATCGAGTTTCTTTTCCCTGAGAGCTTTCTTGCAGAGCTTCTATATATGAACGTCACGCTCGACGATATGGACAAAAAATCCAGAAGGACAGCCAGATCCCTGCTGAAAGATTTCATGGCTGGAAGACTCTGGATTGCCAACGACGCATCAGCCAACTTGAACTAGGAGAAGAAATGAAGCTCCCGAAAGAAGACACCATAAAACTCTTCGTTTCGAGAATACACCGGCGAAGAAGGCTTGATTTAGTTCAGAGGTGACAGGATGGCAAAGGTGAAAAACAGTCCAACGAAAGCGTTCTCTGTTTCATTTCATGACAGGTTTGGTAATCATGGAAACGAATTCCTCTTCAGCGCCGACAAGTTTGGCAGGATAAACTTTGAGAACTTCAGAGATCTGATCTCAGTAAACTACGCTGCCCTAGCCACCTTTGATACGATTGTGAACAGGATAGTAGAGGCCGAGTCTGCTTTTGAGAGTGAGTGGTCTGAGGGGCTATATACTGATAAGTACTTTGTCTCGGTAAGGAGGATGCATGAAAAACTGAAGGTTCACATCCTTTTGAACAGCGACGAAAGCGATACCATCTTAGAAATATACTTCCCGCTTTTCCTCAACAAGAAGCTCGGTATCAGACCGAGGGTTCATATGGCAATGTACGATTCGGTGGTGAAGTACTGGAACCCTCGCCTCATATCTCTTTTCAGGGACGGAATCGATTACAAGAGAATAAATGAGTCTCTTCCGCTCGACCTGCTCAACGTGATATATCGTATCGATGGAAGAACGGAAGGTGAAGACTGGACAGAACTTCTTCCAAAGAAATACTGGAAAGCCATCAGGCAGAAAAAGAAACGAAAACGAAGGAGATCAAAATGAGCATAGTAATGAACCCCCTCAAGGGTCGTCCAGTTGGTGCTTCCTTGCTGTTGATGGAGGGTCCACCTGAAGAAGCGTCCAAAGCTTTGCACACGGTTATCGCTCTTTCTCTCCTGAGAGGTTTCAACACTTCAACGTATTTTGAAACGGTCGATGGTGGGCGAGATGTAACTCTAATAGTGAAGACGTATCTGGGAGCGTCCGCTTCGGAGATCAGGAAGGCGACCGAGAAAGCATCCGAACGCCTCGTAAACGAAAACAAAAAGAACGAGCATAGATACGCCAGCAAAGACTACTTGATCAGCGTCATGTACGAATCCGGTAAAGAACAAAGCTTCACCGAAACAATGATACCCTCTGTTGGACTCAGGATGGCTGCATTTCTGAAGAGACGAGCGGTCCGTATCGGGTCGCTGAAAGACTGGCTGCCGTTTGGAGCAGAATGGCAAGTCGGGGCAATCTCATACGAAACCCACTTATCAAAACTAGAGAAGGGGAAGCCGCAAAAACTGCTTGGCTTGTTCTGGTAAGAGAAGGAGACATTCATGTCGCTGCGAACAGAAAAGAAATTCAAAAACGTCAACCTCACTCTCAACGACTTCCTTCAGTCGTTACGCACTGAGCGACGTCGATCCTCCTCTTACGACTACGAACCCTTCGTCAAGGCCTACGTTACCGCCGAGAAAGCCAAGGGCAAAGTCAACGCAATCATGGTCTACTCAATCGGATACATCGTTGATAAAGACGGAGCTTGGGCCGTCATGCTGAACGGGACTCTGGTGCAGCGAGACGGTCAACAGGTCATTGCCGAAGAGATTGGTGAAGTTTCCGATCAGGGATACGGAACACTCATTGACATGAAGCATGGTGCTTTGGCTTTCTTCTTCAAACACAGAAACAAGTTCCCCAAGGGAGCAAAGTGGATTCACGGAAAAACAGAAGATGTATTGAATGAGATTCAGTTCCAGTCCACTCCGGTACGCTCAGGCCTCCACGGACTCGGAAACGACGACGCTACCGGAACCATCGAGGAAGCCCTTGAAGAACTTCGCAAAATGGATCCGGAAGCCGCTGCCGTCGAGGAGTTGCGTCTAATCCGAGCAATCGGGAGCAAGATCAGCGAGATCCAGCAACATCGAGATCTCATCAAGAGACGGGACACCCTAGAAGCCCAAAAAGCTGCACTACGAAAGGCCGGGATGGATATGGACAATCCCGAAATACTTGAGATGGCGGCGCAACTCAGACCGGAGATCGCAAAGCTGACCAAGATGATCAAGGAGAAAGACAATCGTTCCGGGTTCCTGCACAGGATCATTGCTCTCTCCAAAGACCCTCTCTTCACCATCAAAAACCTCGTGATCACTTTTGGCCCGACTGGACTCATCAAGGCAACAGACCTCCGTGGAAAGCAGATTATCAACACCGAACAAGAGATCGCCATTGCCAAGGAAGACATCTTAGAAGAGATGAAGATGATGGCTGCACAACTCGCTCAACACGACGACGTTGCCCAGAAGATCGCTGGCAGATACAAAGTCTCCGAGAGGGTCGCTCGTGCTGCACTCGCCCTCTCCAAGAAACAACTCAACGCTTTCCACATCTTCTGGGCAAGAGAGAAGGGACGAGAGTTCGCTCTTCTTGGCGACAAACGCTTCATCAACGAAGCAAGGATGCGTTTCGTAATCGACACTCCTCTTGCCAACCTAATCCTCAAACGCTACAAAGAAGTCAAGAGGGACGAGCTTTTATCGGTGACGCCTGAACAACTGGATTGGGCAAGAGATGTCGGATCAAAGCTCACCAACAAGAAGTTCATAAAGAAAGCAAAGAAGAAATTTGACATCGATGATCATTTCGCAAACATGATTCTCGTCAAATACCAAAGCCTCAAGGCCAGACGACGAAGGAGACGATAACATGCACATTGAAAGAGTATTTGAGTTGGGTGCGAAGCGAGCCGTTCTACACCAGCGAGCAACATTCTTCAATAAAGACGCTGGAGGAATGTTCATCGAGTTCACACACAAAGGGAAGATCGGCAGCATCAGAATCTTCAACCGGACAACAATCGACACCATCACAACCAAGAAGGGAATTGAGCACGCTGTTTCTACGCTCAACCTCACGCCGAGGGACGTGAAGGGGAAAAGCTACGTTGTCTCCGCATCTAATCCGAAGGCAAACGTGGTCGGCTTGTCATTCACGGTGGTCCTCCCGCCAGAAGGTTGGGCTTCCGATGCTGGCATCAAGAAGGGAAAATAGGAGACAGCATGAGAAACTTCTTCAGTGGACTGGGTCAAAAAGAAGAGACGAAGATCGGGGGGAAGACCCCGGATGAGTTGAAGAAACAGGCTGACGACCTGATCGCGATGCAAGCGACGAAACAAAAGAAGATCAAGGCTCAGAAGGAAGCTGAACAGGAGGCGAAGGAAGCCTTCGACGAGGGAACCGAAGAAGAGCTACCCGTCGAGGCTCTCGACGTCCCTAGCGGCACCAACGTCAAGGTCAAGTTCCCCCCGGAAACAGTCAAACAAATCGAGAAGAGCGGGATGGACGCAAAGCAAGTCCTCGCTCGGACAAAAGCTGTCGTGGGGCAAGAGGCTGTTCGAGAAGGGATCAAGCGAGTTCTCGCTGCAAATCCCAACGTCAAAGATCTCGTCATAGAGATCGGACCTGACGGCAAACCAACGCTCTACGAAGGAATCCCGTCCCTCATGCGTAACGCCTACCGAGTCACTCACATCCCCGAACGCAAAACCAAAGTGAAAGGCTCCAACGAATTGCTCTCCAACCTCTACAAGAAGATCGAGAAGATGGTTTGGAAGGGAGAGGGGCACGTCCGCAGCATGTCGCAGCGTGGAGTCCTCGATACTCTCCAGAAAGAAGATCCCGCAAGATACGGACATCTCACCATAGACAACATCAAGAACTACGAAAACGTGATCCGCAAACGCAATCCCAATCGTCGAGCACCCAAAGTCCAATAGAGTCGGTTCCCTCCGAGCAGTCGTCTTACGTTACTCCACTGGCGTAGGACGACTGTGTGAAGACGACGTTCTCTCACGCGCGCGCGAGCGGCATCGGGGTTGCAGGTTACAGACCGCCAGACCCAAACCCCGCAGCCGTTGGGTTGCAGGTTATCCAAACGGCAACCCCTAACCCCAACGGGATGGGTTAGAGGTTCATCCAAACCAAACCTAACCCCGACCCCCAGCAGGTTTCAACCCACCCAAACCCAACCCCAGCGGGTTAGCGGGTTACCCCTTAACCCAACCCCTATGGGTTAGTAACCCACCTCCAGCTTAACCCAAATGGCCCCCTGGGTTAGCACTAACCTAACCCCCCATTAACCCAGAAAAGGCCAGCCTAGCCAGCCATAAGGCCGGGTTAATGGGTTAGGGCGATCGTAACCCATGAGGTTATTGGCGGGTTAGCGTCATATGGGTGCCTCGCCAGCAACACCGGCCCAACGGCGGGGCCACATAAGGGCCGCAAGGGTGGCAGAGCTTAGGCTCTGCTACGGGGCAAGGCGACCCCGCGCTGCTATCGCAGAGCGCCCCACAAGAGCGCCGGTCTTGTGCGACACTCTCGCATAAGATTCTAGCGATCATTGACAACTAGGAAAGTTTTGTTTTGGGGTGGCAAACCTAACATGCGGGCAATCTCGCCCGCGCTAGCTACGAGGTTTGCTATGAAGAAATTGTTCAAACGACTTATGTCCGGTCCCGTACCGGAAGAGATTTCTACCCAGATTACCGGAACCGAGGGATTGCTGTCTTCCTTTGGCGACGATGATCCCCAACACAAACAATTGAGCGCGATGCTCGTCGGCCTGAAGTCCAAGGCCGCCGATGCAAAGTTCGATGAATCCGTTGTGGCAGAGATTTCTGTGAAGGTTGCAGAAAAGTCCGCTACCGTGGTTGCCGGTTTCACGGCGGCGTCTACTGCCGCCAACGAAGCCTACAACAAGGCGCTCGAAGTTGCCCGCGAAGCACGCGACGCGACTCTCGCCGCTGCGAAAGACGGATTGTTCGGTCAGGTTCTCGAAGCATGTGAACTTGAAGAAACCGATTTGCCGGAAGTTCCCAACGGCAAAACCATCGCAGTCAATGCCGACTTGAACCTCGCCTATGTGGGCGGGGAATGGTCGCTGATCCAAGGCAACGTCAAGAAAGGTCGTGGTCGCCGCAAGGCTTCCCGGTCCAATCGTGGCATGACCGCTCGCCAGTTGGAAATGTCGGGTCTTCACGACTCCGGCTACTCCCTGCGTGAGATCGCAGAGCACTGTTACGGAAACACCAACTCCAGCGGTGTAGAGAACACCCTCACATCGGCATGGAAGAATGGATGGACTCCGGTCCACTCCTTCAACCCCGCACAGAGGTTCATGTAGAATCAACCGCCACCCTATACAAAACTTCCTAGATCACATATGGTCGGGTTGTGTGAGCGAGATACGCTTGCATGACCCGACCTTTTTGCGTTTTAGGAGTTGATATGTCTGGAGACGAAAAAGACCTTCTCACCTACACCCCGTCCGCAGAGGACGCAGCAGAGTTTTCTGGCGCACTTGTCGAGGCAAAGATACCTCATTGTTTCGACGGCGAGTCTTTCGCCGTTGATCCCGACGAGGAAGACAAGATCGACGGACTGTGGGACGACGGTGAGTCCGGTGATGCAGAGCCGGAAGTAGGGTCGTAAGAGACTCCCCCGTATGGTAGGCTGGAAACAGTCGCAGGGTTCGATTCCCTGTGCGGGGGCCAGCGGCAATGTTGCCGTTTTGAAAACTAGCGGAGAACAATATGAGAGTCCTATACAGCGACCCTCAGAGCGAGGATCTGGTCCACGTTGGGCATACGCCTAGCGTCGACCTCCAAACTCTGAGGCGACAACTCAGATCATACCAGACCTCCACGGAGACGTGGTGGTCGCCAGTCATTGATGGTGAGTACGAAGACGCAGAGGGTATCTGGCATCCCTACCGACCTCAGAAGCTAGTCGGGGAGCACCGGACCACCTACCTCAGCACCGTCGCACTCCCGACCCTCAAAGCAGCGCAAGAGATTGTTGACCGACTCATCAGCGCAGGCTTCGACTCCCTACGAGGGACCACCATCGAGTTGGTCTTCCGAAAGACCACACGCCGACACGGTACGTGCTGGACAGCATCCAAACGGATCGTCCTCTACCCACAGGCGCACAACGAGGGAATCCTCGTCCATGAACTTGCCCACATCGTCGCACTCAACCGCTACAAGGAGCGGTGCCACGGTTGGGGCTTCAAACGGGCATACGAAGACCTCCTCAAGGTCATCGAGTAGAAATCTCTTTGAAGGTGAGTCGTAGCCAACGAAACAATTCGCTGGCTACCGCTTGCAATCAATACCCAAACCAGCCGGTGGTTGCAGCGCAGACGAAGACGGAAACTGCTACCATTGCGGTGCCCCTATCATTTAAGAAAAACGCGCCCGCGCGTGGCGCAAAACTGCCCCACAGACCGACGAAGCTGGTCGGCATGGCTCGGAGCCAACTGTGGGGTCCGCAGCAATTGTGCTGCTTGAAAATCAGCGGAGGAAACATGAACGCAACAGACTGGTTCCTGTCAGATCAAGGAGTCGCAATCCATCGGAGTTTCGGTGATTGCGTCGCCAAACTCTCAAGGCCTTTCGGAACTGCCAACCTCTACATGGAATTCAGCGGTCACAGCATCAACATCAACATCGCTGACGACGCTCTCATCATGGAAGAGGACGGCGACCTCCTGATCGGTCACTCCTGCGAAACGGTGAATTTCGAGAACCGCTTCGCCCTCAATCTCCCAAATGAGGACTGGGAGGTCGAATCATGATTGCAACAGACATGTTGAAGCGAATTTGCGTCCCACTCCATTGTCGCCCAACGGCATCAAGAATCTTCATCGCAGATGAGACTCTCGCCAACGGCTGCAAAACGCAGTGGATCTTGTCTTCCCGACCCAACGAGGAAGTCGAAGTCAAGCTGATCATCAGCGGCGTCGAGATCTTCAGGGTCAAAGTGAAGCACGAAAACTTCGACAACAACTACATCGCTTGCTTGATCGTTGACAACGGAGAAATCCGCATCAACATGGCGGTCGAAGGTTGGGAGGAAGCATCATGAAAACAATTCTCTACATACCGATTCGCAAGACCATCGACTACGGGACTGAGTGGATCAACACTTCCTGCGCCGACGACACGCTGGATGGTTGCAGGATCAACATTGTCGTCCTCCAGCGCCAGATCCCGCACTGGCACGAAGCCAACCCTGTCGTCCGCATCGCACGCTTCGAGTGCGTGGAAGTCGAAGAAGGTAGTTGAGAAAGTTCCGGCCCCGCTGGTCGGCCTTCCCCCCCAATTGGGTGAGGGGGAAGGCGACCGGAGGGAGCCGGGGGGTATGTGAAGGATAGACACCAGAGAGCGACCGCTTCGCTCGTTGGTGCCTGTTTTTCAAACCAATGGAGGATACCATGAAATCATTTATGTCAAGTGGATACCTCTGGATCGTCGATTCGGAGGAAACAACTTCTGACGGGGCGATCATTATTCGGGGACATATTTCCCCGGACAGCCCCAAGCAACTGAAAACGACTTTCCAAACGACGCTCGTCAAGGTCTGGACGAAAGCCGCATACGACAACATCAACTGGCAACCAGTGGAGGAAGAATGAAACCGAAATACGAACATGATTGTGACCGTTGCAAGTTTCTCGGAAGTGTCGTCATCAATGAAGTTGAGGCCGACATGTGGGCTTGCACAGAGGGAGTTCCGAACCGTAACGATAGCTTGATCGCTCGGTTTTCGAGTCGAGTACACGACTATGCGTCGTCGTCTTTGGCGTGCATGAGTATCATCTCCGACCCGCACTTGTTGGTTGCCTTCAGGATGTATCTGAAACATTACGGAGCGAATGGTTCGTCAGGTCTTGATGGACGAATTTGGTTCCGTGATTTCTCCGTGATTGATATTGGTCGTGGACCGAGGAGGTAGCATGAGACGAAGTTCATTCCCTAGAAGACCACCCGACTTCAAGTATGATGGGACGTATCCCGGCGACGAATGGGTCCGGTGTGGTTACATCTCAAACAGTGTGGCCGAGTCCTTGATGGAAGTGGTTTCCACGAAAGGATACGGAAACAAGTTTTACACGATCATTGACGAGGGCAACGTCGCTGTCTACATGTACGACGGTCAATTTGTCCTCTTGAAGCGGAGGGTAGTGTCATGAAGTGGCTTCCGAAAGAAGTGCAGGGAATGGATTTGGCTTTCGGGCCAAAGAACATCGACGAGTATCTACCGAAACACAACGATATTCCCGATGAGTTCAAGAAGCACAGGGGAAACAAGTGGGTCGACCTCTTCAGCGATTGGTTCTACTTCGGCCTATCAAAGCTGGAGTTCACGCCAAAGGAGGGCATCGATCCTGACATGGCAACGAGGCATGTCATGGCAATTATGAAGTCGTGGGAGCCGAAACACGAACGCAAGACCGCAGGGTGCTCCTATTTGATGTCGGAATGGTTTGAAGATGTTGAGTGGGAGCGAAACAAAAGGGAGGAAGAGGTATGAGCAAGGAAGAGAAAAAGAAGGTCGTTACGAAGTTTGATGTTGCGGCAGAGCGGTTCTGCCCGTGTCGTGGGCAAGTGAAGTACCGGGAAGCAGACCCTCCCACGGTCTGCGCCAAGTGCGAGACTGCCTTTCAGAAGCGGTAGACATGTTGTAGAGTAGAGTTGTTTCTACGGGGGTTCGGTTAGCCACTGCCCCGTAGAGCGACCGCTTCCATTTGGGGGCGGTTGTGGAAACGGTAGCATACTGGAAGTGTGCGGGTTGATCTCCGAAGTGCAGGTTCGAATCCTGCCCGTTTCCCCACGGATTTCCCACGTTGTTCTCCTTTCCCCTTGTCGAGTCAATAAGGGTTCCGCTGGTTGCAGCGTGGGAGGTCCGCCTTTCTAAAACACAATACCTATGAGGTTGCATGTGAGAGTCAAGTATTCTGCGAAGCAGGAGAGAAAACTGAAGTACGAAGGCGAGTTCACGGTAAGTGACCTTGTTGTTCTCAGGAGGGAGTTGAGATCGTATCAGACTCCGAATGAGAAATGGGATACCCCTGTTCGCAACGGATATTTCGAGGATTCGCATGGAAAATTCCAACAGTGGAAAGAGACTCACTTCGACGGAGAATTGAGGTCGTCGTATCTCGACGCAATTCCCCTTGAGTCTCAGCAGGAGGCCCAACAGATCATTGATAACCTGATAGCAGATGGGTTTGACGGATTGAAGGGGACTCAAGTGATGCTCTCCAAGAGAAAA